>Ga0209201_1003883_pt1 | contig 12604 bp, 16 predicted proteins | sample AD_UKC055_MetaG_FD_184411 | JGI IMG/M metagenome (GOLD analysis project Ga0209201, IMG submission 184411) | Active sludge microbial communities of municipal wastewater-treating anaerobic digesters from USA - AD_UKC055_MetaG (SPAdes) (version 2) | ecosystem: Engineered > Bioreactor > Anaerobic >... | reverse complement strand
CTCCGGCCCGCTGGTAATGTCTTTGCAGCTTGGCCAGAACCTCTTTGCGTGTCAGTTGACTCATATCAGGGTCCATTCCCTTCGGGTAACACCCCTTTTTGAGGCAACCAATGGCTTACTCGACCATCTTCTCCTCGCCCGGGTAACAATCTTTTTGAGTCAAATCGTGCCGAATATTTTACCTGGTTCCACTTGACGGGGAGGGTGGTATTTCATAGCTTCTTCTACCCCTATAGCGGGGGCGTAGCTCAATTGGTTAGAGCGCTGCCCTGTCACGGCAGAGGTTACGGGTTCGAGCCCCGCCGCTCCCGCCAGTATTTTATTTGGGTTTTTGCAGATTTTACTTGTGCTCCTGACAGTTTCCTGACAAACTCGGGACATGAGCAAAAAGAAGCCCGAATTCCCTAAGGTGATCCGCGTGGGCCAGACACGCGCCACGATCTACAAGACTGACGATCGTCGCCAAGGCTGCCAGTGGCAGGGTCGGCCATTGCGATGCGCCGGCTGACTGAAACAAGAAACATGAACACGACATCAACAAGAACCTCATCGCGATGGAGAGGAGGCACCATGCGGAAGCAAGCCGGGGCGTCCGTCGTGGTCGCCCGGCACCGCGGGAAGTCCGCGGGCTTGCCGCTCCGTGGAGGGGAAGAGCTGAAACGCTGAAACCTGAAACCTGAAATTAGGCGTCACCAAGCCCCGGCCTGTGGTCCAGCGGGACAGCAGTGTCAGCGCCGGGGGCCGGTGGCTGCGTAGGGGATTCGGCTTGGCCGGGGATTTGGGCGAGCGAACTTCGTAGGAGACTGCGAGCTGGGGCGAGCCTGATCGCCTTTCCGTTGGACGGAAAGGGCGCGAAGCGTTGAGGCGAGCGCAGCGGAGAGGCGGAGTCCAGAGGCGGCGAGCCTTTGGCGCGGGTCTGGGGCGCGCAGCCCCAGCCGCCGGAGGCCAATGGAGTGCGGAGTGCGGAGTGCGGAGTGGGGAGTGGGAGGGATGGGAAAAATAGCCGATAGCCAATAGCCAAGGGGGCAGCCACCGGCAGGCAAGTTGGAATGCCGCACAGCGGACTGGCGTCCGGGTGGCTGCCCCGCTTGGGAATGCAGAATGCAGAATGCGGAATGCGGAATGGCGGTTTGGGGCTTCAAAGGAGGGCGGGGGCGGCGTGGTCGGCGGTGTGGCCGCCAGCGTCGGCGAAGACCAGACCGGCGCCGCGATTCATCGCGGCGTAGGCGGCGCGCATGGTGTTGCCACTGGTGGCGACGTTGTCCACGAAATAGACCTGTCGGTGGCAGAGGGTCCAGAGCGTAGCTTTGAGGGCGTGCTGCTCGGGGGGCGTGGCGGGCAGGTTGCGGCGGTGGCGGCTGCACTGGGATTCGATTGGGCGGGTGCGGCGGATTGCTTTGGCAACCTGAGCGCCGGGGCGGTGGCGGGCGATGTGGGCGGCCAGGATGGTGTTGGCGCGGGTCGAGCCGTCACTGGCTGGGACGGGGACAAGCCAGCAAGGGGCGGTGATGAGCGCGGCCATTTCGCAAGCGGCGGTCTCGAAGTCGCGGGCGGGGCTGCGCGGGTCTTTGATGGCGTAGGCCAGGCGGCGGGTCTCGGCTTCGGCGCGCGAGAGCGGGCCGTGGCGGGGGTTCGGATATTTGCGGGCGGCAAGGATTTTCATGGTGCGATGCCCGCGCCTCTCCGCCAGTGGCGGAGAGGGCGGGCGGTTGGGGTCAGTCTTCGTCCGGTAGCATCACGGTGATAGCGGGGGCGGGGTCGTCCACGTCCACCGCGCCAGCGGTGGCGATGAGCTTGACCAAGCGCGGCGGCTTGGTGTCGGAGTTGCGCACGTAGAGCGCAAAGGGCAAGCGACTGGTGCCGGGTCGGCTGCAGAGGATGGCGTGGCGTAGGAGCCAAACGACATCCCAAAGCCGGCCGGCTTCGTCCTGGCCGGTGACACCGGGGGGGACGGCGACGCATTGCTCATAGACTCCGCGAGTGATGAAGACCGGGAAGCGGATGCCCGCTTCCTGCGCGGTCTTGGTGACTTCGATTTGGAAGCCGTCCGCAATCGCTTGCGAGCGGGTGTACTGGTAGATGACCGGGCCGAAGGGCTCGGCGGTGTTGTTGTTGTGTGTGTTGTTCATAAATCAGGCGGGGGGTGGGGGTCAGACTGCGAAGAAGCCAAGCTCGCGGAGCGAGGCGTGGCGGGGGCTGCCGAGGATGACGTGGTCGAGCACTTCAATCTTGAGGAGCTGGCCGGCGCGGATTAGGTCGCGGGTGACTTTGATGTCGGCCTCGGAGGGGGCGGGCTCGCCTGAGGGATGATTGTGCGTGAGCACCAGCGCGGCGGCGCTGGTCATGATGGCGAGGCGGAAGACTTGGAGGGGGTGAACTAACAGCGTGTCGTGGGTGCCTACGCTGACGAGGTGATGGGCTTTGATGCGGCGGCGGGTGTTGAGGAGCAACACCGTGAAGCATTCGCATTCGGGGTCGAAGGCTTCGGCTTTGGGAACGTGCAAGCGCCAGTAGGCGGCGGCGGCTTCGGGTGTATCGCAAAGTGTCATTTGGTCGGGGGTCTTGGCCTCGCGGAGGGGAATGACCTTGTAAACGTAGGGGGAGGGAGCGAAGCGGAAGGGTTTGACGATCTTGTCCAGACCGGGCAGAGGAGGCTGGAGGGCAATTTTCTCCTGCTCATCAGGACGGGACTGGAGCCCTGAACCGACTTGGTGGATGTGAGATGTAGTTGTCATGGTCTTTTTTTTCTCTCTGCTCAGTCCGGTCTCTCACCTCCCTGCCTAAGTGGTTGAAAACACGAGGGCTTGAGCGAGATGAGGGGCGGACCTCCAACGAATCCTTCAACGATTTTCACCCTCGTTAATTATCCGGTGCACGCACGGTGCGGACACGCCCGTTGCCCGGATGCGAGGGGAGTTCAGTCCTCCATATCCTAAGAAAGATGAGAACGGATATGACTCAACGGTATCGGAAATTCAAACGCGCCTGGGGGATGTATTACGCGTACGACAACCTCACGGGCAATTCGGTCAGCCTCAAGACCCGCGTCAAAGCCGAGGCGGAACAGAAACTCAACGCCATGAACGAGGCGGAGCGCCAGCCCGGCATCAGCCTCGGCCTGGCCCGCGTCTACATCAACGCCACCGACCCGAAGCTCGCCACCAGGACCTGGCAGGAGGTGATGGACCACATTGTCGAAAAGAAGACCGGCGGCAGCCGTGCGCGCTGGGAGCTGGCTATTCGAGACAAAAACTTCGACTGCCTCCGCAAGCTCAAGGTCGCTGAGACCCGGGCCGAGCACTTCGACCGCGCCCTGGCCGGCGGCAGAGTCTCAACCAACATGTTCCTGCGCCGCATTCACAATCACGCCCTTGGCATGGAGTGGCTCCTCAAATCCGTCATCCCGCGCATGCAATGGCCTCGGTTCGTCTTCAAGCCGAAACGCGCCATCACCGCCGCCGAGCACGCCGCCATCGTGGCGCGCGAGCGCAACCCCGAACGCCGTGACTTCTACGAGCTGCTCTGGCACACCGGCGCCTCGCAATCGGACGCCGCGTGCCTGACGGCCAATGACGTTGACTGGGATCGCCGCACCATTTGCTACTCGCGCAAGAAGCTCAAGTCCCGCGGTCCTGCCATCAATCCCGCGCTGATCCGTTTCGGTGATGAAGTCGCCGCTCTTCTGCGGCGTCGTCCGCAGTCCGGCCCGCTCTTCCCCTACCTCCGCACGGTGCGAGCGGGCGACCGGGCCACGGAGTTCAGGCAGCGTTGCGCGGGTCTGGAGATCAGCGGCGTGACGCTCCACTCGTACCGCTACTCGTGGGCATATCTTATTTTAGAATATAGCGTTGAATCAGCCATTGTCCCCTCGTAAGCGGAAGACAAACGAACACAAAGCAAAAGCGGAACAACTCTTGCTGATTTTTCTGATTGGTAGTTTAATGCAAAAAAGTGAACGAAAGGAATCACTAGCGAAAAACTGAACGAGTAGAAAACTAAAATTTGCGTAGCTTCGGCTGCGGTTGTCTGAAATCTGGAAGCTTTTAGCCACCAACTGCGCCGAGTTCACGCCCAAATCGGGCGTGGCTTGGCGTTTACTGGTGGCGGGCTTTCCAGAGCCTCAGACAGTGGGCGTTGAGTTCACGCCCTTTTCTTTCCCCGCTGTCTGGTTGCGTGAAACATCACCACGAGGAAAAAATGACAGCAAAATCGGTATTCGGAATTATCACGATCACGCTATCGCTTGCGATATGCGTCCACGCTCAAACCTGGCTCACGAATGGGCTTGTTGCCTACTACCCGTTCAACGGAAATGCCAATGATGCGAGCGGGAACGGACACAACGCAAACGTCAATTCAAACACGGCGTTGACCATAGACCGCTTTGGCAACGCAAATGCCGCATGTCACTTTCAAGACGCAATAATGCAGTTCACGAATATCCCTTTGAATGTGGCGGGGCCGTTCAGTTTTGGAATGTGGATGCGACTGAACACTTATGATGAGGGGTATGCCATCGCCGAACTCAATGACACTAACTTCTACTGCAATGCGAACCCAGTGATCCATCAGGGCAGCGGAAATGTAACATTAACCCACTGCGGCGGGTCGGGCGGCGAAGGCGGATCGAGTCCGCTGTCGTTCGGCCCCGCATCTGGATTCTTGAATGCTTGGCACCACCTATTTGTTTCCGTCGCCGGAGGAGGGCAGACAACCGTTTACCGAGATGGGCAAATCATCACTAACAAACTCACCATGTTCCCGATAACGACATTCGCCAACCTGACACTGGGGGATGCGGGAAACCTTTCGGCGGGCTATCAGAACTCAAACGTGGATTTGGACGACGTTCGCATTTACAACCGTGCCCTCTTTGCTTCCGAAGTCCAACAACTTTACGAACACGAGTCGGGGCCACGAGTGAACTTCGTGAAGGCGTTCACGGTTGACGCCTCCAACCTCTCTGTAGGTTCCAACTACATTTTACAAGCGTCCAGCGACCTGACTAACTGGACCATTATAGACGACGGCATAACCTCCAGCACGGGCACTTATACCAACACAACTTATTGGCGGGTTGACGATTGGAATAAACTTTTTTTCCGACTTAAAACAACTCCGTGATGGGTGGTTGAACCATCGTGCCGTTAAAAATCGGCAGGGTCGTTCCTTCTTTTTCCAAAGCGTCTGGGTGCTTCTGCTCAGACGCTTCTTTTTTGTTGGCAAGGTGTGGAATAGGCGTTCTGCACGCAGGCCAGAAAAATGTTGGAGGCATTTGTGATTTTATCAGGGGAGTCGTGGCTTTTGCCTAAAGTACAGGCCACTTTACCAGCGCAACTGGCAGTGTGCCCACTGCAATAAGCTGGCCCGCAATCCGCCTACTTTCTTCCACAGATTTTTCCGCTTCCTAGCGAGAGTCGGCGCTATGTACTCCTGTTACTCGATCTCCGCCACTGCGGGAAAGGCGGACTAGAAATGCTCGTTCAGGTGCGAAATAACGTGATGGTTTTAAGAAGCGTGTGAGCACTTTTGAGAAGGTCGTCAGAAGCACTGCCTGACCAGGTGGTTTTACCGATGAAGCAGTGATAGCGTGAGCGACCCAAAACAAGTCCAACCTTGTTGGAGGCAATCAGCGATGGTTGAGCAGTCGCAAGGATAAACAAAGGCACTGCTGGGAACCTCTCCGATCCCCGTACTCTTTTAATGGGGGATGGAGGGGGTTTGCGAAGAAAATGAACAGGAGATTGTGACGATATGAGCAAGAGGAACGCCCGAACAAAGAGCATCCCGTATGTGCCCGATGGTTCCTGCATGGTTGGCGGTATCGTGTACCCGAAAAGCCAATGGGCAAAAGCAACAATCGCTTGGCTCCGTGGCAAGCCGTTGCCAAAGCCGAAAGAGAAATGAGCACGAAACTGCAAGACCTCCAGTACGGGTTGCTGATCGGCGAACTCCAATCGTTGCTGAACGAGTTCAGACGCATCCGAACGGAAATTAGCGAGGGCGGGGAGTCCGCCAGTAGGGAATACCTGAAAAGGCGGGTAAAAGTGGCACGGGACAAACTTGACGACCTGAAACGCCTGCAACAGCGGGAAAAGGAAATCCAAGCCCGCCGCCGCAGGATTGCCCAGGATAATGCCCGCAGGGATTGACCTTCCCCTTTATCGGGGTGCCCGTCAAAATCGTTCCTGTGGCATTCAGGACGCCACAGGACGCCCGAATCAGGTTTCATCTAATCTCAAATCGCTACAGACCCGGCAAACCTTCGCCCTTCCCCATGTTGCCGAAAGGAGCGATAAAACTCACACATTTTGCGTAAGATGCTGATTTCAGGTGCTTTCCGCACAACTAAACACTTTTTCTAAAGAAATCGTGTTTACAAACCGCACCTGGTCTGGGAAGCTCTGGGCATGAAAACGAAAGCATTCACGTATCTGCGGACAAGCGGCAAGGGTCAGATTGGTAACGATGGTTTCCCCCGCCAACGGGAAACAGTCACCCGCTACGCCAAGACGCACAAGATTGAGATTGTGCAGGAGTTCAGTGACGAGGCGGTGAGCGGGACAACGGATGCAATGGACAGAAACGGATTGACTGACCTTTTCGTGGCACTCAAGGCAAACGGCGTGCGGTTGGTGCTGGTGGAAAATGCCACACGCCTTGCCCGTGACTTGATGATTTCCGAAATCATTTTGGGCGAGTTCCGCAAGATTGGCGTGCGGGTCATCAGTGCTGACGGCGGCATTGATTTGACTCTCGGTAATGACGACCCAAGCGGAAAACTAATTCGGCAGATTTTGGGTGCCGTAGCGGAATGGGAAAAATGTGCGTTGGTTCAGAAACTTCGTGCCTCACGTCTCCGCATTCGTCGTGCTGGCGGAAAGTGCGAAGGAAAAAAACCATACGGACACACGCTCGACGAAACGAAGGTTGTGGAGTCCATCCTTGAGCATCGGAAGTGCGGCAAGTCCTATGTCGCCATTGCGGAGCAACTGAACGCTGACGGCATCAAATCTCGTTCTGGTAAACAATGGCATCCGACACAAGTTCAACGAGTCATTCAGCGTGCGGAGGCAAAATGAAACCGATTCTTGACCGCAGCGGCAGCGTGATTGGTTATGAAAACGACGTGAGCGAATATCGGAAGGAAATCCGCTCCGCTTCCAACTCCCTTCTTGGGCACTACAACCCGAAACTGAACAAGACCTTTGACCGCACTGGCAGTGTGGTGTCCAATGCGGGGGACGTGCGGTCAAGTTTGATACGCCCTGACAAAGAGAACTGAATCTGTGCGGCGGGGTCATTCCGCCTTGCCCACGTATCCTCCTTCGGTGACGTGATACTTGCCCTTTGTATCAATGGCGAACTCCTGCACGTCATACTGCCATTCGTGTATGGTCCCGTTGACAAGCTCAACATCAAACGACGGAAACCACTTATCGGATAAGTCAACCCGCACGTCCTTCACAATAGTAGGGACAATGGCAGCGATTTCCTTTCTGACCGCCTTATCTCCGTCCATAGCCCTTTCAACATAGTCATACAAGGCACCAAATGTCTCTGGCATTGCTTTCTCGTCGCTTGCCTTTGCCTTTTGTGTAGTGATCGCCGCCTCAATATCTCTTTTCTCGGCCTCCAATCTTTCAAGCCGCTTCCTCACTTCATTGACGGCCAGCCCAGCGTCTAAAAGGTCTATGGTTGCTCCTATACGCCTCGCCAGTGTGTTTTTCTTGGCGTCAAGGGTCTGGATAGCGGACTGCGTATCATTGTCCCTTTTCAGCAAGGACGGTCCAGCTTCTTCTACAAACCAGTACAATAGAGCCATCTCCATTTCAGTCCATTTGACGACCTGGTTTATATCGCATTTGCCGAGCATACTTCCCCGACATTGCAGGTAATCGCCATTTAGTACCCGCATTGACACGCCGCATTTCTTACAATGGCAAATGCCCCTGAATACGTTCCTAACATTTTCAGCGGAGTAGTTGCCGTGTTTATGCGTGCCAAGTATGCGTTGGACTTTGTAGAATAAATCTTCTGAAATGGCTGGCGGAAACGCCTTTGGTATTCTTTCTCCTTTGATGTTTAGAACGCCGATCAATCCTTCGTACCGCAACAACTGCCAGATGGTTGCTTGGCTCCATCCTTTTGCTTTTTTGAACCTGAATGTCGGAATGTTTTCGTCATTCAGCATTTTGCATATTGCGACAACTCCATTGTCTTTGACATACGCATTGAATATCTTCTCAATCACTTGTTTGTTAGGAAGCGGAGAACCTTTGTCATGCCTTTGGACATATTGCTTGGTTTCAAAGTCATACTTCAAGTGTGGTGGAATCCACGGCCCAAGCGGTGCTGGTTTACCTTCCCGTGCTAATTGATATGCCGCTTTCTTTGCGTCTCTTACTCCACGTATTCGTTTCTCGTTTTCGCCGTAGGCAATCGTTGCCTTTGTGCTACCGACAACAAGCGTGCTGGTTTGGTTTATTGTTTCCTCGTTGTATTCAATATCGTCCGTGGACGTTATGACGAAATGACCTTTGGAAACTATCTCGTTTTTTAGGTACGCCATTGCGTCAATGACGTGGCCACGGCTTATGCGGTCTAAATCACGGCAGATAATCCCGACACCCGTTGGCAAATCCTTTAGGATTTTGCGGAAGTTTGGCGTGGGTCCAGCCTTGACGGAAATACCCCTGTCGAAATGCTCGGCAATGACTTGGATTTTCTTCCTCTTGGCACACTCCCGATTGTAGCGGTTTTGCGATGCCTCAGAGTCGCCATCCTCTTGCTTGGCAGAGGAAAATCGGCCCCAGATGATTGCTTGCCTGTGAGTTGCAATGGCTTGCGTTTTCATACCCAGTACCATATCAAGCTCATTTGCAGAAGTCAATTATGTCTGGGCTGAGCGTGCCCTTAAGTGCGGCTACCCCGAGCGTTTTGCGCAGCAGGCCCTGGGGCACAAGTCAATGGCGGTGCATCACGCCTACTCGAAACGTGCCGAAGTAACCGTGCCCTCGCTCGACGATTGGGAGAAGAAGTGGAAGGAAGACCCGGCCGCCGTGCAGCAGCCCAACGTCGTGGCCGTTGACTTCCAAGCCAAACCCGCGGCCCCCGAAACGAATCAGGCCCAGGCGCCCGAAAGCGCCCAGGCCCAAGCCGGGTGAACCATCCCTAACGGATCCTAGTTCAACTGTAACGCCGCCGCACGGGTTGCCACCAAGGCGCCCTTGCGGCGTTCGTTTTTCCGCCGCCAGTACGAGCTAACGGTCTTCGTCACCTCGTCGAGCCAGTCCCGGTCAGCGACCAGAGCAATCAGCTCGATCGTGCTGAAGTATTTCACCGCGCTGGGCCGAGGCTTGCCCAACGGCCGCAGCGTGCCCGCGCTGACGAGGATCGCCACGTCTTCGGCCGAGCAGTTCAGCAGTTTGCCGACCTGTGTCGCGTGGAGGCGCGCCGGAAGCTCCTTCGTCGCCCAGGTTCTCATTGCCGCGTGGATAGTGTCACTATTCATAAGCACTCGCTTCGAGAAAGGATTCCCTCACCATCTTCACGCCGCCACGGCCTGGCCGGCCGTCCGTTGCTGCTGCGCCTGCTGGACACGCTGCGCAATCTCCTGCGCGGTCATCTGGGCCGCCGGATTGTCGCTGAGCTGCTCGACCAGCCCAGAAACCGTCGTAAACACGCCCGCCTCCTTCTGGTGATCCATCAGCCATTTCACGAACTGCGCGTCAACAGCTTGTCCTTGCGGCGTAGTCGTAAGGACCGCCCGGGCAGTCTCCACGCCCTGCACGAGCGCCTCATTGACCTTCCGATTGCGGATCTGGCGGTACCCGTGATAGAGCCCACCAAGCGCCAACGCCACAATGCTGCCGATTCCCGGCAGGAAGGTACCTGGCCGGCTTAGATGCAGCAGCTTCGCCATCGTCGTTCTTTCGCTTTGCGTCCTGGGGACGACCCGCCGGCTCAACCCCAGGGTTTCGCGCTACAACTGCGGGTTTGGCGTCCGCTCCACCAGCGGTCCCATCCACCGGGACCAGCGGACGCCTCACCCGCCGAATGATTGGAAGCAACCCATCCATAACACTTCGCATTCCGCACTCCGCACTCCGCACTCCGCACTCAGATGGCGTTCGCTCCAATCGCGATCTGTTTCCAGTTCGTGCCATCGCTAATCGCCAGGCACGCCACGGCCCCAGTCCCGCCCGCGCTCAAGTGAATGATGCGCCGCGGAAATCTGGCCGCCGTAACGCCAGCGGCATTTGCAGCCGCGACATTGGTGAAAGTCGGGACCCGAATAGCCTCACCCGACCGAATCTTCTCGAAACTCCAGGGAATCAACTTGCCCATAATCGTTTTCCTTTCTCGGCGCGGCTGCGGAGTGCGGCTCAACTCCGCACTCCGCATTCCGCACTCCGCACTCAGTTGTTGTGCGTGATCGCCACCAGCCGCACGTTCTTGTTCTCCCAGATCCGAACCCAGTTCGCGGCCGTCTCCAGCTCCGCGTTGGTCGGCGAGTCACCCGCCACCGAGGCACTGGTGAACTTCACCCCGCGAGGATGCAGGATGTAGCGCCGCCGATTGATCAGCAGCGTGTCGCTGTCCAGCGGCACCCGCGCCAGTTCCACGCCTTCCGTGCCGTGACCGCCTTGCAGCGGCGTGCCGGCCAGTGGCGACACACCCTTCGCGAACGCGCCCTGCCCAAACAGGTAGGTCGTGTACACCGTGCCGTCAGTCGTGCCCGCTCGCGTCGGGAGGTTGTCGTCCACAACAACGCGCCGCCCCTGGAAGCTCGCCAGACTCGGCTTGCCCTCGCTGTCCGGCAGGAAGTCAATCAGATCGAGCTTCTTCAGCGCCGCTTCCGTCGCCGAATGCATCGCCACCGCCGTCAGCCGGCTCGCCGCATCGCCCAGCTTCGCGCACGCATCAATGAACGTGCTGCCGCTCAGCTTCGTCGAAGACGTAGTCCCCGCCACCGACTCCGAATGAATCGCCAGCAAGTTCCCCGACATCGAAGCCGCCGCGAACATCCCCTTCAGGCACGAGATCACCAACCCCTCGTCCTGCCGCGCCCAATAAGCCGCCACCAGGTCCACGATCGCCTGCAACGGATCATCGCCCGAGATCACGCTCGCCAGGTGATTCACGCTCCACGCCTGCGCATCGTTATGAATCCGCGCGATGTCCGTATCCGCCTGGATCTTGTTCACCGTCAGCGACGCCGAATCGCTCAGCAACTGCCGCGTCGCGCTCAGGTCCTTCCAGAAGGGCATCTTGACCTCGCGCCCGCCCTGCGCGGCGATGCGGTCAAACGCGTCCCCCGTCTCCACGATCCCCGACTGCCCGAACCGCGACAACTCCGCCGTCCGCTCAATCGCGTACCTCTCAAACTCCGTGGGGATGATGATGTCCGCCACTAATGTCTTAGCCATACTTCAAACCTTTCTCGGTAGGGACGCGTTCCACCGCGTCCCAAATGTTTTCCGAATGCAATGGGGACGACGTGGAAGTCGTCCCTACCGCCTCGCTACGCCGCCGCCTTGAGCCGGGCCGCCAGGCCCGGATCACTCTTGGTCAGCCGCATTTGCTCCGTGAGATTCCACGTCTCCTTCCGGAACGGATTCTTCACGGACCTGTTCCCGACTCCACCGGAGCCGTTGCCGACAGCACCGCTGCCCGCATTCGATTCAAACAGATGAGGAGCGTCAGCAACCTGCTGCTCCACCCACTCATCCAAAGTCATGGGCGTGATGCCATCTTTCCCAACACGCACCGTCTGGCCATCGGCCTCGTAAGCGCGCGGCGCGCCATCCACCAGTCGGAACACAGTTCGTGCCCGGGCGGTGATGTCAGGGATCGCCGTCGGCCGCAGTCCGCGCTTCGTCGCTACCGTGACCACGCCCTGGTCAACCTGAACCGCCGTCAGCCGCGCATTCAGGGAGTCGCGCTCGGCGGCGATAGCCCGCACCTGCTCGGACTCGGACCGCTCGAACCGCCGCTTGAGTTCGTCGCGCTCGCGCAGGAGCGCCACGTTGGAATTGCGGAACTCATCCAGCTTCGCTTTCTCTTCCTTCAGGTCCACGTCCAGGTGCCACGCACCTTCGCGCTCCACATACAGGCGAACATCCTCCGCCGGGATTTCCTTCAACGAATCGTACTTCTTTCTCAGTGCCATATTGCTGCTCCATTACATGCCATTGGCCATTTGCGATTTTCCATCGGGGCTAATCCGTGAAATCCGTGTTTCCTCCTTCGCCTCTTCCCGCCTTTGCTGCTCAATCAGCCCCGCCTCTTCTTCGTTGGTGCGGCCCTCGGGCAACACTTCACCGCGGCGGAACAACTCATGCATCGTGTCCTGGCTGATCGCTCCCGCTTGCCACGCCGCGACAATTGCCTGCACATCCTGGCTCGCCAGACCCTTCGTGCTGAAATCGGTATTGAGCTGCATCAGCACTTGCGTGTCGCTCACATCATCCGTTTAGTTCAGCTCAGGGAGTTTTGGTGGGTTCCAGATTGTCGTATTGGGAGTCATATTGTTTAGCGAGATGCACTTGTGAGCCGGAAGGCTTGGCCGGAAGACTGGGCCAAAAAGGAAAGGAACAAG
>Ga0209201_1003863_pt1 | contig 12641 bp, 9 predicted proteins | sample AD_UKC055_MetaG_FD_184411 | JGI IMG/M metagenome (GOLD analysis project Ga0209201, IMG submission 184411) | Active sludge microbial communities of municipal wastewater-treating anaerobic digesters from USA - AD_UKC055_MetaG (SPAdes) (version 2) | ecosystem: Engineered > Bioreactor > Anaerobic >... | reverse complement strand
TATTGATGACGAGGGCTTGGTAATGCCCGTTTCGAGTAGCTATGCAGCCTATGTTCTTATTGCGAGCGGAAATATATATGAACCATTCAGGGTTAAACCAAACATTGACATTACCAGGTGGAACGATAGCCTTACCAATGGGTCAAAACCGTTGGTATGCCAAATCTTTGACTTTGCCAGGTATATCAACCACGATGCCTTTTGGAGGGCTCAAATCAACCAGATCTACGTTATCAATGCCCGAAACGTTGAGTTGATTCCCGTTGTTGGCCCTCATGTTATTGCTATGGGGAGCCTGGAGGGCTACGACCGTAAGTTGAAAAAGTTGAAGCTTTTCTACGAGAACGCACTGCCAACCGAGGGTTGGAACAAGTATAGCAGAATAAACCTTATGTACTCTAATCAAATAGTTTGCACAAAACGTTAGTGATATGGCACATTCAAACGACTATGTAGTGGCAATTGACCTGGGAACCACAAAGGTGGTAACCATGGTAGGTAAGATGAATTCCAACGGGAAGCTGCAGGTGGTGGGCCTTAGCACCGCCGAATCAACTGGCATTAAACGAGGGATGATTCAAAATATCGAGGAAACCGTTAAGGCAATCCAGAAAACAGTTGACGACGTTAAAAAGCAAGTTGGACTCGAATTCCATTCAGCCTATGTTGGGATTGCCGGTCAGCACATCCGAAGTATCAAGAACAGCAACTACCTGAACTTTGATACCGACGACAGGGAAATCTCCCAGGACGATATTGACAGGCTTGTAAAGGATATGAATCTCACTCCTGTTGATGCCGGTGAAACCATACTGCATGTTTTACCCCTGGAGTTTTTTGTTGACAAGGAGCCCGTTGACAATAACCGGCCTGTTGGGATGATGGGCCGAAGGTTAGATGCCAACTTCCACATTGTAATCGGTAAAACTTCATCGGCCAAGCACATTGAGAAGTGTGTAAACCGGGTGGGCTTGAGTGTGGCCGATCTTATTCTTGAGCCGCTTGCCTCTGCCGAGGCCGTTTTAACCGACGACGAGCGTGAGGCTGGCGTTGCCCTTATTGATATTGGCGGTGGCACTACCGACCTGGCAATATACTACGAGGGGAACATAAGGCATACTGCTGTTATTCCTTTTGGTGGAAACGTTATCACCCAGGACATTAAGGAGGGTTGCTCCATTCTTCTGAAACAGGCCGACCAGCTAAAGGAAATCTACGGTATAGCCCTCTCCGACATTGCACCTGATAACAAAATCATTACCATTCCTGGTATTAGCGGGCGGGAGCCCAAGGAAATTTCGGTTAAAAACCTGGCAGGCATCATTCAGGCCCGCATGGAGGAAATTCTGGATTTTGTCCTCTACGAAATTAACCTTTCGGGCTATGCAGAGAAGCTTAGCGCCGGCGTGGTGATTACCGGAGGCGGAGCGCTGCTGAAACACCTCTCGCACCTCATCAAGTTTAAATCGGGTTACGATGTCCGGTTGGGGTTCCCTAGTGAGAAACTTTCGTCCGACTCCCTTGAAAAATACAACCATCCCCAGCTATCCACCGCATTGGGTCTGGCGCTAATCGGACTCGAAAGACAGTCGGCCACTCCTGTGCAGGATGATGCCAAACAACAAAATGCCACCGAACCATCTGTTGACAAGGAGTTCTCAGAGGTGCATGAAAAAAAGGGCAGCAAGTTCAACGCAATTAAGCAGATGATTTCAGGACTTTTTGAGGAAACCGATAGCGAAATGTGAACCGTGCACCAGGAACCGAAATGCTGAATCCCGAGACTGTAGAAGGGAGAATCCGCCAGTAGGCGGACAAGTTCCGCCAGTAGGCGGACAAGTTCCGCCAGTAGGCGGACAAGTTCCGCCAAAAGCCGGAATAAATTTTGAATTATAAATATTACTAAATAGTTAAGCCATGGGCGAAGAGCTGATTAACTTCGATTTACCTGCAACAACCGAATCCATAATTAAGGTTATTGGCGTGGGAGGGGGCGGTGGAAATGCTGTAAACTACATGCACCGCATGGGGATAAAGGATGTTGATTTCGTGCTATGCAACACCGATGCCCAGGCACTTTTCAATAGCCCCGTTAAGATGAAGCTTCAGCTGGGCGCCTCTTTAACCGAGGGACGCGGAGCCGGCAACAAACCCGAAATTGGCAGGCAGGCCGCCATTGAGAGCTCCCAGCAAATTTCCGATTTGCTTTTACGCAACACCAAAATGGTTTTTATCACTGCAGGGATGGGTGGCGGAACCGGGACAGGTGCTGCACCCGTAATTGCACAGATAGCGAAGGAGCTGGGTATTCTAACAGTGGCTATTGTTACAATTCCTTTTAGAAATGAGGGGAAAAAGCGCATAGCTCAAGCTATTGAGGGTATAGAAAACATACGTCAGCACGTGGACTCACTGCTGGTGGTAAACAACGAAAAAATTCTTGAAATTTACGGGAATCTTAAGGTTACCGAGGCTTTCTCAAAAGCCGACGATGTGCTGGCAACAGCTGCCAAGGGAATAGCTGAGATAATTACGGTTCACGGCTACATCAACGTTGATTTTGCCGATGTTGAAACCGTTATGGCCAACAGCGGGGTAGCGCTTATGGGTTCGGGAAGGGCCGCCGGTGAAAACAGGGCTATCACAGCGGTAAAAGCTGCGTTGGAATCGCCACTACTTAACAACAACGACATTTCAGGTGCCCGTAATATATTGCTGAATGTTACCTACGGACAGGATGAAATCACCATGGAGGAGATTGGGCTTATTATTGAGTACGTTCAATCGGCCGCTGGAGACGATGCCGATTTGATATGGGGTAATGGCTGCGACCCACAGCTGGGCGACGACCTAAAGGTTACCGTAATTGCTACCGGTTTCAGCTCCAGCAGCATTCCGGAACTCTACATACGCCAGAAAAAAGTTGATGTGCTTAACCTTGACGGCGATATATTTGCCAACCGGGTTGAAAAAACTCCTTTGGTTGGCGGCAGCCGGTTGCAGGAGGCTAATCCTGGTATTCCTAAGGTAAAAAGAAACGAGCCGGAGGATGGCCGTCAGCGGGTTATTGAGTTTGACCTCTCATCGGATGAGATTCAGGTTAAAACGATAGGCACGCCTAAGGCCTCCACTCCTGAAATTCCGCTTCCGGTGTCTAAAACAACCGGAAAACCCGCCAGCCAGCCTCAAAAACCCGATTCACAGCAGGGCAAAGGGAAATACGGTGATATTGATGAGCTGGAGAATGTGCCTGCATACAAGCGAAAAAACATGCCACTCGACCCGGTTGACCACTCTAACCCCGATAGCATATCCAGGTTAACCCTTAACGAGGAGGATGGCGATATATTCCTTCGGCCCGACAACTCGTTCCTGCACGATAATGTTGACTAGAAATTAGCGCCAATGTTGAATCGGGTTGGCTCAGCGCTGTTGCCGGTTAGCTGCCTTGCCAACCAAAGACCTGCTCCCTGGTTCCTGATGGTTGCATGGTTAAAACATCTTCACGATTTGCTCCATCATTTTTTTAGCCAGCTCGTCGGCTTTTTCCGGGTTTTGGGCTTCGGCGTAAATCCTGATGATGGGTTCGGTGTTCGACTTGCGCATGTGAACCCATGAGTCGTCGAAGTCAACCCTCAGCCCATCGGTTGTGTTTACGGGATATTGTTTTAGCTGTTCCAGCAGCTTTGCCAGCAACTCGTCGGGGTTGACGCCTGGCTTCAGGTTAATTTTATTTTTTGAGATGAAGTAGCTGGGATAGGCCGCTCTTAGGGAGGAGCATTTTTTGCCCGATCGGGCAAGATGCGACAGGAAAAGGGCAATACCCACCAGGGCATCCCTTCCATAATGCAGCTCCGGTAGAATAACTCCACCATTACCCTCCCCGCCAATTACGGCATTCACCTCTTTCATTCGCTCCACCACATTTACCTCGCCCACTGCCGAAGTGTAGTATTCCTTTCCCCATCTACGGGTTATTTCACGAAGCGCTGCGGTGCTCGACAGGTTTGAAACGGTATTACCCGGGTTATGGCTGAGCACGTAATCGGCACAGGCCACCAGGGTGTACTCCTCACCAAACATGCTTCCGTCCTCGTTAACAATGGCTAGCCGGTCAACATCGGGGTCAACCACAAAGCCTACATTAGCCTTGCGCTCACGTACAACAGCTGAAATTTCGCCCAGATGCTCTGGAAGAGGTTCGGGGTTATGTGGAAAATTACCGGTTGGCTCGGTGTAGAGTTCAATCACCCTTTCAACACCCAATGCGTTCAACAGCTTTGGAATGGCTAGTCCTCCAACCGAATTTACACAGTCTATAGCCACTGTAAAATTAGCACCGGCAATGGCGTCAACATCTACATAACGCAGCTTGAGTATTTGGCTGATATGCTCATCAATGAAAGAGCTATCCTCCTCAACCAGCCCCAGATCGTCAACTGCTGCAAAGTTAAGGGTATCGCCTTCGGCAAGGTCAAGCACATGATGCCCGTCGGCATCGGAGAGAAATTCACCTTTTTCGTTCAGCAGCTTTAGGGCGTTCCAATGGCGGGGGTTATGGCTGGCTGTTAGAATTACTCCGCCATCGGTTTTCTTATGGATTACAGCCATTTCAACCGTAGGAGTAGTGGCCAGGCCAAGGTTAACAACATCCAAACCGCACCCCATTAGCGAACCAACAACCAGGTTGTTGACCATTTCGCCCGAAATTCGTGCATCCCTGCCAACTACAACCCTGCAGCGCTTGGTTGGATTGCGTTGCTTTAACCATACGGCGTATGCCGACGTAAACTTTACAATATCCAAGGGTGTTAGGTTGTCGCCCGGATTTCCCCCAATGGTTCCCCGAATTCCCGATATAGATTTAATCAGCGCCATGTCTAGTTTCTCCAGTTAATTTTTATAAGTTTCTATCAATTATTTGCCTCAAGGTTGTAAATGTTAGGTTTTTCCTCCTCAATATTTGCACCAGGAGGTTTAAATTTTTAGCTACTCCAGCTGCAGGCATTCAAACTTCCACAACATCGGCTTAAATGGAGCACGAATCAACCGCTTTCAGCGAATCAGCTGGTTGGGATTTATTGACGTCTAATGCCCTAACACAGAGTTCTGGTCTAACCCCGCAAACCAGCTTAACGTTTTCCTCTACCATCTGGTGGTAGCTTTTTAGCTTTTCAACCAGGTTAGCCACTAAGGACAGCTCCATCTGCGATACGTCAACTTTAGCCAAATCACGGAAATTACCCAAATCGCGTTCAGCCTCAGCAACTTTTGTGCTGAGGTACTTTGCACTTTCGGGAAGGGAATCTAAAGGGTAAAGCGCCTGGAGGTTGCTTTTCATAAGTTGTAGCTGTTCAATGGTGTTGAAAACCCAGGGTTGAAGGCTGTTTACCAGGCTATCACGCTGGGCAACCTTCTGTTTCCTGGTGAACTCATCCATTCGTTGGCCAAAGGAGTTGATTGCGGCAATGGCCCGCTCACGGCATAGCCCGCATGAGGTATTCTTAATCATCGCCAAAAGTTTCTCGGTGGCGTTACGGGTGCTAGCGCTGGCTTCAACATCATTCAGCTTTCTAACCTCATCCTCGTATGTGCTCCTGTAGAGTTGTTCTTCAAGGCTGGCAAGGTGGTTGGTGATCAGCTGACCCTCGGGTGTTTGCCTCATAAGGTCAGGCTTGAATGCCCCCGAGAAGCGGAGTGAGGCAATGTATGCCTCCATGTCGGCAGCAGCAAGCATTGGGATGGTGTCGAGTTTTACCAGGGAGTTCACCAGCTCCTTGGTTGCTTTCAGGTTGTGGTCATCGTCGAGGTATAGCGAGGCAAATCCTAGCACAGACTCATACTCTCGTCTAAAGATATTTGCAAAGGTGTTGTTCCCTCTGTACTTAAATCGCATCTCCTCAAAGGTCTTAACCAGCTGCCGGTAGTACTGCATCACCTTGAAAAGGCTTATGGAAACGGCGTCGCTGTTACCGGTTCGGTAGTTGAGGTTATAGGCATCGAGGTAACTCTTGAAGTTGGCGTAAACGGACAGGAAGGCGATGAAATCCTTCTCCTGCCGGTAGGTTTCGGCGTTTATCAGCCCCTGCCGATAGTCGTTTTCAACCCTCAGCTTCCGCGTTTCGATGCTGGCAAAGGTTACCTCATCGCCACCGATTGGCTCCATGCGGTAGAGCGACTTGTAGTTAACCACCGCTATTACCGGGTAGTTGTGGTATGCAAGTAGCTCTTTCAGCGTTTGGCGCCCAACCTGGCCATGCCTTACGGTGTCCATAAAGTTTTGTATAAGAGCTGTGTTAACTTCAATGGGCTTGCTGTTGGAAGTGGTTAAAACGTATAGCTTCAAGGAATGAACGCGGGTATCAAAATTTTTCTGCTCAAATAGCCTGATGGTGGAGCTAAACCTATACTCCTTTTTCCTGGTATTAGCCTCAATAAAGCTGCCGAATTCTCCTATAATGCCCATCACCGCATCGGTAGGGGTTTTTATTTTGGATAGATTTTGCAGCTGGGTGGCAACGAGCGAGAGCATCTGGTCGCGATCGTTGTTGGTAATGGCTTTAACGCTAATCTCCGCATCAATGTAATCGTGTGCGGAGTAGAGGGGTAGGTTGTCTATTATCCGCACATGGTCGATGTTGTCGCTCACCAGGGTTTGGTAACGGTTGTCCTTGTCTCTCGATATCTGGAAGTTGTAGAGTGGGTAGGTGATGTCGTTCTCCCCGAAAAATTTCACATTTTTCAGCTTCGCCGTGATGAACAGGTACTCCAGGCGTTCCTCCTCGAGCTTCGATTTTCGGCGTATTTTGCCATTTCCCTTATTAGGAAAGTTGAGCTCGTTGATTAGGTTGCTAAACCTGTCGCCGTTGAGCAGGAAGATATCGGTTGACAGGTACTGCCATTCGCCTGTAAAGTTGAACCTGGAGGTGTCGGAAAATACTAGCCGAGGTTCTATATCGCGCTGGGCAGCAACCATGTAGCCCGATAATGTTAAAAGAAGCAACCCGAGAAATCGTTTTAACATCGGCATACGTGGGTTTATAACAGCATTCTGCTTCATCATAGCTAGCTTCAAAATTAAATATTTAGCATAGCGCATTTCATCGGAGCGTTCAACCAGCCTGTTTCTTTTGTCCACCCTCAGCTCACCCTTCGGGGAGGGACCACCTCCTTGGTTCTGTCGAACATGTAGCGGTAGGTGATATGGATTTTACGTATTTTCCCTCCTATCTGGCTGGCTACCCTTCGCATGGTAGGGTTAAAGTCGCCAATCCAGTTCAGCTCCAGCTCCTTGTACTGAAAGTCAGGTCTTAGTGCCCTGTTGGCAAACTCTGTTACCAGAGCACCTTCTACACCCTTGCCCTGATGTTGGGACACAATTCCAAAAATCAGGCCAATGGCCTTGGTGCAAACCTTCTTAACCTTCAGCAGGTATAAAAATTTGAGCTTATGAACCAGACCAAACTGCCCGTTCAAATGCCTAACCACCTGGTTTAAATCGGGCACCATGATAAAGAACCCGATGGGTTCATTGTTGTAGTAGGCAAAGTACATCAGCTCGGGGTCTATAATTGGTTTCAGGGTTTTCATCAGGGCCATGGCATGAATGTGCGACATTTTTTTTACCCCGGTGTACCTTCCCCAGGCGTTGTTGTAAATTGTGCGGAAATCCCCGGCAAACTTTTTAAGGTTGCGTTTGGAAATGATGGTAACATGGTAGGCGGGGTTACGGGCTATGCGTTCCGCCTTTTCGCGTATAATTGGGTCAAGCCCTTCGGGATTCACCGGACGGTAGTAGGTGAACTGGTGAAAGTAAGGCTTAAAACCGTAGCCCTCAAAAAGCTCGCGGTAGTAGGGAGGATGGTAGTCCATGCAGTAGTTTGGTGGGTAGTCGCCCTCAACCAGCAGCCCCCACCAACGGTCGCGATCGCCAAAGTTGATAGGGCCGTCCATGGCCTCCATTCCTCTTTGCTGCAGCCACTCCTTTGCGGTGTCGAATAGCTGTGTGGCAGCTTCGGGGCTGTTGATGCACTCGAAAAATCCAACCCCGCCAGTTGGCTGCTCGTTGTTGCGGGCTATCTCGTAGTCAATAAAAGCGGCAATCCGTCCAACAGGCTTGTTATCGGAGTATAGCACCCATCGAATGGCTTCGCCATGCCTGAACTGCTTGTTGGTTTTTGGGTTGAAAACGCTTTCAATATCGTTGTTGAGCGGCCTGATCCAGCTGGGATAATCGCGGTAAAGCTCTACCGGAAGATTTAAAAAATCTTTACGGGTTTTTCGGTTGTCAACCTCTTTCAATACAAAACTCATGGCACAATCGGTTAGCTATGGCTATTAATCGGTTTTCATGGCTTGTAGCAGGACCCGGGCGGTAAGCAAATCGGCCGGTGTGGTTATTTTGATATTTTCCCTGTTTCCCTCCACGGTATGGAGCTCAACCCCGCAGGCAGCAGCAACCGAGGCATCGTCGGTAAACAACTCGCTGTAAGGCTGGTTGTAGCAATGCTTTATGGTTGCTGAGCGAAAAGTCTGGGGTGTTTGCACCAGCAAAACGTTGTTGCGGGGGAATGGGGTAAACTTGCCGCCGCTTGCAATCATTACCGATTCAACAGGATTCACAACCGGAATGGCGCACACCCCCCTGGCAGCCATGGCGTAGCACCGCTCAACCACCTCATGTGTAACCAGCGGACGAACGCCGTCGTGAATGGCCACCAGCGAGTCGTCTGCGGGCAGCAGCTCCAAACCGTTTTTTACCGACTCAAAGCGGGTGCTACCCCCCGGAACAATTTGCAGGTTGGTTTCAAAATGGTGCTTTTTGCAAAGCCTTTGCCATGTTGTGATTTGAGCTTCGGGAAGCACCAGCACAACCTCGGGTATATCCCTCAGGGTGAGGAAAACGCTAATAGTGCGCATCAGCACCGGCAACCCATCCAGCTCCATGAACTGCTTTGGGGTGTCGGAGCCCATACGTAAGCCGGAGCCAGCGGCAACAACCAGGGCAAAACGCTTGGGCTGCATTTTTATGGCAATTTGATGGCGAAAGTTAGCCATTTTTGACTAAATCATACCAGCCTGGGAGATTTTTGGTTCAAAGGGCTACAGGAACGGATCCAGCTGGGCTGAAGAGTTGAGCCCATTTCCGACCAGCCGGCCGGAATGCTGAAGGGAGCATAGTGCGAGCTTAGAAAGGACACGATGGAAACCCGAAAATCAACCCTGCCACCCTGCGCTGGTTGCTCCGGGCATTTGGTTGAAGCGGGAACAGGGGTGGGTTACATCCATGAGACACCCGGGCTCAGGAGTTTAAGAATCACGTAGATTGATGCATGCAGCAGCTGGAAATGTTTACAGAAGGTTAGCAGCTCATTTGAGGAAACGTAAAAAAGTTCATAAGTTTGGTTTATCAAATGAAAAGCTTTTGTAATTTTGAATAGAAAGATAAAACGCAACATTATAGCGTCTGTCCATCCAAATATGGAAATAAGGCGGTATGCAGTGGTGTGTATAAATAAGTTAGCACATATTTAAAAAACCGACAATCAACCTCTAATCATGAAAATGAGAGTATTAATATGGATTAGTAAAGTGTTAATCCCTGTAATGATTTTGATTACAATATCAAATTGTGCAAGAAAAATTTGTAATATTTCAAATGAGAAATTAAAACAAACTATTGAACTTGGTCTAAACGCAAAAGCACTAAACATTCAGAATAGTAACATTGGATGTTTACCAAAACAAATTAAGAGTCTTAAAAATATAAATTCAATTTTATTAAAAAGCAATAATCTTACAGCGTTACCAAAAGAGATAGGCAAACTAAAAAAAGTCAAATATTTTAGTGTAATGTGCAACCAAATTAGTTATATCCCTGAAGAAATTGGCGATATGGAAAATTTGGTGCATTTAGATTTCGATATGAATAAACTTGAAACATTGCCAAAAGGAATAGGTAAACTTAAAAAACTAGAATATCTAAACTTAAATAAGAATGACATTAGAACGCTGCCTTCAGAGATAAGTAAAATTATTTCTTTAAAAGAATTATACCTTCTGGGAAACACAAATTTGAATGTAAGGGATGTACTAATTAAAATAAAAGATTTGCCGTTACTAGAAAAATTATATCTTTCAGAAATAGGAATGGGTGAATTGCCATCTGAAATCGGTCTAGTAAAATCAATTAGAAAACTATATCTTTCTAGCAATCATCTTAAACAAATCCCATCTGAAATTTCTGAGTTACAAAACCTCGAATATATTAATTTGGGAAATAATCAAGATTTAGATTTTGCCAATACAATCGTTGTTCTTTCGAAAATAAAGTCACTAAAGAAAGTGTACCTTGGAAATAATAATTTAAAATCATTACCTAAAGAGATAGAATTATTGAGTAGTATTGAAGTTCTATATCTTACAGGTAATAATTTCGAAGTGGAGGAAATGAATATTTTAAGAAATAGATTACCCGATGTCAAAATAGAATTTGAAGGAAGTACTCAGAGATAATTATAATTAATAATTAAAAAAACATGTGCTAACAAGCAGTTGCTTTCACTGGGGTTGATGATGCAGATGCAGAATTTTACTACCTTTAACCAAGTTCTTAACGGCGGATAACTGTGCAGTAGGTAACTCCCCAACGTTTCATACACGCGACCATTACCGCCAACCGTAGAAAAAACATAGATTAACAATATGATACCAGATTTTCAATCAATTATGCTTCCATTCCTTAATATAATTTCGGATGGACAAGAGCATTCGACAAATGAGATAAATGATCAATTAGCAAACTATTTTAATCTGACACCAGAGGAGATAAACACGTATTTACCAAGTGGATCTCAAAAAATATTTCCGAATAGAGTAGCATGGGCCAAGGCATACTTAAAAATGGCAGGATTAATTGAAACGACAAAACGTGGGTACTTAAAAATTACAGAGTCTGGGAAAAGTTTTCTTGATACTAAACCACAAGAAATCAATATAAAAGTTCTAAAATCTTTACCTGTGTTTCAAGAAAATTATGGTAAATCTAATAAAGAAGAATCCGTAAATGATAATGAAAATTTTCACTCAAAATCAACTCCGGAGGAAATAATTGAAAGGAGTTACCTTAATATTCGTAAAAACCTGTCTCAAGAATTACTTCAAAAAATAAAAAGTTGTAGCCCGAAATTTTTTGAATATCTTGTTGTTGAATTACTTGTAAAAATGGGGTATGGCGGTACAATAAAAGATGCCGGGCAATCTATTGGACAAACAGGAGACGAAGGTATAGACGGGATAATTAAAGAAGATAGATTAGGACTTGATGTAATCTATATTCAGGCAAAACGATGGGAAAATGTTGTGGGTAGACCAGAAATTCAAAAATTTGTAGGTGCTCTCGCCGGTCAAGGCGCTAAAAAAGGAGTATTTATCACTACTTCAAAGTTTACTGGTGAAGCAAAATCTTACCAAACGAGAAATGAAACGAAAATTGTCCTGATTGATGGCGAAAAACTTGCAGATTTAATGATCGATTACAATTTGGCCGTTTCTACTACTAATACTTTTGAGATCAAACGAATAGACAATGACTATTTTGAGGAATAAAACGGCAGGCAGTAACAAGCGGTATTGTTAATTGCCGGTGCAGTGCAAATTCAAGCTTTTCTGCACGAATTAAAAATAGTTTTAACTTGACAGCAAAGCGATTCGAAGTGCCAAATGTTTCATACACGCAACCGTTAGTGCACATTTTATTAACGATAAATACTATAACCTATGAGAAAAATAATTATGATTTTGACAGCTATGTTTCCGTTTATTGTAAATTGTCAGACGATTCCTGTAAATTTTAAAAATTGTAAAACAGATCAAATGTTCTTAAATGCAGACATAGAACCAAAATGGAACTGCGATACAATTGGAATGATTGACTTTATGAACAAATACATAATGGATGAAAATTTGAGCAAAATTGAAGAAGGCAAAATTTTAGTTGGAATTCTTATTTATCCTGACGGTAAAACTTGTTGTCATTCCTTTGGAAACTTTACGAAAGTTGAATTGAATCCAGAAATAATTAAAGAAGTAGTAAATGAGATGCCCAATTGGTTGCCAGCAAAACAAAATGGAAAAGAAGTTACATATCTAAAAAATCAGGTATTTACGATAAGGAAAGGGAAATTTGTACAAAATTAAAACGTGCGCTAATAAATAGGACTCTGAGCGGTCTGAAAAGCCCAGCGAGGAGTCCATGTTGAACTACCCTGCTACCGCACAAGTCTACCCGTGTGGTGGAGAGCAGAGCGTAAGTGGTAGTAGAGAATAGGAAAGGGAGCGGTAGCCGCTATTAAAAAGCTAATCCGGCATGATTATGCTTTGTAAATTTAATAGTTGGGTGTGTTGAGTGCTCTGGTTGAGGGGTACGGACGAGATTGCCACACGTCGGGAGACGTGAGGCAGCTAAAGAACCATTACCTTGACAGGTAGGGAATGCAATTTTTGAGGCAGCGGGGGGTGGCAAGTAATGACAAGATGATAGACCAGCACCCGGAAATTAGCAAGCAACGGCAGGCCATTGTAAAACATCCCTAAGGTACCATAAAGCGACAATGGGGTTTTGACCATACGCTGATAAAGCG
>Ga0209201_1003862_pt1 | contig 12642 bp, 11 predicted proteins | sample AD_UKC055_MetaG_FD_184411 | JGI IMG/M metagenome (GOLD analysis project Ga0209201, IMG submission 184411) | Active sludge microbial communities of municipal wastewater-treating anaerobic digesters from USA - AD_UKC055_MetaG (SPAdes) (version 2) | ecosystem: Engineered > Bioreactor > Anaerobic >... | reverse complement strand
CCCAACGAGTTCGCCAACGTCAGGCTCTACCACAAGTATTTCTTCATCCGGAAGGTCATGTTCGTCAAGTTCGCCGTGGCCTATGTCATCGTGCCCGGCGGGTTCGGCACCATGGACGAGCTCTTCGAGGCCCTGACCCTGATCCAGACGAAGCGGATCAAGAGCTTCCCGGTCATCCTGATGGGCAGCGAATACTGGAAGGGGCTCCTCGACTGGCTCAAGGACACCATGCTCGGCCAGGGGATGATCTCCCGGAAGGACATGGAGCTTTACCGCGTCCTGGACGAGCCGGAGGAGATCGTCGAGTACATCCGCAAGTTCGTCATCGTCTGACAGGCTGCCCGGCGGCGCATCCTCTTGAATGGGGAAGCTGGGAAGTTCCCGAATCCAGCGATAAGAAGCCGATACGCCGTTAGAACGGGTCATTGCGAGCACCCGCAGGGTGCGCGGCAATCTCATGGAAATGGCGAGATCGCCACGCTTCGCTCGCGATGACGTGGTTTATCGCTGGATTCAGGAACTTCCCAACTTCCATCCTTTCAGGGTGCCTTGCATCCGGCCATTTTCGAACAGCCGATGCCCGGCAGGCCGACGTTTTCCCCTCACGCGTTTCCAATCGGCATTCTTTCGTTCTTGCTCACGTGAGCATAATCCTCTCCCGTTTTTCACGCATTTGATGTATATCGTTCACTGTCCGCAGGCCCTCCCGGCTTGCGGATGATTTCTTCGACAGGCGAAGCAGGGGATGAGCCCGAGAGAGACGGTTGCGGAAAAGAGCCTCGAAAGTGTCCTGAGGGACATCGCGAAGGGGAAGGGCGCGCCCTGCTACCTCCTGTACGGGGACGAGGACTTTCTCGTGGAAGAGGCCCTGGGGAAGATCGTCGACGCCCTGATCCCGGAGCAGGACCGGGACCTGAGCCTGTTCATGATGGATGACGAATCGGGCGGGGTGCATGCCGTCTGCGAGGCCCTCCTGACCCCCTCCCTCATCCCGGGCCCGAAGGCCGTGGTCCTGCGAAAAACCCGCCTGTTCTACTCGAAGACCTCCGTGCCCGAGCTGGTCCGGAAGATCGCCGACAGCGTCGAAACGGACCTCCCGTCGGCGGCCCGGACCTTCATGGTCCTGCTCGACGTGGCGGGCTGGAGCCTCGAGCATCTCCGCGACGAGGGCTGGCGGAGGATTCCCGACGAACAGTGGCGGGAGCTCGCGGGGGAGGAAGGGGCCGCGGAGCGGCAGAAATGGCTCCCCCGGGTGCTGGAGCACTGCATCGCGCACGGCCTCGCCGATCGCGCGCGGCCGGGCGGCACGGAGGCCCTCGAGGATCTCCTGGCGGCGGGCCTGCCGGATGGGCATGTCCTGGTCGTGACGGCCGATGCGGTGGACCGGCGAAAGAAGCTCTTCAAGGTGATGGCCGACCGGGGCGTCGTGCTCGCGTTCCTGCAGACGCGCGGCGAGGCGAAGCGGCGCGGTCTCATGATGGAGAACCTGCGGGAAAAGCTCGCGCGGAACGGCAAGACGCTAAGCCCCGAGGCGTGGGTCGTCCTGGGGAGAAAGACGGGGTTTCGGCTGCGGGATTCCGCCGAGGCGCTCGACCTGCTGATCACCTATACGGGCGACAGGGCCGAGATCGGGACCGCGGACGTGGAGGCGGTGATCGGACGCACGCGCGACGACACGGTCTTCGACCTCACGGAGGCCCTCGTGGCCGGCGATCTGCAGAAAGCCCTGGCGAGCCTCGGCGACCTGCTCTACCAGGGCGTCCACCCTCTCGTCATCCTGGCCATGATCACGAGGGAGATCCGCTTTCTTCTCCACGGGAAGGTCCTTCTCCATTCGGGCCGGCTCGCCGGGTTCCGCGCCGATATGGACTTCGGCCGGTTTCAGCGGGCCGTCTACCCGGCGGTGAAAGAATGCCAGGCGGAGCTGGGCAGGGGGTCGACCCTGGCGGGCCAGCACCCCTACGTGATCTACAATGCGCTGCGCAACTCGGCGCGCTACTCCCACGGCGAGCTGCTGGCGCACATGGACCGGGTGCTGGCCGCGGACGTGGCGATGAAGTCTACGGGCGGGGAGGCGCGGCTGCTGCTCGAGCGTCTGCTGATTGACCTGTGCGGACAGGCGGACAAAAAAACACGAAGTTGAGAAGTTCCCGAATCCAGCGATAAGAAGCCGATACGCCGTTAGAACGGGTCATTGCAAGCAACAAACCCAGACTTCGCCCGGGGAGATCGATGGAAGAAACACCCTCTCCCCGTCGCGGGAGAGGGCAGGGGTGAGGGGGTCTTGAAATCGCTCACCCTCCCCTTTATCCCCTCCCGTCGAGGGAGGGGAACCGAGAAAGCGGTTTCGCAGGAGCACCCGCAGGGTGCGCGGCAATCTCATGGAAACGGCGAGATTGCCACGCTTCGCTCGCGATGACGTGATTTATCGCTGGATTCAGGAAGTTAAGAAGCTGTGAAGTTGGGAAGCCTGAAAGGAAGGGGATTCCGCCTGATTTCCTAACTTCTGAGCTTCCCGGTTTCTTAACTTCAGAGTTTCTCCATCCCCCTTTGCTTCATCCTCTCCCGTTTGGATGTCCGGTGGGAGGGGCCTTTTTTCTTCGTCCCCCTCGGCGGGGGGGAGTCCCCGTCCTCGTCCTTGCCCCGAAGCTCCGGGGCCTGTGCCGGAAGGCCCCGGGGCCGGCGGACCCTTTCCTCGAATTCACGGGAGGCGATGGCGGCGGCCCCGGCACGCATGGCGGCATCCATGACGGGTCGGTCCGAGGTGACCACCATCGTCTCGCCGGCATGCCCGCGCACCAGTCTCTTGATGACTTCGTCCGCCTTCTCCCCCCTGCGGGAGTAGATGATGTCGATGCCCGATTCCCGGTCGCGCTCCTCCTGGGGAGGCCCCCCGAGCCAACCGTCGAAGACGACGGTGATCCGGTGCCCCATGGCCCTCCGGTAGCCCGCCAGCAGGTGGACGAGGGCCTTTCGGCCCGCCTCCAGGCCCTGACGCTCGTGGAGCCTCAGCACGTCCGATTGCCGGATCAGGTTGTAGCCGTCGATGATGAGATGCATATACAAAAACAGGCTAAGGGCTGAAGGCCAGAGGCAAAAGGCCTGGGGATGAGGGCATGCTTTCTTCTTTCTTACTTACCCTTAGCCCTATGCCCTTCGCCTTAAACCTTTACGTACCATACCCCACCCGGCCGCCGGCTTCAAGGGCCCCGTCGGGGGAATGCCGAGCCCGGGGGTGACGAAAAAAATGTGGACATTCGCCCCCAAAGCCGTATAATCGCCCCTACGCCTCAGCGACCCGGGGTCAGCGGTCCGGGTCCGGGCGGTTCGGCGGGCCGGGGAGGCGCAACGGGGACCGGGCGCACCGCCGCACCCGGGGCCCTGCGCAGCCGGGTGCAGGAACCGGGATCGGCCGATCGGTGCCGCGGCGTTCAAGCGGCGCCCTGACATCATGGCTCAGAACGGCACGAACAACCAAACCCGTCTCGAAAGGCTCCACGAGATCGTCCGGGGTAAACGGAAAGTCCTGATTGTCACCCACAATCACCCCGACCCCGATGCGCTCGCCGCCGCGTTCGCCCTCAAGTACCTCCTGCATACGAAGTGGAAGGTGGGGGCGATCATCGCCTCCAGCGGGGTCGTGGGGCGCGCCGAGAACCGGGCCATGATCCGCCACCTCAAGATCGACCTGTGCGCCCTGGCCGAGATCAACCTCAACAATTTCAGCGTCATTGCCCTCGTGGACACGCAGCCCGGGGCCGGAAACAACTCGCTGCCCCGATCCATCATCCCCGATATCGTCATCGACCATCACGTGCCCTTCCGGGCCAGGACCCGCCTGGCGAAGTACTACGACATCCGGACCGATTACGGGAGCACCTCGACGATCCTGGCCGAGTACCTGCGCGACGCGGGCATCACGGAGGTGGACCGCAAGGTGGCCACGGCCCTTCTTTACGGGGTCCGCTCCGACACCCGTGACCTGGGCCGCGGGGTGAGCGTGAAGGACATCGACGCCTGCATGTATTTCTACAACCGCGTTCTCTTCCGACTCCTGTCGCAGATCGAGCACCCGGAGGTCCCGCGGGACTACCTGAGCATGCTCGAGAAGGCCATCAGCAGCGCCCGGCTCTACAAGGACGCGGTCACCCTGAACCTGGGTCACGTGGAGCACCTCGAAATCATCGCGGAGATGGCCGATCTCATCGTGCGCACCGAGGGGGTCAAGTGGGTCCTGTCCGTGGGGGAATTCTTCGGGGACGTCTATTTCTCGCTGCGGACGAAGCGGCGCCGGGGATCGGCGGACCGGATCGCCCAGAAGATGGTGGCGGACTTGGGGACGGGCGGCGGGCACGAGATGATGGCCGGCGGAAAGGTCCCCGCAGGCGAGAAGTCCCGGCACACCCCTGAGGAACTGACGGAGATCCTGGTGGCAAGATTCCTGAAGGCCGTCAAGCGCAGGGAATCCCGGGCGGAGAATCTCCTGGCCTACAGCCAGGAGGCCTCGCAGCCGCGCAGGCCGGAGACGGGCGAAGCGCCCTTGGATGAGAAGAAGGTTGGAGGGTAAGAACGTGAGAAGGTAAGAACGAATGGAAGAGGAACATCCATTCTCTTTTCTCACCCTCTTACCTTCTTACCCTCTCACGTTCGTAGACGCATATCTAGAACTTTGCCAGAATCCCTTTCATCTTACCGATGGCCTCAACGTACGACGGGCTGCCGAAGACGGCGGCGCCGGCCACGAAGATGTCCGCGCCTGCCTCGGCGAGGCTTCCGATGTTCTCCGTCGTGACCCCCCCGTCGACCTCGATGGCCAACCCCAGGCCGAGGCTCCTTGCCCGTTCCCTGGCCTTGCGGATCTTGGGCAGAGTGCCCGGGATGAACTGCTGCCCGCCGAACCCGGGGTTCACCGTCATGATCAGCAGCACGTCGATATCCGGCAGGATCTCCTCGATGCAGGATAGCGGCGTCGAGGGGTTCAGGGACACCCCGGCCTTGATCCCCTTTCCCTTGATATAGTGCACCGTCCGGTGGAGGTGGATGACCGCCTCGGCGTGGACCGTGACGATGTTGCTGCCCGCCTCGACAAAGGCGTCGATGTACCGGTCCGGATCTTCGATCATGAGGTGCACGTCGAAGGGGAGGCTCGTCGTCTTTCTGAGGGACGAGACGACGCCGGGGCCGATCGTGATGTTCGGCACGTAGTGGCCGTCCATGACGTCCACGTGGATGAGATCGGCGCCGGCCTTCTCCACGGCCCTGATTTCCTCGCCCAGCCTGCTGAAATCGGCGGAGAGGATGGAAGGGGCGATCTGCTTCTTCACCGAGAGTTTCCTTTCGCGAATCCTGTCTGCGGACGGAGACAAAACAGAAAGCGCTCCGATCCGGACAGTCTGAAAAGGGCCGGGTGCACGCACCCTGAAACGATTGAAGTTAGGAAGCTATGAGGTTAAGAAGATCGGAAAAGCGGAAGCGGTGAGATTGACTTTCAGCTTTCCAAGCTTCACAACTTCTCAACTTCCCAGCTTCCCCACTCAAGAGGATGCGCCCCCGGTCGACAGCCTGTCAAAAGCGCAGGACAACGGGGGGATACACCCTCCCCGTGTCCGCCTCGCGCAGGCGCAGCCTCAACTCCTGGGCCTTCTTGGCCTCCCCGGGGAAGAAGACGAACCCGTGGGCGATCTCCTGGGGCGCAACGGCCCTGCGCTCGAGGGAGCGCGTCCGGAGGTCTTCCCGGATCTGGCGCTGGACGTCGCCGTCGGTCATGGCCTGCGAGCCCCCCAGGACGGCCCCGGTGGCCGCCCCGGCGGCGGCGCCCTTCATGGCGGCGTCGCCCACGCCCTGGCCGCTCACGATCCCGATGGCCGCGCCGATGATCCCGCCCGCCACGGCGCCGAGGGCGCCGTACTTGGCCGCCCCCGGGGCGACCTCGCCGAACTCGGTCTTCTTCGCGATGCGGTCATAGGCGAGCTTGGCGTCGAGAACCTGCCAGGCGTTGTTTTCCACGTCGATGAGGATCGTCTGCTCGGCGACGATCTCGAGGGGGTGGTTCCCCTTGTTGTCGAAGACGACCTGGATGGGCAGGATGTCGGGCCGGATGTCGAACCCGAAGGCCCGCTGGGCCTCCTCCTGGCTGTCCCACGACTTGGAGGCCACGACGGCCCCGCCGACGGTCGTGGCATTGGGGTAGGCCTGCGGCATCTTGAAGGGGACGACCTGCCTCTGGTAGCGGGCGCAGGAGACGAGCAGGGCCGCAACGATCAGTGCGGCGGTGGTGCCGATGAGTACCTTTCTGACGTTCATGGGGGTGCTCTCCGTTTTCGGTGATGCCTATTCTCGCGTGATTTCGGGCTCTTTGGAGCCGGGATCCAAACTACAACATTCCCCGGGGGATGTCAACCGCCCTGCAGGAAGAGGACGCCACAAGCAACAAGCTGCAAGCGACAAGGTAAACCCAACGTCTTCTTCCATAAGAATCCTTGCTGCTTTGACCTTGCGCCTTGCTGCTGCGCACGATCACGAGATGAAACGCGAAACGCACCCGTGCCGTTGACAGCCGCCCCTTGACAGGACCGGCAAAGGGCATTATCGTCGGGCGGTGCTCCACGTGCTCTACAACCTCGCCCTGCTGGCGGGCTTCGCGCTCCTCGCGCCGTACTACGCATTCCGGATCCTCGTGACGGGGAAGTACCGCCGCAGCATCGGCCCGAAGCTGGGCGCGATACCGGAAGAAACCCTTGCCGCCATCCAGGGCCGCCCGCGGATCTGGGTCCATGCCGTCTCCGTGGGCGAGGTCACGGCGGCGGCGCCCATCGTTGCCGCCCTGAAAGGGAAACTTCCCCAATCCCGCATCATCCTCTCGACCGGCACGGAGACGGGCCAGGCCATGGCGCGCAGGCTCGTCGCCGGGGCAACGGCATTCCTGTATTTCCCCCTTGACCTGCCCTGGGTCGTCAAGCGCGTCATCGGGAAAATCGACCCCGACATCGTCGTCCTGACGGAAACGGAGCTGTGGCCCAACTTCCTGCGGTGCTGCGTCAGGCGCAAAATCCCCGCCGTCATGGTCAACGGCCGGATCTCGCCGCGGTCGCACCGGCGCTATGCGCGGACATCCTTCTTCTGGAAGGGGGTCCTGGCGTCGGTTGACCGGTTCGGCGTGATCTCCGCGGTGGATGCCGAGCGCCTCCGGTCGATCGGGGCCGCGCCGCAGAGGGTCTCCGTCATGGGCAACGCCAAGTACGACAGCCTCGCCGCGCGGGTCAGCGGCGAGGCCTGGAGCCGCAAGGCCCTCCAGATGAAGGTGACGCCCGACACGCGGGTGTTCGTGGCGGGCAGCACGCACGAAGGGGAGGAGGCGGTCATCCTGAGGGTGTACCGCGAGCTTCTTCGGGATTGCCCCGGCTTGAGGCTCATCCTCGTGCCCCGGCACCCCGAGCGGGGTGCGGCTGTCCGCGATCTGGCCGCGGCGCAGGGGCATGCCTGCATCCTGATGAGCGAGATCCGGGCGGGCCGGGAGCCGAGGGGCGAGGTCGTCGTGGTCGACGTGATCGGCGAGCTGTTCGCCCTCTACAGCCTGGCCTCCGTGGTCTTCTGCGGGGGGAGCCTCGTGCCGAAGGGGGGGCAGAACATCCTCGAGCCGGCCGCCTGGGGAAAGGTCGTCTTCTACGGGCCTTCCATGGAGGACTTCCAGGAGGAAAAGGCCCTCCTGGAGGAGGCCGGCGCCGGCATCTGCGTGCGGGACGAGCGGGAACTGCTCGAGGGGCTCAAAGCGATCCTGTCCGACCCCGCCGAGCTCGCGCGCCGCGGGGCCGAGGGCCAGAGGCGGGTCCTGTCGAGCCGCGGCGCCGCGGAGCGCTACGCGGCGATGATCATCAAAGTATTGGGCAACAGGCCACAGGCGACAGCAGACAGGAAAAGCAAGCCCAAGGCATGAAAGACGGGCGGTCCACGACGCCCTGCTGATCAGGCCTGATGCTTGCATATTGTTCTGATACCTGTAGCCTGTTTTTCTTGTTGACAAGCCCAGTCCTTTCCTATATTCAGGTTGTACTTTGTGAGGGAATCATTGGAAATGACGACGATCGGTGCGAGAAGAGAGTTGCTGAGCCTCAACGGGCTGTTGTGCCTCGCTCTGCTCCTGCTTCTGCGGACATCCCGATCGCCCGTCGTTTTTAGAATTTAGGGAATCGAAGACGAAATTCTAAAGGCCATGGGCAGGAAGCTCATGGCCTTTTTTTATCGATCGGCAACACAAGGAGCGCAGGGGCACCATGAAAGAGATCATCTGGTTCGGGCGGGGAGGCCAGGGCGCCGTCGTCGCCGCGCAGATCCTGGCGGAGTCGGCTTACCTGGAAGGCTTCAAGGGCGTCACCTCGGCGCCGACCTTCGGCCCCGAGCGCCGCGGGGCGCCGGTCACGGCCTCGACGCGGATCTCGGAGGAGCCCATCCGGATGTTCTCCCAGGTCGAGACGGCCGACATCGGCATCGTGCTCGACGAGACGCTGCTCGGCGTGGTCGACGTGAAGGGCCGGATCCGCAAGGGCGGCATCCTCATCATCAACACGGCCTGCAAGCCGGAAGACACGATCGTCAACGGCGATTTCGACGTGGCCGTCGTCGACGCCACGGGCATCGCCGTCAAGCTCCGCCTCACGAAGGAAGGCGCGCCCCTGATCAACACGCCGATGCTCGGCGCCTTCGCGAAAGCCACCGGGATCGTCTCCCTGGGGAACATCGAGAAGGCCCTGCGCGGGAAGCTCCCCGCGGCGGCGGCGGCGCAGAACTTCGAGACGGTGCGGGCGGCCTACGAGGGGACGGTCGTGAAAAAGGCTCAAGGATAAAGGCCAAAGGCCAAAGGCGAAAGAGGCAAAGGACATGAAGAAAAGAGACGAGAACATCTCCGCCATGTGCAGGCCCACCGTCGGCGAGGCGGGCAGGACCGGGGACTGGCGGGACCTGAGGCCCGTCATCGATCACAGCAAGTGCACGCCCTCCGTCAAGAAAAGGCCCGCCTGCTACCTCTGCTGGCTCTACTGCCCCGAGGCGGTGGTCAAGGCGGGGATCCCCGTCGAGATCGACCTCGAGTACTGCAAGGGCTGCGGGATCTGCGCCGAGGAGTGCCCGTCCCGCGCCATCACCATGGTGAGGGAGGACCAGTGCAATGACTGACGCCCGCATCATCACCGGAAACCAGGCGGCGGCGCTGGCGGCCAGGCTCTGCGACGTCCAGGTCATCGCCGCCTACCCGATCACCCCCCAGTCGCAGCTCGCCGAGATCCTCTCCCAGTACGTGGAGAGCGGCCAGCTGCGCGCCGAGTACGTCCGGGTGGAAGGCGAGCACTCGGCCATGACGGTCTGCATCGGCGCCTCCACCGTGGGGGCCCGGGTCTTCACGGCCACGAGCTCCAACGGCCTGCTCTACATGCACGAGCAGCTCCACTGGGCGGCGGGCTCGAGGCTCCCCATCGTGATGTGCACCGTCAACCGCGGCGTGGGGGCCCCCTGGTCCATCTTCAACGACCAGCAGGACTCGCTGGCGCAGCGCGACACGGGCTGGATCCAGATCTACTGCCGCGACAACCAGGAGATCCTCGACACGGTGATCCAGGCCTACCGGATCGCCGAAACGGTCTATGCGCCCGTCATGGTGTGCTACGACGGCTTCGTGCTCTCCCACACGATGATGCCCGTCGCCGCCCCGTCCCCGGCGGCGGTCCGGAAGTTTCTGCCGCCCTACAGGCCCCACACGATCCTCGATGCCGCAAACCCGATGACCCTCAACTCGGTGCTCCTTCCCAACCGGCGGCCCGATTCCGAAGGGACCCTCTGCGACGGCTACATGGAGATGCGCTGGAAGCTTCAGCACGCCCTCGACAGGGCCCCGGAGACGATCCGCGAGGTGAACCGCCTGTACGCCGAGGCCTTCGGGCGCGACCACGGCGGGATGCTCTGGACGCACCGGACGGAGGACGCCGATGTCATCCTCACGAGCATGGGGTCGCTGGCCGCCGAGGCGACGGTGGCCGCCGATGCCCTGCGCGAGGAGGGGATCAGGGCCGGGGTCGTGGGGATCCGCGTTTACCGGCCCTTCCCGGAAAGGAAGGAAATCGTCGAGGCCTACCGCAACACCAGGGCCGTCATCCTCTTCGAGAAGAGCATCAGCTACGGCTACGAGGGGGGACTGTGCTCCGATCTCAAGGCCGCCCTCTACGGCAGCGGCATCGACGCGGTCATCCACGATCACGTGGCGGGCCTCGGCGGCCGCGACGTGAAGGCCAAGGAACTCGTCGCCGCCGTCAAGTCGTCGCTGGCCCGGATCCAGGCGGGCGAGCGGGACCTGAAAACCACCTGGCTCAATTGCGCCACGGAGTGAAGCCATGCCGCAGAATCTCTTCAAGATCCACGAGAAGGAATACGTCCTGCCCGGCACGAGGGCCTGCCAGGGCTGCGGGCTTTCCATCGCCTACCGGTTCGCCCTGAAGGCCCTGCGGGAAGACACGATCGTGACGCTCCCGGCCTGCTGCCTGTGCGTGCTGCACGGGCTCTACCCCCTGACGCCGGTCCTGGTGCCGACCGTGAACAACACCTTTGCGAGCACGGCCGCCTCGGCCTCGGGCATCGCGGCGGGGCTTGCCGCCCTGAACCGGACGGAAACGACCGTCGTGGCCTTCGCAGGCGACGGGGGCACCTTCGACATGGGCCTCCAGGCCCTCTCGGGCGCCGCCGAGCGGGGCACGGACTTCATCTACGTGGCCTACGACAACGAGGGCTACATGAACACGGGCACCCAGCGCTCGAGCGCAACACCCATGGGGGCCCTCACGACGACGACCCCCGTGCACACGAAGCAGCAGCACAAGAAGGACTTCTTGAAGATCATGGAGGCCCACCAGATCCCCTACATCGCCACGACGACGCCGGCCTACCCCATCGACCTCTACGACAAGTTCGTTCGGGCCAAGCGCATCAAGGGCACGCGGTTCATCCACATCCACACGCCCTGCCCCCCGGGGTGGCAGTACCCCACGAAGGACACGATCCGCATCGGCCGGCTCGCCGTCGACACGGGCCTGTGCGTGCTCTTCGAGGTGGAAAACGGCAAGTTCCGCTTCACGGGGCGCAGCAAGACGCTCGCCGAGAAGGGCAGCAAGCTCCCCGTGGTGCACTACGTGGAGAGGCAGGGCCGCTTCAAGAAGATGAGCATCGAGCAGTTGAGCCAGCTCCAGGCCTGGGTGGACGACCGCTGGGAGGAGTACAAGCAGAAGGCGGCGGAATCTAAATGAGGCACGAGGTCCGAGGAACGAGGACCGAGGCAACAAAATAGAAATCCTCGATCCTCGAACCTGAGCGTGCCCCGCGCGACCGGATAGACGGAACAGACCGAACAAACGGAACAAACGGAACAGACGGAACAGACGGAATAGACGGAATAGACCAGTTCAGGAGGGGACTATGGATCTCGGATTGAAAGGGAAGGTGGCGCTGGTGGCCGGCGGGAGCCAGGGGCTCGGGCTTGCCGTGGCGATGGAATTCGCCCGCGAGGGGGCGAGGGTCGCCATCTGTGCGCTCGACGACCCCCATCTGCAGGAGGCGGCCGATGCCCTGCAGAAGGCAACGGGCGGACAGGCCTTCGCCATCCCGGCCGACGTGTCGGACCTGGGGCAGGCGAAGAACTTCGTCCGCAAGGCGGCGGCCCATTTCGGCACGGTGGACATCCTCGTGAACAACGCCGGGGGCCCGCCCTCGATGAGCTTCCTCGAGATCGACGACGAGCTGTGGCTCCGGGGGTGCCGCCTCAATCTCCTCTCCACGATCGTCATGACCCGCGAGGCCGTCCCCATCATGAAGGAGAAGCGCTGGGGGCGGATCGTCAACATGACCTCCATCGCCGTCAAGCAGCCCATCGACGGCCTGATCCTATCCAACACGGTGCGCTCGGGCGTCATCGGCTTCGCCAAGTCGCTCTCGAACGAACTGGCCCCGTTCAACGTGACCGTCAACAGCGTCTGCCCCGGCTACACGATGACGGACCGCGTGCGCAACCTGGCCAAGGTGCTGGCGACGAAGCAGGGGACGACCCCCGAGGCGATCATCGGCAAGTGGGAGGCCGAGATCCCCATGCGGCGGATCGGCACGCCCGAGGAGTTCGCGAGCCTCGTCGCCTACCTCGCCTCGGAGCGGGCGGGCTACATCACCGGCGCGGCCATCCAGATCGACGGGGGATGGTACAAGGGGATTATGTGATAAGGGCAGGCTTAAGGCATTAGGCGTAAGGCATAAGGTGAAGAGAAGAAGGGAAAGGGCAGGCGTAAGGCAATAGGCTAAGGGCTTAGGGCGAAACGAGTGAGGGCACCGGGGCTATAATTACCGATGTCCTCTTTTTTTCTCAACTTCCCAACTTCTCATCTTCCTGAATCCAGCGATAAATCACGTCATCGCGAGCGAAGCGTGGCAATCTCGCCGTTTCCATGAGATTGCCGCGCACCCTGCGGGTGCTCCTGCGAAACCGCTTTCTCGTTTCCCCTCCCTCGACGGGAGGGGATCAAGGGGAGGGTGAGCGATTTCAAGACCCCCTCACCCCTGCCCTCTCCCGCGACGGGGAGAGGGTGTTTCTTCCATCGATCCCCCCGGGCGAAGTCTGGG
>Ga0209201_1003859_pt1 | contig 12648 bp, 17 predicted proteins | sample AD_UKC055_MetaG_FD_184411 | JGI IMG/M metagenome (GOLD analysis project Ga0209201, IMG submission 184411) | Active sludge microbial communities of municipal wastewater-treating anaerobic digesters from USA - AD_UKC055_MetaG (SPAdes) (version 2) | ecosystem: Engineered > Bioreactor > Anaerobic >... | reverse complement strand
GCAGAGCCGCTCCACCGCTTAAATTTTGTCCCTACACCAGCAATTGCAGTACTTGCCATTTTTTACCTCCTTTTTATGCAACTCTGCGTTGCAGGTTAAAATTAAGAACGAACAACACATTACCATTATCATCCCATTCAAGGAGAGTGGGTCCGCTTGAACAGTAAATAACAGTATATAAAGTTCCGTTAATAGTCGTATGATTGAGACCATGTAACAGATTCTTTATACTCTCACCTTTATCATACGCAGCCGTGTACGAAGTATCCCGCACCCGGATTTGTATGGAAGGATATTCATACCCTTGATCATTCAACGCTAATTTACCAGGATACCCGTAACTATCAAACATAGAAACGCTTTTTCTAGGAGTAGTTGGATCCTTTCCTATAAATAAATTACGACCTAGCGTCAAGTCCAAATCGCTCTCGGCTACCAGTAAATCCTTTATATCCACAGTTGGAGCATTCATGGTATTTGAGCATTATCTTTTATGATGTTAAATATAACTCTTATATTTCGATTTATTGCTTTCTGAAACCATTTCCAGTCAGCTCCCTCTCTTTTAAACTCCGCATTAGGGAATCTATGTAGTATCTCGTGAACGTATAAGGCATACGGAGCACTGTAGCCCATAATCATCATAGGATTACGGGTCTTTAATACTTCCCCTCTACTAGCCGCCACAATCGCTGAATGCCTAGCTCGTAATTCACTAGCCTTATACTGCATCTTTTTAAAAGGTCGGTTTTTGAAAGTTCCAGCATATCCTAATTTATCCTCCACTTCACCAACCATAGTGGCTACCACAAACCAACTAGCTCTCAAGTTACCGATGTCTACAGGAGTCAGCGGGTAGATCGTTTCTGTTTCTCTGCGTATCTTTTCAGCAACCAAAACCAATCCTCTTGTAGAAATACGGGTATTTACCGCTTCAAGTTCTTTCTTCAAGCGAGCCATAACCTTATCAAGTCCTTCAACTTTAACGTCTACAATTTTTGCGGATACGTTATATTTGGGTGCTCTAGGCATATTACTTAAGTTAAGAATGGTGTTAAGTACGCTTTCCTCAAAAAAGAAGTTGTCGAATTCAAAGCAGGAGTTTTACCCCAACGTTTGACTTCAAATACCCCATCTATCACAGTATAGTCTATGTCTCCAGCACTATCTATGCCCGAATCCATTAAACTCTGTAAAGAACCTCTGTATAGTAACCCCTTTTCCTGTAAATCTACTTCAACATACACCACCGCCCTAGACAAGATTTTCTCTCCCTCATCCTCGTATATGTACTGAACCATTTCTTCCCAGCGACATTTTATTTCAACGGGCGTAGCATAGTTATAGCTACCATAACCATTATTTACTGGATTACCCCAGTAAACCGCCACTTCAGGCAAATTATTACTTATGAACTTATCTATACCCATTAGTCCTCAAAGCTTGGAATTGCGTATATTGTTGCTGCCGTCTTACCGGACTTTGCTAATCTGCCCGTAAAATCTAACGTAAGTACCATCTGTCCATATGGAGTAGATTTCAACATCTCCCCCCATTTTCCAGTGTAGGTAACTTCAGCATCTCCCAACCGCTCTTTACTAGTGCTCCTGTTTAAAGTAGAGGCAATCATATGTGCCGTAAGCCACCTTTCCAGTTCAGTCAGCACCGCTTCAGTAACCACCGTATCATCTTCAAATACTTTAGTAATGACAGCGTTCGCCGCATTTATCATTACAGTAACTTTGGATGAACTAACATCGCAGTCACTATCCATAATCGCCATTACATCATCATATGTTACCCTTGCCATTATTCCCTCCCTTCTTTTTTACGACTCGTCCAAAGTAACGGGTCTATGAAATTTAAAATATCTGAAGACCATTTCAATCCTAACCAATCCAAAGTTTCATACAACTGTTGGTAATCCCCGTGAACCATTCTTTCGGGCCAAAGGACTCTAACATTCAATCCCTCATTGATCATTTCAATAAATTTGGCTTCATACTCATGTACCCAGCCAAGCCATCCCTCTTCAGTCGAGTAAGCGTCCATGTAGTTTGTCTTCATGCAGGATTGAATTATGTCCCCGGTCCTACGACGAACTATTATCCATTTAGCATTTGGAAAGGCGTAATGCCACACAGGCCACATTAAAGCCAATCGAGCATCCTTGTATATCCACGGACCCTTTATGTACCCTTCTGAAACCATTACTCTCTCAACCTCCTCTCGCCAGTTCCGTGGGATTGATAAAGTCCCAGTATCGGGAAGGATTCTCTGTCCATTAGGATCAGAACCGTCCTTCTCCAAATACGGCTTCACCAAAGTGTCTCGAATACAATCATTCTCATAAAGGCCACGCTTGTTGGTCATTACGCCTCCAAAAGCCCCGCATTTGACGAATGTACCAGCGATCATTCCTGATCCACTGCGAGCAGCTCCTGTTACTAATATTGGGGAATATTCTTTCATCTGTACATGTTTCTTACAAGTTCTCTTTCTTTATCTTTATCTCCTTTGGCTACCACTCTTACCTTCTGTTCAGGGTGTCTGCGATAATAAGCTAAAGGAGCATTACAATACCCTATCTGCAATCCTGCGGATAGACAGCGTAGATTAAACTCAAATTCTTCTGCCGTCCACAGGTTTTCATTCATTTTCCCCACTTTTTCGAACACTTCCCTCCGGTACATCAGGGTGGCACTGTGAATAACATTCTTGCGCAGCAAATCCTGTTTAGTTGGAATCTGTATCGGGGGAACGTAACGATGTATCTTTGCCCCAGCGTTCATAAGAATTTCTAGAGCATTTCCATGAATAAAATCTACTCCCTGATCTTCAATAGCTCGTATAGAATCATCTATACAATTTTCAGTAAGCATATCATCTTCGTGTAACCACCGGATATACTTGCCAGTAGCCATATTCAAAACCTTATTAAAGTTCTCTGGCCAGTTACCTGATCCCTGACTTAATATTAACTGAACATCTTCAGGGACACTCTCCACTGCGTACTCTAACCACCCCCTATCTCTATTATATGGAATGATTACTGTCACAGGTCTAACTGTTTCTGGTTTCTCAAAAGGAGGCTGATTTATGTAATCTGCTACCCACGAAATAGACATAGAATTATTACCTGCTTCGAAAATGCGGGGTTTGCCATGAAAACACACTAATACGGCATCTTTCGGAACTTCTTTAAGGATTCCCCCCGGACGAGGTTTAAAATCGTAAATGCTAGAGGTTTTACTTTGCCAGTAAGCATCCGGTTTACCAATCACCTGTCGAATATACTTATCCATCCTATTTCCGACAGGACCCTTAAAATTCTTCCATATAGCATCTACCTTTTCAGATTCCTTTGGAACCCATACTAAACCTGTTGCCAATTCTCCTCTCTGCCAGAAATCTTCAAGCGTGATAAACTGATCCGGGTCTACTACCAAATCAAATATTTTTTCAATGGATTGGATTACCGCTGTATCTAGGTCTACGTATAAAAATGGACGGAATGGTTTCATTTCCGGGCCATATAAAGCTATCCTAGACCATGTCCCAAGGAATTTGTTTTGTAAAGGCATCAATTCAAAATTCCCCAAATCGTAATGACGAGAGGCTTTATCCCACAAACATATAATCCTTGGTGGAATAAAAGACTTCCATTTGCCATTTATATGTTGAGCTATTAACTCAACATCCCGCATAGCAAAATCTCCACCACTACGCAAAACTAATACTATGGTTCTTCTCTCGTTCATTACTCAAATATTTTTGCTACTTCAGGGTCAATTTCATCCAAATTGGAAAGTACGGATGTTGCCGGGTTCATTGGTTTAAAATGCAACACGTGTTTAAACATTGAAAAGTCATATCTATAAACATTCACACGACCTTGAAAAGTACATTCAGAATCATGAACAATTATATAGTCCACCATATCCTTCATTCGTTCAATAACAGGCTGACGAATCTCTGCCGGGGCAGCATCTATGAAAGCTATTCGAAACTTCTTTTCAAACATAAAGTGGGTTCCGTCATAAATAGGACCCTGTGCAGATAAATTAAGATAATGCCAAGGAGAAGCATATTTAATAAACTTATCATACCATTCTGGATCAGTATCCACACTAAACAAATTCCTTCCTTGTATTCCGCAAAGCAAGTGCATTAAAGGGGTACTATTCCACCCCATCCCAAATTCCAAAACATCTCCATCTGTAATAGTATTGAGAACATGAATCAATATAGGTTGATGGGTACTAAAGGCATCCATGCGTTTCGCATCACGCAAGTACGCCAAATAAGAATGCTTGTGTTCTGGTTTTACCAATTCCATGTAACGATCATTAATCATAGTGTGGCTCCTTCTATAACTTGTTTCCAATAACTAAAAGTAAGTTTATTCATATTCCATTCCGTTGTTCTTATCCGAACAAGTTCACGTACCAAGAACTCTTCCGTTATTTCTTCCCAGTCTGTCACGAAACAAATTGGTAAATCAGTATAAAAACGATTATTGAGATTCCTTTTCTCAATAGGGATACAACCCATGTAAAGAGCTTCCCAAGTGCGAACAGTATCCATACCATGCCCCTGCGGACAGACTATGAACGGGTGTTGACAAAGAGCTAAAAGGTAATCAGGGAAGCCGGACCCGTTCGCACCATGAGCAGCAGTTACCCAAGACTTTCCTTCAAGGACTTTATATGGTTTCTCCCTTTCTTCAGGGTTTGTTCTTATGTTATGATTGATATACAATAAATTCCTTCCCTCATGTTTCATCTGTAACACCTCTCGCATCAATCGAAGTTTAGGTTCTTTCTTTAACCACCTGTCATTTTCTAAACCAAGTGGTATGGAAGAAACATAAGGACTGATAGTATTAACATTCTGACCAAACCAATGAATAAGATTACCCGGAACAAGTCCAATATCTGCATGATCTGCCCTATCAGGATTCCCCATTATACACCCATCACTATTATGAGATATAAGCACAAACGGTTCTTTCGTCGGCAAATTCTTGAAAAAGTAATTGACATCGTGCGTATGCCGATAAAAGATGTTGACGTTGTTTGCCAAATCAATAAACCGCTCTCCTTGTATCCAATCCATTACCGATGTTTGTATAAAGCGTTTATTCCCTTCTTACAAAGACATTCAAATCCCAATTTTTCCAACGTATCATTAAATTGCTGGAAAGGTACTTCACCTTCATAGAATATTTTATCACATACTTCAGTGATTATATATGCTACATCTTTTATTCGTTCTCCAAGACCTTCAATAGCTAATGGTTCTGCCCCTTGCAAATCCATACATAGTAAATCAATGTGATTTATATTTTGTAATTGCATAAATGTATCTAATCGAACCGCCTCAACCTCTATTTCTTTTTGAACAAGCCCTCTGGTATGTCTAAACAAGGAAGAAGCTCCAATATTCTTATCCGGACTTTTCCGCATATCCGTTGGATAAAATTTTACTCTTCCGTCAATATTAGTAACCGCCATATTTGAGAATAATATTTTCTCATGCCCTTCTATATTTCCCAAACAAACTGGAATGCTTTCCGGATTACATTCAAATGAATATATTACATCAGGATTAAAGAATTCTTCAAGAGCAATTGTATCCAATCCATCACGACTACCACATTCAATAATAGTATGGATTGATCTCTTATCAATCAAACGAGTAAAGCCCTCATATAAATAATCTGAATTCATTTACTTGTATATAAATGTAAGTTCTTACTGTGAATATGCAAATTGTTAATACGATACCCCATATCTCCGTAAATGAGACATGGTATACGTAAATGATCTTGATAAATCCATGTAAGTCGGACTTCTGGCATACCTTTTATCCAAACTCCTACATAATGATCCTGTGGAGTTGCCCCCGGTCCTTCACTACGAGTTCCTCCTACATATTGCCCCCAAGATGCCGGGTCAAACAAGGAACCAAAATCATCGAGCTTATAATTCATTGGAGGAACAGGCATCGTTGGGAACGGGCGTAATTTAGAATCAGCATCGCTGGCGTAAACCCGCATCAATGTCATTTCATTAACCATGTCCATACGAAACTTTTGTAAAACTCCCTTTACCCCATACTCAAATAATAGAGTAAGGAAGTAAGTATTCATATGCTGTAATGCTTTATAATCTTTGAAAAATGCAAAACCAGTCATGCACTTGTCCGGTCCCCCAATAGTCATCCCAATTTGATAATTCTTTTTGATGTACTGATGATACTCATTTAAATCATAATATATCAAGACATCATTCTCGAAATGATATACATTTAATAACTGCCGCAAACGCATAAAGTTTTCGATATATATCAAACGAGTTGCTGCTAATGTCCAAAAATCATCCGATGATCTACCAAACAATCTTTCAAATTCAGTTACTCTTTCACAATAGTAATCATCCTTATTCACAGAGATAATACCATACTTTGCAAATATTGGATTATCTAAATGACCGTAATCAGTAAGGAAATATACAGGCGTGTTTGGATTAAAATATCGAAACTGCCGAAAGTTGTCTTCCAAGAATGTTGGAAACTCTTTCCCACTATGAAACATTACTACTCTCATAACCAACTATGCATTGTTAATATATCATATCCTTTACCCCTGTTCTGCTTGATATACTGTTTAAGCTCATTATCCGTCCACTCTCTTTTCAAGGCTCTCGAAAGAACACTAATATGCTCATATTGATAAAGTGTAGGAAAGTATTTTGTTACATAATTTCCATATAATTCATATTCAGAAAATCCAGAGGCATCATTAGCTTTATTGATATGTTCTACACATCTATCAAAGAAAGTGTAACTATCAATTCCCAAACGAACAAGCATATCAATTATAATGTCCTTCTCGAAGTACATTATCTCACTTATGAAAGAATGTGGGTAAACTCGGTCAAGATTTACAACGTCTTTCATTAAGTTAAAATATGGCTGATGTAACTGATCATTTCCAAGATAGAAAATAGGATGTTCTTCATTTACCCTCAATGGTGCACATATGAAAGCATCTGCATCCACAACAAGATAATTATCAGATGTGCTTTCTTGAAATAGTTTAATAAACTGCTGCCGATACCATCCGTGTCGGTGCGTCATATTTATGCGATAGATATCAAAATCACACTCTTGAGTATCTGTCCATGTAAACACATCTTTACGTGGCAAATATTTGGCAGGGATTGGAATTGGAGAGATATAGACAAACTCATCAATTCTGTCTACGTTCTGTATAATAGACTCATAGTTGTATTTGAGTTTATTAAAATCCTTCGGAGCCACTGTGATTAATACATCCATCACGATAAGTTTATATGCATCCAACCTTCCTGAGTCATCCTACGCTCATATACAGCACACCCATTTACTGAATTTCTCCACCATTTCTTTGGAGCAATAACTGTAGCATTCATTGATAGGTAAGCAGCCCACCAAGAGAAAGTAGAATTTGCAATAATAAAGTGCTTACACTCCCTCATTAATTCAAATTCCAAATAATCTTCAGGTAGTTCTACAAAATGACAATCTTCAAAGTGCTCACGACACCAATCCAAGTCATCACTAAAAACAAATACTTCAACATCTTTCTTCATAGCATCCATGTATGATAAAGCATTCTGATAATACTGAAGAGGTAATACTAAATGATTCGGGTGTATAAGATAATCCCCCCTACGGACATGAAGAGCAACCGAAGTACAACTCTGTATCTGTGCTCGCCATACAAGAAACTCAGGGGTGTAATATTCAGGATTTACATGAAACTTACTACGAAACTCTTCCAATAATTTGAAAGAATACAAATCAGGATTCTGCCAATATCCGTTAAAGAATTTATCATTCGTATACAAAGAAGGTATAGGCTCCCCCATCTTTTCAGTAACTTTCTGAGTCCTTAAATAAGAAGCAACAGGAACCCGCATTTTAAACTTATCAAGTACGTATGGGCGAGGCGGAATACGAATAGCATCATACCAATGAATGTCATATCCAGTAGGATTCCCACTGCATTCTTCAACCACTCTTCCAAAAGCATATTGGAACAATTGGTTGCCTAAACCACCCATTACCCTAACGACGTTCATCAAATACTTGTTTTATTGTCTTCTTTGGAAAGCAAGTAATTGTACTATCCTTTGATACATTTATAATTTGAACTCCCAATTTTTTAACATCTTCGGCAATCACCGGGAATCCTAACAAGTGTCTTGAAAATGGTAATTTGCGCCTTCTACGATCATCTGATACAGGACCTTTAGCATAAAGATTATGCCAATGTTGCATCTTGTTGTTTGGATCAATGTCCATATCAAAACCAAGTAACATTATACGTTTTGCCCCGAAATGAATAGCCAAGTTAATAGCGGCAGCTCCAGTATTACCATTCCAACTTAACATCATTGGATTCGTACTGATTCCCTTTGCCTTTGCCCCATCCCTTCCTAATGTTTTAATCCAACGTTCCTGCTTACTTGTCGGGTTACATGATACCTTCAAACCGGGGAACTGTGCCAAATTTGCCCGTTCTTTGGCATAGAATCCACTATCACCAAAGATCACTACATCTATCCAATCCCCTAATTTATAAGCCATATTTACGGCTATTACATGTTCATTATGGATTAGTCTCATATACGGAGAGTAGGCGGATGGTGGGAGAGTCCCATTAATCACCTTTTGGATGATATCTTCTGGAACATCAAACTGACGGGGAACTGACGGTCCTCCCCCAATAATCCATGCATCGCCACCGTCCCATATATGAGGAACTCGCCACATCATATCACGCCAAATCAATGATTAGACGTTCTGCAACGGCTTTCGAAAGAGGCTGTTCGTTCATCTTTTTCCCATTAGGTCCGATGACATCAAACAAACTCTTGCTCTTTCCTCTTGGAACTACCTGATAAACTGATTTTACAGGTTTCACTTCCGGAGTTTCAGGAACAGTCGGAAGTTTCTCTAAAGGCTGTACCAAATCCCTGAAAGCCTTTGGTATCTCACTCTGTCGAGCTTTAAAAGTAGCTCCGGGCGGAATCAAACGCTTTGACAGATGCAAAGAACCCCCTCCAAGTTTTTTCCAAAGAATAATTGGATCAGGGTCAACATATTCAGGAATTTCTTCCTTCACTTTTTCCTCTTCCGGAACTTTTTCACCTTCAGTAGGCTGAATCTCATCTGCCGGAGTATCCACGGGATTTTCATCCTTCTTTGGAATCTCTTCTCCAGTCTTTTTTGTACGTTCCATTTTCTTTCATTTTTAATTATAAAGACTTGATTAGTCTTTGTTTAACTATGCAAGATGGATTATACCCGTCTTACCATAAGCATCAGAACGAATCTGCGGAACCTGAATGGTCATTACCTTGTACTTGGTAACCATACCACCTTCTTCACTCCACTGAACGTTCTGCAGTCCCATACCACGCACGAGGCGTATAACGTCACGGGTCATCTGAATCATAAGGACGTTGCCATCTGCAAGAGTGTCAGAAACCTTGATTTCATTCACTCCATCAATGTCAAGAATCCTCTTACGCACGGTGACGGTCGGAGCAGTATCAGGATTTGAACCCACATAATCCTCATCAAGTACAGTTTCGTAGGTGGTGGGGATATACAGTGTCCACGGGCCATAATGCTTATTAGCAATACTGGCCTGTTTCATTTCGAGAACATCCTGAACAATCATTTTTCCTGTGCAAGCAGAGTTATTCCAAGGAATACTCAGTTTGACAGGAACACGGTCCGGGAAATTCACGTAACTGTAAATAGAGTTACGTAGGCGTGAATCCTTTTCTCCGAATGAGTACGTATTGTCCGTAAAGAGGAGAGCTTCAAGCTTTTCCAGAACTTTACGAGCAGCACGTTCAGCCATTGTGGTATCAAGGGGATTCCCCAAGTTACGGCTGGCAGCAAGTTCCCTTGTATTGATCTCGTAATCTGCATGAATAATCGGCAGAGGCAGATAATTGTGCTGGAAGGTCACACGGTCGTTTTTGGCTCTCGTGATACCATCCATTGTCATTTCAGCCTCAAGTGCCTCATTCACGTCATGCCATTCGAGTACTGTGGTACCCATAGCATTGCCGAGATTGTACACAAGGTTCTTTGAAGTCAGGTCATTAATCCCGCCAAGTCTCGAACGAGCCGGTTCCATGATAGCTTCATCAAGTGCTTTCCATTCCTCCCTGCGGAGTGTGGCACCTGCGTTAGTAACCAAGGTTCTCCAACTCTCTTTCTTCTTGGGATTACCTCCCATATACACGGTTACGCAAGACCTTCCATACTGGTCCACGAACGGACGCATACGGCCAACATCCAGTTTGCCGTTGTTTGCAAGCATGCGAGCAACTGCTCCCTGAGCCTGTCCGTTGAAAATCAGATCAACATTGATATCATTCATTGTCTTTTCCTCCTATTATTTAAAGTATACGTACAGCAATCCTCCTGTTAACAGAGAGGAAGTTGATATCACTGTCTTCTGATCCTGCAGCAGCACTTTCCGTATCGAGAGAAATCCCGATAGGACCAGTGGAAGCAGATGCCTGTCCGACTTTCTGGAGATAACCTGCTCCGTTGGACTCAACAAAATCACCCTTGGCGATTGTTTGGCCATCAGCAAGAATCCCGTAAACAACATCCCCACGATTTGGTATCCAGCAACGGACCACATCTCCGGTAGCATAGGCATCATCAATACCCTTACCCTGAAGGGCATCTTCAATAGCGAACATCGGAAGAGCGGGATGACCTGCTCCGTTGTGAACCAGAATCTTACCATCACTTCCAAGTTCTACGAGGCAACCGGGATAAATGGTCGCTGCACCAGCAACATACTCCTCAAAAATATTGGAGTAGTTCTTCAAAATAACTGTATTCTTTGCAGTCATGATCATTCCCTCCCTTATTCAATATCAATTCCAGCAGGAGTCAGAATTTCATCTGGAGAACCTGCGTTAATAACCGGAGCGGCACCACCGAGGGAATAATCCACCGGGGCTTCCTTCTTACCTACGGATTTATGAATCCTCGAAAGGACATCATCATCCATCTTTCCAAGTACGTCATCAGTCCATGTACCCTGTTCGGTATTGGCCTGAATCTCTGAGATCATCGTCCGCTTCTTCTCCGCACGCATATTCGCAACAAAGGCGAGGTCTGCTTCCTGCTGCGGAGTAAGCTTGTTCACTTCAATTTTCTTCTCAACTTCCTTCACAACCTCAGTGGGTTTCATTTTGTCCAGCTGGGCTTCGGAGCAAGTCTGAAGAAATTCCCTGTCATCTTCGGTCCAGCGGCCCTGACTGTTGGCAATCAGATCATCCACTTTTGCTTTGATGCAAGGAGCGCATTCTTTGCTCATGTTTACCTCCTTTTTGTTAGTACTTAAATTATTAGTCACATATTCCACCTTACGATGGACTTCAACAGGATTCCCTACCAATTCGATTTTCCCACTCTCATAGGAGTAATCCTGTTTATACATTTTGGCTCCATCACTGGAACTCTTTACATATACCAAGTATGAATCATACATTTCTTCCAAGTAACAATATGAGTCTTTCGACTCAAGGCCCCGTAAAACAGTATAGGCCGCATCCATTCTTTCCCGAAAACTTGCGTCTGCATAATCTCCGATAGTCCGTGGGACCACTCCCTGCCGGTTAAGAGCTAATACGAGGTCTCTCCCTTTAATTACCCCATCAACTTGTATTTCCATTGTATTATCTTTATTGGTTCGAATCCCACAACCATCTGCACAGGAGCAAGCCCCTACATATTCAGTGAGAATTGCAAGATGGTCCGGGCGATAATTATAAGCTACTGCTTTATACTCTTCCCCATTCCAAGTCCCTTCTTCATCTTGCTCTTCACTAAATACCCCAACACTGACTTCAATCAGTTTGTTATTAAGGATATCCTGTAGAATCTCCGGGGCTATTTCATTCAATTTATCCTCATCCAGCCATGCTTCAGCCTTTAACTTTAAACCATCTACAGTAGTATTGTAAACTTTACCTACTGAACGATTATCAATCACATCAGGGGCATTAGCAGAAATAGGTGTACCATCTTTATCCTCCGGGTGATCTATCACAACAGGAATACCATTCCACGCTGCAGGAATCTTACCAAGCTCATCTATCTTATGAAGTAGTGGACCATGACTCCCACTATGAACTCCCTCTACCATCATAACCACAGGAACAATATAATAAGGCTTTTCCTGATGGACAGTAAGAGTCACCTCATAATCAGAATCTGGTTTATTCTTATAAATAGCGTATTCACCGCTATTTGTATTTACTACACCATTGGCCTGTTTAATAGCCTTTGGAGCACATTCCTCATCAGTCCCACCATCCTTCATACATTTAGCAAGAACAGCATTTGCAATGCGAACCCATTGCTTCTTTTTCTTGTCGGACAAACCTTTCTTGTGCTTATCCACATCATTTATGTCCCACATAGCATTACCCTTCCATATTTATTTTACTTGAGTATGTTTGTAATAATTCTTTATATTTAAGAGGATCAATCACCTGAATATTTATTTCAGGATAATCCAATTGAAATAAATCAAATCTACTTTTTGCATCTTTT
>Ga0209201_1003857_pt1 | contig 12655 bp, 8 predicted proteins | sample AD_UKC055_MetaG_FD_184411 | JGI IMG/M metagenome (GOLD analysis project Ga0209201, IMG submission 184411) | Active sludge microbial communities of municipal wastewater-treating anaerobic digesters from USA - AD_UKC055_MetaG (SPAdes) (version 2) | ecosystem: Engineered > Bioreactor > Anaerobic >... | reverse complement strand
CAGTTCTCAGGAAAATAGGTTCTCAATCGGGATCAAGCCAGGCCTAAAATTTGGCCTAAAACTCTCTTGACCGGACCAGCCAGGATTTCGATCAACGCTTGATTTTAGTTTCCGCTGTGACAACGCCAGTGGTTGCTGCCGAAAGACGGCCAGTGAAGCCTGGCTGCTGGCCACCGACGGCAATAATCAATGGCCCGGCTTCGATGACTCTATGGCCTTCGGCGTCATAAGAAGCCAGCTCCTGCGGTCTTACGGTCAGGGTGACCTTCTGTTTTTCTCCTGCCCGGAGAAAAAGACGCTTATAAGCAGCCAGCCAGCGCAGCGGATTGACTGGCGAAGCTGAATCGGGCCGGCTGAGATAAACTTCGACTACTTCCTCACCATCGCGTTTTCCTGTGTTTTTAACTTCAACCGAGACGGTAAGTTCTTCGCCGGCTTTGAGGCTTTTTGGGGCAGAAAGCTTTGAGTAGCTGAAGCTGGTATAACTCAGACCATAGCCAAAGGGAAACAACGGCTCTTTTTTAAAATAGCGGTAGGTTCGGCCAGCCAGCCGGTAATCAGAAAAATCAGTAAGATCCTCTACGGATTTATAGAAGGTGACAGGCAGCCGCCCGGCCGGATTATAATCGCCGAAAAGAATATCGGCTATCGCCTGACCGGCCGCCTGGCCTGGATACCAGGCTTCAACAATGGCAGGCACCAGCTCAATTGCCTGATTTAAGGCTAAGGGGCTCCCATTGATAAGAACAAGGACAACCGGTTTGCCGGCTGCTGCCCGGGCTACCTCTTCCAGCAGCTTTTCCTGGTTAGCTGGAAGGTCAAGAGTCAGGCGGTCGCCGCCCTTAAAACCAGCAACTGGCACATTCATTTCTTCACCTTCCAGCCTCGGCGAAAGTCCTAGAAATAAGACAGTCGCTGCGGCTTTCCGGGCTGCTTCGACCGCTCGCTCGAGGCTGTCGGTGGCTGGCTTTTTCCACAAAAGATGCATGGTGGCGAGACGGGCCCGGTGGCTGTATTCAATTTTTATGGCAGCCGGCCGGTCTTTTTCCAGATGAACCTTTTGATAAACCTGGTGGGTTTCGTGGGTGCCGTTGAAGCTTCCGATAAGCTTTCCATCCAGAAAGATTTTAAAGCTGTTAAAACCTTCTCCGCCCAGATAATAATCGCCGCTTTCGGGCGGGACCAAATAGCCTGTCCAGCGGATACTGAAATTATGGCGATCAAGACCGGGGAGAGGAGCCTCTTCCCACCAGTTAAAATCGAGTCCGGCATCAAGCCGGGTAGCAACTGGCTTTCCTTTTAATTCCTGGTTGGCAAAATATTCACCGCGGAGGCCCCTGTCTTTTGAGTTTAAAGCCGGTTTTAAAAATTCGGCCGGAATTGGGGTCAGAACAGGTATACCTTCGGCCCAGTCGGTTCCCGGCTCATAGATGATTTCAGTTTGAGAGCCGACTTTTTCTTTCAAACCGCGGAGCGGCGTTAGCGGATCGGCCGGGAAGCCGTTATAATTTCCAAGAAGAACTTCGATGTCATCAGCATTTGGTCCGATGACGGCGATAGATTCGAGCGATTTTGAAAGCGGCAAAACGTTGTTTTTATTCTGCAGAAGAACGATAGACTGGCGGGCGGCTTCGAGGGCGAGAAGACGATGTTTCGGGCTATCTACTGCTGAATAGGGAATTTGAGCATAAGGGACACGCTCTTCCGGGTCAAACATCCCCAAGCGAAAGCGGGCGCTAAAAAGCCGTTTTACCGCGATGTCAACTGTAGCCTCATCAACCAGCCCTTTCCTGACGGCTTCGAGCAGGGCAGCATAAGCTCGCCCGCAGTTGAGATCAGTGCCGGCTTTAAGAGCCAGAGCGGCTGCCTCGGCCAGGGTCGGGACAAGTTTATGAGTGGCATAGATATCATCCACTGCATCACAGTCGGACACGACATAGCCTTCAAAACCCCACTCCTGACGGAGGATATCATTGAGCAGCAGCGGGCTGCCGCAGCAGGGAAGACCGCGGAAGCGGTTATAGGCGCACATGACCGAATAGGCTCCGCCTTCCCGAACGGCCATTTCAAAATGGGGGAGATAGCTGGCGCGAAGGTCAGGAAAATCGACGACAGCATCAAAGGTGTGGCGGTCAGGCTCGGGACCGCTGTGAACGGCATAATGTTTGGCGGTGGCGATGACTTTAAAATATCGAGCATTATCACCCTGCAGCCCGCGGATAAAGCTCACCGCCATCGTGCCGGTAAGATATGGATCCTCGCCATAGGTTTCCATGCCCCGTCCCCAGCGCGGGTCACGGAAAAGATTGATATTGGGCGACCAGAAGGTTAAACCCTGGTAGATACCTCGCTCGCCGCGGCGGACAGCCTGATGGTGTTTGGCCCTGGCCTCATCCGAAATAGCCGTGGCTACTTGCAGCATCAGGTCGGTATTCCAGGTGGCAGCCAGACCGATTGCTTGAGGAAAGACGGTGGCCAGACCGGCCCGGGCCACGCCATGAAGACACTCGTTCCACCAGTTATAAGCAGGAATGCCCAGACGGTCTATAGCCGGTGCGTCATTCATCAGCTGGCCGATCTTTTCTTCCAGAGTCAGGCGGCTGACCAGGTCAGAGACCCGGGCTGCCAGCGGTAAGTCCGGATTTAAAAAGGGCAGGGTAGTAACGTTTCTCTTACTGCTCGCTATCTGTACCTGACTGGTCTTTTCAGCTTGGCTCTCCCCAGCGAGAAAAGCCAGGCCTGAAATTATGGCCAGGGCCAGAAAGCAAAAAAATGTAATCCTTCTGATATTTAAGACACCTCGGTTTTTTTTATTCTTCACCAGCCAGCCTCCTCAAGATGAAGCCTGAAAATTAAATAAAAAACAATACTATATTTTTATCATAATTTTCAGCCGGGCGGCCATAAGAAATATTGACTCTCTTCCACTTTTAAGTCTGCCGGGCTAAGTATGACAGGCCAGGAACGGCATTAAGCTGAGAACCCCCCGGCGATCGCTACAAGTTGTACTGCTAAAAATAAAGAAATAAGGGCATAAATCAGCTGGCCTAATCCCTACTAAATTACTAGTATTTTTTTATGTCCAAAAATACATTCAATAAATATATCAAAGCCTGAATTTTTAAAAATTAATCTCCGATTATTTCACCGGCTCGATGATGAAGGACCAGGAATAGGCCTGAGGATTAATCAGATATTGTGGATGTGGCTTAGCACCCCAGGAGTTGTCGCCACCCACACCCATCTGAGCCAGGTCTATGGCTACATACAGGTGGCTGCGTCTCGGTACATCTACGAAGTGTTTTTCACCGCGCCAGTTTTGAGTCAGATCCTCGGGCGTGTAGGGAACAGCCGAAAATTCAAAAAGCGGTAGCCCGCTGAATTTTAAGCCCAGACCTTCTTTATTACTGATGATGAGCCATCTGGTCTCAGTCCGGTGGCCAAATTCCTGGGCGCAGACGTAGGGAATAACCTGTTCAGCCATGGCCGTTTTATAAATTCCGGCGAAAGCCGAGGTCTGACGATCGCAGTAATTCTCATGAGGACCGCGTCCATAGTAATCAATATTTTCAAAGCCCTCGGGCATAGCCAGCAGCAATCCGACCCGGGGGATTTCCGGCAGCTTCTCGGGATTCTGAGGTTTAAATTCATTATCTATTTTGACCACTCCATCCCTGGCGACGGTATAAGTAACCGTATAAGCTGCCTCCACTGCCGGCAGGTAGAATTCAACTTTGATCACGGCCTGACCGGCTTTATCCTTGCTGGCGGTGAAGGCTTTAATGTCACGTTTCTGGCTGGCTTCTCTCCAGACCTTTAATCTTTCCGGCATTCTATTTCCAAAATCATTATCAGTCGGGGCTCTCCAGAAATCAGGCAGAGGCCCTTCTTTTAAGAGTTCAAGATTCTGGAATCTATAGGAGGTTAAACGGCCTTCGGCCCGGTTGAAGGTTAGCTCAAAATTCTGGCCGCTGATGATGAGCTGGTTCCGGTTATTTTTGTTTTCTTTTAGGCTTAATTTAGGCAACCTGGTTTGCGTTCTGGAAGCCGGGGCGACCACCTGGTTCGCTTTTTCACCGGCGATTTTTATCTGCTCGGCAGCCAGAGTGTGTCCGACTGGAATCAGGCCGTGAGCCATTTCTTTCTGTGCCCTCAATTCTAGATTTAGAAAAATCTCCTCACCCGGCTTGATAGCTTCAGCCGGTAAAGCCACCCTGACCTCAGCTGAAGCCCGTGGTTTAACGGTCGGGCAGGGGATAGTACCTTCCGCCGCTTGTTGTCCATTGGTTACAAGCTTCCAGTGAAGATTAAAATTATCTCGATCGAGAGGGAGAAAATCATATTTATTGGTAATTCTGATTCTGGCTGCCTGAGCTGTGACTGGCTCTATTAACTCGAACCTGGCTGGCTGGTAAACTTTTTTTACTTCATTCAGAGCCGGATGTGGCGTTCGATCCGGAGCTACCAGACCGTTGCAGCAAAAATTGTAATCAGACGGCGTACCGGGTGGGCCGTAATCTCCGCCATAGGCCCAGAAAAGTTCTCCCTTCTCATTTTTCTTGGCAAAGCCCTGGTCAACCCAGTCCCAGATGAATCCGCCTTGAAGCGCCGGATATTTTTCAATCACGTCCCAGTAATCCTGAAGATTGCCGGTGCTGTTGCCCATGGAATGAGCATATTCGCACAGGATCAGAGGCCGGGCAGGATTGGTTTTTGCATATTTTTCCAGATGCTCAATCCGGGCATACATCGGGCAATATATATCGGTGTTCCATTCGAGCTGGGCCCGTTCATAATGAATGGGGCGGCTGGGATCACGCTGTTTTAGCCAGCGGTAGCCTTCTTCAAAATTGACTCCATTGCCGGCTTCATTACCCATTGACCAGATGACAACCGAGGGATGATTTTTATCCCGTTCCAGCATCCTCTTCATCCGGTCAAGGTGAGCCGGGCCCCAGTCTGGATTCTTAGCCAGGCTTTTTTCTCCATAACCCATGCCATGTGATTCAATATTGGCTTCGTCTATTAAATAAATTCCATAATAATCACACAGCTCATACCAGCGCGGATCATTGGGGTAGTGGCTGGTCCGGACAGCGTTGATATTATGCAGCTTCATCAGCTCGATATCATGCCGCATCGATTCTTCGGATACCACCTGGCCCGTCCAGGGATCAGTCTCATGGCGGTTGACCCCTTTAAAATAGACGGGCTGACCGTTGATCAGCAGTTGCCCATTTTTTATAGCCACCGTTCTGAAGCCGACCATAGTGGTCAGTGCTTCCAGCGGCCGGTTATTGTTGTCAAGAAGTTCCAGCGCCAGGCGGTAAAGATGCGGTGTTTCCGCTGTCCAGGGTAGAACGTCCTCGATTTTATCGCTGAAACTGATAGTTTTTTTAGCACCTGGAGTCAGGGTAAAAGCTATCTCTTTATAGAAAACTGGCTGGCTGTCTTCATCGAAGAGATTAACCCGAAGAGTGTAAGCCGATAGATTTTTTTCCCGGCGGGGCGGCATCAGGTCATTGGTCACTTCTACTTCCAGGCTGAACAGTCCATTTTTATATTCTTCATCAAGCGGAGTATGAGCAAAGAAATCACGGATTCTTACTTTAGGAGCAGCATAGAGATAAACATCTCTGGTTATGCCTGAAATTCTCCACATATCCTGACTTTCGAGATATGAACCATCTGACCAGCGATAAACCTGCAGGGCGACCAGGTTCTGGCCAGGCCGGAGGTAGGATGTAATTTTGAATTCGGCCGGTGTTTTGGAATCCTCGCTGTAGCCCACCTTCTGTCCATTGACCCAGATATAAAAGGCAGACTTGACCGCACCGAAATTAATAAAAACATCCATTCCACTCCAGTTATCCGGCACGGTAAAAAACAGGCGATAGGAACCAACTGGATTGTTATCATGGGGAATATGAGGCGGCTGCGGATTATCAGGAGCAAATTCATAATCGCTGTTCACATATATAGGGATACCATAGCCCTGAAGTTCCCAGTTAGAGGGGACTTCAATTTCTTTCCAGTGGCTGTCATCGTAGCCAGGTTGCCAGAAATTAGAAGGGGCCTCGGCTGGTTTTGGGACCCAGTAAAACTTCCAGCGGCCATTAAGCGACTTATACCAGGGGGAATTGCTGGCCCTGAGCTGCAGTGCTTGATTAAGATTCGGGAAAGGAATAAAAGTTGCATGAGGCAACTCGGCATTTATGGAAAAAACCTTTGGATTTTCCCAATCGTTAACTATTTCCTGGGAGTCGGCCCGAAGAAAGTGACCGGCACCCAGCAAAATAAAAAAGAATAGACAGGCCATGATAATTTTTCCCAGGTGAAACTGTGGCCTGAAGATGGCTGATCTGGATTCTTTTTCCATCTCCAACTCCTTCTAATATTTTTCGTCGCTCAGGGAACTGCCCGCAGCTCCCTGCTTCTGGCTGGAAAATTTTTCCAGCTACTTTTTGATTTTAACATGTCTCAAAAATGAAATCTTCAATTAAAAACCAACGACACAGATGTTGAGCCTATTCCTGGCTAAAAACTTTTAGCCAGCTATCGTCTGTCCTCCTTAGGGGTGAGGCTGACTGGAAGAAAATCACCCGGCAAATCATTTTGGCTGGCGATGGCTTTTAGCTGGTTGGAATCTAGAATATTTAGAGTGCGAAGCCTTAATGCTAAATTTCTGACCTTTGTTCTGGCCCTGTTAATTGCCTCGGTTATATCTTCTTATTTTGTGACCATTCATACTATCGACAAACAGGTTAGAGAGAGCATTGTCCAGAGAGCCGAATCGTTAAGCCGAAGCATCGCCTCAGCTGCCGGCTATCATTTAATTCTTAAAGACCTGCTGGCTCTTGATAACATGGTCTATAAGGTCAAAACAGTCAATCCTGATATTACTTCTATTGCTATTATCGGCCCGGATGAAGAGATCATCGTCAATAGTGAGGCAGAAAAGGCTGGCCGCCGCCTGGAGAGTGGGGGCTCGGGCCAGGGTTCTGAATCATTGTCTGAGAGTATGGTTCTGGCCGATCTCGATCAGAAGTCAAACCAAACTCTGGTCATCGAAAGTCCGGTGCTTTTTTTCGATAAAAATCTTGGCCGGGTACGTCTGGAGATAGATTGGTCAGTGCTCCATCTGGCTCAATCTGAAGCCAGGCGGCAGATTATGCCTTTTTTTGCTTTGATCTTATTTTCAGGACTGGCCCTGAGTTTCATTTTTTCCAGGCAGGTGACCAGGCCGGTCAGGGAACTCGCCCGGGGAGTGGAAGAAATGAAACGTCAGGGCAAAAGTCAGCAATTGCGCGTTTATTCCTCAGATGAACTTGGCCGCCTGACCCAGAGCTTTAATGAAATGGCCAGCCTCCTCACCGAGCAGCAGGAAAAACTGGGAGCTTCAGCCCACGAACTGGAAGAAGCTTATGTCTCAACGGTCAAAATTCTGGCTGCCGCTATTGAAGCCAGAGACAGGTATACTCTGGGCCATTCAACCCGCGTGGCCGAACTGGCCGTAGCTCTGGCCAGGGAAGCTGGTTTGAAAAAAGAAGACATTGATTTAATAGAAATTGCCTGTCTTTTCCATGATGTGGGTAAAATTCGTATTCCTGATTCAATTTTGCACAAGCGTGGTCGGCTGGAAGCTGATGAAATCAAGGAAATGCAAAAACATCCAGAATACGGAGCTGAAATTTTGAGCAAGGCTCCCTGCCTTTATAAATATATTCCAGCTGTTCGTCATCACCATGAGTGGTATAACGGCAATGGTTATCCTGATGGTTTGAGCCGTGAAGAAATTCCGGTGGCGGCGGCTATCATTTCATTGGCTGATGCTTTTGATGCTATGACCTCAGACCGTCCCTACCGCCGGGCATTGAGTGTAGAAGAAGCCAGATCGGCTATTTTGAAAAATTCTGGCCGCCAGTTTCATCCTGAGCTGGCCAGACTGATGATTAGAATTATTGAGAAGAGAGAAATGGGGACCGAGATTAAAGAAAATCAAAGCGAGAAACCGCTATGAGGAATTCAGGATGTAAACTATTAGCCGTCATGGTGATATTTCTGTTTCTGGGTTTATCCGGAGCCTGCTCGATTATCAAACACCGGGAGACCCGGACTGCGCCGAAACCAGAGGCCAGGGTGAGCCAAACAGAAGTGATCGAGCCTGAGGAGCAACCGCTGATTGAGGCCGATCAGGCTTTAGCTTCAGGTCAGTCTGCTCGGGCCCTTGACATCTATAAAACCCAGCTTGAGCTGAAACCGGAGAATAAAAAGATTCAGGCGGCGGCCCGTGGTGCTCTGGAAGAAATCAAAAAGAAGGCCGACGAGGCCAGGAACCAGAAACATTACAGCCTGGCTATGGAGGGGTATCTACTTCTACTTAATAACTTTGACTATTTTTCTCATCTTATACCTGACTTATCTTTTAATTCAACGGAAATAGAACAATACCTTAAAGAATGCCGCCTGGAAAATTATCTGGCCCGGATTGACCAGAATCTCAAAGCTAAAAAATATGAACAGGCCTCGAGTCTTCTGCAGGAAGCTTTAAAGGCTGGTCCCGGCGAACCCAGATTGAAAAAGCAGATAGAGAAGCTACTGATCGAGCTCAAGAGTTCAGGCGACAGATCCCTGTCTGACCTCGATTTTGCCCGAGCGGGCTGGTATTACAGTCTGGCTAAAAAAAACTGGTCAAAATTCAAAGGCTACACAGGCTCACTGTCTTTTAGGCTGGAAGATCTCGACTCAGGCCTTAAGACCTGCAGCCAGCAACTAACCAATCAGGGACTGGTCGAATATCGAAAAGGGAACTTAAAAGGAGCTATTTCTATCTGGGAAAGCATTTTAACCTTTGATCCTGATAATGAGCAAATAAAAAAGGCTATCGAGACAGCTCGGGCTCAGTTGCAGCAAATCAAAGGCTAAAACCCCAAAAGAACAGAATCAAGCCAGAGCTAGGCCCAGAGTTTTTCCGGGTATTTCCCTTCTTTGATCAGCTGGCGGAGACTGGCTTGAACCCAGGGGCGGTCTTCCTGGTAGGTGACGCCAAACCATCTTTCCTCCGTGGTCAGCACCTTAACCCGGGCCTTGCCTTCTCTGGCCAGAGCCCCCACGACTTCCGGGATGTAAAATTCAGCCCGGGTGAGATCAATCGCCGGATCAGTCAGGAAAGAGCGGAAGCGAGTCTGGAGCTCGGGGAAAATACTGGGGGTCAGGCCGAAAATATTCATCGAAGCGAGATCATCGGGGGAAAGAGAATACCAGGTCTGGCCATCTTCAGTATATTTTATGCCGTCTGGAAATTTCTGGACTCTGGTCCTTTCTCTTAAGTCGAGAAGATACCCGTCAGGCGAGAGACGGCAGATGCCGCGGGCTACATGACCGTGCTCGGAGAGGGTATTTCCCAGGCGGTAAGCGACCAGAGCATAATTATAATATGATGGTTCGTCTTTAGCCTGTCTCAGGTAATCAGCGAGTTTTTTAATGGCTTCAAAGCCATAGAAGTCATCGGCATTGAGGACCAGAAAATTGCTGGAAATGACCGGCTGACAGAGCATGACAGCCTGACCTGTTCCCCAGGGCTTGGTTCGGCCTTCAGGAACTTTAAAGCCAGGTGGTAAGCCGCTCTCTATTTCCTGGAAGACATAGGAGACTTCAAAATGTTTTTCAGCTTCAAAGCCAATCTTTTCTTTAAAAACCTGCTCTAAGTCGGGCCGGACGATAAAAACTACCTGTTCAATTCCAGCTCGCCAGGCGTCATAAAGGGAATAGTCTATGATTATTTCTCCGTTAGGGCCAACTGGATCAACCTGTTTCAGACCGCCGTAGCGGCTGCCAATGCCCGCCGCCATGATCACCATCGCCAGTTTGTTCATAATTTTACCTCTTAACTGAATTTATTAGCACAAAAGTGGCTCGGAGGGAAAGGGCTATCTTGTTATTATAGATAAAAAGAGGCGCCGGCTCTCGGGCCGGAAAGGTGATTTAAAAGCTCTGGACATTTATTGTATAATCTTAAAGTAAAAGGTGATTCCATGATCAGATCAACTACTGTTATCTGTATCCGGCATAATAGTCAGGTGGTCATGGCTGGCGACGGCCAGGTGACCATGGGCCAGACCGTCCTCAAGGCCACTGCCCAGAAAGTCAGGCGGCTGTATAAGGGGCAGGTCCTGGCTGGTTTTGCCGGTGCAACTTCCGATGCTTTTGCCCTCTTCGCCCGGTTTGAAACCAAGCTCGAAGAATACCGGGGCAATTTATCGAGGGCCGCCATTGAGCTGGCCAAGGACTGGCGCCTGGATAAATCCTTGCGCCAGCTGGATGCTCTGCTCATCGTGGCTGATGCCAGTAATACTTTTCTTATCTCAGGGACAGGAGATGTGGTTGAACCGGATGATGGCATTATCGCAGTTGGCTCAGGTGGACCTTATGCCTTAGCCGCAGCCAGGGCTTTGACCAGGCATTCCAATTTGAGTGCTAAAGAAATTGCTCTTGAGGCTTTAAATATTGCCTCTGAGATCTGCATCTACACCAATAATAACTTTACAATCGAGGAACTCTGATGGCCATAGAACTTGAAGGCAAAGTAATCAAAGAAGGCAATCTGTTAGCTGGTGGGATGGAAAATGAGCTGACTCCTCAGGAAATCGTGGCTGAACTTAACAAATATATCATCGGCCAGAAAGCAGCCAAAAAAGCAGTCGCCATTGCCTTGAGGAACCGTTTTCGCCGCCGGAAGCTGCCGCCTGAACTGGCCGACGAAATTGCGCCAAAAAATATTTTGATGATCGGGCCGACCGGAGTCGGCAAGACTGAAATCTCCCGCCGCTTAGCCAGGCTGACCTCTTCTCCCTTCCTTAAAATTGAGGCCAGCCGCTTTACTGAGGTTGGCTATGTCGGCCGCGATGTCGAATCAATGATCAGGGATCTCGTCCGGATCGCCGTCGAACTGGTCAAGCAGGAGAAAATCAAAGAGATAGAAGCCAAAGCCCTGGCCAATGTCGAAGAAAAACTGCTTGATCTTCTTTTGCCTCATAACCGGCGGCGTGACAATAATTCCACGCCGGAGGATCTCAAAGAATTTCAAAAGACGAGAGAAAGGCTGAGGCGGCAATTAGAATCCGGTCTGCTTGATGATCGCCTGGTGGAGATTGAAGTTAAGGAAGCGCCAACTCCGCCCTTTGAATTTGTGTCCAGTAATGGCTTTGAGGAGATAGGTATTCAAATTCAGGAAATTATGCCCGGTCTTTTTGGTGGTAAAACCAAAAGGCGGAAGGTGAAGATTAAAGAAGCCAAAGAGATTTTACTGGAAGATGAAGAAAAACGTCTGGTTGATATGGACCAGGTAGCCAGATTGGCCATCGAAAAGGTTGAGCAGTCAGGCATCATCTTTCTGGATGAGCTGGATAAGGTTGCCGGCCGGGAATCGGGAGCCGGACCGGATGTCAGCCGAGAAGGGGTGCAGCGGGATCTGCTGCCTATTATTGAAGGGACGACAGTCAGCACCCGTTTTGGCTTAGTGCGGACTGACCATATTTTATTCATTGCGGCTGGTGCTTTTCATGTGTCCAAACCTTCTGATCTCATTCCTGAGATTCAGGGACGTTTTCCGATTAGAGTTGAGCTGACCCCTTTAACCAAAGAGGATTTTGTCCGCATCCTGACTGAAACTGAAAATGCACTCATCAAACAGTATAAGGCCTTACTGGCCACCGAGGGAATCGAGGTGGATTTCACGCCTGAGGCCATTGAGGAAATTGCTGCTCTGGCCGAAAAAGTCAACGAAGAAGCTGAAAACATCGGGGCCAGGCGTCTTCATACTGTCATGGAAAAAGTTATGGAAGACATCTCTTTTGAGGCCCCCAATCTTACTGAGAAGAAGATACTTATCACCAGGGAGTACGTGCAGAAGCAACTGAGTGAAATTCTGGTCAATCAGGATCTCAGAAAATTCATCCTTTGATGAAAAAGAAGGCCAGGTTTTTTTTAGGCTGTTGCTTGTTATTTCTGGCCGCAGGTTGTGGCCGAAAGGGCCCGTTACAGGAGCCGCTGCCCAGAATTCCTCAAAAAGTGGAGGATTTTAGAGCGGTGCAGCGAGAAAATAAAATAATTTTTTCCTGGCGGCCTCCGGAGAGATATGTTGATGGCCACCCGCTAGAAGTGAAGGCCACTGAGATTTATGGTCTTGAGTTGGCGGCGGTGCCTTCTACCGAGCAGGAACTGGCCCTGGCTCTAAAAAAAGCCAGGCCGGTTCAGAAGCTGGTTATCGGCCAGATCTTGATAGAAAAGAATCGGGCTGTGCTGTCACTGCTGGCTGACGAGCCAGCCGGCCGGACATATGTTTTTGTGTTGAGAGTTAAAGGTAAAAAAGGTGGCTGGTCAGAGTTTTCTAATCCAGCTGTTATAACAATAGAATCACCGCCAGCTGCCCAGAATTCAGGCAGAATGAAGTACGGTCATAGGTTGCCCTCTTTTACTCTCTGGTCAGAAAGGCACGCTCTGCCGGCGGTTGAAAAGAACCGCTTCCAGGCTTATGCTAAACAGAAAGTGGATAAACCGGGCAAAGGAGAACCAGGCGGTCAGAGTTAAAAAAAAGAAATTTAAATAAAAAACGAGCAGAGGATGAAAATTTATCGTTTCCGTTACCGTAAGAAAA
>Ga0209201_1003856_pt1 | contig 12658 bp, 18 predicted proteins | sample AD_UKC055_MetaG_FD_184411 | JGI IMG/M metagenome (GOLD analysis project Ga0209201, IMG submission 184411) | Active sludge microbial communities of municipal wastewater-treating anaerobic digesters from USA - AD_UKC055_MetaG (SPAdes) (version 2) | ecosystem: Engineered > Bioreactor > Anaerobic >... | reverse complement strand
GGGGATGACACGCCTCCTGCGGCCGGCCAGGGTCTCGCGGATGAAGTCTCTGAAGGCCTTCTCATCACCGAGAATCTCAGCAATCCCGAGCTCCTGCATGGGGGATCATGGTATCACAAAGGCCCTGCCATGAACAGGCTTGACCGTGCACGGACTTGCTGTATATTATACCTGCCATGAGAAGCAGGAGCTCCATCGGGAACTACATCGTGCTCATCAGGGATCTGGTCAGCGATGTGGAGGACATCCTGGACGACGGCATCGAGCAGGATTCTTCGCTGCAGTGGAAGAACCGGGCCACCGGCATCCTGCGCAGGATCCTCGGCAAAGACCACACCTATGTGAGGGAGTTCGACCGGATCGAGTTCAGCACCCCCTTCTTCGACGACTTCGACGAACTCCTGGAAGAGGAGACCTTCCGGATCGGACTCGAGGACGCCCGGTCGTACCTGATCTCGCTCATCGACGAGCTCGAGAGCGAGCACAACTGCACGCCCGGCCTCATGGACATGGAAAGCCTGTTTGCCGAGATGAACCGCTACGTTCTCACCCACGTGGGCGACCCCATGGCACGCAGCAGCCTGCACAACCGCATCACGCGGCTGCGCAACGGCATGATGGCGGGCGACATCTCGGGTGACGAGGTGCGCCACCACATGGAGCACATCGGCTACCTGGACACCGGGCTGTATGAGCGCATGGTCCCGCTTCTCACCTGGTATTACATTCAAGGGGCAGGTTTTAAAGGGGCACACAACAATTAATCGCTTTACACCTCCCTTTATACATCCATTTTCCCACAGAAAGGAGTTCACATGCCTCAGATCACACGGGCCCTCGTGAGCGTCACGGACAAGAAGGGCATCACGGATTTCATGCGCGAGCTCGCCTCGTTCGGGGTGGAGATCATCTCCACCGGCGGCACGGCCAAGGCTTTAAAGGACAGCGGCATCACGGTCATGGACATCTCCGAGTACACCGGGTTCCCCGAGATGATGGACGGCAGGCTCAAGACCCTGCACCCCCTGGTCCACGGCGGCATGCTCGCCATCCGGGACAACCCCGAACACGTCGAGGCCATGAAGAAGCACGGCATCAGGCCCATCGACATGCTCATCGTCAACCTCTACCGCTTCGAGGAGACCATCGCCAAGGGCGCCTCCCTGGAGGAGGCCATCGAGAACATCGACATCGGCGGGCCCGCCATGGTGAGGGCAGCCTCCAAGAACAATAAATATGTGTCGGTCGTGACCGACCCTGCCCAGTACCCGCGGATCATCGCCGAGATGAAGGCCTCCGGCGGTTCCGTGAGCGAGAAGACCAACTTCGAGCTCGCCCGGGACGCCTTCTCACTGACGGCCCGCTACGATGCGGCCATCTCAAACTACCTCCAGGGCATCGACGTGGAGGAGGGACAGTTCCCGCTCACCTACACGGTCCAGTACCAGCGCAGGCAGACCATGCGCTACGGCGAGAACCCCCACCAGAAGGCCGCGTTCTACGCCGAGCCGGTCATCGACCAGCCGGCCATCGCAACTGCCGAGCAGCTCTGGGGCAAGGAGCTCTCCTACAACAACATCATGGACGCGGACGCGGCCCTGGATCTCATCATGGAGTTCGGCAGGCCGGCCTGCGTGATCCTCAAGCACTCCAACCCCTGCGGCGCGGCCCAGTCCGAGGGCACCCTGACCGAGGCATACCGGAGGGCCCTGGCCGTGGACACCGCGAGCGCCTTCGGCGGCATCGTGGGGCTCAACCGCACCGTGGACGCCGACACGGCCCGCGCCATCGGCGAGATCTTCACCGAGGTCGTGGTGGCGCCCGACTACACCCCCGAGGCCCTGGCCATCCTGGAGGCGAAGAAGAACGTGCGGCTCCTCAAGGTGCCGGGCATCGCAGGCGGCCCGGCAGCCAAGAGGCAGCTCCTGGCGTCGCGCCGGGTCGTAGGAGGCCTGCTCCTGCAGGAGCGCGACCTGGGCGCCGTGGACCTGTCGAAGGCCCAGGTGGTCACGAAGCGCGGGCCCACCGCGGACGAGCTGGAGGCGCTGAGCTTTGCCTGGAAGATCGTCAAGTACGTGAAGTCCAACGCGGTCATCTACGCCACGAAGGACCAGCTCATCGGCGTGGGCGCGGGCCAGATGAGCCGGGTGGACTCCTCGAAGCTCGCCATCCTCAAGGCGGCCAATGCGGGCCTGTCCACGAAGGGCACGGTGGTGGCCTCCGACGCCTTCTTCCCCTTCCGCGACGGCGTGGACGAGGCGGCCAGGGCCGGTGCAACGGCCATCGTGCAGCCAGGGGGCTCGGTGCGCGACGCCGAGGTCATCCAGGCGGCCGACGAGCACGGCATGGCCATGATCTTCACCGGCATGCGCCACTTCAGGCACTAGGAGAACGGCTATGAGGATCCTCGTCGTCGGGTCCGGAGGCAGGGAGCACGCGCTGTGCTGGAAGATCGCGGTCAGTCCCCTGGTGGATGAGGTGTTCTGCGCGCCGGGCAACGGCGGTATTGCCGCCGATGCGGTGTGCATCGACATCGGCGCCGATGACATCACCGGCCTGCTGCGCTTCGCCAGGGACAACGCCTTTGACCTCACCGTGGTTGGTCCCGAGGCGCCCCTGGCCGCAGGCATGGCCGATGCGTTCAGGGCCGAGGGCCTGGCCGTGTTCGGCCCGGAAAAGGCCGCGGCCATGCTCGAAGGGTCCAAGGCCTTTGCCAAGGACGTGATGAAAACCTGCGGCATCCCCACGGCCGACTACCAGGTCTTCACGGACGCACAGGCCGCCAGGTCATTCATCGAAAAAGCCCCCGGTGGCGTGGTGGTCAAGGCCGACGGCCTGGCAGCGGGCAAGGGCGTGCTCGTCTGTGCGACCAAGGACGAGGCCTACTCCGCCGTCGACGAGGTCATGGTGAAGCGCGCCTTCGGCGCGGCCGGCGACCTGGTGGTGGTCGAGGAGCTCCTCGCCGGCGAGGAGGCATCGTTCATCGCGGTGTGCGACGGCGAAAACGTACTGCCCTTTGCCTCGTCCCAGGACCACAAGCGGGTCTTTGATGGCGACCAGGGGCCCAACACGGGCGGCATGGGCGCGTACTCGCCCGCGCCCGTCGTGGACGACGCCATGACCGGCACGGTCATCGACAGGATCCTGCAGCCCCTGGTGTGGGGCCTGAAGAAGAGAGGCATCACCTACCGGGGCGTCATCTATGCAGGGCTCATGATCACACCCGAAGGGCCGTCGGTCCTGGAGTTCAACGTGCGCATGGGCGACCCCGAGACCCAGCCCCTGCTCATGCGGTGCGCAAGCGACATCGTGCCGGTCATGCTCGAGGTGGCCCAGGGCGGCGGCATCAAGAACGCCCGGCTCGAATCGTCGGCCGGCCCCAGCGTGTGCGTGGTCATGGCCTCCGAGGGCTACCCGGGCCCCATCACCAAGGGCAGGGTCATCAGCGGGATCGACAAGGCCGACGCCATCGAGGGCGTCAAGGTGTTCCATGCCGGCACCAGGCTGCAGGAAAGCTCTTTCGTCACCGCCGGCGGCAGGGTCCTGGGCGTGACCGCCGTGGCGGACGACCTCACGTCCGCCATCGAGAAGGCCTACCGGGCCGCGTCCATGATTTCGTTTGCCGGCATGCACTTTCGCAGGGATATCGGGCACAAGGCCCTCAGGAGGTTGTCATGAAGGTAGCCATTCTCATGGGAAGCAAGTCCGACCTCCCGGCCATGGAGGAGGCTGCGGCAATACTCAGGCAGTTCGGCATCCAGCACGAGATGCGCATCATGTCCGCGCACCGCACCCCTGAGGAGGTCATGGCCTTCACGAAGGCGGCCCGCGACAGCGGGTTCTCCATGATCATCGCGGGTGCGGGCATGGCCGCCCACCTGGCGGGTGTCATCGCGGCGCACACCACGTTGCCCGTCATCGCGGTGCCCGTCGCCTCCTCGACGCTGGGCGGCCTGGACGCTCTGCTGGCCATGGTTCAGATGCCCCCGGGCGTGCCGGTGGCCACCATGGGCATCGGCAAGCCGGGCGCACGGAACGCGGCCCTGCTGGCCGTGGAGATTCTCGCCCTGGCCAATGAGGGGCTCGCGAAGAAACTCGACCAGTACCGCGCCGACATGCGCAGGACCGTGATCGAAGAGGACGAGAGCATCAGGAACACCTGATCATGCTCATCACCACCGACGTTCACCGCATCGCCTCGCTCCTGCTGGCACACCCCGGCTCCGTCGTAGCCTACCCCACCGAGACCTTCTACGGCCTGGGCGCCCGCATCCATGACACGGCAGGTCTGAACCGCATCATCGCGGCCAAGGGCAGGGAGGCGCTCAAAGGCATGATCGTGCTGGTCGGCGATATGGCCATGGCCGCGGACCTTGCGAGCATCAGCGACAGGCAGCAGGCCCTCCTGGAGCAGGTCTGGCCCGGCCCGGTGAGCGTGCTCCTCAGGACGACGCAGAAAATTGACCAGCTCCTGGCCCCGGAAAGAAAGATCGCCCTGCGGATCTCGCCCAATGCCCTTGCCACAGGGCTCATTCACCTGGCAGGACCCATCACCTCCACCTCGGCCAACCGCACCGGCGAACCGCCGGCCCGGACCGCGGAGGAGGTCGAGCGCCAGGGCCTGGACATCGACGCCGTCCTGGACGGCCCTCAGACGCCGGGCGGGAAGCCGTCCACGCTCATCGACCTCACGGTCTGGCCGCCCGCCTGCCTGCGGGAGGGCGTGGTGCCGTTTGCCGATATCCTCGCGTTGATACCCTGAAACGCAGGGATGTCACTCCCCCCTGAACACGGGCCTGCGCTTCTCCAGGATCGCGGCGATGCCTTCCCGGGCGTCCGCGGTCCTGGCCGACTCCATGATGCCCAGGCGCTCCTGCTCGAGCTGGTTCTCCAGCACGCCGAGCATGGCCCGGTTGAGGCTGTTCTTGGCAACGGCATAGGCCTTCAGGGGCCCGGCTGCCAGGCGCTTCGCCCTCTTCATGGTCGCGGCCTCGAGCTCGGCGTCGTCGGCCACCTCGTTGACCAGGCCCGTCTCGAAGGCCTTCTTCGCATCCAGCATGGGGTCGCTGAAGATGAGCTCGCTCGCCCTTCCCAACCCGATGAGCAGGGGCACGTGCAGGCTCCAGGCGCCGTCGGGCGTGAGGCCCACCGAGGTGTAGGCCTGGCGGAACACGGCGGAAACCGCTGCGATCCGCAGGTCGCAGGCAGCGGCCAGGGACAGGCCCGCGCCCATGCAGATGCCGTTCACCATGGCGATGACCGGCTTCCCTATCCGGCGGATGCCCGAGATGAGGGGGTCGAAGTCCTTGGTCATCTGCCGGGTGGCGTCCCCGATGTCGGCCGCGCCCTGGAAGGCCGCCACGTCGCCGCCCGCGCAGAAGGCCTTGCCCGTGCCCGTAAAGACCACCACCTTGGTGGCGTCGTCGTCCCAGCAGGCCTCCAGGGCCCTGACAAGGTCTTTGGTGAGCTGGAAGTTGAGCGTGTTCATCTCTTTCGGCCGGTTCATGCGGATCACGGCAATGCCTTCGTACTGGTCGAGCAGGACGGTCTCGAGCTGCATAGATCCTCCCCCTTCATTGTAAGTATAGCAGTACAGGACCATTATCCACGATCAGGGCAGAGATTCAAGGCAAACCTTGCCAGCGGTCTTTGCCATTCTGTCAACCCTCCTCCCTGCCTTGTGGCCATTGGTTTGTCAAATTGTACCATGCCCACCGCTCCTGCGGGATCTAAGTGACAGATTGTCAAACGGCATGGGTTCCAGGGATTCGGGATGTGTGTATTTTCAATGAGTTATAAGCGTACCCGATTTGGCACGCCCCTTGCCTTATAGAAAGCAGAAAGAAAAAGCAAACCCCAGGAGGGCAAGACAATGATGACATTATGGATCGTTCTCGGCGCACTGTTCATGACCGGCATCGGCATCAGGTTCACCTACAGGGTATTGGGACTCACCCCGGTGGAAGCAACCGCAGTGTTCGTCATGATCGTGACCCTGGTGGGCGTCAACACCGGCCCGGCTCGGCAGATCCTCATGAACCTCTTCTAGGAAAGGGATAAACTCCAATGGGAGGCAAGGCCATGAAACGCACGAAAGAAGCCATCAACCGCGAAGTCAGGAACCGGCTCTGCAGGATCAGCGGTTACAGCCTGGTGCTCGTGACCATGACCTTCCTCGGCCTGTACGGCGGCATGTATCTCGACAAGGCGCTGAACATGGCCCCCAACTTCACGCTGGTGGGACTCGTCGCCGGCATCGCGCTGGGCTTCAAGGGGTTCATCGAAGAGGTGGTGATCGAGAGAAAGGCACGGAGGGCGTAAAGACCATGACAGTCATCATTCTGGCAACCGGCATAGCGGCATTCGCAGCCATCACCATCAGGTTCCTCGGGCATGCTGCCCGCGTACCCGAGAAGGCGGAGAACTGACAGGACAGCCCCCAACCACAACCGGACGATCCGTACGAGACCACGGCCCACAAGGGTCGTGGTTTTTTCATGCCCGCCGCGTGTTAGGAGAACGGGTTGACGATCTTCACGCCGCGGATAATCTGCCCTGCGCCGAGGTCTTCGGACCAGATCTCGCTGCACCTGGCGCTCTCCGCGGCTACGACGACCAGCGCGTCCCAGAACGAGATGCGCTGGAGGATGCTGCAGTCGATGGCCTCGTCGATGAGGGCCGGCCCTATGGCGACCACCTCGAAGTGCGTGAGGCCGTGGATGATCTCCTTCACGTGGAGGGGGTCGGCGCCCAGCTTTCGGGTCGCGGCCACGAAGAGGTCCTGCATCACCTGGGTGGAGATGACCCCTGTGCGCTGCTCCGCCGCCTCCTGGAGCAGTGCCCTCGATCGGCCCCGTTTTCCCGGGCTGCCGAGGTCCATGGCGTAGAGGATGGTGTTCGTGTCCAGGAAGACCTTACTCACGGGAGAGGTCCTCCCGAGACAGGCTCTTGCCTCCGGAACGACCCCTGGCTTTGTCCATGAGGGCGAAGCACTCGTTGACCCACTGCCCCGATGAAGGGGTGACCGTGTCCCTGAGGAGCTTCCTGATGAGGTTGGTCAGGGAGGTGCCGTGATTTTTCCTGGCATACTCCCTGCCTGCCTTTATCAGCTCGTCATCCAGAGAAAGGGTAATGTTTGCCATCGATTATCATCTCCACATAATATGTGTGCAATTATTATGCATTCATAATTGATCATGTCCGTGCTGTCAACAGGGGGCTCTTCCAACCTTTGGATTTGTCATTTTGGCATGATATCTGGGCGCCGAGAGACAGCCGGTTTGTCAATTTGTACCAGGGCGAACCCGTCCTCAGGGCAAAAGTGACAGATTGTCAAAAGTGGGGGTATTCATGATTTTGCGTTACCTTTATTTTCAATGAGTTATAAACATCCCAGACCTGGCACGGCCCTTGCCTTAGAGAGGGCAGAAAGAAAAAACAAACCCCAGGAGGGCAAGACAATGATGACATTATGGATCGTTCTCGGCGCACTGTTCATGACCGGCATCGGCATCAGGTTCACCTACAGGGTATTGGGACTCACCCCGGTGGAAGCAACCGCAGTGTTCGTCATGATCGTGACCCTGGTGGGCGTCAACACCGGCCCGGCTCGGCAGATCCTCATGAACCTCTTCTAGGATAAGGAAAGGGAGGCTTCGCCATGACACTCGTATTCATCGCAACCGGCATCGCGGCATTCGCAGCCATCACGTTCAGGTTCACCGGGCACGAGGTCCGGGTGGCGCGCAAGGCACACAGATAAGTTCCCCCACAACCGAACGGTCCATACGAAACCACGGCCTGCTAAGGGTCGTGGTTTTTTTGTTTCCTTTCATATTTATCATTTAAAATTCGATAATATCATTAAATGATGGGAGGATTTGATCATGGCACGCAGACAAGAGACATTGGGCGGGGAACTGATCAAAGCCCCGTGGTGGATCAACATCATCCTGGCAGTCGTGTTCTATGTAGTCTTACGGTTCGTGCTCCCGTTATTGCTCGGCAACATCCAGCCGGAACCTGGTTCCACAGGATTCTCCGCTCATGTTTTCAAAGGACTGGCAAAGCAGGGCCCTTTCCTGGCAAACATGGCAGCGCTGTTTTTCCTCGTAACGGCGAGCATCTCGTTCGTTACCTCATTATTCAACAGAAAGGAGAGAATAGGCCTCTTCAACAGGCAGAAGAACCTTGAAACGATCCGAGCCTTGAGCTGGCAGGATTTCGAGAAGCTCGTTGGGGAAGCCTACAGGAGACAAGGCTTTACCATCAGTGAAACCGGTGGCGGCGGGCCGGACGGTGGGGTGGATCTCGTCCTGAAGAAAAATGGGGAGGCCATCCTTGTCCAGTGCAAGCACTGGAAGATGCGACAGGTCGGGGTAAAGATCGTCCGTGAATTACTTGGCGTAGTTGTTGATAGGAAAGCATTGGGAGGGATCGTGATAACCTCTGGGACCTTCAGCCAGGATGCTCTGGATACTTCAAAAGGGAACCCCATAGAGCTCGTGGATGGGAAAAAGCTGTATGCAATGATCGGCGATATAAAACTTTCTGGAGTCCCTTCACGCCAAGAGAGACCGAAAGCAATGGGAACACCCGTTCAAGAAAACCCTGCTCCGGTTCTTTGCCCGGTATGCGGTATGGAGATGGTGTTGCGAACAGCAAAGAAGGGGCCTTCGGCTGGGACGACATTCTATGGGTGTTCACGCTACCCGAAATGCAAAGGGGTGCGGTCGTGTTGAGCTCTCTTGTTTATTCTCTGCGCCTCGATCGAGGTTTGTAATGACCCCCTGGAATCAATACCAATCATGCAGCTAATTTTTCCTTGTAGCTGACCGGGGGGTGATAGCCGAGCTCCTGATGAGGCCTCTCGGTATTGTACTCCCGGATCCAGTTTTCTATGACTCGCTTTGCTTCATTCAAAGAAGAGAATGAATGGAGCCAGATGCACTCCTCCTTCATGGTCCGCATGAACCGATCAACAACCCCATTCTGCTCAGGTGTATATGGGGTGATGTACTCGGTCTTCATGCCATGGGCGTTCACCAACTGCAAAAACGCTTTTGAAGAAAAGATCAAGCCGTTGTCACTCCTGAGGATGACCCCACGGGATAATAAGTCCTTTCTCCCGTGAAAACGATGAACCAAGGCATCTTCAAGGGCACCAACTGCTACCTGGGCATTCTGGTTTTTACTGACACGATACCCAATGACTTCTCTATTCCAGCAATCCATGACCACAATGGCGTGGCACTAGCCGGCATCCCTGCAGAAGAAATTGGTCATGTCAGTGGCCCAGCGATGGTTCAGAGAGTCGCTTACCGACTTCGAAGAACCAGTACGAGGTCTGAATCCCTTGAACCTGATCCTCACGCCCCATCCGTTCCTCTGCATGATTCGCTGCACCTTCTTCCGGTTCACTACCAGGTTCATCTTCCTTCTCAGCATCACTACGATCCTGCGGTACCCATACCGGGGATACCGCTGGATCAACTCATAAATCGCATGCTCTACGTTCTTGTCTACGGGTGGAGTGCTTCTCCGTCGAGGCTTGTACTGCATCGTGGACCAGGGAACCCCGGTCCACGATGCAATCTTCCGCAGGCTTACCCGCTTCCCTTCTGCCTCCAGCATTGACTTCACTCGCCAGACGAGTTCTCGTCCTCGGAGAGCACTTCCTTGGCTTTTTTTAAAACGTCTATCTGGAGCACCAGCTCACCGATCTTCTCCCGGTGTGCCTTGATCTGCTCCTCGTACTCGGTATGTACACGCTTGGGATTGTTCTTCAGACCTTGTCTCCCAAACTCCAGAAAGGTGTTTATCCACCCCTCAATCACACTCTGCCTGAGATCGTTCTCCCTGGCAGCATCCACCACCGTCTTGTGCCCCTTGATGATCTCGAGAACCAGAACAGCCTTCCGCTTCGAGGTCCACCGCTCAATAGCCGGATGGCTCACTACATTGCTGCTCTTCACCATAATGTCCCCCTACCATGATATTACCGCTTATTACTGGTACAGTCCATGAGGGGGTCACTATAGGGATCCCTGATGTCGCCGAGGCCGAGTTCATCTCTGTTCTCCTTCTCCTGGAACAGGGCAAGGATCCTAATGCTTCGTTCCCGGGCCTCATGTTCGTGGTCGATCCATGTCAAAGATGATGGCATTCAATTATTCCACTTCTGTATTAGACAATTGCCAATATCCTCTAGGAGAGTCATCCCTGAGGATTCCATCAATTGACTAAATGTTGCCTAGCCAGTGAACATTGTGTTCCCAGACAATATTTCCAGCTGAACGTTGTTGGAAATCACCTGATAGGAACTTACCCTGCATATATTCTTTTATCCATTTAAGGACTTCAGATACATGGGCAGAACCGCCTTTAGACTTAAGGCATTTGACAATAAGTGGCTTATAGGATGATTGGGGTGTCTGATTTGCTATTATTTGGCGCTTTTCACCTTTTTCTCTTTCACGGGGTTTTGTAACCCTAGACATGCAGCTATTCAAGCTCTTGATAATATCTTCAAGCCCTTTCTTTAATTCAGCTAATTCTAGGTTAGATCGCTCAATATGATCAACCTCTGAAACCAGTGATGTTTTCATTCCCCGAAGCTCATCAGGAACTGGAATGCCTTTAGATTCTAATTGTTGGATTGTTGAGTATACAGCCTTAAGTTGATGATTTTTCTGCTCCAGGGTATCATTTGATACATTATAAGTAATTTTTTCTACTAGTTTTTTTATAGTTAATAATACGCTTTCGATTTCATTGTTCATTGTGAACTCTCCTGAAATTGAACGACTAGTGTTGTTTGGTAATGAAATATACTATTAATTGAATGTATACGTTTTCCCCTTAATTATGACCTACCCATAACTTTTAAAAAATGCTTCTGCTGTAAGTTTTATGAATTCTTCAGTCTTTTCTGGACTACGAGTAATTACTTGCCATGGTTCTAATCGTGCTATCTCAGTTTGTAAATCTTTGGCAGTCCTTACACTACATCCAAGTATATCTTGAATCGATGCTGTAGAAACACCTTCGCACTGAAAAACAAATGCAAACTCGAGAAGTTCCTGAAAATTGAAAAATTTCTGTTGATAATCGTTTGGTGATTGGCTGGCAAAAAATACAACTACCCCTTTTGAGCGACCTTCCCGAATAATACGCTGCAAAAAAATGTTTTTCTGATTCAAATAATTATGTGCCTCATCGATAACTAGGATAGTTCTAATGGTTCGTCTCTGATTCTTTATTGGGCTATCAGGAAGAGATGCCATCTCTTTATAAAGTCTCTCTATAACAAGATATGCTACAAGTTCCTTCAGCACAGGCATCGCATGAACATCTATGAGCATTGTTCGATTTGAAAGGCGTTCTATTGGGTGACTTTCACTGCCATGCTTCCAGAAGAGATCAAAATCGGATAAGTCTCTTAATACTTCGATGAGACTGTCGTCTTTCTTTTTCTCATCATCATACATTGTGGTAGCAATCTGGAGCACATCATGAAAATCTGGAAAAGGAGATGCTGAACCTGCTCGTTTTGCGTAGGCAGCACGAATAGCCTCAGTCAAGGCGCCTTTCTGAACAACACCTAGTTTACTATTTATTGAAGCAAAACTTTCAGCTTTCTCCCGTGCAGAAACATTTATCGTTTGTTCATCATAAGAAGGCAGGATGAATGGATTAATTGGTAGATTATGACCCCCCTGAAGAAGACGGAACGGCTGTACTTTAGCAACCTCTAAGAACCTTGCATTATCAACAACATCACCTTTGTAATCAAAATAAATGAAATTTGTTTGGAAGTTTGATTGAATACGTATGTCTGATAATATTTTTAAGAGGAACTGAGTTTTACCTACACCTGGTTTACCCATGATTGCCAGGTGGGAGTTTGCGTGCTTTGCTGTGTTGTTAATTTCAATAACAATTTCCGCATTTTTAAGCAGTGTTCTCCCAATAAAAATTCCTATGCCTTGACCAAATGCTTCTCGCCGTCCAGAAAATTCAACTTCTTCAACAAGGCGTCTTAAAAGAATGTCTGCATCACGCCCACATTCTTGAAAGAGCTTCCCGAGAAGCTCTGCCCCATTGTCTATATGGTTCTTCACAATAGATTTATTTGAAAAAAGTTCATCCTCAGTAATTTCTGATTTTCTATAATGATAGGAGATCAAGGATCGGATAAAAACCTCATCTTCACCAATGAATGTTGGTCGTTTCATTTCACTACCACTGAAGTTGGTACTCTGTGAAACACTTGCACCATTCCTGATTAAAGATATCGCAAAAGCGATCCTTGCAAGTGTCACCTTTTCAAGCTTAGTCTCGAAACGCAGAGCACTGAGAACTTCATCGGCCTCACTTGATGTATAGAGACGATCTGCCATTGCTCATTTCTCCCAGAAATAGCCTTCTTTAAAGGTCGTCAATTCCTGCCGCTGATCGAACTCCAGGCTTGCCGCCCCACTCAAATGCGGTTTGAGCGTCCGATAGTAATTGTTGTCAATCTCAGTATCACCCGGGTTCGACAGTGGTAGTTACACGGAAATGATAAAACGAGCAATATTGTGGGCATAGGAGTGGTACAAGTTTTTGCGTGTGCCTACGTTTTCAGGGGTTCAACTGGATGTTTTTTATCTTCGGT
>Ga0209201_1003849_pt1 | contig 12677 bp, 5 predicted proteins | sample AD_UKC055_MetaG_FD_184411 | JGI IMG/M metagenome (GOLD analysis project Ga0209201, IMG submission 184411) | Active sludge microbial communities of municipal wastewater-treating anaerobic digesters from USA - AD_UKC055_MetaG (SPAdes) (version 2) | ecosystem: Engineered > Bioreactor > Anaerobic >... | reverse complement strand
CAGATCGTGCGCAACATTACTGAAGTCACGGGCGTTTCAACCGAGCGCACCATGCAGCGCAAGGTCAAGGAGGCGTTCGTAGCGCTCCAGCTCGAACGCGAATTCACCAAGGACGAAATCCTTGAGCTATACCTGAACCAAATCTTTCTGGGCGGAAGCGCCAACGGTGTCGAGGCCGCCGCGCAACAGTATTTCGCGAAATCCTGCAAGGATCTGACCCTCGCCGAGGCGGCTACGCTGGCCGGCTTGTCGCGCGCACCCAATGCCAACCGCCCGGACCGCAACCCTGAGGCCGCACAACAGCGCCGCGATATCGTCCTCGGACAGATGCTCCGGCACGGCTTCGTCACGCAGGAAGAGTACGACAAGGCGGTCGCCACCAGCGTTCAAGATTCAGTGATTCCTTACGACGAGCGCATGAAACGGATGCAGGAGGGCACGGGCGTATGGCGTCCGAACCGTTTCCAGGCGCCGTATTTTGTCGAGGAGGTGCGGCAGTTCGCCCGTGAAAACGGATTTGCCGACAGGGAAGAATTGCTCGAGGGAGGGCTCCAGATACATACAACCGTGGACATGCGCCTCCAGCGCGCCGCCGAAAAGGCGCTCGAAAAAAAGCTGGCGGAGATCGACAAGGAAACTCTGGACAAGCTCACCGAGCGAGGCCAGGAGGACTATTTCGTTCCCATTACGGGCGCGCTGGTGTGCCTCGATAACCGGCCCGGGGCGGAAGGCTATGTCCGGGCAATGGTAGGCGGCCGCGATTTCGACAAGGAGAAATACAATACGGCCACCCAGGCGAACCGGCAGCCGGGGTCGAGCATCAAACCGTTCGTATGGCTCGCGGCGATCCAGGACGGATTGACGCCCTCCCATGTGGAAGTCGACGAGCGGATCACCTTGTACGACGGCCTCGGGCGGCCCTGGTCGCCCTCAAACTTTACCGCGGACTTCAAGGGGCCCGTCACGTTGCGCTACGCCCTGGAGAACTCAATCAATATCATCTCGGTCAAACTCGTGCTGCGGATGGGCATGCCCGTGGTGCGCGGAGTGTTGCAGCGCGCCGGAATCACGGCCGAAATCGACGATTCACACAAGTGGACCATCGCGCTGGGGAGTCCGGACGTCACAGTGCTCGACCTCTGCACGGCATATGCGACCATTGCAAGAGGCGGGGTCCTGGCCCGGCCCACATTTGTCGAGACGATTCGCGACCGGGACGAATTCGTCCGGTACAAGAATGAGGTCCACCTCGAGCGCACCCTCGATGCAGACGTGTGCTATGTGGTCACTTATCTTATGGAAGGGGTGGCGCGATACGGCACGGGCGCCCGCAGCCGCGCCCTCGACCGGCCGCGCGCCGGTAAGACCGGCACCTCAAACGAGAGCCGCAATGTCTGGTTCTGCGGGTTCACGCCCGATTACACCTGCGTGGTATGGATCGGCTATCGAGACAACCGCCCCATCGGGCAGGGTCCCGATGGGCGCTGGCTCAAAGCAAGCAAGGAGTTCGCCGGCGGGCGCCTGGCCTGCCCCGTCTGGACCGAGTTCATGGTGGCCGCCCACAAGGGACTGCCCAAACGCGACTTCGAGGTCCCGGACGGCGTGGCGTTCTATGATGTCGACAAGAGCACCGGGATGTTAGGCGGCTCTTTCCCGGAAGCGTTTCTGAAGGGTACGCGCCCCCCAACGGAACCGGCGCCTCTGGAGCCCACTCCGGCCGAGATCCTGATGGAACCGGCGCCGCCGGTACCCGTACCGGCCGAGAACCCAATGGAGATTCCACCGCTTGCGGATATTTGATTGCGATGCCGCCTTCGGGCGTGGAACCACGCCCTTACCGGGGGAACTCGAAACCGCCGATGCCCTGATCGCGGAAATGGACCATTGCGGCATCGAGCAGGCCCTGGTCTGGCACCGCGACGCCCGCGAGCGCGGCTTCGCCCAGGGCAACGCCCGCATGGCTGAACTCAAGGACCACCCCCGCCTGCATCGTTCCTGCACGATGATGCCGTACACGTCACGCGAAGGTTTCACCGACGAAGAACTCTTCGAGTACATCCAGATGGAGGACATTCGCGCAGTGCGGGCCTTTCCGTTGACGCACTGTTACCTGCTGGACGCGATTTCGTGCGGCGACCTGCTGGCCTTGCTGACGGCGTATCGCGTGCCGCTGTTCGTGTCGCTCACGGAGTTCCACGACCAGTGGCAGGGCGTGTACAATCTCATGCGCAACTTTCCCCACCTGACGCTCGTGCTGACCCAAACCGGCTGCTGGGGACAGGATCGGTATTTCAGGCCGCTCGTGCGCGGATTCCCGCGGTTCTTTCTGTCGACAAACCGGTTCGAGACCGCCGGACAACTCAAATCCTTCGTGAACGACCTGGGGTTCGAGCGGCTGCTGTTCGGGTCGGGGCTCCCGTTCAACAATCCCGGCGGCTACATCATGATGGTGGAGCGCGCGGACATCCCAGACGAAGCGAAGCGGGCTATCGCGTTTGATAACCTCGCTTACCTGCTCGGGGAGGTGGCATGGTGAGCCTGCGCGGCGAATTTCTCGAAGGGCGCGGGTGCCCGGTCATCGACGCACACGCGCACATGGGCCCGTTTCGCTCGATCTATCTCCCCGAGGCAGCTCGCGAGGCCATGGTCAGCGGGATGGAACGCGCGGGCATCGAGGCGATCATCGTTTCACATCACAACGCCCTCTTCGGCGATACGCGCGAAGGCAACGCCGAAATGCTCGACGCGGTACGGGTCTGCCCCGGCCGCATCTACGGCTACTGCACCATCCACCCCGGCTATCCGAGCGAAATGCCGGGCGAATTGGAGCGCTACCTGAAAGAACCCGGCGTGGTGGGCGTGAAGATCCACCCGAGTTCGCACGAATATCCCATCGACGGACCCAACTACGCCCCGCTGATGGAGCGTCTTAATGGCGAGGGCAGGCTGCTGCTGTCTCACACCTGGGGCAGCGAAGGGACCTGCGGCGCCCAGAAGATGCGCATCATCGCGAACAAATACCCCAACATCCGGCTGCTTCTCGGGCACTCGTGTTACGGGGCATGGACCGAGGCCATTGCCCTGGCCAGAGATTTCCCGAACGTCTATCTCGAACTGACCGCCGCGGCGCACGTATACGGGCTCATCGAGTGGATGTGCCGCGAGGCGGGCTCGCAAAAGGTCGTCTACGGAACCGACTACCCCTGGTTTGACCCGGCCGTGTACATCGGCTTCGTCACGTTCGCACACATCGAGGAGCGGGAAATGCGCAACATCCTCTACAACAACGCCCGCCGCCTGCTCGACGAACAACTGGCCAAAGGGCGCCACGAATAGCCCCGATGTCATTCTGGCCGCCCTGAGAGTGGTTTGTACAATGGAAAACTGAAGATTGCCGGAATGGGCTGTCCGGCCTCGGCATCTGGCCCCGGCATCTGCCGCCCTTTCCCCATTGACGCATGCATAGCATACCCCGGGCGGGCAAAAAAAACCGCCCCCGGGAACCCCTTGGGATCCCGGGGGCGAAACAAAGTGCCGGCAACGACCGACTCTCCCACGCAGTTACCCGCGCAGTACCATAGGCGCTGGTGGGCTTAACTTCTGTGTTCGGAATGGGAACAGGTGTGGCCCCACCGCCATTGTCACCGGCAAAAGCCTGACAGGAATGTAAGGGTCGACGCACCGGGGGCATCGTCATACGACCGGCTTGTCTTTGCGAACCCAATAAGAGTTCGGCAGATTAAAGGCCAAGCCTCACGGGCGATTAGTACTGGTCAGCTCAACATGTCGCCATGCTTACACTCCCAGCCTATCAACCTGGTAGTCTTCCAGGGCCCTTCAGAGACCTTGCGGTCTTGGGAGATCTTATCTTGGGATGGGCTTCGTGCTTAGATGCTTTCAGCGCTTATCCCGACCGGACATAGCTACCCGGCGGTGCCACTGGCGTGACAACCGGATCACCATGGGTCCGTCCACCCCGGTCCTCTCGTACTGGGGGCAGCCTCCCTCAAATCTCCTACGCCCACAGAGGATAGGGACCGAACTGTCTCACGACGTTCTAAACCCAGCTCGCGTGCCACATTAATCGGCGAACAGACGAACCCTTGGGACCTGCTTCAGCCCCAGGATGTGACGAGCCGACATCGAGGTGCCAAACAACCCCGTCGATGTGAACTCTTGGGGGTTATAAGCCTGTTATCCCCGGCGTACCTTTTGTCCGATGAGCAACGGCCCTTCCATACGGAACCGCTGGATCACTAAGCCCTACTTTCGTACCTGCTCGACTTGTAGGTCTCACAGTCAAGCTCCCTTCTACCTTTACGCTCTGTGCATGATTTCCAAACATGCTGAGGGAACCTTTGGGCGCCTCAGTTACTCTTTGTGAGGCGACCGCCCCAGTCAAACTACCCACCAGACACTGTCCCCTGCCCGGCTTCACGGGTTCAGGGTTAGGCTTTCACTTTAACAAGGGTGGTATTCCAAGGATGGCTCCGCCGAAGCTGACGCTCCGGCTTCAACGCCTCCCACCTATCCTATACAAGCTAAAACGAAAGTCAATATCAAGTTGTAGTAAAGGTGCACGGGGTCTTGCCGTCCTTCTGCGGGTAACCAGCATCTTCACTGGTAATACAACTTCACCGGGACCCTCCTCGAGACAATGTTCAGATCGTTACGCCATTCGTGCAGGTCGGAACTTACCCGACAAGGAATTTCGCTACCTTAGGACCGTTATAGTTACGGCCGCCATTAACCGGGGCTTCGGTTCAGAGCTTCACGCCGAAGCGTTGACTCCTCCCGTTAACCTTCCGGCATTGGGCAGGCGTCAGTCCCTATACGTCGTCTTGCGACTTAGCAGAGACCTGTGTTTTTAGTAAACAGTCGCCTGAACCTGTTCGCTGCGACTTCAGCCAGCTTACGGAGCAAGTCCTTCACCGGCCAAAGCACCCCTTCTTCCGAAGATACGGGGCCAATTGGTCGAGTTCCTTAAAGAGAGTTATCCCGAGCGCCTTAGAATCCTCTTCTCATCCACCTGTGTTGGTTTACGGTACGGACACCGGCTACCTCGCTAGAGGTTTTTCTTGGCAGTATGGAATCGGACGATCCGCTTCAAGTTTCCCATCCACGTCCCTTAACGCCTCGGAGTATTGTAGCCCGGATTTGCCTGGGCTACCTCCCACACGCTTAGACCGTCTAAGCCAACAGACGGCCGCCCTATCCTCCTGCGTCACCCCATCGCTCAAGCGGCAACTCGGTGGTACAGGAATCTTTGTGCCTGTTTCCCATCGCCTACGCCTTTCGGCCTCGGCTTAGGCTCCGACTAACCCCGGGCGGATTATCCTTCCCCGGGAACCCTTGGATTTTCGGCGAGCAGGTTTCTCACCTGCTTTTTCGTTACTAATGCCGGCATGATCGCTTCCATACGGTCCACACGTCCTCTCGATCGTGCTTCAACCCTGAATGGAATGCTCCTCTACCACCACGCCCGAAGGCGCGATCCGCAGCTTCGGTACCGAGCTTAGCCCCGTTATATCTTCGGCGCATAATCACTTGACCAGTGAGCTGTTACGCACTCTTTAAATGAATGGCTGCTTCTAAGCCAACATCCTGGTTGTCTGGGCAATTACACATCCTTTCCCACTTAGCTCGATTTAGGGACCTTAGCTGGCGGTCTGGGCTGTTTCCCTTTTGACCATGGAGCTTATCCCCCACAGTCTGACTCCCGCAGTTTCACCAACGGTATTCGGAGTTTGATTGGGTTCGGTAGTCTGGTAGGACCCCTAGCCCATTCAGTGCTCTACCCCCGTCGGCTACCGTGCGAGGCTAGCCCGAAAGCTATTTCGAGGAGAACCAGCTATTGCCGAGTTTGATTGGCCTTTCACCCCTATCCACAGCTCATCCAAAGCATTTTCAACTGCCACTGGTTGGGGCCTCCATTTCCTTTTACGGAAACTTCACCCTGGCCATGGATAGATCACTCGGTTTCGGGTCTACCCCGTGCGACTCTCGCCCTATTAAGACTCGCTTTCGCTGCGGCTATGGACCATAAGCCCTTTGCCTAGCCACACAGGGTAACTCGCCGGCTCATTATGCAATAGGCACGCGGTCAGACGGTCCGAAGACATCGTCCTCCCACTGATTGTAGGCATGCGGTTTCAGGTACTATTTCACTCCCCTCCCGGGGTACTTTTCACCTTTCCCTCACGGTACTGGTTCACTATCGGTCACCGAGTAGTATTTAGCCTTAGGAGATGGGCCTCCCAGATTCACGCGGGGTTCCACGTGACCCGCACTACTTGGGAACATAGTTAAGAGGTCTGGTCTTCTTTCGCCTACGGGGCTATCACCCGCTATGGCCCGGCTTATCCAGCCGTGTTTGGCTAAAAGCCAGATTTGTAACCTCTCCGAAGCTCCGTATAACTTCGACACTATGCCCCTCAACACCGCATGCACAACGGATACGGCCTATCACGTACATACGGTTTGGGCTGTTCCACTTTCGCTCGCCACTACTCGCGGAATCGCGATTTGCTTTCTGTTCCTCGAGGTACTGAGATGTTTCAGTTCTCTCGGTTGGCCTCTCCGGCCTATGGATTCAGCCGGAGATTACCTGGGTTTGCCAGGTAGGGTTGCCCCATTCGGAAATCCACGGGTAAGCTTGCCTCCAGCTTGCCGTGGCATATCGCAGGTTAGCCGCGTCCTTCATCGCCTCTCGGTGCCAAGGCATCCGCCGCACGCCCTTACTAGCTTGGCCGAAACCCTAGATATCCGACACGACGTCGGACAAAAATATCGGATTCAGCAAGACACTGTTCGGTTGTATTTTGATGCCTGGTTACATCAACCCTTACATTCAACTGTCAAAGAACGGGTGCGCGCCCGAAGCGGTGCGCAGCACAAACGCATATGTATTCGCGGCGCCCTTGCGGGGCCCCGCCCGACGTCTCATGGTGGAGATGATCGGGATCGAACCGACGGCCTCCGGCTTGCAAAGCCGGCGCTCTCCCAACTGAGCTACATCCCCGCGCGTCTCAACTCTCGCATGACGCCGGTTGACACACAACATGCCGCCCGGGGGCGTCATGTCTACTTACCTTGGGCGTTCACAAAGTGGTGGGCCCGAGTAGAATCGAACTACCCACCTCACGCTTATCAGGCGTGCGCTCTAACCAACTGAGCTACGGGCCCACGCCTCAAACGCAAGGCCGCGCTTGCGCTCGATGAACGCTGAATACGGTGCATGTCGTCAACAGACCATGTGCTATCGACCTGGCGTTCCGCTTCAAAAAGCGGGACGCTTCAGTGTTTACTCCTTAGAAAGGAGGTGATCCAGCCGCACCTTCCGATACGGCTACCTTGTTACGACTTCATCCCCCTTACCGGACACGCCTTCGGCGCCTCCCTCCCTTGCGGGTTGGGCCAGCGACTTCGGGTGCACCCGACTCGGGTCATGTGACGGGCGGTGTGTACAAGGCCCGGGAACGTATTCACCGCGTCATGGCTGATACGCGATTACTAGCGATTCCGACTTCATGGAGTCGGGTTGCAGACTCCAATCTGAACTGAGACCGGCTTTTTGAGATTGGCTCTACCTCGCGGCTTTGCTGCTCTTTGTACCGGCCATTGTAGCACGTGTGTCGCCCCAGGCATAAGGGCCGTGATGACTTGACGTCATCCCCACCTTCCTCCGGTTTATCACCGGCAGTCTTCCTAGAGTGCCCGGCCGAACCGCTGGTAACTAGGAACAGGGGTTGCGCTCGTTGCGGGACTTAACCCAACATCTCACGACACGAGCTGACGACAGCCATGCAACACCTGTCACCGAGCCCCCGAAGGGGAAACCATGTTTCCATGGCGGTCTCGGGATGTCAAGCCTGGGTAAGGTTCTTCGCGTTGCCTCGAATTAAACCACATGCTCCACCGCTTGTGCGGGCCCCCGTCAATTCCTTTGAGTTTCAGTCTTGCGACCGTACTCCCCAGGCGGTGCACTTAATGCGTTAGCTCCGGCACGGAAGGGGTCGATACCTCCCACACCTAGTGCACAACGTTTACGGCGTGGACTACCGGGGTATCTAATCCCGTTCGCTCCCCACGCTTTCGAGCCTCAGCGTCAGTTATGCGCCAGAAAGCCGCTTTCGCCACCGGTGTTCCTCCAGATATCTACGCATTTCACCGCTACACCTGGAATTCCGCTTTCCTCTCGCATACTCAAGCCAAACAGTATCCAAAGCCATTCCGGGGTTGAGCCCCGGGCTTTCACTTCAGACTGATTTGGCCGCCTGCGCTCCCTTTACGCCCAGTCATTCCGAACAACGCTTGCAACCTCCGTATTACCGCGGCTGCTGGCACGGAGTTAGCCGTTGCTTATTCCTGAGGTACCGTCAAACCGGGGACATTTCCTTCCCCAGCGCTTCTTCCCTCAGAAAAGGACTTTACGACCCGAAGGCCTTCATCATCCACGCGGCATGGCTGCGTCAGGCTTTCGCCCATTGCGCAATATTCCCTACTGCTGCCACCCGTAGGTGTCTGGACCGTATCTCAGTTCCAGTGTGGCCGATCAACCTCTCAGCTCGGCTACCCATCACAGCCTTGGTGGGCCGTTACCCCGCCAACTAGCTAATGGGGGGCGGGCTCATCTTTCGGCGGGGCTTTAAGGGCCCCTTTCTTTGCAAAGCCCGAGAGCTTCGCAACCGTACGGGGTATTAGCGGCCGTTTCCAGCCGTTATCCCCCTCCGAAAGGCAGATTACCCACCTGTTACTCACCCGTTCGCCGCTCGAGTACCCCCGAAGGGGCCTTTCCGCTCGACTTGCATGTATGAGGCCTGCCGCCAGCGTTCGTTCTGAGCCAGGATCAAACTCTCCGAAAAAAACCAAACAGAGCACACAAGGCGCCCTGTCTTAGGCGAGTCTGATTCCCTTGTGAAAAGGAATCTCATCTTTACTTGGGGGCAAAGTGGTGCAGGAAAAACCTGCAACACCTTACCTGTGTACACATGGCCTGTTTGCTGTTTTAAACAGGACATGCACCGTATTCAACTTTCAAAGAACACACGCGCCCGGCGGTTCAGCACCCTCGGGCACCCATACCTTCTGTGCCCACACCAGGCCAGCTTCGGGGTGACTCGGTACCCGAACCACGCCACGAAAGCCGGCGTGGCGGAATCTTACGGGCGGATTTTTGCGCCCACCGTCCGAAAGGTGATCGTATCAATCCCCGCGAGGTTTGTCAACCTCTTTTTTTCGGTGAGCACCCTGGCCTTGCGGCCACGCCCGTACCGGCCCCGCTGTTTTCGCAACGGGAAAAACAGTTTAGCACACTTCAATCCGTCTGTCAACAAGAAAATTCCGCTGCGGTTTGCCCTGCCAATCCCCGCCCAATCCCCGCCAAACGGCCCCGTGTTTTCGGCTCTTAATCGGGGCCCGCGCGCACCTGGACTCCTATGCAAGGACGTAGGGCCATATGTCCTCGACGGCGGTTAAGTCGATCCGTGTTCGGCGCGCCACTGCGCGAACCAATCCTTTCGGTTGATCGCGGCGCCCGTTTTCACTACGCTTAGCGCGCATGTTTCGTTTGCGGCAGCAATTCCCCGATTGTGTTCCGGAGAAGGGCGCGTTCCGCCGCGCAACGACATTCGCGAAACCGTCCTGGAGGGATTCAGATGTTTCGAAGACGCATTTCCCGCAGACGTTTCCTGGGCGCCGCGGCCGCGGCAGCCCTGGGTCCAATGATATTGCCGCAGGGCGTGCTGGCAGCCCCCGGAAGGCCCGGCGCCAATGACCGCATCGTCATCGGGCAGATCGGCGTGGGCGGCATGGGCCGGTACCATCTCGGGCGGCTCCGCGACAGCATCGTGGCCATCTGCGACGTGGACGATAACCAGATTGCGGAGGCCATGAAGACCGCACGGCCGGAAACCCAGACGTGCAAGGATTACCGGCGCATCCTGGACCGCAACGATATCGACGCAGTCCTCGTAACCGCGCCCGACCATTGGCACGGGGTCATGACGGTGCAGGCATGCCAGGCGGGCAAGGACGTTTACGTCGAGAAGCCCGCGAGCGTGACCATCGAGGAAGGCCGCGCCATGGTCGAGGCCGCGCGCAGGTACGGCCGCGTCGTGCAGGTCGGCTCACAGGGACGTTCCATGCCAAACGCGTGGAGGATATGTGCCTACCTGCGTAACGGCGAAATCGGAAAGGTCTCGCGGGTCGAATGCTGGCACTACGAGAATCCCGTCGGCGGCGACCCGAGGAAGAACGGCCCCGCGCCGGACAATCTGGATTGGGATATGTGGCTCGGTCCCGCCCGCTGGGTACCCTACAACCCTGAACGGGTCCATTTCAATTTCCGGTGGTTCCTGGACTTCGGAGGCGGCCAGGTGCGCGACCGCGGCGCCCACGTGCTCAGTCTTGCCAGTTGGTTCCTCGACCTCGACGACAAAGGCCCGGTGCGCGTGACGGCAGTGGGAGAACCGCCCCAGGAAGGCCTCTATGACTGCCCAACGACCATGGAAGTCGCCTGGGAGTTCAAGGAGCCTGAGCTCACCATTGTCTGGGCGCAACCGGGCAAGGTGCCCGAGGGTACCGAGGCCAAATTCGGAGCGGTGTATTACGGCGACAAGGGCTCGCTGACGGTGGGCGGCGGGGACGGCGGCGGCCTTGGCACCCCTGCCGATGCGTACGAACCCCCGGCGAACAGCGTCGAGGTCTACCGGAGCCCCGGCCATCACGAGGACTGGTTCGAGTGCATCAAGACGCGCCAGCACCCGATCATGGATATTGCCCCGGCCCACACGGTAGCCAAGTTATGCATTATGGCCAATATCGCGTACCGGCTGGGCCGTCCTCTCGAGTGGGACCACGCCAACGAACGATTCATTGGCGACGAACAGGCAAACCGTATGCTGGGCAATTCGGGCCGTGGCCCGTGGCACATATAGGGAAAAAATCGATGGTCAAAGTGAAATACCGTGTGCAAACGTGGGGCTTCATATTCACGGCGTGTTTGACGGCCTGCTGGCCGGTCCTGGCCGCCGAATTGGATGATTTTCTGGCCCGGGTCGCCGCTCCCAGCGCCGATGTGCGGGCCGAAGCCTGGAAGGCGGCGGGGCCCTTCGGCGCGGCGGCGGTTAAACCGCTGGCCAAACTGGCGGAATCCGAGGAGCCGGGGGTGACGAAAGCCGCGTTGGCGGCTATCGGAACCATCACGGCCCACGCAGGAAGACCCGGCGCCCCGGACGAACTGAGCGCGGTCGCGCAGGCTCTCGCGGAGGCCGTCCAAGCCGCGGGAGACGACCAGCTCCGTCGGGAACTCCTTCATTTTCTTGGACTTGCCGCGTCCGATAGGCAAGTCTCCTTGCTGGCGGGACTGCTGACCGATCCTGCCGTGGGAGAAGATGCGCGCATTGCCCTCGAGCGCATCCCCGGCGATGCGGCGACTCGAGCGCTTATCGAGGCGTTGCGCGCTTCGTCCGAGGAAGTGCAGGTCCGTGCGGCTGATGCTCTGGCCCGGCGCGGGGCTCAGGAAGCCGTTCCCTCGCTTATAGAGCTCGCTCAGTCCAGCGGGAACCCCCGTGTGGGGTTTGCCTGTTTGGAGGCCTTGGGCACATTCGGCGTGGCGCCGCACCGTGTCTTCCCCCGGCGGCCTTCGTTCACCCCGGAACAGCGCGTTCAATACGTTCGGGCGGCTTTGGACGCCGCATACCGGTTACGGGAAGAAGGCAAGACGCAAGAAGCTTCCGAGATCTACGAAAGCGTCACCGCGTATTCGGGCGAGCCCGAGCACATTCGCGAAGCGGTTCTGGGTCTCGATGCCGCGAACTCGAAGGCTTTTGCCGCCCAGGCCGTGGGATATCTCTTCCATCCGGGCGTCAGCAAAGTGGCCTACCGCGCGCTTGTGGAGTCAAATCAGAGTGGCATAAACGACAAACTCGCCATGGCATACGAGAAGTGCGAGCCCGTGCAGAGGGCGGTTCTGTTGCAGATTCTGCACGAGCGGGGCGCGGAATCGCTGCCCCGGCTACTCGAACTGGCGCGCGTGGAAGAGTCCCCCGAGCTGCGGGCCACAGCCCTGGCACTATCCGGCGAATCGCCGCCGTTCGAGGACGTGCTGACCGTTGCCAAGACCGGCTCGGAGTGGACGCGACCGCGCGCGCTCGAGATGGCACGCGACCGCATCGCAGCCATGGTTTCCGCGGGCGAATCCGAATCCGCGCGCACGGCCTGCATCGACTTGTTGGGGAGCGGGCTTCCCGAGGAGTATGCCGTCGCGGCTTTCAATGCCCTGGAAGGCCTTCCCGACGCGGATACAGCGGCCTATCTTGATAGCCTGAACCTTTGGGAACCGGAGGCGGCGGGCGCGCCCGGCGCCCTTAGCCCGGCGGAACTCGAAGCGGCGCAGCGGGCGTATGTCGCCTGTGCCGCGGCAGAAGAGGGCGCCGACACGGCCAAAGCGCGCCTGCTCCATGCCGCCGAGAACTCGCCGTTCCCCTCGGTCACCGGCCTCGCCGTAGAGAAGCTCGCGGCTCGGGGCGTCAGTCCTAAAATACTTGCGAAACGGCAAGGGTTCATCACCGACTGGAAAATCATCGGACCATTTCCCAATCCGGACGGGACCGCGTTCAACCGGTCATTTCTGGACGAGGCGGCCTGCAAGGGCGATGCCCCGGTCGAGTTCGAGG
>Ga0209201_1003847_pt1 | contig 12678 bp, 18 predicted proteins | sample AD_UKC055_MetaG_FD_184411 | JGI IMG/M metagenome (GOLD analysis project Ga0209201, IMG submission 184411) | Active sludge microbial communities of municipal wastewater-treating anaerobic digesters from USA - AD_UKC055_MetaG (SPAdes) (version 2) | ecosystem: Engineered > Bioreactor > Anaerobic >... | reverse complement strand
TAGGTTGTGCTAGTGTCTATTGTGTATTTTTATTATTAAGTTTAATTAAAGCAATGGGTTTATGAAGTCAATATATCAGATAGCAAAAGAGAATAATATAAGTCCAGTAACCTTGTACAAGAGATTGGCTGTCCGTGATATAAAGCCCCACATTGTAAAGGGGGTTATTATGTTAGACGAGGATCAGGAGAAAGCTATTTTAGTTTATGCCAAAAGGGGTCGCAAAAATGCCCAAGACAAAAAAGCCTCTGACAAAGGGAAAGTTAAGTAAAAAACTTGATGAAGCATGGAGTTCGGCTGTTAAGAAAAGGGCTGGATATAAATGTGAGGTTTGTGGTATAGGAGAATCTGGACACCTAAACTCTCACCATATTGTAGGAAGACGCAACCGAATGGTACGCTGGGATATAAGGGATGGGGTTTGTTTATGCGTCAAACACCATAGGTTTGGGATAGAATCAGCACATGAAGATCCCCTATGGTTTAGGGAGTGGTTAGAGGATAAAAGGTGGGAAGACTATGCCTACCTATACACGATAAAAAATCAGATTAAGAAGTGGACTTTAGAGGATATGGAGAAGCGATTAGAAGAGTTAAATAAGATTATAAATGAGAAATAAGACACTTTTTGTCCTATAAGTGGAGCAGGTTTAAATAATTTGACAAAAGGTAAAAATTAGTTTTATATTGGATATAATTTGTTTACCTACTGCCACCAATGGGAAAAGAAGCCGATTATGTAACTTCAAGTATAGGAGAAGTAGCATTTTTATTATGGCATCAGATTTATCCAGATGATTTAACCTTTAAGCCTTTTGTGGGCTGTGTTTATCATAATCATAAAGTCAACTGGGGAGAGATAATAAATTCTTATTGGCTAGGAGAGAAGATACCTTCCTGTGAGTTGTCGGAGTGCATAGTGGTAGCAAAAAGGATACTAGATAAGGGAGAGATAAATAAAAAGTGGTACAGGGAAATGAGAGAAGCAATTAATGATATTAGGGAAGATTATGTCTTTCCAGTTATTTAAAATGGTATAATATATAGAAATGTTTGAGGATTTTAAATGGTACAAGCACTTAGGCCAACACCAGACTGCATGGGCTGGACATATTCTTTATATTTACAATCAGATACCAGAGTGGAAGCCAAAGACCATTGTAGAGTTAGGTGTCTATTTAGGGCACTCTCTTGCTACTATGGCTGAATCTTGTTTAGACCATGATTTGGACACAAAACTGTATGGGATAGACCACTTTATGGGAGACGAGCACGCAGGGAAGTTTGGAACAGAAGTAGAGGATATAGCGACCAAATGTTTGTCCGAATATCCGAATGTTACACTAATCAAAAAATCATTCAACGAAGCCCTTGAGGATTGGGATGGTGCTATTGACTTGCTCCACATAGATGGTAGGCATTACTATTCTGATATTAAAGAAGACTTCACCAATTGGAGCAAGTTTGTACCCAAGGGGGGGCATATTATTTTACATGATACTCAGGTTACAGAGCGAGACTTTGGGGTCAAAAAGTTCTTTAGTGAATTACAGGAACAGTATCCTGGCTGGAAGTTTGGCGAGAGACTTGAATCTAATGGATTAGGTATAATTACAAAACTATGAAGACAATCGTATACAGTGCAATTTATGGAAGTTATGATACACCAAAGGCACTCCCTTTAGAGGAGAAGCCTATACTGTTTACTGATAATTTAGAGAGCGATTGTTGGGAAGTAAGAAAAGTGGAAAGACCAGAGCAACACCCACGAATGAAGGCCAAGTATTTTAAATGTATGCCACACGAAGTTTTGGACTGTGATGTTAGCATTTGGATAGACGGAAGTGTTGAGTTAAAAGTCCCTAATTTTGTACAGTGGTGTTTAGATCAACTTGGGGACAAAGACATGGCACTTTTAAAGCACCCTGAGAGAGACTGTATTTACGATGAGGCAAATTTTTGTCAATTCATGCCCAAGTATCAGGGGGTGCCAGTCCTTGAACAAGTGGAAGAATATAGAAAGCAAGGCTATCCTGAGCACAATGGATTGTGGGCTTGTACTGTAATGATAAGAAGGCACAATAATAAGGTGGAGGAGTTTAATAAATTATGGTGGGAGCATAACAACAAGTATACATACCAAGACCAGTTAAGTTTTCCTGTTTGTGCCAAGCAGGTAGGGCTTGATATAAACACTATTAACATGAACCTATGGAATAATGATATATTCAGTGATGATACTTCTAAGCATAAGAACGAACTATGACGATAGGAATACTTGCTACAGTTTACATAGATAACGATGTTACTTATAACCAGGCCTTAAGGGCATTGGACACCATGAGGAGCAAGTATAAGTTAGTGTTTTATGCCAGGGTTACGAAACTTGATAACAATTACAGGGAGATACTACAAAGATTTAATGTTGTGGACGAGAACAGCGAGAATATTCTCTCAAAAAGTTGGAACAAGGGGGTTAAAAGGGCTTTAAAAGAGGGGTGCAAGTATGTGATAATCCCCAATTTAGATATAGAACTAAGCGATGGGGCGATAGATAATTTGGTAGATTATGCAGAGAAAGACAAGGAGAGTGTAATGTGGAGTGGTCGGTGCCTTAATTCTATTGCTAATTACCCTTCAGGGGATTTTGTGGTTAATAGTTTCGAAGTTTATGACCATTATGCTTTCTTCATGGTAAATGATAGGCTATTTAAAGAGGTGGGGAAGTTTGACGAGAAGTTTATCCCTGCCTATGGGGAAGATGTGGATATGCAGTATAGGATTGATTTAAAAGGCAGAAAAAATATGTGCGTAGAGAATGCCAGGTTTATACATTATGGACAGACGACGGTTAAAAACTCTCCTTATTGGAGGGGGCATAATTGGCAAGACCAGGCTCATAAGTATTTTATAGAAAAGTGGGGAGCGTTCCCTAGATCTCAAATATATAAAAAACCTTTTAACAAATGAACTACTTTGTTTACAATCATCACAACTTTTGGCAATGGGAAGCGGGAGGAGATGATTTGATGTATAGCGACATAGTTTTCTTGTGGTCAGACTGGCCGTTTAGAAACGAGGTCAAGACCCTGCAGGGCTTAGGCAAGAAGGTGATAGTTTATGAACATGGTTTTGGTGCGTTATTTGACTACGAGCTAAATAGCAGGGATTTTATTGCTGATGGATATTTAGCACTAGGAGATGAGAGTAAAGAATCTTTAATAAGAGCTGGAGTAGAACCTAGAAAAATACTGGTAACTGGAAATCCTATATATGATGACATTAAAAAGAGTAAACACACAGGCAATAAAGCTTTGTATGTGCCACTACATTGGTTTAGAGATGTTCAGGAGTACAATCAGAGAGTATTTAACCAGTTAAGAGAAGCATACCCGCGGTTTGATTGGACAGTTAAACTAACAGACAAGACTGGGGAGATATTCGCACCAAAGAAGTGGTTTAATAGTGTAGAAAGCGATATTCTAGAAGACATAAAAGAGAAACTTCCTAACTATGACATGGTATTTACACCTAATTCCTCGACCTTTGAGAGCTTTGCTAGACTTATGGGAATACCTGTTTATGTAGTTGATAAGGAAGAGACTTTTAGAGAGCCAGGAGAGCCTGTGAGAGTGCCAATGAACAACACATACATAAAGATAGGAGAGAAGTTGCCTAAACAGAAGCCTATTGACATGGATAAGTATATAAAAAGACCTAGTTTAGGTTTAGATTTAATTTTAGATTGGACTAAAACACTATGAGCGAAGATGTAAGTAAGCCATATACAACAATCACATTAGAGAGCAAGAAGAATTATGAAGAGGGTTGGGAGAGAATATTTGGGAGAAAGAGAAAACTAAAAGCACAGTTGCACCAGATAAACAACCAGAGGCACAAGATAATAAACGGTATACAATCTAAAGGTGGTAGAACTGAGGCTAGAGAAGCAGAGTTGTTATCTCTTAAGAAGAAGAGAGAGAAAATCTTAAGAGAGCTAGATAAGCTAGAATAATGGTATAATAGTATATCATGGAAAACGATATTAAAAACGATAAAGACCACTTAGATGGACACAGGGTAATGTTTACTTCCGAATATCAACCCAGTCCAGAAGCAAAGAGTAAGGGCTGGGAGAGAAGAAGAATGGCAAGAGAAATGATGGATATTTATGATAAATATCAGCACATGAGCTACAAGGAGTTTCTAGATATTAAGGAAGATATAAAAAATAATCCACAGAATTATACCGTCTTAGAAGTAGATATGTTTAGATATGCAAAAAACCCAAAGTTTATATTGGATAGGATAAACAAACATATAAGCAATGCACCTCAGCAGTTAGATGTTGATATGGGCGGGAATGTAATCATTAATATAACAGAAGGGATAGCAAAAGATGACAGACCTAAATCTTGAGTTTAATTACCCAGAGTTTATACTTCCAGCAATCAATAGTAATAAACATTTTGTAGTAGTACCTGCAGGAAGGCAAACTGGGAAGACATATAATTTTGCACAATGGATTATAAGAGAAACAATGAGATTAAATTGTCCTTCTTTGTGGGTAGATACTGTTCATACTAATATTGATAAGTATATAGAAAGATACTTCAAACCTTTACTCAGACCTATCTCTTCATATTGTGATTGGAATGCTCAAAAGAAGATACTTAAGTTGCCTCGTGGATATATAGACTTTGGTTCAGCACAAAAGCCAGAGAACCTAGAGGGGTTTAACTATAAAAGAGCTGTATTAAATGAGGCTGGACACATATTGAAGAAAGATTCTTTGTGGCACAATACTATAATGCCTATGATAAAAGCAGAGGACAACCAAACAAGGATTATAGGAACCCCTAAAGGACAAAACCTCTTTTATGAGTTGTTTCTAAGAGGATTGTCTGATGACCCTGAGTATGACAGTTTCCAGTACACCGTTTATGACTCTCCATATTGGAGTGCTAAACAGATAGAAGAGGTTAGAAGTAGAACACCAGAGTTAATCTGGAAACAGGAGTATATGGCGAGTTTTGAAGCTTTTGCGGGTATGATATATCCAGACTTCAAGGAGGAGATACATTGTAAGCCAAGTCCTGAGAGAAAGGTTACTGATATATTCTTTGTGTCCCTTGACCCTGGGTGGGAACACCCGACTGCTTGTATATTGGCTAAAGAAGATTTAGAAGGAAATCTCTTTGTTATTGATGAGTTTAGGGAGAGTCATTTACATGTTGGAGATATATCAAGATATTTACAATCAATGTTAGTTAGAAATGGTCTTAAAGAAGAGGACATAGAAATGTTTATTATAGACCCTTCTGGGAGAAAGACAGACCAGACAAGTGGACAGAGCATATTATTCCAATTACAAGAAGAAGGCTGGGGATTTGTTCCTGCTAACAACGATGTTATGGCTGGTATAAGTAGGGTAACTAGAATGATTAGAGAGAATAAACTATTTATTGACAAGAACAAGTGTCCTTTACTTGTGGAAGAGATAAAGAATTATCATTGGAAAGAGTTTAATGACGGAAGTTATGGAATGAATCCAACACCGTACAAAATAGGAGATGACTTAGTAGATACGGTTAGATATCTTTGTATGGCAAGACCAGATTACTTTGAACACCCTAAGGTTAACATGTATGGAGAACTGGAAAAAGAGGAAGATGATGATGAAGTTGATATTAATGATTCAATAGACGAGATGATGTCGGGGGATAGTTTTATCTAATATGTTATAATTGTATATATGGAAACAACAGTCATAGTTTTGTGTATTTTACTTGGTATAGCAGTAGTAGCTCTTGGAGTTATAGCCTCCTTGCAGATAATAACAGGCTCTAGTGAGAGAAAAGAGTTACAAAAATTACTTAAAGCAAGGGATTTACCAGAGTTTACTACTTATGCACAGAAGCCCGAAGAAGAAGAGATAGAAGATACTAGTAATCTAGTGGAACTGGAGAATATGGATACGGTCATTCAAGAAGCAATAGAAAAGACTTTTAAGAACAAGGAATAAAGAACGAGGATTATTAATCTAGTTTGATATACAAATGGCAAGAAGCACAGCTCAGGATTACGAGGAGAGAGGTCGTAAAAAGAAGTACGACAAAGAATATTGGTTATCCTATACTAAGGAGAAGTTTGATGAGAGTAGGAATTGGAGAGGCAATAATGTTGAACTTCAATGGTTTGTGAACTACATGTATTACAAGGGTAACCAGAATCTCAAGTATGATAAAGTAACAGGAACATTTATAAAGGATGTTAGAAACCCATTAACCTTTTACATTAACCATACGTATATGGTCTGCAGGGCTGTTAGAAACGCAGTCATGAAGGCTAACCCAACTTGGGATGTAGACGCCTTGCCTTATGGAGAATTAGACAACGATACTTCTAGAATATTGGGGGAATATTTGGCGTTCCAGTATGACAGGCTCAATTTAGAAGAGAAGGCTAACAAGGCTTTGCTTTATGGACTGCTTTATGGTTTAGGAATATTCCAATATGGCTACGATGATAGATTAGACAATGGAGAGGGCAATGCTTGGATAGAAACCTTAGACCCATTTGATACTTACATTGACCCATATTGTACAAGCATGGATGACGCTAGGTATGTTATTAAAGTTATGAGTAAGCCTTATGAGTTACTAGTTGACAATCCTAATTATGATAAAAAGGTAGTAGAGAACTTAACAACAACTTCTACTTTAAGCGAGAGTGATTATAAGAATCTTATCCTTAACAATGAGAACAATATCAGTAACACCAGTAAGAATGTAATATTACACGAAGGTTGGTTTGTGACCAAAGAGGGAATAAGAGTAATAACTACCAGTCCACAGAGTAATGAGATTTTAAGGAATGAGTTAACCACCTTTAAGAAGTTACCTTTTGAGATTTATCAGCCCGATATCAATGTAGGTGGTATTTATGGCGAGGGTTGGGTAAAGAACATTGTACCACTCAACAAGGCGGCTAACTATTTAGAGACCTCAAGACTTGAGTACAATATTCTAATCAACAAGGGAAGATTGCTTATACCTAAAGGGGCTGGAGTAAAGAGTGTTACAAATCAAAACGGGGAGAAGATTTACTATAAGGCAGGGTTCAAACCAGAGTTTCTGCCTACACCACCAATGGGGAGTGATGTGGATAGACAGATAAATGCACTAGGGACATATATACAGCTGATAGGTGCTGCTAATGAAGCCTTTATAGGACAAACACCAACGGGAGTAAAGAGTGGTATTGCTATTGAGACCCTGATTGCTTCCAACTTTAATCAGTTATCAGACCTAGTCAATAATCTAGCTAATACCTTAGCCAAACTAGGAGAGGACATACTACAATTAGGATACGAGTATCAGTTACTTACAAAGCCATTTAGAGCTTCAAGTGGAGAGTATTACGGAATATTGGGTGGTGGATTAGAACCAAAGGAGATGGAAAGACTCATAAAGGTTGTAAGCATACCAGCAAACCCAGAAGTTAAAGTAAAGATAACAAGTGGAGTAGCACATACCAAAGAAGCAAAGAGAGATATTCTAATGACTTTAAGAGCGGGTGGAGATGTTAGCAGACAGACCTTATTAGAGAACTTAGGAATTGACCCTAAGGTAGAGCAAGAGAGAATAGCAGAAGAGCAAGCACCACAAGGAATGCCACAGGGAATAGAAGGATTAGAGGGAATAGACCCTAATGCACCGCTTCCAGAGGGAATGCAGTTGCAGGTATAAAGGGGGTGTTACGAATGTGTTATAATTAAGGAAGAGGTTGTCTTTAGTATGCAGCAGGTCCATCCTCGGCCTGTTGCACAGTAGAGATAATCTACTAGCTCTTTATAAATAAATTGTAAAAACCCGTACGACACAGAAGTCGTTAAAATGTGGGTAAGATTATGGAGGACACAAACTCTATTGCTGTAAACACAACGGATGCTTCCGTTACAGAATCAGCACCTGTAGAACAAGCAACTGAAGATACTTCTATTGAGTCGCCAGAGAAGGCGTTAATCTCCGAAGAGGTAGAACAGGGTACTGAAGCTAAACCAGAGACTAAGGTAATCCCCTATGAGAGATTTGCCGAAGTTAATGAGAAGGCCAAGAAGTACGAAGCAGAATTAGCAGAACTAAAAAGGCAACAAGAGGAAGCCCAGAGACTTGCCAATATGTCGCCTGACGAACAGGCCCAACAGCAACAATTAGAAGTTGCTAAGGAGACCTTAAAAAAGTTGGGCTTTGTTACAAAGGAAGAGCAAGAAAGGATTTTGCAGGAAGAGAAAGCAGCAAACATGTTTATCTCTGAGTGCAACCGTTTAGAGGGTAAGTATGATGGGAAAGATGGTATGCCTAAGTTTGTTGCAACTGAGATTGCTGAGTATATGGATGAGTTGGCAAAACAAGGTCAGTATGTATCTGATCCTGAGACGGCTTACAAATTGAAGTACTTAGATCAGATCGCAGAGGCAAAGGCAAAGCAACAGAGAAGTTCTACATATTCTGAGAAGCAGCAGGGAGGAATGAATCAGGTGGATGACACCAGAAGTTCAGAACTTGAAGCGGCTTCAAGAACAAGAGACTTTACACAGTTTCTTAAAAAGCATGCACCAATGCCAAAGTCTTAACATTTAGGCAAGGTAAAGACATTGGGAAGGCGTAAATAGTCGCTGTGCTTTATAGGCTGTTAGGTCCTTGTTATGAGGACTTTTAATTATTAGAATTACTAAAATGGCTGTATATCAGACATACGACGCAAAAACAAATCATGAAGATTTGACTGACGTCTTAACAAAAATTGGTGATATGACTACACCTGTGTACTCAAAGCTCAGGAAGGTAGCTGCAAAGAATACTATTCACGAGTGGAGTACATATACTCACGATACTGCTGCAGACAATGCACAGGTTGAGGGTGCTACATACTCCTATGGCACATTAACCGCACCTCAGAGACTTTCTAACTACACTCAGATTTTTAGAAAGACATTCCAAGTATCCAATACTCAACAGGCAGTAGATCCTGCAGGAATGGAAGATGAGTATGCATTCAGGGTTCAGGTTGCCCTAGAAGCTATTGGAAGAGACATTGAGAAGGCTCTTGTCAATGGTACTGGTGCATCTGGGGCTTCTGGAACTGCTAGAGAGTTAAAGGGTATTCTTGCATTCATTACTACAAATGTATCAACAGGATACGGTAGTAGTGGTACAACTGGAAGTGGAAGGAATATCTCAGAAGGTGAGTTAAACAAATTGATTCAGGATTGTTACTCCAATGGTGGAAGACCAGATTGGTTATTGGGTTCTTATACCCAAGTAAACAAGTTAGCACAGTTAATGAGTGCTGATAGAACATACAACGATGGAAACAAAGAGTTTACATCTGCTATGTTGGTCTATTCCTCACCATTTGGTAGGTTGGTTGTTGAGGGTGATAGTCAGATTCCTAACGACACACTCACAGTCTTACAGAAAGACATGTGGGCTGTAGCACAACTAAGACCAGTTAAAAAGATAGATACTCCAGAAACTGCTGACGCGAAGAATGGAGTCTTGATTGGTGAACTGACCTTAGAGGCTAGAGCAGAGAAAATGAACGGTAAAGCAACTGGATTAGCAGTCTAGTTTAATTACTAAGTAGTGCAATTGGGAGGGGCGTTAGTCCCTCTCTTTTGTTAAAATGGTATAATAGAGATATGGAATTAGTAGACCCACAAGGGAAAAAGATAACGGGCAAGAGCAAAGAAGAGGTTTTAGAAATCTTGCAGAAGTTAGCACCTAAGAACAAAGAGCAGGAAGCAATACTAGCACGAGCTATAGGTGAGCAACTTGAGAAAAGGAGAAAGGCTAAAATGCACAGAGGTTTAGAAGAAGGCTTTGGGGGAGTATTTGAGCATAATGCTAGAATGAGAGTTAAATCTGATGGTTTTAGCAAGAGTAGAGACTGGAGGCTTGAGGCTGTTATTCCTAAAGAGATGTATTATGTAGCTAGAAAAATATGGGGAGATGATGTTATAACTAATCCTGTCAAGTTTAAGGAAGCATTTGTTAAAGACGAACAAGGCAGAATGTGTTTAACAGTAGACCCTAAAACAATCTAAATTATAACGAGGATATTATGTCCAAGAAATCCAAAACAAAAAGAAAAAGACCACTTCAGGTCTTGTTTTTACCTGCAGATGAGAGTGGTTGTGGCTGGTATAGGATTAGACAGTTTGATGAAGCCTTTAAGTTCAGAGATGACGTTAAAAGCTATTTGATGGACGGGAAAGAACCAGTAGAAAAACAGATGGAATTGATAAAATCTGCTGATGTGGTAGTAGGGAGGTTATATGATTACCAGTATTTTAAGTTGATAAAAGAAGAAATAGACCCTAATAAAAAGGTGGTATTTGACCATGATGATAATACAATGGAGGTGTTACCAACCTCTGAGCATTACAAGGAGTTTGGTACAGAAGATGCATGGGCTTTAGTAAATGGGAATCTCAAGCCTGTATGGGTTACGGGTTTAACAGAGGGATTTAATAGATACAAAAACCTAAGTGGTCAAATGAACCTACTGTATATATTAGCAAGTGCTGATTTGATTACTTCCCCAGTACAAAAATTGCTAGACTTTTACCAGCAGTTTGGAAGTAGAGAGGTTAAGACGGGAATTGTACACAATGCACTTAATTTTGATTTGTATCCAGAGGGGGAGTTTATACCAAAGGATAAGAAAAAGGGTGAGATTAGAATTGGTTGGCAAGGTGGTATTAGCCACTTAGGAGACTGGGACGAGATTAAAGAGCCTTTAGCAAGGGTTTTAGCAGATTATCCAGAGGTTACACTACATATAATGGGAAGTTACTATAGAAATCAGTTTAAGGACTTTGAAGATAGAATAACAAGATACCCATGGTATCCATTTAAAGCTTACACATACAGATTAAAGACTTTAGGACTAGATGGGGCTATTATACCCTTAGAGAATAAACCCTTTAATGAGTATAAAAGTGAGGTTAAGTTTACAGAGTTTACTGCATTGGGAGTACCTAGTGTAGTTAAGAACATGTTACCTTATTCTTTGGTTGTAAATGAGAATAACAGTTATCCATACAAGAATAAAGAAGAGTTTGAGGTGAAGTTTAGGGCTATGCTAGAAGATATTAAGTCTGGCAAGGCTCAAAACAAGGTAATTGAAGGTAAGAAATGGGTTAAGGAGGAAAGAAGTTTAGAAAAGGAAGCGGGAGAAGTAGTGAAGTTATACAAGAGTATTTTACCAGAAGAGACACAAAGAGAGTTAATCTAAACATGGTATAATTAAATATATACGAGGGTACGGGGATATTTAATTGATTAGACAATACAATGACATTCTCGCAAATGCAGTCAGAGGTAGGTGATTTGCTCAACATGACAATAGGGGCTAATAGCACGGTAACTAGCACACAGGTTAAGAGAGACCTCAATACTGCAAGAGACCTTGTGTTAAACAGACTTCTAACATTAGGACAAAACTATTTTTTAAGGATTGCTAAGGCTGATACAGTTGCTAATCAGTCCCTTTATTCACTACCACAAGATTTTAGGAAGTTTGTAAGACTAGAGGTAGGATATGCTAATGCTACAGATAGAGTTAAAGTAGACCAGATAGATTTAACAGAGATAGGAGACCCTAATATAGACATTTATTCTCAAGTAGACCCTAAATACACAATTTTAGGCAATATGTTTGAACTGCGACCAGCACCAACAACATCAGTTGAAGATGGGCTTTACATGATTTATGTAGAAAACCCTGCAGACATGAGTGCAGATGATGACACATCAGGACTTCCACTAGATTATGACCATTTACTAACCCTTTATGCAAGTGCCAAGGGGAAATATACACTAGGACTACCTAACGAGGGTAATAACATGATGGCACAGTTTAATATGGGATTAGATGAGATGGAGAATAATATTGTAGAGAGAAACCTTGATAGTGGCGGGACAATATCTATGGTAGATGAGTATGGAGGGCTATAATGACAATCTGGACAGATATTCAAGACAAAGTAACAGGATATAGAAAATATAGTGGTGGGGATACACTTACAACACAAGATGGAAGAGCATTACTAACACAAGATGGAAAAGAGTTGACAAAGCAGGGAAGAGAGAGTGCTTTTGTAGATGGAGTAGATAGTGATACTAACTGGGGGTTCTTTGGTGGACTGATAAGGCTTGTTACAGAAGGATACAGAGAAGAATTAATGACAGAGGGTAATACAGACTATTTGGTGTATAGTCATGGAGAGGATAAGGAAATATGGACTGATACTGCTGATATAAGTACAACATATACTAAATTGAGTGATATATAAAATGGCAGGAATAGACATACTAGACTTAGTAGAGGCAACAGAAGTTAATGAGACCAATGATTACTTGGCAATTGTAGATAAGAGTGATACATCTCAAGATATTACTGGCTCTACAAAAAGGGCAACAGTTAGAAAATTGTTAGGAGATAAGGCACTACCAAGTGGGGATTTTGTAGGAACGACAGATACACAGACCTTGACCAATAAAACAATCAGTCTTAGTAATAATACAATATCAGGACTGTTAGACTTCTTTTATCCAGTAGGAACAATATACGAAACAACTTCTTCCGATTTAGATACGGTAGCTAAAA
>Ga0209201_1003846_pt1 | contig 12678 bp, 16 predicted proteins | sample AD_UKC055_MetaG_FD_184411 | JGI IMG/M metagenome (GOLD analysis project Ga0209201, IMG submission 184411) | Active sludge microbial communities of municipal wastewater-treating anaerobic digesters from USA - AD_UKC055_MetaG (SPAdes) (version 2) | ecosystem: Engineered > Bioreactor > Anaerobic >... | reverse complement strand
GTATGTCGTAGATGTCATCGAGGGACTTGTTCTGGGCTTTTAGTTTTTTATAAATTGAATAATAGTGTTTTACTCTTCCAGTGATATTAGCACTCATGCCGGATTTATGGATTGCAGATGAAAGTTCCGACTGAATGTACTCTATATAGGCTTCCATTTCTTCGCGGCGTTCTGATATCTTTGTTTTAAGTTCGTTGTATTCTTCGGGATAAATTACTTCAAAAGCAAGGTCTTCCAGTTCGGATCTCATCTGAGAGATACCCAATCGTCCGGCAAGAGGCGCGTAGATATCAAATACTTCCTGGGCGATTCTTTCCTGTTTTGCCCGAGGCATCGCCGAAATTGTGCGCATGTTGTGGGTTCTGTCCGCAAGCTTAATGATTATTACACGTGCGTCTTTTATCGTCGCCATCAGCATTTTTCTGAGTGTTTCGGCCTGATCGCGCTGTTTGGTTTTTTCATTTAATGATGAAATTTTTGTAACGCCGTCAACGAGATCCGCGATTTCCTGACCGAATTCCGTTTTAATATCTTCAATTGAAAACTTGGTGTCTTCAACAACGTCATGAAGAAGTGCAGCTGCTATCGTTGCGGTGTCCATTTTGAGGTCAGAAAGAATAACAGCTGATTCTACGGGGTGAATTATGTATGGTTCGCCCGAACGCCGTTTCTGATTTTCGTGCGCGCTTTCAGCGAAAGCGAAAGCTTTTGTTATAAGATCTGTATCATTTTCCGGACGGCTGGTTTTAACTTTTGTTATCAGCCTGCTTAATAAGGCGTAACTGTCCATACCGACAGTTTGAGGAAATGTGTTTAAATTTGACAACAAATTATTTCTTGACGGACGTTTTTTCGTTCGCAAAAAAGGAACATGTTCATTGAAGTCGATGAAAAATACGTCAAGGCGAGGGTTGTTGTCCAAGCCGCGGAAATTCTCCGGAAAGGCGGAGTTATCATTTATCCTACAGATACCGTTTATGCCTATGCATGCGATATCAGGTGCAAAGGCGCGATTGAAAAAATATATTCAATAAAAAAAATTGACCGCAAAAAGCCTTTGAGTTTCGTGTTTTCTGATATTTCGATGATGAGCTCATATGTAAAAAACATGCCTGATACCGCTTTCAAAGTGATGCGGAAGGTTCTTCCGGGTCCCTATACTTTTATATTTAACGCCTCAAAACTTCTGCCGGATATAGTATTAACGAAACAGAAGACAATCGGAGTAAGAATTCCCGATTCTCTATATGCTCTTGAAATTGTAAAGGAGTTGGGAGTTCCGTTTTTATCGGCCGGGCTTGATGTTGAAGAAGGCGAATTTGAAACAGATCCGCGCAATCTTCCGAAGCATATCATAAATCAGGTTGACATAATTCTCGACTGTGGCAGTAAGAGAGCAGAGATTTCGACTATGGTTGATTTTTCAGGCGGCGAAGCAGTTGTTCTTCGAGAAGGCAAGGGCAGCGCAGATTTTATTCATGGGGCATATTGAAATGATAAAAGATTTTTTATTCAGACTTTTGGTTATAGTTGTTATTCTAGGTGTGGGAGCTCTTTCTTCGTGGATTTTTTTCCATGTAAAAAGAAAAGAACTTTTCGGCGGTTTTATAGGCGGTATGGTCATCGGAGTTCTCGGAGCCCTTATAGGAGCTTTTATTCTTGACCGTTTTCTTCTTGAGCCGGTAAAACGCGTTCTTCAGTTTCTGGTTTATGATATGGATGTAAATGTAATTGCAGCATTTATCGGCGCTTTTTTTGCCGTATTCATAATGAACAAACTCAATCACGATAAAGACAGAAAGAAATATTAATAAATAATAAAGCCGCCGTTTATATCGTTTGCGGCCGGAGAAATTATGGCTAAAAATGATAATAATACACGGCGTGTTTTTGCGCCGCAGATCCGCAATGTTCCGGTAATTATCTTTGTAAATACGGTATTCAATAATATTCCGGGGCTTCTCGGAATTATTTTTCTCTTTCTGGGAATAGTCTCCTCGGTATTTATTCTTCCTCAAATCGATTTTTCTGATATAACAACATTCAACAGCGGTATTCAGAAAACTGAAGGTATTGTTCAATCGGTTGAAAAAACATCAATTCATGTGAATAATGATTTAACTTACGCGTATAAATTCAGTTATGCTATAGAAGAAAAAAAATATGAGGCTGTTTCATATTCATCAGAAAAAGATCTGAAAAGCGGCGCAAAGGTTGCAGTTGAGTATTCTGTAACTGATCCTTCCCTTTCGCGGATAGAAGGAATGATGATTAAGCCGGTAGGTCTTTGGGCTTTGATTTTTCTTCTCATACCGGCAGTAGGCATATTTCTTTTGGTTTATATATTAAGGAAAAATTATCCGGTTGTACAGGCGCTTAAGAACGGAATAATGACCAGAGCTGTTTTTATTAGGAAAGAAGAGACTAATATAAAGGTGAAAAACAGATCTGTGTATAATTTCTATTATAAGTTTACTGATTTTTACGGAGTAGAACGAATCGTGTCAGGTTCTTCTCATAAAACTGAGAGTTTTGATAATATCACGCAAACAGAAGTCATTTATAATCCCGGTTCTTCTTATGCTGGTTGTATTGTGATTTTTATGCCCAAGGCTGTTGCTAATTACGTCCGCAAAAATGTTTTTCTTTCAAAGGGGTGACCTGTGATTTTCAAAGATTTTCCAACGCGTATTGTTCTTTCCGGATTTGCTGTAATCGGAATTGCGGTGAGTTTCATTTTTGAAGCAAATACTATTCAAGGTATGAATTTATGCTGGTTTAAAGCCCTTACTGATCTTCCATGTCCGGGATGCGGCTTAACCCGCGGAGTTTGTTCTATCTCACACGGTGACTTATCCGGTGCATTTGTTTATAATCCTTTCGTTTATGTTATTTATCCGTGCTTATATCTCGTCGCAGTATATCCTGTTTTTTATTATTTTTCAAATGAAAAAATCCGTAATATTTCAGATATTTTAATGAGTTATTTTACTATTATTGTAATACTGCTTATGACCGCTTATAATTTCACACGCTGGTAGATCGTGATTGAAGTCCATTTTATAATGCCGAATAAAAATAAATTGACTTTTTCGAGGTATTGCTGACAATTTGAATTAAGGGAATTAAATTGATAATATCCCAAAAATTAGAGTAAAATTACTTTGGAGGTATCAAATGGGAGAAGGCGGAGCTTTGGCAGCTATTATGGGAGCTGGTATTGCGATGATAATCGTTTATCTTTTGATTGCGGTTGTTCTTATCGTTAGCTACTGGAAAATTTACACAAAAGCCGGAAAACCGGGTTGGGCAGCGATTGTTCCAATTCATTTTCCATGCGCTACCTCATTTAGTTTATTTCTAAATATGTCAGCAAAGTCAATAATTAAATATGATACATGTTAGTTATTGATTTTGTCTTGATTAAAGTTGATTAACAGAATAGAATAAAAAAAAATACTTAGGAGAATATGATATGGACGGAATGTTTTTTAATTTCATTAAACCTTATTTGGCCTACATCGATTCTGGTAAGTTTTATAAAAAGCCTTTTGAATGGCTTCATGTCTTTTTTGCTGTTGTGAGTCTTGCTTTTCCTGTATTTCTTTTCATTTATATGATCGATAAGGGTCTTTTCAGTCTACCTGCTAAGATTGTTGTGATGTGCGTTCTTATTTTCCTTGTGATGATTTTCGGTGGATGGATTTCTTTTCAGATTTGGTGGGACAGAAGAAAAAAAGTTACAGCAGTTGTAAAAGACGGTGATGAATTTATAGTTGTACCGGTTTTTTCTAAATTTATACAAACTGCCGGAGAAAGCTTTGGAACAAATTTTGCTATTCTCGGATTTTTCATTCCGCTTATAACAACTATTTTTTTGGGAGAAGAAATTGCGATGTTTGCAGATCAGCTTGGTATGGGATCGAGTTTATTGTTTGGAGGAATTCCAAGTATGATAGCTCTTCCAATCGCAGGATTTTTTGTGATCATTGTGACTAAACTTCAGGTTGAACTTTTTCAGGCTTTGGTATCTATTGCGAACAATACAAAGCGGTAGTTTGTAAATGAACTTCAGATATATTATTTGATTAATTTTCTGAAGTTATAATGGAATAATCCAGTGTGCTGTAATGCCGCTGGATTATTTTTGCTTACAGTTGTATTGACATTATTTGAAAAATACTAATTATGCTGCGCCGGTAGCGAGATATAAAATTGGAACAAAGATGGATATAATATCAGGAACTGAAATTAAAGAAACGGAAGATAAAAATAACTAATGCAAATATGATAGAAGAACATTTGCTGAGGAATGATTATTGGGAATTATTGTGTATGTTTGAACCGGAGCTTTTATGAAGAGAATAATATTTTTAATCTGCATTACGCCTGCTGTTTGGTTTGCAATTCATATTTCTGCAACTGTGCTAGACGGCTTGACTGATGAAATAGAAGTTTCTGACGCGGCAGTCGTTCTCGGTAATAAGGTTGAACCGTCAGGATTGCCTTCGCCGCGTTTGAAATCCCGTTTGGACAAAGCAATCTCATTATATGAGAATGGTTTCGTTAAATATATAATCGTAAGCGGCGGAAAGGGAGAGGAGGGATATGATGAAGCTCTTGTTATGGGGAAATATCTCGTTTCAAAAAATATTCCTGATAATTTCATTATAGAAGATCCGGAAGGGCGGAATTCGTATATGACTGCCGTGAACTTAAAAAAAATAATGATGAAAAAGAGCTTTGGCTCGGTTATAATAGTAAGCCAATATTATCATTTGTCCAGATGTAAACTTGCTTTTGGAAATGCCGGAATTGATAATCCGGGGTCAGCTCATCCTGATTTTTTCGAACTACGTGACGCATATTCGCTAATTAGAGAATTTTTCGGGTATTACTATTATCTGTTTTTTTTATGAAATTAACTTGAAATTCATTTTAGGAATGCGAAAATAATTTATCATTGTGAGGTAGTATATGATAAGAAGTATCCGGAGAATTGCATTATTTGCTTTTGCAATTATATTTGTTTCAACCGCTAATGCAGAAATATATACCAGCATGGGATCTCTAAAAGACGGAGAATATTATCCAGTATTCGGTGATGTCGTAAATTTAAGAACCGGTCCGTCCGTAAAAAATGATTCTGTTGCGAAATTGACTGCCGGCACGAAGATTATGATTGTTTCTAAAAGTGAAGTGAAATATACTCAGAATAATTTCAGTGATTACTGGTATCAGGTAAAAGCAAATGTTTCAGGGAAAGAAGTAAGCGGATATATATGGGGAGGCGCACTTTCAAAGGCTTATATAGTAAAAGATTTTGACGGCGACAAGAAGCTCGATATGATGCTTGTCGGAATAACGAACTGTGATGAAGAAATGTTCAAATGGGCAGAAGCGCGTATTGTAAAAGACGGCAAGATTGTTTCGTCATTGAAATTCCGTATCGAAGATTTTAGTGATTCGGAAGAAACGGACAAGAATGAATTTGTTTATTCTATAGGAGCTGAAATATATTCTCAGAAAATAAATGCTTTCAGTTTTATGAAGCTTGAATCATTTTATGAAGCATGTGATTATCCCGGATTTTTTTATCTTTTTGCAACTGACGGCAAATCAATTCTCAAAGTAACCAATGATACTTTTTCTTCCTCCGGTGAAGGCGGTGGTGTCAAAATAACTGTAAGTTTTGAAAAAGCAAAACTGGTTTTAAATAGAATGGTATATGAAAATGAATTTCCGGAAAGCGGAGATGCTGTCGTTAAAACAATAGAAGAAAAGACAGACAAGTATAAGTTTAATGGGAAAACTTTTGTTAAAGAGTAAGGAATAGAAACATAGAATAAGTATTCAAATAAAATTTACTGCACAGTCGGAGTTCGTATTTCCGATTGTGCATCTTTGGTATTAAGAAATTAAACCTCATTTATTTTATCAAGCAGATGTGAAAAACTTTCACGATTATCCTCTTGACAATATTTTTGCGCAAAAATAGTTTGACAGTCAAAATATTTGACTGTCAAATATTTTGAAACTTTTATTAAACGGGCTGTGTCGATAGTATGTCAAGGGCTCATGAGCTGTTAAACGAACTTGTTGGTGATATCTTTGTTGATATTCTAAGCATCGAAGAGAAAGCACTTCGTTACTGTAAGATCAAAGATCTTTCTATTGCCGAAATGCATGTGATTGAACAGGTCGGTGACGGTGATCCGAAGAGCATGTCTGAAGTTGCAGCTGCGCTCGGAATAACAATGGGTTCATTAACAACGGCAGTCAGCAGAGTCGTAAGAAAGGGATACGTGAAGCGGTTCAGACCTGAAGGCGACCGGCGTATAGTTCAGATTGAACTGACAAGAAAAGGCAGACTTGTTTACAGACTGCATGAGAAGTTTCATCTTAATCTGATTAACCAGATGGTGAAAGGTCTTTCTACTGATGAAGAAATTGTATTGGTTAAGGTTCTTGAGAATATAAACGGGTTTTTCCGAAAACTCAGCAAAAAATATAAGGAAGCGTAATTGATGAAGAAAGCTGCAATAACTGGAATAGGGAGATATCTTCCTGAAAATATTGTTACAAACGATATGTTTACAAAAATTATTGATACCAGCGATGAGTGGATCACTTCACGTACTGGCATAAAGGAAAGACGGATTTCAGTATCTGAAAATAATTCCGTGCTTGCTCTGAATGCGGCAAAAGCTGCTCTTCAAAATGCTTCGGTATCAGCTGAAGAAATTGATTTGATAATTGTTGCTACAATGACTCCTGATGCTTACTTCCCGTCAACGGCTGCAATTGTTCAGGGAATTCTCGGTGCGAAAAACGCGACCGGATTTGATATTTCCGCCGCATGCAGCGGTTTTGTTTTTGCTCTTAACACCGCGACTCAGATGATACGCACAGGTCAGCACAAGAAGGCTCTAGTAATCGGAAGCGAAATGGTGTCAAAGCTTCTTGACTGGACTGATCGCTCAACATGTGTATTGTTCGGCGATGGTGCCGGCGCTGCTGTCGTTGAATCATCTGATGAGGAAGGAATAGTATATTCTGTAACCGGAACTGACGGATCCCGTCCTGACGTTCTTCTAAGCTGGGCGCTTCCTATTTCAAACCCTTTTGGAGAAAGGGAAGAAAAAAGCCGTTTCATAAAGATGGACGGGCGTGAAGTATTTAAGTTTGCGACACGTGTGATACCTGAAATTATAGATAATATTCTTGCGACAAATAATTTGACTATTAATGATATAGCTCATATCGTGCCGCATCAGGCTAATTACAGAATTATAGAATCGGCTGCGGAAAGATTTAATATCAGCACCGATAGGTTTTACATGAACCTTGATAAATGCGGAAATACGTCTGCTGCAAGTATTCCTATTGCTCTTGCTGAAATGAGCGATAAAGGATTGCTGAAAAAGGGAGAGTATATAATTATCGCCGGTTTCGGCGGCGGTCTCACATGGGGCGGATCACTTATCCGCTGGACAAAATAAGCCAATAAATAGATATTGGACATATAGCCTTACATGGCAAATAAAGAGGAGGATGCTAAATGGTTTTTGAAAAGATCAAAGGCGTCGTTGCTAATCAGCTTGGTGTTGAAGAGGGCAAAATAGCTCTCGAAACTAAATTCATCGAAGATCTCGGTGCGGATTCTCTTGACCTTTATCAGGTTATCATGAATCTTGAAGAGCAGTTTGGAATTGAAATCCCTTCGGAAGATGCGGAAAAAATTAAAACTGTCGGTGATGCTGTAAATTACGTAGAGAGCAAAAAAAAGTAATCTCTATTTAAGAAGGAGTTCCGTTTTTCGGAACTCCTTCGCAATCAGCACCACGGAGGAAAAATGAAAAAGATCGGATTTGTGTTTTCCGGACAGGGAAGCCAGAGTGTCGGAATGGGAAGAGACCTGGCGGAAAATTTTGAAGTCTGTAAGAATATATTTGATAAAGCAGATGCGGCATTGGGTTACTCAATATCGTCAATCTGTTTTGACGGTCCTAAAGAAGAACTTGATAAAACTGAAAATACTCAGCCTGCTATTTTAACTGTAAGCCTTGCGGCGTTTGAAGCGCTGAAATCAAAAGGTGTTCATCCGTATGCGGTGGCTGGTTTGAGTCTAGGTGAATACTCTGCGCTTGTCGCGTCAGGTGTTATCTCGTTTGAAGATGCAGTTCGTTTTGTGAAAAAACGCGGATTTATGATGCAGAATGCTGTTCCTGCCGGAAAAGGTAAAATGGCTGCAGTACTCGGACTTGATGCTGAAAAGCTGAGAGCCGTTTGCGCGGAAGCTTCCTCTAAAGGAATTGTTGAATGTGCTAATTTTAACTGTCCGGGTCAGATCGTAATAGGCGGAGAAACTGAAGCGGTTGATTTAGCTTGTGAAAAGGCAAAAGAAGCAGGCGCAAAAAAAGTTGTTCCGCTTGCCGTAAGCGTACCGTCTCATACATCGGTTCTGCGCGATGTAAGCGCGAAGCTTGCAGTTGAGCTCGGCGGTGTAGAATTGAAAAATCCTGAAATAAAATTTCTAAGCAACGTTAAAGGCGGTTTTTCTGAAACTGCAGATGAGATAAAAACACTTCTAGCGGATCAGGTTATGAAGCCTGTTCTCTGGCAGAATATAATCGAAAAGATGATCGCTGACGGCGTTACAACTATAATTGAAGTCGGTCCGGGGAAAGTTCTTTCCGGCTTTAACAGGATGATAAGCCGTGAAATAAAATCGTATAATGTAGAAGACGTTAAGTCTCTTGAAGATACAATAATCAAACTGGGGGAATAATCATGCTTAAAGGAAAAACTGCTGTAATCACAGGCGGAGCAAGAGGAATCGGAAAATCCATTGCTGTTAAATATGCTCAGAACGGTGCGAATATCGTAATAAGCGACATGGCGTCTCCGGAGCAGATGCAGGAAGTTGTTAAGGAGCTTGAAGCATTCGGAGTGAAAGCTAAGGCTTTTCAGTCTGATGTAACAGACTATGATGCTGTGAAAAAACTTCTTGATGACGTTGTTGCTGAATTCGGATCTCTTGACATAGTTGTGAATAACGCCGGTATTACAAAAGATATGCCTATAATCGCGATGAAAGAAAAAGATTATATGGATGTTATTAATGTAAATCAGAAAGGTGTTTTTAACATGCTTAAGCATGCTAGCGTAATAATGCTTAAACAGAAAAGCGGAAGAATTATCAATATGGCTTCTGTCGTTGGTGTTATGGGAAATGCCGGTCAGGTGAATTATTCTGCGAGTAAAGCAGCTGTAATCGGAATGACAAAATCAGTTGCGAAAGAGCTTTCGAGCCGCGGAATTACCTGCAATGCAATAGCTCCAGGATTCATTCAGAGTGCTATGACAGACAAGCTCAATGATGCTCAGAAAAATGCTATGCTTTCAATGATACCTCTTAAAAAATTCGGTCAGCCTGAAGATGTTGCAAACACTGCGCTTTTTCTTGCGAGCGAACTGTCTTCATATTTGACTGGTCAGGTCATCTGTGTTGACGGCGGAATGATAATGTGAGGATTCAATGAGACGTGTTGTCATAACGGGAATGGGCGCGGTTACTCCAATCGGAAATAGTGTTTCCGAATTCTGGAACGGTGCTAAAGAAGGGAAAAACGGTATAGACCGGATAACTCTTAGAGACATTACTGAACATAAGGCAAAACTTGCGGGCGAAGTTAAAAACTTCGACCCGTCTCTTTATATAGAAAAAAAAGAAATCAACAGAATGGACAGATATTGTCAGTTCGCTATGGCTGCTGCAAAAGAAGCCATGGAGGATTCGGGATTTGATGTTTCTTCTGTTAATCCGTATAAATTCGGTGTCTTGATCGGTTCCGGAATCGGCGGACTGATGACTATCGAAGATGAACACTCAAAGTTTATTGAAAAAGGACCGAAGCGTACATCACCGCTCCTTATTCCGATGATTATTGCGAATATAGCTTCCGGGAATGTTGCCATTAAATACGGCGCAAAGGGAGTCTGCACGACTATCGTAACTGCATGTGCTACAGGAACTCAGGCTGTCGGTGAATCATTTCAGATGATTCTTGACGGAAGGGCGGATGCAATATTAACCGGCGGAGCAGAGGCGTGTGTTGCGGATCTTGCCATTGCAGGTTTTTCAAATGCAACTGCAATGTGTTTATCTGAGGACGTTAACAGAGCGTCTATTCCTTTTGACGCAGAAAGAAGCGGTTTTGTGATGGGTGAGGGCGCAGGTGTTCTTCTTCTTGAAGAATATGAACATGCCAAAAAACGCGGCGCGAAAATATATGCTGAAATTTCCGGTTATGGAACTACGTGCGATGCATATCATATAACCAGTCCGAATCCAGAGGCTGAAGGCGCGATGTATTCCATGAAGTTTGCAATGGAACAGGCTGGAGTTCAGCCGTCGGAAATATCATATATTAATGCTCACGGAACAAGCACAGGACCGAATGACAGAATGGAAACCAAAGCCGTAAAAAAAGCTTTCGGAGAAGATCTTGCAAGAAAGATTCCTATGAGTTCTACTAAATCAATGACCGGTCATCTTTTAGGCGCGGCAGGTGCGGTTGAAGCTATTATATGCGCGAAAACAGTTCAGGAAGGATTCATCACTCCGACCATAAACTATAAAGTAGCTGATCCTGAATGTGATCTGGATTGCGTTCCGAATACGGGCCGCAAAGCCGATGTAAGATATGCGATCTCGAATTCTTTCGGGTTCGGCGGGCATAATGCCACACTTCTATTTAAGAAGTATGAGGGTTAAAATGGAAGCTGATAAAATTGTAAGTATTATTCAAAGCGTTGACAGATCGGATCTTACTGATGCCGAAATAAAATCCGGAGATTTCAGGATTTCTATGAAGAAGATTTCTTCTCCGGCAGCTGTTAAAGCACTTCCTGCTGTTAGCGAAAAGCAGATAATTAAGCCGGAAGTTTCTGAAGTGAAAGAAGATCCTTCAATTAAGACTGTAAAAAGTCCGATAGTTGCATCGTTTCTGCTTTCACCGAAACCGGATGCTCCGCTTTTTGTTGAAAAAGGATACAAAGCAAAAAAAGGATCTATTCTCTGCATTCTTGAAGCTATGAATATATCCAATGAAATCAATGCTGAGTTTGATTGTGAAGTGCTTGATATTTGTGCTCAAAGCGGGCAGATGGTTGAATACGGGCAGATTCTGTTCAAACTTAGAGCTTTATAAAATGTTGGGAGAGGTAAAATGAGAAGAGTTGTAATTACTGGAATTGGTGCGGTTTCTCCGCTCGGGAATACTGCTGATGATTTGTGGAACGGAGCAAAAGAAGGAAAGAACGGTATCGACAGAATTACTCATTTCGACCTTACCGATTTTAAATGCACTCTGGCTGGAGAAGCTAAAGGTTTTGATCCGGCTAATTATATTGATAGAAAAGAAGTCAACAGAATGGACAGGTTCTGTCATTTCGGAATAGCCGCGGCTGTTGAAGCTGTTGCAGATTCCGGAGTTGATCTTGAGAAAATTGACCGCGAAATGCTCGGTGTTCTTGTAGGATCGGGTATGGGCGGTATGAAGACTTATGAAGACGAGGTTCGTAAACTCGTTGAAAAAGGACCGAAAAGAATTTCCCCTCTTTTTGTCCCTATGGCAATATCCAATATGACAGCAGGTAATATTGCGATCCGTTTCGGTGCAAAAGGTGTCTGCTCAAATGTTGTAACTGCGTGCGCAACGGGATCTCATTGCGTGGGCGAGGCTTTTCTTGTTGTAAGAGACGGCAGAGCCGACATGATGATTGCAGGCGGTGCTGAAGCTTGTATTACTCCTCTTGGAATTGCCGGTTTCATAAACATGACTGCTGTAAGTTTTTCAACTGATAAAGACCGCGCATCTATTCCGTTTGATGCAGAGCGCAGCGGCTTTGTAATGGGTGAGGGTGCAGGTATTTTGATTCTTGAAGAATATGAGCACGCTGTAAAACGCGGTGCAAAAATATATGCAGAGATTACAGGTTACGGCGCAACATGCGATGCGTATCACATGACAAGCCCGGATCCGGAAGGTAACGGAGCTGCACGTGCGATGAAAATTGCGATGGATATGGGCGGAATTAATCCTGATAGAGTCGGATATATCAACGCGCATGGAACAAGCACTCCTTATAATGATAAATTTGAAACCCGCGCAATTAAGAAAGCTTTCGGTGAGGAACTCGCAAGAAAAGTTCCGATTAGTTCGTCGAAATCAATGACAGGTCATATGCTCGGAGCTGCCGGTGCGGTTGAAGCGATAATATGCGCGAAAACTCTTCAGGAAGGATATATCACACCTACAATAAACTATAAGGTTGCTGATGCTGAATGCGATCTTGATTATGTTCCGAATACAGGCCGCAAAGCAGATGTTAAATATGCTCTTTCCAATTCACTTGGATTCGGCGGGCATAACGCAACAGTACTTTTGAAAAAATACGAGGGATAGGAATAAATGGAAGCTGAAAAAATAGTAAGTATTATTGACAGCGTAAGCAAGTCAACTTTAACGGAAGTTGAAATCGAAGCAGGCGACGTTAAGATTAAACTGACAAAATCTGCAGGTTCACAGAATGTTGTTCTTTCTCAGACGCCGGTTATTCATTCTGCGGATAAGCCTCTTCTTCATGTTTCAGCTCCTGAAGCAAAAGAAA
>Ga0209201_1003845_pt1 | contig 12679 bp, 12 predicted proteins | sample AD_UKC055_MetaG_FD_184411 | JGI IMG/M metagenome (GOLD analysis project Ga0209201, IMG submission 184411) | Active sludge microbial communities of municipal wastewater-treating anaerobic digesters from USA - AD_UKC055_MetaG (SPAdes) (version 2) | ecosystem: Engineered > Bioreactor > Anaerobic >... | reverse complement strand
GACGCTGCCTGCCGGGGCGCGGTTTGCGGACGGGTCGGGCAGACTCGTCGAGATACAGATGCGTGAGGGCAGGAAACGTCAAGTCCGGCGGATGTTCGGCTCGTTGGGCAACCGAGTCGTCCGCCTCGTGCGCACCAAGCTCGGCTGCGTGGAGCTGGGGCTCCTGGCAGAGGGTAGCTACCGCCAGCTCACACCCGGGGAAATCGAAGGGCTCAAACGACTATTGCAGCAGAGCCCTGCGGAAAGGCGCTGATGGCTTGGCGACGAGGAGTGCTCTAGCGGTGATCGGAGCGGGCGCCGCAGGCTTGATGGCCGCGGCCGCGGCGGCCGACGCGGGAGCAAACGTCACGGTGTACGAACGCAACGAGATGGCCGGCAAGAAGATACTGGTGTCGGGAAAAGGCAGGTGCAACTTCACCCGCGACTGCTCCGCACAGGAGTTGGTGGAGGGCTTCGGTCCCCACGGCAAGTTCCTGTACTCGGCACTATCGTCTTTGGGTCCTGCCCAGATGTGCGCACTCATGGAGAGTCTGGGCGTGCCGTACAAGGTTGAACGCGGGAGAAGGGTATTTCCCGCAAGCGACCTGGCATCAGATGTACGCGACGCCCTCTACAACCGTGCACTGGGAAGCGGCGCGCGTTTTGTGTTCGGCCGCCGCATCGCTCGCCTGGCAGTGGAAGGCGGATCAGTCGTGGGCGTGGTTGATACACGGGGCGCCGTCTTTTTGGCAGACGCAGTCATCTGTGCTTCCGGCGGCGCGTCCTACCCTGCCACCGGCAGCACAGGCGACGGATACACGCTAGCCCGACAGGCGGGGCATTCGGTAAGTGAGCTCATGCCTGCCCTAGTGCCGATGGAGACCGTCCAAGAATGGCCCCGACTCCTCGCAGGGCTGACGCTTCGGAACGTAGAAGTCACGATGTTTGACGGCGGCCGCGCTTGCGGCCGCGAATTCGGCGAGATGCTGTTCACGCATTACGGTGTGGGAGGCCCGATCATCCTCACTTTGAGCCGCGTCGTGTGTCAGGCGCAGAGGTCCCGTCGCGAAGCTGAACCCGGTCGTTTCACTCTCAGTATCGATCTCAAGCCGGCGCTCGGCGAGGAGGCCCTGAATCGTCGGATCCAGCGCGATCTGGCTGTCATGTCGCGAAAGCAGCTGAAGAACTCGCTCGATATGATGCTACCTAAGGCACTCATTCCGGCTGTCATACACTTCGCCGAGGTCGACGAGACCACTCCTGCCAACCAAGTCACGGCGGCGCAGAGGGCAGCTCTGGTCGGCGCGTTCAAGAGACTGCGTCTCGGGGTGCTCGGGCCGCGTCCGCTGGAGGAGGCCATCGTGACCTGCGGCGGAGTGGAGCTTTCTGAGGTCGATCCGCGCACTATGCAGTCGAAGCTGGTGCGCGGCCTATTCTTTGCGGGAGAGGTACTCGACGTAGACGGTCCCACCGGAGGTTACAACTTGCAGGCTGCCTTCTCCACGGGCCATCTGGCCGGAATCTCGGCGGCCGGGCAGAGGAGAGATTGACTTGTCCCGCCGCGGCGATGTCGCGACTATCCTGATTGCGGCTACAGCACTCACTCTTGTCGCGTTGTGTGCGACCGTGCAGTGGATGATGGCTTCCGGCGGCATCCCCCACGGAGGTCTCCTCCTCGAAAAGACTGAAGGCCAGGTCGTGTGGACATGGGCGGCCGGAGACGACCAGGGGATTCCCATGGGCTCGGCGCCCGAATCAGGGGGCATTCTGCTGGCCCTGCCTGAAGCATCCAAAAGCGTCTTCGTGCTCATCAACGGCCAGGCAGTTGCAGATTTCGGGTACACACGAGCAGCCATAGTTGTTCACAGGGGCGACCTAGTCGAGATAGAGGCCGGCCAAGGCCCGCCAGGCAACGGGCAGGCCGCTACCCAGCTCCAGGTGGAGGTTGCCGACACGACTCCCAATGTTCGGGCGCCGCGGCGAGGCCTGCGTATACAGCTGTCTCCTGGCAGAACCTTACTTGCGAATATTATGCTGTAGACTCGAATCATATTTTGAGCTGCAGGCGAAGGAATAGCGGTTCGGATGTAGAATAACAGTGAATTGTGCACCAATAGGAGAGTCCGAAGGCATGTCGCTTGAACGTTCGATCGCAATAGACGGACCTGCAGGCTCCGGCAAGAGTACGGTCGCCCGTATGCTGGCTCGGGCCCTGGGGTATAGATATGTGAGCACTGGCGACTTGTATCGCGCGCTCGCGCTGGAAGTATTGAGGCAAAGCGCTGATCCGTACGATGAGGAGTCGGTCGTGAGAATCGCGCAGTCGGTGTCGGTGAGCGTCGAGCCTGCGCCGGACGGCGGTCAGCGCACCATCGTCGGAGGCGAAGACGTAACCGCCTTGATACGCAGCGCACAGGTAGACTCCGTCGTATCTCCGGTGTCGGTGTATCCGAGGGTTCGCGCGCACATGGTGGAGCTTCAGCGCGCGATAGCCCGAGATACGGACGTGGTCATGGACGGGCGCGACATCGGCTCCGTAGTGTTGGCCGAGTCGCACTGCAAGTTCTATCTCACGGCATCGCCTGAGGAACGCGCCGCGCGGCGCCAGCGAGACTACGCGGCGCAGGGCAGGCAGGTTGGGCTGGACGAGGTTCACGAGGAGATCGCCCATCGCGACATGATCGACAGTACTCGCCGGGTATCGCCTCTTGCCGTGGCGCCCGGCGCAGTTGTAATAGACTGCACTGCGATGAGCCCCACGAAAGTGGTAGCCGCGATGATGCAGGTAGTCGGGGGGGCCGACGCTTGTTCTACGCAATTGCGAGAGGGCTTTTGAAGGTCTACTTTCACCTGTTCTACGGTTTCAAAGTCACCGGTCGGGAGAACGTGCCGACGGTCGGTGCTGTCATAGTGGTTGCCAATCACGCTAGCGCCATTGACCCTTTGGCTCTTGGCGCAGGGTGTCCCAGGCCGCTGCGGTTCATGGCCAAGGCAGAGCTGTTTGACAACCCCGTCCTGGCCCTGATTCTTCGCGGTCTTCGCGCTTTTCCGGTCAGGCGGGGGCAGGTGGACCGTGAAGCTTACCGTACTTCCTTGGAGGCTCTCAGGGCGGGCGATGCCCTGGGCATCTTCCCGGAAGGTACTCGCAGCAGGACCGGCGAACTGCAGGCTGCACACCCGGGAGCGGCTAGGTTCTCTATGAAAACCGGAGCTCCGATAGTGCCGGCGGCGGTCGTCGGCACGTTTGCCGGGCATCGAAAAGGCGTGAGCAGGTTTCGCGAGGCCAAGGTGAAAGTGGTATTCGGCGCCCCGATTCACCCCAGAGTTCCTGCCGAAGGGCGCGTGACAAGAGAGGACTCTGACCGACTTGCGCGTCAGATAATGGAGCGAATCCAGGACCTGATCGATGCAGCATGAAATTACAGGGAGTGTGCTGATTTGAAGCTCTTCATCGACAGCGCTAATATCGAAGAAGTACGCCAGGCAGCTGAGATGGGAATCATAAGCGGAGTAACGACCAACCCGTCTCTTGTGGCTCGGGAAGGCCGGGACTTTCGTCAGGTCGTGATGGAGATATGCGATCTGGTAGACGGGCCGGTTAGCGCCGAGGTGATCAGCCTTGACGCTCCCGGGATGGTGAAGGAGGCCGTCGACATCGCAGCCTGGTCCCCTAATGTAGTCATCAAGGCGCCGATGACCATTGAAGGACTCAAGGCTGTGCACGAGCTCACCGCCAAGGGCATCAAGACCAATGTTACGCTGGTATTCTCGTCGAACCAGGCGCTTGCCGCGGCAAGAGCGGGCGCGACCTACGTCAGCCCATTCGTGGGCAGGCTGGACGATATCAGCTCCGATGGCTGCGATGTGGTGGCTGAGACAGCCGCGATTTTCGACATGCACGGCATTGACACCCAGATCATCGCTGCAAGCATTCGCCACCCCCTGCACGTGACTAAGGCCGCGCTGGCCGGAGCCGACATTGCGACCGTGCCCTATGCGGTGCTTTTGCAGATGGTCAAGCACCCTTTGACTGACGCGGGAGTGGCGAGGTTCATTGCAGACTGGGAGAAGGCACGCAGAAAGTGACCGTCCGCACTCCCCGGATCAAGCTGGCGGAGCATGCTGGTTTCTGTGCAGGGGTGGAGCGCGCAGTTCGCATCGCACAAGAAACCGGAAGAAGCGCCGCTCGCGCTGGGTCTGACGGTGTTGTCACTCTTGGACCTTTGGTGCACAACCCCGCTGTAGTTGCGAGTCTGGCTGACTGCGGCGTGCAACAAGTCGGTTCGGTCGACGAAGCCCAAGGGCGAGTCGTCGTGATTCCGTCGCATGGCCTTTCACCCGCCGTCCTTCAGGACGCGCGGGAGAAAGGATTGTCATTGGTAGACGCCACCTGTCCGCACGTGCTGCGAGTGCAGAGAGAGGTGGCGAATGCGCACAGGGGCGGCCGGTTCGTGGTGCTCGTTGGCGATGAGCTCCATCCCGAGGTGCGTGCGGTTGTCCCGTTTGCCGACGGGGGAATCACCGTAGTATCGGGAGCGCGGGAAGCAGCGGCCGTAGAACTCCCGGAGGCGCCGATCACCGTGGTTGCGCAGACGACTCAGACGGCGTCGACGGTGGAGGCGGTGGTTGCCGCCATCGCCGCCCGCGGCAAGCAGGTTAGTCTGGTCAACACGATCTGCCCAGCCACATCTCTGAGGCAGGATGCTGCCCGGACACTTGCGCGCGAGGTCGATCTCATGGTCGTCATCGGAGGTCGCACCAGTGCCAATACCATGCGGCTAGCGGAAGTATGCAGTGACACCGGCGTGAGGGTGCTCAAGATCGAAAATGCCGACGGACTCGACGCAGAAGCTGTACGGGCTTCGGGTACAGTCGGCATCACGGCGGGAGCATCCACGCCCAGTTGGGTAATCGAGGAGGTCATGGACGCTATGAACGAGATCATCGAGGAGACCCCGGACGAGATTCGCCGGCCGGAGCAGGAGACTGAACAAGCTAACCCAGTCGAGCAGGTCGAGCAGGTCGAACAAGCCGAACCGGTCGAGCAGGCCGAGCCGGTCGAGCAGGCCGAGCCGGTGGAGCAGGCCGAGCCGGTGGAGCAGGCCGACACTGGGTCCAAGGCTGAGGCTGCAGGCAGCTCAGAGCCTGTCGCTCGGTCCGCCGAGGATGTAGAGGCGGTCGCGGCGCCGGCGCCAAGCGAGCCTCGCGAGGATCCGAAACCTGCCGCGCCCACCCGCGTGGGGCCGCCCGAGCCGGAAGTGCTCAAGGCCCGTGTTGAGGAGATCTACGACGATCGTGTAGTCGTCCAGATCGAAACGGGCGAGATGGCTACCATTGTAACCAAGAGCCTCACCGCCGATGCGGTCGCTCACCCCTCTGAGGTGGTCGCGCAAGGCGAGGAGATATACGTAGTCTTGGAAAAGCACAGCCGGGGTTCAGATACTCTGTTCGCCTCGAAGAGGCAAGCGGACCGCCTCCTTCTGTGGAAGCGACTGGAGCATGCCAGGGATACCGGAGAGACCATTTCGGGCAAGGTCACCGAGGCTGTCAAGGGCGGGCTTGTGGTAGACATAGGCGTGCGGGGATTCGTGCCGGCATCGCAGGTAGGGAGGAGGTTCGTTGAGGACCTCAGCACCTATGTAGGTCAGGAGCTGAACCTAAAAGTTCGCGAAGTCGAGCGGCTTCGCTCCAACGTCGTACTGTCGCAGCGCGACTACCTTGAGGATCAGGAGAAGCTTGCCCGGGAGCGCTGTTTCGAAACACTCGAACGCGGCCAAGTGATCCGGGGTACTGTGACCCGGCTTGCCGTGTTCGGCGCATTTGTCGACATCGGCGATGGCGTGGAGGGGTTGCTTCACATCTCCGACATCTCATGGTCGAGGATAAAGCATCCCAGCGAAGTGCTGTCGGAGAATCAGCCGGTGGAGGTGCTGGTGCTCAATGTCGAGCGCGAACGCCAGAGGATTTCCCTTGGCTACAAGCAACTCCAGCCGGACCCGTGGGAAAACGTATCAAAGAGGTTCCCGATGGGTTCGGTCGTGAACGGAACTGTGACTAAGCTAGTGGAATTCGGAGCCTTTGTCAGCCTCGCCGACGGTATAGAAGGATTAGTGCACATCTCGCAGCTCGCCGACAGGCGCGTCGCGAGGCCGGATGAGGTCGTGTCGGTGGGCGACACAGTCACTGTCAAGGTGATAGGCCTGAGAGAGCAGGAACACCGAATCAGCCTCTCAATCCGGCAAGCGCTGGAGGATGGGGAACGGAACGAGTACCGCAAGTACATGAAAGACAACCGGTCCGATGACGGCGTTACTATCGGCGACCGAATAGCCTATGACCCCACGAAGTTCAAGAGCGGCGCCGACGAAGAAGGCGAGTAGTCCCTCATAAAGGCTTTTAGATGGTGTTTCGTTGACACTCATATTTCCATGTGCTAGACTAGCTCTGGCCGTCTGCCCCCGGAACTTGCCGAGGGCAGGCGTCGTTAAGGCTAGAGGAGATGTCACTCGGGACGGAGTTGCAAAGGGGGATGCCAAGGCATGTCTAGGCGTAAGAGCGAACTCATTCCAGTCATCGCAGTGGTAGCGGCTCTGGCTGTTGTCGCAATAGTGTGGGTCGTCGTCACTAATGCGACAGCTGTCGCCATCGTCAACGGCCAGAGGATCACTCGCCGCGCATTCGTAAACAGGCTTGAGCAGGTCACGGGGGAGCAGGTTCTGTCGGATCTCATCAACGAGCAGCTGATAGGGCAGGCGGCGAAGAAGGCCAAGATAACTGTGACTTCCGCAGAGGTCGACGCGGAGATGGAGAAACTGCGCGAGCAGATAGGCCCCAGTTTTGACTCAGTGTTGGCCCAGTATGGGATGACCGTCGAAGACCTCCGCAAGAACATAGAGCTGAATCTGCTGGTTTTCAAGGTATCTACCAAGGACATCACCGTAAGCGATGATGCGCTTATGGCGTTTTTTGACGAGCATAAGTCCGACTATGACCAGCCTGAGATGGTAAAGGCCAGCCACATCCTTGTCGAGGCCGAGGACAAGGCCAAGGAGATTCAGAAGAAGCTGGCCGAAGGGGCCGACTTTGCCGAACTGGCACGCAGCGAATCCACCGATCCGATGTCGGCGGCCCAAGGCGGCGATCTCGGGTTCTTTGCGCGCGGGCACATGGTGGCCGAGTTCGAGAAGGCAGCTTTCGCGATGTCGCCCGGCCAGACCAGCGCGCCGGTCAAGTCCGAATACGGATACCACATCATCCGTGTTACCGAGCGGAAAGACGCGCATGAGGCCACATTCGACGAGGTGAAGGCGGACATCGAGCGGACGATCAAGGGTAATCAGGCCAAGAGCGCTCAGGCGCTTGCCGCTGAGCTCAAGCTTGAGGCCGACGTTACCATCACCGACTCGAAGTACAGCGATCTTTCTTCATCTACGAACTAGCCCGTGGGAGCAGGGAGAGGGGAGCCCGGCTCTCCTCTCCGTTTTCATTTCTCCGGGAGGTTTGAGCAGCATATGTCCATTTCTGCTGTGATCGCTCGAGTGGAGCCCGGCAGCCCTGCGGCGCTGGCGGGCATAGCTTCAGGCGATACGCTTGTTTCCATAAATGGCCGCTCAGTGCGGGACATCATCGATTATCAGTACTATGCCGCATCTTCCCGCGTCTTTCTCTGCGTCGACAAGCGCGATGGCTCCAGGCTTCACGCGGTAATCGACAACGACTACGACACGCGATTGGGCATTCACTTTGACGAGCTGGCATTCGACGGCGAAAGGCGGTGCGCGAACAAGTGCGTCTTCTGCTTCATCGACCAGCTGCCGGCGGGAATGCGCAGTAGCGTGTATTTTAAAGACGACGACTACCGGCTTTCGTTTCTGCAGGGCAATTTCGTCACGCTCACGAACCTTTCTGATTGCGACATTAAGCGCATCATCCGACTTCGGCTGTCGCCTCTGTACATCTCGGTGCACAGCACGGACGAGGAAACGAGGCGCAGGATACTCGGGCGGGAAAAGGTGGCGACCCGACCCATCATGCCTACGTTGAGGCGCCTCAGCGAGGGCAGGATCGAGTTTCACGCGCAGGTAGTGCTGGCGCCCGGACTGAATGACGGGGCGGCGCTCGAGCAGACTATTGACGACCTCGCGCGTCTTGGGCCTTCCTGTGCCTCTCTGGGGATAGTCCCTGTAGGGCTCACCTCGCACCGGGAGGGCCTCGTCAAGCTGGAGGCGGTCGATTCCGACGTGGCCAGGCAGGTACTCCACACCGTGCATGAGGCTCAGCGCCGCCTGCTTGCCGATCGAGGAACGCGGTTTGTATTCGCTGCGGACGAGTTCTACTATCTCGCGGGCCAGGACATCCCCGCGGGCGACGAATATGAAGGCTACCCGCAGCTAGAAAACGGAATCGGCCTGTCCCGCACATTCTCGGACGAATTCGGGGAGGCCGAGCGCAGCCTTCCGGAACAGGCAGTCGCGCCGGCGGATGTCACGGTCGTCACGGGCGTACTGGGCGCCCGGGCGATAGCGCAAGCCTGCGCCAGGCTCAGCAGGATCAGGGGCGTCCGAGTCCGCGTGCTTCCGGTGGCTAACAAGTTCTTCGGTGAGAGCGTTACTGTGTCAGGCCTGGTGGTTGGAGCCGATATTGTACGCGCGCTGAAGAAAGCGGAGGGCGGGTTCGCCGGTGACTTCGTGGCCATTCCCGACGTAATGCTCAGGCGGGGCCAGGAATGCTTTCTCGACGATATGACGCCGAACGATATTGAACAGGCCACGGGGATGCCTGTGAGAATCGTCAGTGCATCCGCCCGCGGGCTTGTCGAATGCGTCATATAGTCGTGTGGGCCGGACGGGAGGTGGGGTAACGTGGCGAGACCGCTGGTGGCGATAGTTGGTCGACCCAACGTGGGCAAGTCGGCCCTCTTCAACAGAATCTCTCGGGCTAGGGTATCCATAGTGGACGATACCCCAGGTATCACGCGGGACCGCGTTTACGCCGAGGCTGAATGGGGCGGCCGGGCTTTCACGTTAATCGACACTGGAGGCATAGAAGCGTACCCTGGCGATAGCATTGCAGTTCAAACACGACAGCAGGCCCAAATGGCTATTGAGCAGGCTGATGTTGTGCTGTTCGTGGTCGACGCGCGCGTAGGCGTTACGGGCGAAGACGACGATGTGGCGGACATTCTCCGCAGGTCGGGCAAGCCTGTGATCGTGGTGGCCAGCAAGGTGGATGATCCATCCCACATGGACTACAGCCTGCACTCGCTGGGCTTGGGCGAGCTCATCGCCACGTCGGCGGTTCATGGCAGCGGCATCGGCGATCTTCTCGACGCTGTGGTGCAGTCGCTACCTGATGACGAGGCCAGGCCTGAGACGGATGACGACGCGATCAGGGTAGCCGTCATAGGCCGGCCCAACGTGGGCAAGTCATCTCTCGTCAACCGCATACTCGGCGAAGAGCGTTCGATCGTGAGTGAGGTGCCCGGAACCACTAGGGACGCCGTGGACGCGGCCTACGAATTCGACGGCGAGAGATACATAATAGTAGACACAGCGGGCATCCGGCGCAAGGGGCGAATCGATGTAGGCATCGAGAAATACAGCGTCCTCAGAGCGCTGGGAGCCATTGAGAGGTGCGATGTGGCCATTACCGTGCTTGACGGAACCGAGCAGCCGTCCGCTCAGGACACAAAGATAGCCGGGTACGCCCACGAAGCCGGAAAGGCCTCTGTGATAGCCGTGAACAAATGGGACGCTGTCGAACGCGACGACACAACTGCGCGCGAGTACGAGCGGACTCTCAGGACTCTCCTGGACTTCATGGCATATGCCCCGGTGGTTTTCGTGTCGGCCCTGACGGGTAGACGGATAGGCAGGCTGCTAGAAGCTGTCAAGGCGAGCTCCGCCCAGCACCGGCGGAGGGTGCAGACCGCCATGGTCAACAGGGTCGTGCAGGACGCAGTGCTGCGCAATCCTCCTCCTCCTGATGGCGGCCGGGACGTCCGAGTGTACTACGCCACACAGGTATCGGCAAGGCCACCGCGGTTCGCGGTGTGGGTCAGCCGTCCGGACAGTGTCCACTTCTCGTACAGACGCTACCTTGAGAACGCTCTGCGCGAGGCTTTCGATTTCTCAGGCACACCCATTGAGGTCCTGCTGAAGCAGAGAGAATGACATCGGCAGAGGCTGGTGAAGACGATGAATCTCCATCCGTTTCTGGTAGTAGTGCTGTCGTACCTGGTAGGTTCGATTCCGTTTGGGGTGATCCTCGGAAGCCGTATTGCCGGACTAGACATCCGGAAGCACGGGAGCGGCAACATCGGCGCCACCAACGTCCTGAGAACACTGGGCCTGGGATTCGCTTTGTGTACATTTGCGCTGGATACGGGAAAGGGCGCATTCGCGTTCTGGCTGGCACATGTTTCAGGCCTCAGCCCGGCCTGGACCGCGGCGGCCGGAGCCGCTGCGGTGGCCGGACACAACTGGCCGCTCGTGTTACGCCTCAGAGGCGGCAAAGGAATCGCCACTACATTTGGGTTCATTGTGTTTGCCATGCCTTCTGTTGGGATCGTGTTGGCTGCCGTATGGCTCGCTGTCATAGTCATATGCCGTTACGCCTCGGTCGCTTCAATGCTGTCCGTTGCGTCCTCCCCGATCGCGGCATTTCTTGCCGGATACCCTCGCGAGTACATAATCGTGTGTCTGCTTCTCGCCTTGAGCGCTGTGGTCAGGCATGTGTCTAACATCCGGCGTCTTGCGAACGGCACGGAGAACAAGTTCGTCCTGAAGCTCAGGCAATAGAGAGCAGGAATCACCTGCGCTTCCGTCGAACTACTGTGCAATTTGCCCCTAAGTAGTCGATCTTCGCCGGGGGTGCGTTGGTTGTATTCAACATGCGATGAATGCGGGCGCATACGCGCTCTCATTGAACAACTTGTCACGATAGAGAGCGATCTGGCTCGCGTAGATCCCGGCGCGAGGGAGACGGCGGTCGAGCAGGTGGCCAATCTCAAGGGGCAACTGCTCGATGTTCTTTGTGACGCCCTGTCGAGCGGCGACGGGCCTGTGCGGCGCGCTGCTGCATATGGCCTATCCAAGCTGCAGGATGTGCAGGCCGTGCCGGTACTTGCCCGGGCGCTTAGCGATTCTGACGAGGCGGTGCGTGGATGGGCGGTCGAGGCTCTCGCCAAATGCAGCAGTTCGCTGGTGGTGGATCCTCTCGTGCGTGCCCTGGGCGACGAGAGCGTATATGTGTACTACAGCGCGTGTAACGCACTGAGATCAATCCATGCTGACGACGTCCGGCCTGCCCTTCAACGCGAGCTGCTGTCGCCTGAGCCCACGGTGAGAAAACGCGCGGCGAGGCTCCTGGGCGACATGGGCGAGGCCGAGGCGGTGCCGCACCTGGTCAGCCTGACCACGGATCCCGACGCCGGGGTTAGGTACGAAGCAGTGGAGGCGCTGAGGAAGATCGCCGACAGTAGGGCCGTGGACGCGCTCATAGGGCGCCTTGATGATGAGTCGCACGAAGTGCGTCTGGGCGCGGTTCAGGCGCTACGGTGGGCCGGCGACTTGCGTGCAGTCGAGCCTCTTGTGGCAGTATGCCTGGAGAACGAGGAGTTGCGTCTGCTTGCGATACAGGCGCTGCGCGAGATCGCAGGAGATGAGGCGATAAGCCCGGTAGTTGTTGCGCTTCGAGAATCTCGTGAACTAGTGCGCGCCACTGCAGCCAAGATACTTGGCCTATCGCGGCGTTCACACAAGATCGGCGTTAGCTAGACCAAACCACGGAGGGGTAATGAGAGATGTCCTTATTCTTGCGTAATATGGGGCTGCTGGTCGTCGCTACTCTGCTGGGCGCAGTCATTGGGCTCGAACGTGAAAGGCAGGGCAAGTCGGCAGGTCTGCGCACGCACTCTCTGGTCTGCCTTGGATCCGCGCTGATCACGATGGTCGGGATACACGGGTTTGGACCATACGGCGGCGGCCTCCGCGATCCGGCTCGGGTAGCGGCCCAGATCGTGAGCGGCATTGGCTTTTTGGGCGCTGGCACGATAATGCACGAAGGCCTCACCATTAAGGGGCTTACTACTGCGGCCAGTCTATGGACGACGGCGGGGATTGGCCTCGCGGCAGGCACAGGTCTAGTATGGCCGGCCATCGGCGCCACCGTGCTGGTCGAGTTCGTTCTGGTCTTCCTCAACCGGCTGGAAGAGCGCTACTTCCCGCACAAAGATGTCGTGCTGCGTGTCACTGCGATCGACAGGCCCGGCCTGCTCGGCGAAATAGCTACCATCGTGGGCGAACTGCGCATGAACATCGTTGCCAGCGACATAAACCTGGAGCGCGGCGAATCCATGGTTCGGATAGAAATCGTCATGGGGCACAGTATGGCGGTCGCCGGGAACCGCACGACCCATGCCGACCTGCTGCAGAGAGTCCTGGCTCTGTCGGGCGTTCTTAGGGCCGAGGTCGACAACTGGTAACGCGAAGGGGGTAGGCATATCATCCGAGTCCTCATCTCCAACGACGACGGCATAGCTGCGCCCGGGCTGGCGGCTCTGGTCAAATCCGCGTGCGCCGTGGCCGACGAAGTGTGGGTGTGCGCGCCGGATCGCGAGCGCAGCGCCGTCAGCCACGCGCTCACGATGCGAGCCCCTCTCAGAGTCCGCCGTGCGGATACGCCATGGCCGTCCGTAGCC
>Ga0209201_1003830_pt1 | contig 12708 bp, 9 predicted proteins | sample AD_UKC055_MetaG_FD_184411 | JGI IMG/M metagenome (GOLD analysis project Ga0209201, IMG submission 184411) | Active sludge microbial communities of municipal wastewater-treating anaerobic digesters from USA - AD_UKC055_MetaG (SPAdes) (version 2) | ecosystem: Engineered > Bioreactor > Anaerobic >... | reverse complement strand
GTACAATTGTTCTGCATCATTTTGTCCCTCCTTTCGTTTAGGGTCTGTTGTTTGGAGACAATTGATTCTACTGCGAAAGGAGGTTTTTATTAAGGATTAAGTTCAGGTAAATGCATTTTTCGGGTTAATACAATTTAATTCATGACAATCATCCTGCATGGAAGAGCCGGAGTTAAGGTAATTCCTTATTTGGACAGCAGGCTATTTTTTCTTCAGCACGATCATCCCGTCTTGCACATCTGTTTCGTACCGTGTCGATCGTTGAAGTTCTCCTGCCAGGTTACTGTCAGGATTATCAATGATGATTACCATCCTGCCACCCTGTTTCAGATAGGGCATGCCCCTTTTCACGTATGCCCTGGTTGCCTCGGCGAGGGGAAAATTTTCTTCCCAGATATATTGCAGGGCGGGCTGGACAAAGATAAAATCGAAGGCGCCGTTGAGGAGGAAAGGAAACTCCACGTCAAAATGGAAAAAACCGTTGTTTCGCGCCAGTGTCTTTGCATTGACGAACCAATCTTTTTTCGCCAGATTTTCCCAGTCAACATCATCACTGTCGAGGTGCGAAAGGACATCCTGGATCCTTTTATTGTCCACCGTTTTGTTGAAATACGTTGAGACGATAAGGTCCATGGCGCCCCGTATCCTTTCGCCGTTTCGTTTTAGTCTTTTTTCAAGTTCTTCCCTGACCTGGACATCCTCCTTGATCCTGTCTGAAAGCGAGAAGTATAGCCTGTAAGTCTCTTTAAAGTCGTTGATGATGTCCTGCGGGTTTTTATCGAAAAGGCCCATCTGGCTTTTTGCATCAAAATAGGTTGACACGTCCTCAACGGACATGCCGATAAGCGGGTTGCCGTATGTGAAATGCCTTGCCGCTGCATTGAAACGTTTTCTGATCATGATTTGCAAGATATCAAGGGCGAGGTGCGAACGTTCTACGCCGTATAGGATGTTATCAACAATGTACCGTTTGACCAATGTTTCATCCTCCCATTCGGCGATAAAGGTATTTTTTTCACGGTATGGAAGGACAAAGGCAAAATAGGCGAGCCCTTCTACGAGGTCGCTGGCCAGATTGCCGAAATTAGGGGTCATATCGAGTATCTTCAGCGCAAGGAGCTGTTCTTTTGTGGCATTTACGCCTTTTTCGGCAAGAAAGATGCCTTCGAGGTTTGTATTCACCTCGTACCCTTTTTTATTGAAAAGAAAGGACGAGATGTCTGATACATTATGTTCGTTGATCCCATCAGGCTGCGCGTAAGTCTTCTGCGACAGGTCTGCCTTTTTCTCCAGAAGGTATGCCTCCGAGCATGCGAGCTCCCTGTCCCCGAAGAGATCCTTGAAGGCATCAATCATCTTCGGGTATACCTCGACCCTTTTTCTGGCACCCTGTAACGATTGCTGGACCAGGGCCCTTTTTTCTCTCAGGAGCTCAATAAGGTAATCCCTCTCCTCGTCAAGGATATTGGGGATTGTCTTGGTGAGGCCCGTGAGGGAGAAGATCGCGTTGAAGATATGAAGGGCATCCCGGTCATTTTCAAACATCGCCGTTTCAAGATCCAGCGAAAGGAGCCGTAATTCATAATGGGCAGGCCTTTTTACAAGTATCCATTCGCGGCCGTTCGTGAGAATCCCCCAGGGGGTTTTCGATTTCTTTAAGAGATATGCGATCTGGTATGTGGGTATCCTGTTCTCGAATTCAAGAAAGAAGCCGGTTATGCCTTCCTGCAGGTTTCTCCCGTATCTTTTGAGAAGCAATATCCCGAGGGCCTTTGCGTAATATTCGACGGTGCCCCAGAGCTGCGAACTCCTGAACCTTTCTTCTTCTGACGAAAAAAGGACCGCATCGGGCTCCTTAATGTGTTCCTCAAAGAACTTCGGCTTTGATTCGTAGGAAAGCCCGAGGAGCTTCAGGATGGGCTTGATGACGTGGATCTCCGTATGGATCTCGCTGGCAAACTTTTTGATATCCTGGAATTTTGCGAGGATCTCCAGGAGCGATGCGCAGGCGGTCTCGTCTGCCGGCAAGGCGAGTATTTTGTTAACCGCAGAAGGGGTAAGAAGGGTATTCCTTACGACAGAACGATACATTGTGTGAAATCATAATAATTTGGAACGGTTTAGTCAAGGAGAGGGATATCTTTCTCTTCCCGGTCTATTCCCATTTTTTGAACCCTCTCTATCTCCTTCAGCTTCATCCTGATGATGACAATAAGGCCGACAATGGCGACCCAGAATAAGGCAAGGGACTGGAAGATGATGTACCTGTCATAAGGCGCCGTCGGGAAGACCTCGACGGGCGCGGCCTCCTGGGCAAAGAGATCGAGGGCGCAGGCGATGACGGACAAGAAGGCGAAGATGATCCTTTTCATATGCATATCCCCCTAACTCAAAAACCCGATGATGGTCATAACGATAAAATACAATGTATAGAAAACTCCTATCCAGGTGAAGAGGACGCTCTTTTCGCCCCTGCTCGATCTTCTGTCAAAGAAGGGGATGAGGAAGAAGAAGAGTATCCCGCAGGATATGAGGATGATCGCTATGGTTTCGCCGTTCATCCCGAGGATCTCGCCGGGGAAGAGCTTCAATGTCTGGAAGAGGAACAGGAAGTACCATTCCGGTTTTATATTCTCCGGCGCCGGCGCGAGTGGGTCGGCCTTCTTTCCGATCTCGGGAGGCAGCAGGGTTGCCAGCGTCACTGTCAGGCCCAGAACCAGAAGCCAGATGATGAGATCTTTATAAAAAAGGTTCGGGAAGAAGGGTATCTGCTTCAGGGGTTTCTTTTCCAGGGACATGGGCACGCTCATCCCGTGATACTGGACGAGAAGCACATGGATGCCGACAAGGAAGAGCGTGATAAGCGGCAGGACCGAGACGTGGAAGGCATAAAAGCGCGTAAGCGTGTCGCCGGTTACATCAAGGCCGCCCCGAAGAAAGGCCTTGATAAAGCCGCCTATGACGGGAAGGTTCCCTGCTCCGCCGGTCGCCACGCGAACCGCCGCGAATGCCCGTTCATCCCAAAGGAGGAAATAGCCGCTCAGGCCGAAGAAGATCGATATCCCGAGGAGCATGAACCCCGATATCCAGAGGAGCTCCCTCGGCTTCCTGTAGGACTTGAGGAGGAGCGTGCTGAACACGTGGATGAAAAGCGCCGTGATCGCGAGCTGCGCGCCCCAGTGATGGAGGGAGCGGAAGAACCACCCCATGTTCAGCTTGGTGACGATCTCGATGATGCTCTTGTTGGCATGCTCGAAATAGGGGATATAGTAGAAGGAGAGGACCATGCCGGTGATGAACTGAAGGATGAAGAGGAACATGGCGATGCCGCCCGTGTAATACCAGATCTCATACTGGTGGACGGGGACGAGCTTGTGCCTGGCGAGCCTCTTCATCCCCTCTACATCGTATCTTTCTTCGATCCAGTTCCTAAGCCTTTGGCAGCTCAACCTTTATCCCCTTCTTCGCGACGATCAGCTTTTCGCCCTCGGTGGTGATATCGAAAAACTCGAGCGGTTTCGGCGGCGGGCCGGCGATATTCTTGCCGTCCTCATCGAACCAGCCCTGGTGGCATGCGCAGTAGAACTTCTTGTCCTCCGGTTTATAGGTGACGTTGCATTCCATGTGCGTGCATACACCCTTCAGGGCGTATGTTGAACCGTTCTGCTTTTTGTAGAAAAGGCCGAGCTGTCCGCCCCAGGCGAAGGGTTTGACGGAGTTGGGCGATATGTCCATGAAATCGCCTGTCTTGAGGACGACGAAATCAGGCTCCTTGCCGAGCGTAGGAAAGGCAAACTTCAGGAGCGCATAGAAGGTCCCGCCGCAAAAGGCAGCGAGCCATCCGCCAAAGAGGGTGTTGAGAAAAGTTCTTCTCGTTACAAGGGAATGGTTTATCTTCATTTTATCCCCTTTCCGAAGAGCCTGTTCTTGATGAGCTTTTTCCTCAAGCCTACGACAGAGTCGGTGGGACGCACATCTTTGGGGCAGGCATCTATGCATCGCAGTATCGTATCGCAGCCCCAGACGCCTTTCTCGTTGTTGACCGCGTCAAGGGCGCTTGCCGGCCTTTCATCCCTTGAATCCAACACAAAGCGCTCGAGCTTTGCGATGGCCGCGGGCCCTGCATATTCAGGGTCTCTGGAGAGGACAGGGCAGGCCCCGTAACAGCATGCGCAGAGGATGCAGTTGACAACCTGATCGATGCGGCTTCTTTCTTCTTCGCTCTGCTGGATCTCCTTTTCAGGGTCAGGGCTTGTCCGTATCAGGTAGGGCCTTATCTTCTCATACATGTTCCAGAAGGGGGTCATGTCCACAACGAGGTCTTTTATGATCTCGAAATTTGGCAGGGGCTCAAGGACGATCGTATTGGATCCGAACGTCGCAACCTGGGTCCTGCACGCGAGGTCTATCTTCCCGTTGATCACCATGGCGCAGGAGCCGCATACCGCTGATCTGCACGAGGAGCGGAACGAGAGCGTTCCATCTATCTCCTCCTGGATGCGAAGAAGAACCATGAGGACCGTCAGGCCCGATACCACCTTGATCCGGTAGGACTCAAAATGGGGCTCGACATCCGGTTCTTTCGCATCGTACCGCAGGATCTTAAAGGTATAGTAATTCTCGGTTATCAATATTTTCTCTCCATAGGCTGATATTTGGTTATGATGACCTTTTTGGAGGATATGACGGGCTCGCCGTCAGGGCCCATCTTCGCGATCGTATGTTTGAGCCAGCCGGCATCGTTCCTTGTGCTGAAGTCCCGCCTGAAATGGGCGCCCCTGCTTTCTTCCCTGAGGTATGCCCCAAGCGCGATAGTGTGGGCAACCTCGAGCATATATTCGAGCTCTATGGCATTCAGGAGCTCATGGTTCATATAAAGCTTGGAAGATGAGACGTGCACGCGCCTGTAGCGCTCCTTTACCGCTTCGATATCTTCCAGCGCCTGGCCCAGCTCTTCCCTTTTTCTGAATATGCCGACGAGGCTGCTCATCGTCTTCCTTAAGTCAGCGAGGATCGTGTATGGCTTTTCATCCCCTTCGTTCACCAGTCTGTGTATCTTTGTTTCTATCTCACCTTTCTTGCTTATGAGGAGGCCTTCGTCCTGCCTGATCTCGCTGCTCTGGAGATATTCATCGATGGCAAAAGAGGCCAGCTTTCCGAAGACGATCGTTTCGAGGAGGGAGTTGCCCCCAAGCCTGTTCGCGCCGTGGACGCTCACGCAGGCGCATTCTCCGGCAGCGTAGAAGCCTTTTACGTCGGTCGCGCACTTCTCGTTGGTGTCTATGCCTCCCATGGAGTAGTGCTGGCAAGGCATGATGGGGATCGGTTCAAGTATGGGGTCGATTCCGATAAAGTCCAGGCATATGTTCCGGATGCCCGGCAGCTTTGCCAGTATCTTCTCTGCGCCAAGGTGGCGCAGGTCAAGGTTGATATATTTGCCGAGGGGGTGTTCGAGCCCTCTTCCCTCGTCAATCTCTGTCTGGATGCTCCTCGAGACGATGTCCCGCGGCGCAAGCTCCATGGCGTTCGGCACGTAGCGCTTCATGAACCGCTCGCCGTCCTTGTTCGTCAGGTAACCGCCCTCGCCGCGGCAGGCCTCTGTCATGAGGATGTTCGTGCCGATCAGCGCTGTGGGATGGAATTGGACGAATTCCATATCCTTGATGGGGACGCCTGCCTTATAGGCGATCCCGATGCCGCTCCCCGTATTGATGAGGGCGTTCGTGGAGTAAAAATAGACCCTCCCGTACCCGCCCGTGGCGAAGAGCGTTGCCTTTGCGCGTACAGGGATGACCTCCCCGTTTTTAAGGTCAAAGGCGATAACGCCGTGACACTGGCCTCCGTCGTTTACAAGGGCGATGACGAACCATTCGGGATAGACGCGTACACCTTTATATACGGCCCTCTCATGGAGCGTGTTGAGGAGGACATGCCCCGTAAGGTCCGTTGAGTAGCACGTCCTGGGGTATCCGGCCCCGCCGAATGGTCTCTGGGCGATAGTGCCGTCAGGGAACCGACTGAAGGGGCATCCCCAATGCTCCATCTCATAGACGATCTTGATGGCCTCCTGGCACATAAGCTCGGCTGCGTCCTGGTCGGCAAGATAATCGCTGCCCTTGACCGTGTCAAAGGTGTGTTTTTCCCAGGTATCGTCCTTCGCGTTGGGATTGTTCGCGAGCGCCGCGTTTATCCCGCCCTGCGCGGCGATCGAATGGGACCTTATGGGATAGACCTTCGAGATAAGCCCCACATCGTATTTGTCGCACAAGCCAACGGCAGCCCTGAGTCCGGCAAGACCTCCACCAACAATGAGCACATCGTGAGAAAGCATAATTACGACATTAAGAAGTAGATGTAAAGCAAGAAAGCAGAAAGGACAGACGCAACCACATTCGAGGCCAGGAACAGCCTCTTTTCATTTTTGTAGCCCATATCCATGACGATCGTCCGTATACCGTATATGCTGTGAAAGGTGAAGAGAATGAGGATCAGGACGTCGACGATCGGTTGCCTGTGAAGGCTCAATGCCCAATCCGGCTTGTTGTCTTTTGTAAAGAGGAAGAAGCTGGTAAGGATCTTTATCCCGAAGAGGGCGATGAGGGAAACGCCGCTTATCCTATGAAAGAGCCAGATGAACATGCTAAGTAAGAATAATAACAAGGGCGGTTTTTTTGTCAAGAAAAATCTCTCGCGAATTATCAGTAACTACATAAAAATCTCTTGACTTTTGATGGTTAGCAAACGAATAATTAAGGGAAACAAAAGAGGCAGGACAGAATGGAAGAGAAGCAGTTCGAACAAGAAGACAGCGAGATAAATCTCCTCGATTATGTGAAGGTAATCCTTAAGCATAAAAGGCTGATAATTTGGATTGTGGGTATTGCCGTTGTTCTGACAGCCGTCATATCCCTCATTATGACGCCTGTATACAGGGCTAGGGCCGTTATTTTGCCCATCGCACCCCAGAACGAGAGGCTTGGTGCGAGCTCTATCGCCGCGCAGTTCGGATTCGCAGTCCCAGAACAGCCGAACAAGTCCGAGATCGTGGGTTTGCTCAACAGCAATATCCTTCGGGAGAGGGTACTAAAAAGATATAAACTTGTCCCTGTACTGCTCGGAGAAAGCTCCATTAAAGGAAAAACAGAAGACGAGCAGCTATGGTCAGCCTTACGGTACCTTGAAGATGCATTGAAGATAAATCCCAAGCAGAAAGAAAACACGATAGAGATCTCTATGGAGTTTAAGGATCCCAAGGTGGCATCGGATATCGTTAATTATGTGCTCAGCGAGATCACTGATTACATGAGCGGCGAAACACGCAGGGTTGCCGAGACGAACCAGAAATACCTTGAATCCCAGATCGATAAGACCGCCGATCCCTTTATCAAGACAAAGATCTACGCGCTTATAGCCCAGCAGATAGAGACCTCGGCAATGGCCGAGGCGAAAGAAAATTTTGCCTTTAAGATGATCGATCCGCCCAAGGTGCCTGACAAGAGGATCAAGCCGAAAAGGCGCTCCATGGTGGCCATCTCCTTTGTGGTTTCCCTGTTCCTGGGTATCTTTGTGGCCTTTGGGAAGGAGTTTCTGGAGAAACAGAAGGAAGGGCCGAACAGAAAGGAATGGGACGATATCATGAAGCAGTGCGGCGGCGCATTGATAAAGGAAAAGTTCAAAAAGATGAAGGGCAGAACAAAGAGAAAGAAAATATAATAGATTAGAAACAATAATCATTTTATACTATAAGATTAAACAAATAAATCGGGAGGATGACGGAATGAGAAGATTCATTCTAAATACCATACTTGTTGCATTTTTAATAATACCCGCCGGTCTTGCCGGCGCTCAACAGCCGGCAGCACAGGGAGTATCGTCAAGAGTGATGGGGGCGCAACCCCAGATCCTTAAAAACACTCAACCGACGCCACTTCCGAAAGCGCAGTTGAAATTGACCCCTGAGGAGGAAGAGAAGCTCAAAAAATTATCGCCGGAGCAGCAAAAGGCCATTCAGGCAGAACTTGTTAAGACGGGAGGCGTTTTGACCCCTGAGGCGCTGGATGCCTTAAAAAATACCCCGGAGTTTAAGGACCTGACCACAGAGGAGATTGTAAAGGGGAAGGAAGCGCTTGAGAAGAAAGAAGATATAAAAAAGAAAGATGACGAAAAGAAGAAGGTGGAGGAAAAGAAGCCTTTAGAAGAGGTTGTTCCTAAACAAATAGAGGTGACAGCCGAAGAAGATAAGACCCTTTTTGAGCGTTTCCGGGCAATAGGCGGATACCAGGACATCTCTACATCACTTAAGCCTTTCGGTTATGAGTTCTTCCGGGAAGCAGTGGTAAGGGTGGTAACAGACAGGAAGGACATACCGGTACCCAGCAATTATGTTGTCGGGCCAGGTGACGAGGTAAAGATACTCCTCTGGGGCAGGGTGAACGCACAACACAACCTGACCGTTGACAGGAACGGGAATATCACCATCCCCCAGATTGGTCCCACCCCGGTCGCAGGCATGACCTTTGAAGACATGTCAAAGCACCTGATCAAGCAGTCAGAGCAGATCGTTGGAGGCAATATCGACATCACCATGGGTGCTTTAAAGTCAATCCCCATCTTTGTTCTGGGCGATGTGCGCAGGCCCGGCGCTTATACGATCGGTTCCTTTGCAACGATGACGGACGCGCTTCTCATGGCAGGCGGGCCAACAGGCATAGGCTCAATGAGGAGTGTCCAGCTAAAGAGAAAGGGCAAGGTCGTAAAGACCTTTGACCTCTACGACCTGTTCCTGAAGGGGGACAAGTCAAACGACAAGATGCTCGAAGCCGGCGATGTGGTCTTTGTGCCTGTTGCAGGCCCCCTTGTCGGCGTAGCCGGGAATGTGAAAAGGCCCGCAATCTATGAAATAAAAGACAAGCATGACCTTCACACCCTCTTCGACCTTGCGGGAGGCATTATCCCGACGGCATATACGCAGCAGATACAGGTGGAAAGGATTATCAAGAATGAAAAACAGGTGATCGTCGATATCGACGATCGGCACCTCCTGAAGACAAAAGATTTTTTACTGCAGGATGCAGACCTTGTAAAGGTATTCAATATCGTTGAAAAAGACGAAAACGTGGTTTTTGTAAACGGCCACGTAAAGCGTCCGGGCAAATATGAATACAAGGCAGGTATGCGCATCTCGGACATCATAAAAGATCCTGCGGACCTGCTGCCGGAGACGCACTATGAATATGCGCTCATTAAAAGATTGGTCCCGCCGGATATAAAGCCGGAGCTTATCCCTTTCAATCTCGGCAGGTTCATGTTTGATAAAGACAAGGCCAGTAATATAGAGTTAAGGCCGAGGGACAACATCTATGTGTTCTCCAAATGGTTCTTTAAAGAAAAACCCTTCGTGACTGTTCAGGGGGCAGTACGGGAGGGCGGAAAGTTCGAGCTTATCGACAATTTCAGGGTGAAGGACGCCATCCTGCTGGCAGGCGGCCTGTCAAAAGATGCATACGTTAAAAAGGCGGAGATCATCCGCTTGAATAATAAGCGGGAGTATGAATCGATATATTTTGATGTTGAAAAGGCAATGGCCGGCGATGTATCGAACAATGTCCTTCTTAAGGACGAGGATAAAATAGTGTTACATAACATTACAGGGTACACCTACAGGCAGACCGTGACCGTTGATGGTGAAGTGCCAAAACCGGGAGATTATCCTTTTGTGGAAGGCATGAAAGTAAAGGACCTCGTATTTGCCGGAGGAAACCTTGCTGAGTCCGCATACCTCGAAGAAGCGGATATTTCTTATCGATTTGTTGAAGACGGGAAAGGCGCAAGAATAGAGCATCGCAAAGTTAATTTAAAAAAGGCCCTGGAAGGCGACAGCGAGCATAACCTGGTGCTGCAGCCCTACAGCAGGCTTTTTGTAAAACAGATCCCGCGATGGAAGCTAATGCAATTTGTGACAATACATGGTGAGGTGAAGTTCCCGGGCAAATATTTGATAGAGAGGGGTGAAAGGTTAACCTCTTTGATAGAAAGGGCGGGCGGCTATTCAGACAAGGCTTATCTTAGGGGTGCAGTATTTACAAGGATAAAAGTAAAAGAAATGCAGGAGCGCAACATCGAGGATATAAGTGTCAGGCTTGAGCGGGAATTGCTCTCCGCAGGCGCCGAGCAGGTCAGCGCAGCGACCTCCAAGGAGGAGATAGAGGCGAAAAAGGTAGAATACGAACAGAAGAAGAAATTTATAGAGTCATTAAAGAAGCTTAAGCCGATCGGCAGGTTCACCATACGGCTTGCCCACCTTCGTCTCCTGAAGGGCAGCGAGTATGACATCGAGCTCGAAGAGGGCGATAACCTCTATATCCCGATGGCAAACAATGTCGTGAGCGTGGCAGGCTCTACGATGTTCCAGGGAAGCTTCGTGTATTCAGAAAGTCGCAGCTACAAAGACTACATAGAGATGTCAGGGGGGTATACGAGCAACGCCGACAAGGACAACGTCTTTATCCTGAAGGCCGACGGCACCGCGATCAAGCCGAAAGGCTCCATCTTCTGGAATTCCAACAGGGCGCGGTGGGAGCTCGCGGCCCTTGACGAGACGGCACGAGAGGTAGATCCCGGCGATACCATTGTGGTGCCCGATAAGGTGGAGCGCGTGGCATGGCTCAGGGATATAAAGGACATTACGCAGATCCTTGCCAATGTAGCCCTTACCGCCGGCGTGTTCAAGGCGCTCTATTAGCCGGCGATTACGAACAGGTATGGTATGGATAGATGTGTTCCCTTCCTCCATTCATTGACAGGCGATAGTGCAGAGCGTTCTCCATAAGCCCCGCTTGGTCTTTCTTTTCTTTTTTTTGCTATCAGCTATCAGCTATCAGCTATCAGCCGCTGTTTACGCTGACGACGAGCCCTTCACCTACCCCTCGAACCAGGGGTTTACGGGCATCATGGAGATACCCACGGCAAGGGTGATGAGAGAAAACCATTACCGGGCAGGCGCGGGCCAGGTACACCCCTACAGGTATTACTATGTCTCTTTCAGCCCCCTCAAGGGGATCGAACTTGACGGAAGGGTTACAGAGATCATCGGCGTAAGGGCAAACCCGGGGGATCCCTCTTGGAGCGGGTATGGAAACACAAAGGATAAATTTTTCGGGTTCAAGTACCAGTTCATAAAGGAAGACAGGATCGCCCCCGCGGTGGCGCTGAGCATCATGGACCCCACCGGAACGAGAAAATACGCGTCCCAGTCGATCATTGCGAGCAAACAGCTCTATCCCTTTGATTTCACCGTCGGCCTTGGGAACGGACGATACGGCAAAACACCATTGCCTGCCGCCGATGAAAAGTTCAAGTTCGAACTCTTCAGCGACCCGAGGACATGGGCAAAGGATTCTCAGTTCTTCGGGGGCATCCAGTGGGCTATCTCCGACCGCTATGCCCTGATGGTCGAGTACAGCCCCATCCGGTATCACAAGCAGACGAGCGACCCTGCCCAGGCAAAATACTTCCAGGACCCTGTGCCTTCCCAATTTAATTACGGCCTTCGCTGGAAGCCCTTCGGGTTCGCAGAGGTTGACATAAGCTATCAACGAGGGCAGGAACTGGGGATTAATCTTTCGATGAACTTCGACATCGGACAGCCGATGCTCCCTGTCTATGATCCGCCGTACAGGGAAAAACAGGAAGATATGGCGGCGCCGATAAACAAGCGGCTGACGACGGCGCTGCACCGGTCGGGCTTCAGCAGCATAGGGATCCTGATCGACAGGAACGACCTGTGGGTAATGGCTCAGAATGACAAATACTATTACAGCACCAAGGCAATAGGGGTCATCACGCGGACCATCAACGAGATCGTACCGCACCACATAGAGCGTATCCATATCACCCTCACCGACAACGGGATACCGATCTTTGAGCTCGATACGACGCGATACGATATCGCGGAGTTTTACAGGGATAAACTGACCGCAGGCCAGTTTCTTTACCTCGCCGGGATCAATACGGCAACAGGCCGGGCCCCCGAAATGGCCGTCGAGAATAAAAGGCCGATCGATTATACGATCAAACCTTCGCTGCAGACATTCCTCAACGACCCATCAGGTTTTTTTAAGTACCGGCTAGGCGCCGAGGCGCTGGTAAGCTACCGGCCGTGGAAAGGCGGCTCCTTCGTCACGGGGCCCGGGGTATATCCCCTCAACAATATTTCAACGGTGAACGAACCGCTGCAGGATAACGTAAGGACCGACATCACCGACTATCAGAAGAAAAGGTTCTCGCTCCCGAGGCTCCTCTATGACCAGGTCTATAAGACGAACAACGGGATCTACGGAAGATTTTCGGCAGGATACCTGGAGATTCAGTACGGAGGGTTTGACGGTGAGATCGCTAAGCCCTTGAAAGACGGCAGGTTTGTGGTCGGGCTGGGGGGTACGCTGGCAAGAAAGCGGGACCCCGATTCGGTCTTCGCCTTCAAGGATGATGACAGGAGGACCTACTACACCTCCTTTGTGAATACCCGCCTCAACATCCCCGAGTACGAGCTTGCCTTTGACGCAAAGACGGGCAGGTTCCTTGGCGGCGATCTTGGGTCAAGGTTCAGCGTCTCTAAATTCATCAACGGCGTTATTCTCACCGCATGGTACAGCGTAACCGATACATCGGGTTTTCGGGACAGCTACAACAGGGGCTACCGCGATAAGG
>Ga0209201_1003829_pt1 | contig 12708 bp, 16 predicted proteins | sample AD_UKC055_MetaG_FD_184411 | JGI IMG/M metagenome (GOLD analysis project Ga0209201, IMG submission 184411) | Active sludge microbial communities of municipal wastewater-treating anaerobic digesters from USA - AD_UKC055_MetaG (SPAdes) (version 2) | ecosystem: Engineered > Bioreactor > Anaerobic >... | reverse complement strand
GGAAACGCCCCGAACCGGTGATAATTCTCCAGCACCTTGCACCGCTGTTTGGTTTTGTTGCATAAAACCTCTCCTCCGATATACCCGCATTCGGTCGACTTAAATTTCCACGCGCAGTAATTACGCGCGTACCGGCGCGCGGGCAGATCAACACCCAGAACATCGAACTTGCCGGTTAGGGTAAACTCCACGTTCTTCTGATCAGCCGAGTAGTTGTCGATGTAAAACACATCGTCCATGTGCGCATCCGGATCCGCCAGCTGGTCTGCCCAGACCATGCGGATCGTGACTCTTTTCCCGCGCAGGTCGTACTGCTCCAAATAGAGCTGAACAAACCGCGATACGTTCGCCAGCCGCACCTTGACCTGATCGATCTGCCCCTGATTGTTTTCGCCAATGAACTCATGCGTGACCGGGAACTTCGAATAAACCTCTCCCTGATACGTCACATCCTGATCAAACCCCGCGATCCTCAAATCATTAATGGAGTCGTACTTTTCGAGGACGTATAAAAAGATGGGCGCGTTCTCCTGCTTGGATTTCTCGCTGATAAATGATGGGCTGATATCTCTCGGCATCACTTCACCTCTATAAAATCGAATTCGAAGTCGTACACCTCATACGCTTTCATCGTAAACTTAAAACTATCATCAGAAAATCTGACCGTGTATTCGGTGCCGTCGTTTGGATTTGTCCATGAGAACGACATAAACGAGCCGTACTTACTGGAAAAGAAATTCCGCACCAGCTCCATATCAGCCTTTGTCCGGTTGGAAAACCTGAGCCGCCATTTGCGTAACGGCGCCGCCCATTTGCGCCTGCGCTGTTCAACGCCGCTTTCAAACTCCGAAATAAGCGTTTTGTATTCCAGTGTCTCTTCGAAAACAAAGTCCGGTAAATAGGCAAAATCGCTCATGCGTAACTCCTGATCACCGAACGGATCTTCCCATTGTTGTAAATGTCGTCGGCAATGGCATTGGAAAGCATCTTGCGGTTACGCCAGACATCCTGCGCGTCCCACGCCTGAATCACCTGATTGACATTGATCGTGACCCCTCCGCCGTCCAGAGATTCCCCGCGGTTAAGCGCGCGCAGGTTGTCCGAGCCGCCTACCGCCCGCATTCCCCTGCGGGAAAGCACGCCTTCGCCCGTTTGCGCGATGATCGGCACCTCATCCGGCGCAAGGCCCGAATGCGCCCGAATAAACGCCCGGTTGCGCTTTTCGACCGTTCCTCCGCTATGGAACAAACTCGCCACCGGCACGCCGAAAATCGTGCCACCAGCACCGGCCATCGCCGTAAATATCTTTATAAGTAACAGCTTCGCCAAGATGTTCGATATCATCTGCAGAACCGCTCTGCCGAAATCCGCGAATACTTCTTTGATACTGCGAAGCTCGCCCGTAAACGCCTTGAAGAAAAACTGCGAAAACGCGTTCTGCATGTTGTGCGCCGACTGCTTGGCAAACTCTTCCATGACGTTAAACTGCTGTGCCGCCGCTTCCGCGCTCTTGCCCACATCCTTGGCCACGTTCTTCAATATCTCCGCTGTCTTGTCACCGGTATCCTTGACCTTGGCAAACACAAGGTCGTACTGCTTCATCGCGTCGCGCGCGCTTTCCTGCGCGGCCAAATTAAACGCCATGCGCGCCTCCTCAAGCCCCTGAGTAAGACCCTCGACATTGAACTGAATCTTGTTTTCTTCCAGCGACTGAGAAAACTTTTCTACCTCCGCGGACGCCTGCCGGTATGTTTCACCGACACTGCCGGGAAGTTTTCCTAAAAGATCGTAAAACTTGATAAGCGGAACCATGAGCGCCTGAAAGAAATCGACCGCGAAACCCAAGAGGCCGTTTAAGGCAGTCGTTATGCCCTGAATGAACCCTTTGACCGCGCCCGCGCCGTACTCAAGGATCGTGAAAACACCCGCCACCAGATGATTGGCAAATCCCTGCAGAAACCCCAGCACCTGCCAGAGCGCCTGCCCCGCCTTTTCCATAAAGTCGTTCCACTGGGATTTGAGCATCTGCACCTTTTCGTAGCTTGTCATCATTTCAAGATTCACCGCCTCAAGGTGTGATTTGCTCTGGGCGAGAATATGATTCGCCAAGGCCTGCGCCATGTGGTATTTCTGGACTTCCTCGACAGTCTTGTCCGTCGCCTTGGCGTATTCCTCTGCCGCGTCTTTAAGCGACAGCTGAAGACCGTACGACCGCCTCAAGGTCGTGACCAGACCTCCGGTAACCGCGCTTGAAATATTGGCGAACGCCTCTTCGGTCGTAGTACCGAATATCCGCGCCTCGGCCCGCGCCTGTTTCATAAGCGCCGTAACCTGATCCATATTCAAACCCTGCGCCATGAGCGCCGAAACCTTATCTGCGACATTGGAAAAATTAACCGTCTCCTTGGAAGCCTCCATGATCGCCTGCCGCATTTTTTGCGCGTCAATGCCAACACTCTCGGCCATGCGGCTGAAACTCTGCTCGATCTGCTGGGCCTTGGCTCCCATTTCCATGAGATCCCACGCCTTACGAAGCGCCATAATGCTGGCCGTAATGGCCGCGGTGATCGCCAGCCAATTCTGCTTCCATGCATTAGCGAACCTCTGCAGATTGCCGCGAACGCCTTCAAGGCGCTTGGTCGCTTCATCCCGCAGGCGCAATATGATCGAGAGTTCTTTATTCGTCATCGCTTGAACCTGTCCCTTCTTTTCTGCATCTCCTGCTCGATTGCCTGCAATTCCTTTTCGATCACCTCAAAGGCATCGAGCATTTTGGCCGACTGGTCGATCCAGCCGCCCGCGTTCGGCAGATAACCTTGCCTGTAAAACTGAAATGCCCTTATAAAGCTCGCCGACTTCCGTGTGACGATCTTAAAAGGGCATCCCTGATACCGCGATCCGTTAAGCTCCCAGACTTCCTGCCCGGGCACTTCATACTCACATCGTATCTTTCTCCCGCTTAAACAGCTCTGGCAGTTCACGGTGAGGCCGCCCAAATGAACCGCCACGATCAGTTTTTTTGTTCGCCCTCCGACAGTTTCGATTCGTTCAAAATGACCTCGGCCAGCTCCTGCCTCAATTCATTCGGAAACATGGCAATGATCCTGTCAGGAACGACATTTCTCATCTTGCCCGCGTAATGAATCGTCTCAAACTTAAGCTCGATCGGTTTCTTGGTCTCGGGATCCAGAAAATTCGTCAGGCCCTTAAGCCCGAACTTGATCGCCGTGATCTGCCGCTTGTTCCAATTGAGCCTGACCTTGGCCTTGTCGTTGGGGTTGGTCGAGCTCATCTCGTATGTACTGCTTTCATCGTCAACCTCTGCCCTCAACACCGGATCCAGAAGCCCGATATGAAACACGCTCGGGTTCTCTTTGTCCGGATCGAGTTTTGACACATATTCGCGCGTAGCATTGACATCAATTCCCGTAAGCATAAAAACACCTCCTGTTTATAAAAGTAATAAAGCGAGTTCATCATCCCCCGGCTCCATCGAACCGGTCAGATCGAACGATGTCTGCGCCAGCTGAATGCCGTCGCGGTCGCCGTCATCGACTTTGTTGTAAACAATGGCGGGCGCATAGAACCGGAACTTGTTGCCATCGGTTTCCCCGTACGCCAGATCGAGTATCATCGGCGTATTGCCGAACCACTTGGAGAAAAAATCGTGCGAGGCAACCGGCACCATTTCCGGATTAAACGACCCCTGCATATCCCGGCCAGTGATCATGTAAGACAAAATGCCTTTGGAATCGTCGATCTTGTCTTTTGAAGCCAGCGTGTTCGATATATCGATCTCCATCTCGCCGACATTAAGCGACACGCCGTCGCAGGACATAACCGCGTTCAAAAGCACCGGAGGCACCGTATCGTCAAAGCTCACACCGGTAAACATCGGGGTGTCCGTAACGCCATGCTCAACGCCCTTGAAACTGAAATCGAGCGTTGCCGGTTCGCCGATCTTGAAGTTGAACTTGACCGTTCCCCTGCAACCTTTAAGAAGCTTCGCCACACCGTCCTCATAAAGCCCCATAGTCAAAGAAACCACGGAACTGCTGACCGGCTTTATTTCAAAACCGGCATCCGCCGGATCAGCCGATGCCATGGAAACGGCTCCGGACGTCCCGCCGGTTATGTTTTCCCCGGTCTCAAACGTCCCGCTTAACGCGACGAAATACAGCGTCGGCGTACCGTTTGCCGTCCTGATCACAACCCTGCCGGTTGCGCCCGATGTTGTTCCGGTTATCGTTTCGCCGTGCAAATAAGGCCCGCCGGTAATCGCGCCGATCGATATTTTCTTGAGCGCGTTCGACTGGAAACCGCAGGCCCTGACCAGCCGCATCCACTCCGGCTCAACCGTTATCGAACCGGATCCTTTCAGCTCGATACTGAAATCGACCCCGGCCGATCGTTTCCCTGCCAATTTCCCCATCTTGGTCAAAGACGCGCGCACAGGATCCCTTTGGTACATCTGCGGATCGTAACTTGCCTTCGGTGAAAAGTTCACCAGAATGCCTGCGTCGGCCGCCAAGAGGGTTTCCGCTGTTCCCTCCACCGCCTCAATCTTCGCCGCAAGCTGGCGTTTTCTTATGAGCATCGACATTGCAATTCCTCCTTTTAGTTCTTTGCTGTCGGGTCCGACCGTAAATGACGGTAGCGGACTCGAAGTTCCATAATGATCCCCGCGTACGGCTGGGCCTCGGTCGTCTCAAACGGCGTCGTTCCCGAAACATCCGAATCGATAGCCATGCCGCCGCGTGTCGGATCCTGCAAGACAGCCTTTTTGATATCACCCTGCAGTCTGTTCAAATAGGTATCCGTCGGCACCGGGTCGTTCTCATCGGTTATGAAAAATATGTCCAGATACAGCGTCATAAGGCATTCTTCGAACATATTCGGAAGACTCGACTCGTCCTCATCGCCCGGGCTGATAACGACCATCGGCATATCGACCATTCTGTTCCCGTGCATCGACCAGCGCTGAACAGTGGCAGGGGTGAAATCGAAGTTGTACCCGTTGGCGATCGTCACGCCCTCAAGTACCGTCTTAATGTTCTGCAATATCCGCTCTCTGACCGTTTCCATCAGATCTTCCTCAATGCCTTTTCGATCGATTTATTCAAAATATCTATCCGGTAATTCACCAACCCGTCCCACGTCCGGTAAAACCCGAGCCGCGGTTTGATTCGCACCGACCGCTTGAGCACATACAGCGGCAAAATCTTCTGCGCGCGTTTCGTTACCCGGGCAAGAAACGTCTCGCCCTTCCAACGCAAAGCCCTGACGTTTTTCAACTCTTTGGGCTTTTTATACCGTGCTCTTAACTTGCCCGACGGAGTGAACATTTCCGTCCTTGCCGACAACGGTACAGCCAGCCGTTTGCCTCCGGGATCCCTGACCGTTCCTCCGGTCTCGTGCAGTTTGGCGATCTTCGATTCCGAGAAAACCTCGATGCCCATGCCCTCGATCTCGGACGACACCAGAAAAACCCGCTTGAACGTTCCGAAAAGCCCGTGGCCTGACGCGCCGCGCACACCCGGAGGCCCCTGAAGCTGTTGCTGTCTGAACCGTTTTAAGAAACCTTTGCCGATACGATCCAGCCCGTCTGCCAGCTCGAACTTAAGGACGCGGGGCGCGATCTTGATCGCCCTGTCCAGCGCCCTTGTGTCAATTTCTGTGGTTAACTGCACCATGCCTACCACCCCACCAGTAAGTGCCACATTCCCTCGTCACCGCTTATGACATCGTTGATCCGCGCTTCCTGCTCGATACCTTCGGTGTCCTTAAGCGCTATACGATCGTCTTTTTTATTGACCGCGGCAATGCCGGTTGCCTCATCCCGGGCAATGAATATTTCCGCCTGCTTCTTGAGCGACCGGTATACGTTCTCCTCGGTCGGCGACAGTTCATACCGGACAACCATAGCTTGAATAGTCTTGGGAACGCCGCCTCCGGCCGTGTAAATGATTTCCTCAGCAAACTCATTCGGATTCAAAAACACCGGAGCATCACCGGCTATCCGATCCTTTAAACTCATTTGAACACCTTCCCGGCTATCATTGCCGCGAAATGAAACGCGAGGGTCACCAGTCCTCCGCCGAAACTGATAACCGCCAGAAAATAAACCGCCTGCTTGAACTTATCCGCCCACTCGGAACTTTCCTTGATGAGCGGCATGAACTCGTCCATCTTTTCTTTGATCTGGCAAATCGTTTTCGACAGCCCGTTGTCGATCCGGTCTTTGATGTGTTTTACGTCGCCGGAAAGTTCGACGAACCTGATATCTCCGTCCCGCAGTTTCTCTTCATGCTCTTTCAACTGCGCGCGAAGAAGTTCGTTTTCCTTTAGAGCCGCGTCATGTTTTTCTTTGCAAATTTCTCTTGGAACAAACTCCGAACTCATGCCAACCCCTTGAACGTTATCAATTGCGATACGCCGTGGTTATTCTTCCCCGACGCATCCCTTGCGTTTGAGCTGAAAGGACAAAAAACATTCAGCCCGTTTGTGATGACTGCCCCGTCGTAGATTCGTCTAACCTCATCCGGCGTCAATGCCCTGTCCCAAAACATAAACCGCGACATGTCGCCCTTGAACTGATATCCACCGGAAGCCGTATTCTTCCCGATAAAAAGATCTATGCTTGCAGGAACAACGCCCGGGTTACCGGAAAGGTCAGTCTCCGCTTTTTGGTAACCGTTGATAAACAACCGGCGTCCGACACTATCCCGCGTAACGCACACATGGAACCATTTATTGACGGGCGGTTCATATCCGGTATTCCATCGAGTCGCCGTTCCTCCCCAATCGAAATGAATCGTGCGCGACGCTGTCAAAACGAATAAAAAATACCCTGTATCCGTCGCAACCCTTTTTGTGATCAAAGCAGTCGCGGTGGGCTCCTCCCATTTCAAAGAACGCACCCATAAAGCAATCGTGACATTCTGCGGTTCCAACAGCTCATTCCTGACGAACGTAAAAGAACTATTCGCCTGCCGTAACTGCGCAAAACCTGACGCGTCACGCATGGCTCTGAATACCGCGTTTCTAAAAAACAGTGGTTGGGTCCCGGGTAATGGTGATCGAACGCGTTCCATAGCCCCTCACCCTCTGATCAAATTGACCGGCCTGATCTTCAAATACTGGATCACCGGATTTGTCCCGGCCTTGTTCGCGCATTTGAAATACAAACACGGCGCGCCGAATACCTGAAGCCGCCGGATCTCGTTTTTCATGACGGTAATCGTTTCACCTTCGAAGAAAGTGAACGCGCCGTCGTTCAATCCAAAGATCGGCGTGATGTCCCACGAAGGATTCGTCCCCGAAACTTTCACATAAACATCGACGTAATCCCACCCTGTCAGATCGTGACAGTTATTAAAATTGGCCGGATTTCCGCTGTCGTTTTCCGAGACTGCGGCGCGTACATCAACCAGAGATCCGTATTCCACTCGAAGTATCTTTCCTGCATCGACTACTGAATAAGGTCCGTTCATTGCATCAACTCCTTGTTAAAGAAACAAAGGGGGGCATAACGCCCCCCTCGTTTTACGCGATCTTCAAAAGATGAGCAAAATACGGATCGATGACCATCTCGTCCACATGCTGACGCACGCGGAAGATATCGCTCCGGATTTCCTCAGCCCTGTACTGCTCGACAACCGCGTTTTCCGGGCTGTCGGACACCCACAGGAACGTCCTGCCCAAGCCGGGCTGGGAAAGATCCTGCCCGTCCGTTATCACCAGCCCCAGAAGCGCGTACAAATCGCTCCAGATATCGCCGCTGACGAACGGTTTGCCTTCCTTGGCGGTGTTGCGGATCGCCTTGCCTTCGAAGATGTACTTGATCCCGAAAAGGTCGGCAAGCGCGGTTCTGACCTCCGCGTCGGTCGGCCGGGACGTATACTTGATGAGATCGATGATCTCGGAATTCGCCTTGAGCCGTTCGATATTGGTCGAACTTAAAACCAGCGCGTTCGGCACGATGCCGCAGTTCGCGCGCACCTTGGACTTGGCGTCTCTGACCTGCTTGACCACCTTGGTCGCGATATCCGACCACGGATTGGCCGAATGATCCGTATAGAGCGGCGCGCCCGTAAAGACGCTCGTATCGAACAGCAGGTCCGCGATACGCTTTTCCTGCGCCTGAAGCACGCGCCGGGTCGTGATCTTACTCGTTACCAGTTCCGCGTCGAAGTCGCTGGCATACATCGCCCGCTCGGAATCATCGAGCGCGCCTTCGAGCCCGTGTTCCTGACAGTTGTACGACTTGTCTTTGGCGCTGAACCCGTCGCGGTTGTAATTGCCCCGCGTCGCGCGCTTGGTGTCCGCGTCCCGGGTAATGCTTTCCCGGGTGATCGCGGGAAACACGGACTTTTGTTTCTGCGTCCTGAAAATCGGCAGGATCTGCGTACCGATAAACTCGTTCTCCTGCTCCACGTATTCCATCACGGCAACACCCAAATCCATTCTCGGCGTCGCCCTTGTCCCCGAATATTCAACTCCCATGGTAAACCTCCTCTTGTCGTTAATATTGTTAGACCAGCAGTCCTTCGATGACTTCGAGATCGCTTGCCGGTGCTTCCAGCACTTTGCCGATGATCGATCCGCTCACCGTCGCGCTGATCTTGCCGTCATTCGCGCCGTAAAAATCTCCGCCCGCGCTGATCGCGCCGTCCGCCACCATCTTGAACGTCCTGCCGGTAGTCTTGAGATTGACCGTGACAAAATCGTTTTGAACGGCCTTGGCCGCGGTAATACCGATGAACGCCTCACCGGCATCGGCGTATTCGACCTGTGAACCGCTTCCGGTACTCAACTTGACCCTGCGAAAAGACTCAAGGTCTTCCCCCGCGACAAATGCTTTTGCTCCCAAATTTTCCTGTGACATCTCACGCCTCCTTATGTTTTTGAGCGGTCGCCTTTAACGCATCGGTCATGCTCCCGCCGTGTTCCTGTTGATATTTCTTCGCCCGCTCCAGATGCGTCGTCTGCTTCTTTCCCGGCGCGTCTTCGGCATCAGGCCCCAAAGGCGGCACCGACGCTTTCTGCAGGCCTTCAAGCTGTTTATCCTGAAACTTGATCACCGCGTTCTCAAACGTGGCGCCGCTTTCCACGGTTTCAAGGGCGAGATCGCCCATGTCTTTGAAGACCTTCGATTTCTTCAGGATCGCCACAGCCCGTTCGCGCTCTTTCTTGATCCCCTCTTCAACTCCGAGCGCGTGTACGGAGTTGTAAAGTCCGGCGTGTTCCGCCTTGAATTTTTCCAACGTGAGTTCTTCAGACATTTGCTTTTCCTCCTTTTTGTTTCTTCCATACCTGTCTAAAAACACGATCACCCTCTCAACCGCTTCCGGCTGATTGAGGAATCTATCTAAAAAGGCCGTCATTTCCGCCGACGGCCGGACGCTTTCCGAGAAGAACGGCATCCCGAAAAGACCGTTGTTCGCCGCGGGATCATCGACGATATCCACGGACAAAAGTTTCTTCACGCGGATAAAGGGCGGTAAATCCTCTCCGTCCTTTGTTTTCTCGGCGCGGAATTCCTCGTCCCAGTGAATAACCATCGAAGACCCGAACGCCTGCGGGTCGCTCTCGGCAAGGTTCATGACATACCCGGCCAAGTCGCCGTCCGGCGTCTCATGCGCGGTCTTATCGATGTGCAGGTCCGCGCGAACGATATCGCCGTCGCGCCTGAAATTCCTCGCCCTGCCCAAAAACGTGCCGAGTGCGGTACTCGACATATTCGGATGCCCGAACCGCGATTTGACCCCGGCCTTTGCCTTATTCCCGAATTCAACGATCGAATCCAACGCTATGTCATCGAACTCCCCCCTTTCGTCATGCGTGACCCCTTTGGTCACGACTGCAAACCCTTCGATAACCTCTTCCTTGCGGTTAACACGCACGTCGCCGCTTCTGACGACATCCGCTCTGAAATAAATATCTTTATTCGCCATCTTTCTCTCCCTTTGATTCACGGATCGAAACATCAATCTCGACCGGCATTGCCATCTGCTGTCTGTTCGCCAGACGTATCCTGCGGCGTTTCCTGCCCGGCCGCCTGCTGTCCTTGTTTTGCGGTGTTCCCATTGCTCACCTCGAGTCCTAATTCCTTGAACTTGTCCTGTTCGCGTTTGCGCTGTTCGAAACATTCTTCCCAGTCTTTACCGTCCTGCGCGTAAAGATCGGAATAGGTCACAATGCCGTTTCTTAAACCTACCTCCGCGGCCTGCGCTTCTTTAAGCGGGTCAACCCACTCCCATCCCGGCGCGATCCACGACGCGCTCGTCCATCGTTTCCGGTTTTCATAAAACGTGACCGCCTTAAGTTCTCGTTTGAGATATGCTTCCTCAAGAACCATCTCCCAGACCGGCTGGCAGAATTTCTGCGCCAGCCATTCCTGCCGCATCCGGAAATATCGCCGCGCTTCCAAAAGAGCCGCCCGCGCGCTGGAATAATTCGTTTTCGAGAAATCCTTGGCCACGAGTTCGTACGGCAGGCCCAGCGCCGCGGAAATAGCTTTCAGGATGCGGTCAACGAACGGCTCGAAACTCGATCCCGGCCTCTGGGGATTAAATGACGTGATGCTTTCGCCCGGCATCAAGTGTTTGATCATGCCCGGCTCAAGACTCTCTACAAACTGCCCGGCCGCGTTTCTCTCGAAAGCCCCGCCTGCCGACACGTCCATGGACGCTTCCGAGGTTATAAAAAGCGAGAAACACGCGGCGATCCTCGCGGCCACGAGTTCGGCTTCCGCGTATTCCCCAAGATCTTTGAAATAAGATAAAACCGGCGCGAAGAACGGCACCCCGCGCGTCTGGCCGGAACGCAGAACGTAGTAAAGGTGAAAGACATTGCGCCTGCCGTACTCATTAAACGCCGGAACCTCGACAAACTCTTTTTCCGCGCGCCTTGAGTAAAGTACGTCCCCGGGATGAGTTTTCCGGATAAAATACGAAACTGCCTCTCCTCTTTCGCCGATACGCACGCCCGACCTGATCGATTTATCGCCCCGTTTTTCCGGCGGGGTATCCAGACGATCCGATTCGATGACCTGCAAAACCGTCCGGTAAGGCCGCGACGGATCATCGATCATCATCGGAACGATCAACGCTTCCCCGTTTTCAAGGATCTGACGGTCGACAAGCTGTTGGATCTCGTAAAAGTCCATGCGCCTGCCCGCGTCCGCGAACGGCGTCCAAAGTTTCCAGACGCGTTCCGCGTCTTTCTGAAATTTACCTGCCGCGGTATCTTCAATGCCAAGCTGTTCCTTATCGACACGCGACTGCGGACGTATCCCCGAACCGACCACATTGACGGTCATGGTCGAGGTAATGCCTGAGGCATGCGCGTCGTTACGGTTTAGATCGCGGCTCCTCTCGCGGATGTCTTTCAATTCCGGAAGAAGGTCCGTGTCCGCGGATCCGCCGCCCGGTATCCACGAAGAACGGAGCCGGTCGCGCGACGCGCCTTTATAAGAACTGAATGATTTAGTGATTTTTATGGCCTCTCGATACATGCGCCGCTTAAGGCCCGCGCGGGGAGAGAAAAACGAAATAAGTCCGTCCAGACGGTCGGATAATTTTTCCGTAAGAGGCTTCTTCATGACGGCCTCCCGAAAGAAACGTATGTAGTCGTCCCGCCTGAACCCGCGATCTCGCGTCTGAGCTGATCGCGCAACTTGTAGAGATCCTGAAGGGGAATATACTGAAGGTTGCGGCCGCCGATCGAATACGACTGCACCGCGCCGCCGGTTATCCGGGCGTTAATCGCGGTCTCGACGTTATCGAGCATTTCCTGTTTTGTAGGTGCGGCCATGCGTCCTCCTCAAAAACCCAATAAAAAAACCCGACTCCCCCTTGCGCAAGGAATCGGGTTTTTACTGCCTATTGGGCGCGGTAACAGTGATCAGCTGTTCCGCAACAAACTTGTTTTCTTTTATATTACCTGAACACAATCTTTTAACAATGGGGTCGTTACCAAGATTTGGAATAATTCATTTTTCCCTATCGCTTTCTTCAACGCTCTTAAAACACGTTCCGCAATCCCTGCACCGGTGATACCGGATCGGAAGACGGCTCGCGTAACACGTGATATTTTTGCTTTTACATTTCGGGCATTTGACCGGGATAAACCTGACGCCGTATTCCAGACTTTCATCGTTCGGACGTCCGCGTGATTTCTCCGGAGGCCGGGAGTCCCCGCGGTTCGGAAGCCAGTTTGTTTTTCTTTCTATCCATTGCCCCATTAAATCCACGACCCTTTCGTTTTGCGAAGCCATCCTCCCCGTCCGGAATCTTCCGTAACGGGCTTATGAACCCGGGGCGCGTCCTCCTTGCGCATATTAAGCGCCCGGATGATATCCGCGGCCGCCAGGGCGTAGACTTCCGCGTCCAGATAGTGATTGGCCGCGGCTTCTTTCTTTTTCTGCCAGACCTCCTTGGCTTTGCCGGTCGTTCGGTTGCGAATGAGAACTTTATGCTCCGAAGTAAACTGCAGAAGATAATCTTCTGCCGGGTTACGAAAGAGATGCCACTTGCCCGGGTTCTGCGACGTCACCAGACGATTGAGTTTGTCTTTGTACTGCGTGACGTTTAAATTCCACAACACAAGACCGCCGGAGATGACGGCACCAGTGCGGGAATTGATGTCGATCTTGTTCGCGCGGTAAAACCTGCCGCCGGTAATTTCTTCAAGCCCTTTGATCGC
>Ga0209201_1003825_pt1 | contig 12717 bp, 12 predicted proteins | sample AD_UKC055_MetaG_FD_184411 | JGI IMG/M metagenome (GOLD analysis project Ga0209201, IMG submission 184411) | Active sludge microbial communities of municipal wastewater-treating anaerobic digesters from USA - AD_UKC055_MetaG (SPAdes) (version 2) | ecosystem: Engineered > Bioreactor > Anaerobic >... | reverse complement strand
CATATGCCTGATACTCAAGCATGGTTCGTCCGTTACAAATCTTACAATGTGCCGCTTCTGCCCGCTCTAAAAAGGGTGTCTTCTCCGGACTGTAAATCATATCATATACAAATTCATGTCCGTGAAAGGTGTAAAACGGTATGGGATCATTTGCATTGTCATTTTTTTCTTCTTCTGAAATTCCAAGCCCGATCGATGTTGTTTGAATAATGAGTTCCGAATACTCTTCTAAAAGATCGAGTGAATCTGAGGAAAGAGAGGCCCATTTAAACCCGTAGTGTTCAGCCAGAGCCCGGGCCTTTGAAACAGTTCTGTTAAAGATGCATGCCTTTCCTCTAAGATCTTTAACTACCTGTGCCGCAGACTTCGCAGCCCCTCCGGCACCGAGAATTCCAATCTTCATCCGTGAAAGATTTTTAACTTCCATAAACTCAAGAAGAGCCTTTGTCAGTCCGTCTGCATCGGTATTAAAGCCTCTCCATTCAGTTCCTTTTTTTACGGCAGTATTACAGGCTCCAATATACCCGACCTCTTCTGATACTGTCTGTAAATTTGGAATGATGGTTTCTTTGTGGGGTACGGTTACCGATAAACCCTGAATACCTACAACATCGGCAAAATCCAGAGCTTCTTCTATTTTTTGAGCGCGTACTGGTATATAAACTGCATTCATGCCGTGACTGCGGTACCCGCTGTTATGAATCTGAGGGCTTCCGGTTGTTTTTAAAGGATATCCTGTAATGCCGAAAATATTTGTCGACTCATCGATGCCCCGGAAATTATACACTTCATTAAGAGTGATGGGATCTATTTGTCCTATTTGTGCAAGTTTTGAAATTGTTTCTGTCGGAGACGTGTAGGTCATAAAGGAATGAAGCTTGCCCGACAAGATTCTTGAAGGAAGTCCAAGAGGTCCCATTGCGATTAATATATGCTCCATTTCTTTTAGAGCTTCAGCCTGTTTGAAAAGATTTGTAACATCGGAAAGGCAATGCGGCATAACGGCTATTTTTGGTATTTCAAAACCGGTAATTCTCATTTTTGACATACGCTCGGCAATATTTGGAATAGTACCGTTCATATCGTGAAAACTGCGTATGACACGGGTTCCAAAAGCAAAGGCCGCATCCTGCAGACAGGGAACATGATAATCTTCTTCAAGATCTATATAGGCAAAATTTTTTCGGGTATCCTGATCGGCAAATGAAAGCCCGCGGGCAAGAAGCGTAGTCCTGGAAGCCTCTCCTTCTGTGAAGTTTCCGCCGTCGATTTTTCTGCGGATAGTTAATATACACGGAATTTTTGCCTGATCGGGAAATTGGCGTATATATAAGCGTTCATCCTTCGTTAAATAGTCAACACGGAGTTCTACAACATCGACCCAATTTCTGTACTTTTCTAAAATTGCCAAATCTTCAGCTATAGTGGAACAAGTTAGACATAAACATATTTTGGGCCGCTGCATTATTAACCTCTTCTTACTGAACCATATAACGGCCAGCTTCTTTATTTAATATTGAAAGTATTAATTCTGTTCCGCGTTCAACCACATATGGAATCGTAAGCTGACCGCCTATGTGATTAAAACTTACAAGAGTAAACCTGTCTCCATCCTGAGTCAGAGCTTCAAGCTTTAATTCAATCGGGTACGGATACTCCGGCAGGGTTTCTGTAAAGATTCCATACACGGTGGGGTTTTCTTCCGCTTCATCCGGTGTAAATGCAAAAACGGCAGATACTCTGGAATAGGCGTTTACAAAGGTGTTTTCAACCGGCGTCTGCGATACTATAGTGCCGGGAATTTCTGTTCCTGCAGGTTCACGGAACGTAAACTCATAAATTACCTTTGTTCTATTCATTTGAAGAAGCATATCGTTGAGGGTCAAGCCTGTAAGAACGGGAACCTTAATTTTATCGTGTTCAGGCCCCTTGCTTACTCCGACCTTCAAGACAACAGGATCAACAATATCAGTTTCCGGAGAAGGATCCTGCCATAAAATGGTGCCTTCTTCTGCTTCATTGTATTCATAGGTATAATTTTCATCTAGAACTATTAAAGCGCGGGACGAACCGGTAAAAAGAGATTGAAGATCGATTTTTATATCGTCAATTTTTTGTCCCACATAATTTCTAACACGGTCTATAACAACACCCCGGCTTACAACAAGGTTTATTCTTCTTCCGGCTTTTACAATAGAACCGGCAGGGGGATTCTGCTCGAGAATTTTCCCCTTTTCATCTATGCTGTTTGAGTAACGCAGCTGAATTTTCGGGTACAGTTCCTTTACCTGCATTTCTATAAGAGCGGAAGCTAATTCTTTTCCGGTTACATTTGGAACCATAACTTCTTCCTGTCCTTTTACAGCGAGGAAAAAAACAGCCATACAGATTATACCCATCATTATAACCAATGATACAGCCATAACAATGAGTGTTTTTCCGCTTGACTGCAGAGATTCCATAAAATCGTGAAAATCCATTCTAAAATTTGAAAGCTTCATATATTTCCTTCTTACATGCACTGTAAACCAATAAAATTTTTAGATCCGTTAAGAAAATCTTTCCAATGCATTGCTTTTTTTGACTGCCACTGAAGATTGGTAAGGACAAGAATTCCGTCCCCTGTTTTTACCAAAATTCCCCTTGCCTTGTCTACTCCGATTACTGTTCCGTTAGGAAGATGCTGATGTTCAGGCTGTACGCTGTGATCATAGACAAAGGCCTCATGTATGCGGAGTACTGTTTCCTCAACCCTTGTATATGCACCGGGCCAGGGAGTAAAGGCTCTAATACGAGCATCAATATTAAGAGCACTTTCGTTCCAATCTATACAGCCGTCATTTTTACACAACATCGTACAATAACAGGCATTGCCGTCTTGTTTAACGGCCTTTACTGTTCCATCCTCTATTTGACAAAGCACCTGCGAAAGCATTGGTCCGCCCATAGTTGAGGCAGTGTCCAATAAGGTCTGTGCCGTTTCTCTGCCGTTAAGGGCAATTTTTTTTTGCAAAAGAATATCGCCGCAGTCCATTTCCTGTGCAAGACGCTGTACCGTAATACCGGTTTCTTCATCACGGTTTAAAATAGCCGCAGGAACCGGTGCACATCCGCGGTATTTCGGAAGCAGCGACGGATGCAGATTAATGCCGCCTTTTGGAAACAGACTTAAAAATTTTGGGCCGAATATTTTTCCGTAGGCAAAGCAGACTAAGATATCGCAGTGCAGACTTTCTATATAACGGCGTACCGGACCGTTGAGTCTTTCCGGTGTAAGGATGGGTATTTGTGATTCAGGACTTCTTTTCTCATTTTCTTTCATTGCTGCAAGTGCAACAGGAGTCGGTACTAATTCTTTACTGCGGCCCTGCATGGACGGCGGATTAGTAAGAACAGCTGCAACTTCATGCCTTCCTTCCTGCAGAAGAAACTCAAGAGAAACTGCTGATATGTCCGGACTTCCTGCATACACTATACGCACTGTACTATTCCCTGAGCTCTTTTTTAGCTTCGATTTTTGCCTGTTTAACGGCTTTTGCCTTTTCTTTTTCCAGACGGCGCTGCTCCCGGCGTGCAAGGGTTTCTTCCGCCTTTTTCTTAAATTCCGGATCTCCGCGGTCTATGAAAAGTATACCTTCTAAATGATCATATTCATGCTGAATAATGCGGGCAAGATAGCCTTCAGCTTCAAGAATGAAAGGCTTGCCTTGTTCGTTCAAGGCCTGAACGGTAACCTTTGAGGGACGGATGATTGATTCCCAAATTTTAGGAACAGAAAGGCAGCCCTCTTCAAAGGAGCATGTTTCTGCAGATGTTGCAATAATCTGAGGATTTATAAAAACACGGCGGATATTGTCATCTGCCATTAAAACAAACAAACGTATAGATTTACCGATCTGAGGAGCTGCAAGCCCCACACCGTTTTCGGCAACCATCGTTTCGAACATTTCTTCAATAAGAAGACGTGTTTCATCGGTTACGTCTGTTAGGGGTACAGCTTTTTGGCGGAGAACATCCTCTCCCATGATACAAACTTTCATACCATACAAGATACGATAAAATTATATGAATTTCAAGCGGAGTATAAGTTTACAGCCTATGAGCGGAATATAAAACTTACTGTCGTTCCCTTTCCAAATTCGCTGGAAAGGAAAACCTTTGCATTCATTAATTGTGCGCCGTGTTTTACAATAGCAAGTCCCAGCCCGGTTCCGCCTGTTTTTTTTGAATGGCTTTTATCTACACGGTAAAACCGTTCAAAAATGCGGCTCTGGTGTTCAGGTGCAATGCCTATTCCCGTATCTCTTATAATAACCTCAATATTTTCTCTTTCAAAATTTTGAATAACGTCAACTGTAACAGAACCGCCTTCCTTGTTATAAGTTACCGCATTGTCGCAGACATTAAAAATCATCTCGTGCAGAGTTATAGGTATACCCTGAATAATTACCGGGGTTTCCGGCAGGCGGGTTTTTAAAGTCACATTAAATTCTAAAGCCTTGTGCTCAAGTTCTTTAACAACAGAACTACAGATCGAGCTGATATCAACAGGTTCTAAAAGCTCCTGCTTATCTTTTGCAGAATTTTCTTCCAGGCGGGATATTTTAATTATGTCTTCAATTAGAGACAGAAGCCTTTTCCCCTCGGTATGGATTAAACTTATAAACCTTACAGAATCTTCCGGTTTTGCAATACCGTTCTGCATAATTTCTGTATACCCGATAATTGAAGTAAGAGGAGTTTTTAACTCATGAGATACATTAGCAGAAAACTCTCTCCTCATCTTTTCCGCCCTCTCTTTATCAGTATTGTCTACAATGAATAAGACAGCGCCGATCGATGAGTGCCCCGAAAGAACAGGAGATGCTAAAATTTGGAAAATCCGCCCATCCTTTTCAAGCTTTCCTGTAGAACTTTTTCCGCTCAAAGATTCCTCTGCTGTTTTAGAAAAAACAGGATCGCGGCAGACAGAGAGGTAATGTTCCTTGTGTAAATCCATGTGATCAAGATTAAAAAGAAGTTTTGCGCTTTTATTGGCAGAAAGGACTGTCTTATCTTTTCCTAAAATAATAAGGCCCTCACTCATATTTTCTGTAATACAGCTCAGTTCATTCTTTTTCGCTTCCAGCTGTGCAATTTTTTCGTTTATTTCCTTATTCTGCCGGTCTATCTTTATGAATAAGGGCGCAAATTCATCATAGGCAGAATTATCGAGCGGAGACTCAAGATTAACGTTGTAAATGGGCGTCATAATCATTTTTGTAAGAAGGCGGGCAGCGCTAATTGCAATAGCAGCGACAATAAACATTATGAAAAACAACAGAAAAAGTGCATTTTCTATAATGCCGAAAAAGCTCCGTGTTGTATTTGCAAGCCTTATAATTTTACCGTCTTTAAGGACTACCGCATGATAATAAGTCTGTTCTAAAAGAGTGTCGGACGTTCGCGTAGATTCCCCCGAGCCGTACTTAAGTGCAGTCTGAACTTCCGGACGCATCAGGTGATTATCCATTTTGCGGATATCTGAAAAATTGTCAAAAAGAACAGTACCTTCGGCGTCGATGAGCGTTATGCGGTGTTTTGTTTTATAGGATGCAAGAGCTAAAATATCTTCACTGCTGTTATCAAGTGCAAGCGCTATATATACAGAGGCAGACATTATTTCTTTTTTTATTTCTTCTACAAAGTTTCTATATAACACGACTGTAACGATAAAAAGTGTTAACAATACCGCTGTTATTGAAGTAAAGCAGATGCTTAAAAATATTCGCTTTTTCATATAGTATCCTGGTGAGTTGTCATCCGGTAGCCTGTTCCCCGTACCGTTTCTATGTAAGATTCACATGCAGGGCATTTTTCACCGAGCTTTTGCCGGAGCGTGCGCACATGAACATCGACGGTCCGTGTCTCTCCGTCAAAATCGTAGCCCCATATTCGTTCTAAAATTGTATCTCTGGTAAAAACCATATCGGTATTTTCCATAAAAAGCCGCAGAAGCTCAAATTCTTTTCTTGTAAGTTCAACAGACTGTTCTTTTACTGTCAGTGTGTAGGAGGCAACATCCATAATGACGGGACCGTTATAAAGACGCTTACCCTTTGTCTGGTCACGGCCGCTTCTTCGTAATACAGCTTTTATCCTGGCAACAAGCTCCATCATTCCGAAAGGCTTGGGAATATAATCATCGGCTCCGTTGTCGAGACCAATAACCTTATCGTATTCAGCACTCTTAGCGGTAAGCATAATAACCGGAATTGAGGAAAAATGAGAATCCTGTTTAAGCCGGCGTAAAATACTTATACCGTCTTCATCCGGAAGCATGATGTCTAAAAGAATAAGAGAGCATTCGTTTTTTTTCTCTTTAAGTTCTGTAAACAATTTCTGCCCGGTTTCAAAACCCTTTGCTTCGAAGCCGGTATTTTGAAGAGTATACACCAGAAGACTTCGTATAGAACTGTCATCCTCTACACAGTAAATCATTCTTTCTCCTGCGGATTATCAGTTTGTTTAATAGGACAGGATTTTTGAGCATGCTGTCCGGTAATTGAAAACTCAACCCAGCCTGCAATATTTGTCGCATGATCGCCTATACGTTCAAGATACTTTGCAATCATCAAAATATCAATAACCTGCTCCCCGATCTCCGGCTCCTTACTGATAACACCGCTAAGTTCGGTTTTTATCCGGTTAAATAAATTATCAACAATATCGTCATTACATATTACCTGACGTGCAAGTTCCACGTCGCCCCGTACAAAGGCGTTAATGCTCTCGGTAACCATTTTTGATGCTGCTTCTGCCATCTCGGGAATATGCACATACTTACGTCCTTCTGAAAGGTCAATAAATGTAACGATTTCTGCAATATCGGCTGCCTGATCCCCGATGCGCTCCATATCAGTTATCATCTTTAATGCGGCAGATATTTGACGCAGATCTTTTGCAACCGGCTGCTGCTGAAGAAGCAGTTTTAGGCACAGGCTCTCTATTCCCCGTTCCATATCGTCAATGCTTTTTTCTATATCAATTGCTTTATGAGCAAGAGTAATGTCGTTTTGAATTAAAGCTTCTATTGCAAACCGTATTGCCTGTTCGCAGAGGGCTCCCATTTCGATTAAATCGGTGTGCAGTTTTTCCAACTGGCTGTCGAATTTTGCTCTCATCAGCCGAACCTCCCGGTAATATAGTCTTCTGTGCGTTTGTCTTTAGGAAAGGAAAAGAGGGTATCTGTCTTTTCAAATTCTATTACTTCTCCTAAAAGAAAAAATGCTGTTTTGTCTGAAATTCTCGTTGCCTGCTGCATGTTGTGTGTAACAATTACAATCGTGTAGCGGTCTCTCAGTTCAAGTGCAAGATCTTCGATTTTCGATGTCGATATTGGATCAAGAGCGCTTGTCGGTTCGTCCATTAAGAGAGCCTCGGGTTCCACGGCAAGCGAACGTGCTATGCATAAGCGCTGCTGCTGGCCGCCGGAAAGGCTGAGTGCATTTTTTTTAAGGCGGTCATTCAGCTCATCCCAAATTGCAGCTGAACGAAGAGATTTTTCTACAATATAATCCAGCTGTGCCTTATTTTTTATGCCGTGAGTTCTGGGTCCATAGGCGACATTATCGTACACAGTCATGGGAAAGGGATTAGGTTTTTGAAAAACCATGCCTACCCTTTTTCTAAGCACATTTGTATTAATCCCGCCATATACATTTTCACCATCGAGAAGTACGGTACCTTCGATGCGGCAGCCTTCAACAAGATCGTTCATCCTGTTTAAGGTTTTTAAAAGCGTAGACTTTCCGCAGCCGGAAGGACCGATGAATGCAGTTATTTCATTTTTTTGAATATCCATATAGACATTCTTCAGCGCCTGAAAAGCACCGTAGTATAAATTTAAATCGCTTATATGTATTTTTTCCATTACCTTTCCTATGTAGAGCTCATTCGTTTTGCAGCTGATGCAGAAAGAGCATTGAGGCCTGCAACAATTACCAATAAGATTACAGCTGTTGCATACGATTGTTCAACATTCATTCCTTCATTCCACAAGGCGAATAAATGCACCGAAAGAGTTCTTCCCGAACCAAACAGATTTTCAGGAATTTGCGCAACCGTTCCTGCGGTGTATATTAAGGCTGCTGTTTCACCAACTATTCTTCCTATTGAAAGAATAATCCCTGCACTGATGCCGGGAACAGCAGACGGCAGCACTATTTTAAATACAGTCCGCAGCTTCCCTGCCCCGAGTGCAAAGCTCCCTTCCCGGAAGGTATCCGATACGGCAAGAAGAGCTTCTTCAGTTGTTCTCATTATTACCGGCAGAATCATAATAGCAAGGGTGAATGAACCTGCAATAAGAGAGAATCTCCAGCTCAAAGAGGTGACAAACAAAAGATAACCGAATAGGCCGTACACAATTGACGGGATTCCGGACAATGTTTCTGCCGTTATACGGACTAGGGAAACAAAACGGTTTCCTTTTTTAGAATACTCAACAAGATAAATCGCCGCGCCTCCTCCGAGAGGTACTGCGATGAGCAGGGACAGAGCTGTTATGGTGATGGTATTAATGAGAGCCGGGAAAAGAGAGACGTTGTCGGTTGTATACTTTGCCGAAAACAGGGAAAGAGAAAGATGAGGGACGCCCTTTATTACTATATAGGCAACAATAAAGACGAGAATTGAAAGTGTAAAAACAGCGGCTCCTACAACAATACTTCTTAAAAACTTCGATGTACCGTTCATTCATTACTCCCTTTATTTAAACATCTTTCGTCTAATCAGTGAAAAACTGATATTTATAATCAATATAAATACGAATAAAACAACGGCTGTTGCAATAAGGACTTCACGGTGAAGATCCGCCGCATAGCCCATCTCAAGAACGATATTCGCAGTCATTGTTCTTAAGCCCTTTAAAAGACCTCGCGGCATTGCAGCCTGATTCCCTGCAACCATAATTACTGCCATTGTCTCGCCGATAGCCCTTCCTATACCGAGTATTATTCCGGCACTTATACCGGACTTTGCTGCCGGCAGCAGTACAAAAAATACGCTTCTCTCATGGGTCGCCCCGAGTGCTAAGGAAGCCTCATAGTAAGTCTCGGGAACAGCCCTTAGTGCCGATTCGCTCACACCAATAATTGTCGGAAGTATCATTATTCCCAGGATTATTGAGGCTGCAAGCAGGCTTGTTCCGCTTCCTCCGAATACAAACCGTATAAGGGGAACAATTACCATCAGTGCAAAGAATCCGTATACAACAGACGGGATTCCTGCTAATAAGTCGATTGCAGGCTTTATAAACTTATATAAAGTCTTTGGACAAAACCTCGCCATAAAAACAGCGGTCAAAACCCCGGTAGGTATACCGAGCACCAAAGAAAGGAAGGTAACATAGATGCTTCCAAGAATCATCGGAAGTATGCCGAATATTTCATTATTGGGCCGCCATACAACCCCGCTTAGAAATTTCCCTACGCCGATTTTAATCATAGCAGGCACGCCGTTTGCAAACATAAAGAAGCAAATAAGCGCTACCGCTATGATCGAGATGCAGGCACTCAGCATAAAGACTGCCTGCATACCCTTTTCTTTTAGTTGGGTATCTGTGACCATGTTGTAATTTTTCCCATGTAGATGTCGCGAACCTGAGCCGAGGTTAACGCATTAACGGGAGAATCTTTATTAACAATAATTGCAATACCGTCTATTGCAATAACAGTTGCAGTTAAACCCTTATCAAGCTCGCTGCTTTTTACTGCACGGGATGCCATGCCGATGTCGCAGATGCCTTCAACAGCACTGTTCATACCGGTTGTTGAGTCGCTGAGCATTACTTCAATCTGAGCATTTGTGTTAAGTTTAAGATACTCTTCCTTGAGTTTTTCCATTACAGGAGTAACTGATGAAGAACCTGCTACGACAATTTTTCCTGCCGGTTTTGTTCCCTTATATGAACCCTTTGTTTCGACAGCAATGTAGCCCTTGCTTTCTACAACCTTCTGACCTTCTGAAGAAAGAATGTAGTCAATAAAATCCTGTGCTGCTTCGCTGACCTGTCCCTTTGTTGCAATATTGAACGGACGGGCAATCTTATATGCACCGGATTTAATATTTGCGACTGTCGGTTCAGCTCCGTCTATAGAAAGAGCCTTTACAGTACTGTTAAGAGAGCCGAGTGAAATGTAGCCGATTGCAGAACTGTTTTGTGCAACGCTGGTCATTACAACAGAGGTACTGTTTGAGATTGAAGCAGCCTCTGTAGTATAGTCAACCTTTTTACCGGAAGAATCTTTTTGTTCAACACCAAGAAGCTCAATAAAAGCGCCTCTTGTACCAGAACCATCTTCGCGTGAAATAACGGTTATTTCTTCATTTCTTGACTCTTTGTTTCCGCCGGCAAATATCATTGCCGAAGCCAGTAACACTGCAGCAAGTGCGGTGATTTTTTTCATTTACATCCTCCAAAGCATTCTGCTATAGATATTTAATCTTTGCAGAGCCCTTTTTTTATTCAGGGACATGATCCAAAGAACCAGCTTTATCCCTGTTTTCATGATTAAACTACGGTAGTAATGTAAAAAAAGAGAACACGCTTTGTTAAATTCTTGTAAATTCGTAAAACTTTGAAATTCTCACCTTAAACAGGAATTTTACAGAAATTTAATTTTGATTATTCAGAAAACAACCGGAGCCGACTTCAAACAGGGTGAACTCCTGCCGGTTTTTAACCATTCGGGTTCTTGACAAAATCGGCAATAAAGGGCATGTATAAGTATGCAAATTTTACAAGATAAAAACACCGAGATTATTTCGCAGATTATCGATAAAACCGTTATAGATGCAATGGAATCTTTTATATCTGATGCAGATTTAAACTCTGTATCGTCGGCAGCCCTGGCAATAGCAGGTGTTTTTGGAAACGAGAGAGACTTCAGCCGGTTAATTAATGATGATGAGTCGTTAAAAGAAAATGCAGAAAAAAAACTTATTTCCAGTTTCCATAACAATTTACAATTACTTGTTCAAAAAACCTGGGTTGAAAAATCAGATGAGGCTTTAAAAGAACAGGTTCTGGAACGCTTAAACCGCTGTTGTGAAGATGTTAAGGCTATTGATTATGTTAAATCCTACGAATCGTTCAATACAGTATTACATGATGTAGTGTATTTAATGTTCGGATCCCAGGCAAAGAAAGATGATTTTTCAGAATACGCACTTAGAATAGATCCGGGTTTTGGTATTTTTTGGTGGTATCTGCAGAATCTCCCTCAAACATGTACGTGGGAATCCTATAAAATCAGGCTTGCACTGTTGCTCGGGATGTTTTTCTTAGCAAATTATTAACAGAGGTTTGTTATGGACCTAGATCACATCTATGCGAATCTGCGCTCGGGTGCAGATAAACTCTCACAGCTTAGCGCAGGTAGTAAAAATACTGCCCTTAATTCAGTTGCGAAAGCCCTTAAAGCTCATCAAGAAAGTATATTAAAGGCAAATGAGCTTGATGTGGCTCAGGCCCGCAGCAAAGGCATGAAAGAAAGCCTTATTGACAGGCTCACCTTAACAGAAAAAAGAATCGACGCAATCATAGACAGCATACACGTCATTATTAATCAGACAGACCCTATTGGAATCATAGAAAGCGGCTGGACAAGTCCTGAAGGACTGCGTATTAAACAGATACGTGTACCCATCGGTGTAGCATGCATCATTTACGAGTCCCGCCCCAACGTCACGGTTGACGCCTTTGCCATTGCCTATAAAAGCGGTAATGCAATCCTCTTAAGGGGAAGTTCCTCGGCTTTAGAATCGAACAAGGCAATTGTCAAGGCAATTAAAGACGGATTAGGTAAAGCCGGCAAAGATGGAATCTGCGAAGCTATAGAACTTGCTTCATCAGGCGAACGAAGCGAAGTTGACGAAATTCTTAACGCAGTTGGAAAAATTGATGTTGTTCTTCCAAGAGGCGGAGCAGATTTAATTAACATGGTTGTAGAAAAAGCGCGCATTCCGGTTATAGAAACCGGCAGCGGTATTTGCCACCTCTTTGTAGACGAATCTGCAGATTTAGAAAAAGCTGTGCAGATAACGCTCAATGCAAAACTTCAGAGGCCCGGAGTCTGTAATGCAATAGAAGTTCTCCTCGTACATGAAGCGGTACAGGAAAAATTTCTGCCCATGCTGGCAAAGGCAATCTCCGGGAAAGCACAGCTTCGCTGCTGCGAAAAGACCTATCCCGTTCTTTCAAAGACAGAAGGACTTGATATTGTACAAGCCGGAAAGGATGACTTTGACACTGAATTCCTCGACACCATTCTTGCAGTAAAGTCGGTTTCATCGGTAGAAGAAGCAATAGAACACATTAATGCACACAACACAAAACATTCAGAGTCAATCCTCACAAAAAATATAGATAATGCATCTCTTTTCCAAAAAGAGGTAGATGCAGCCTGTGTATATGTAAATGCCTCAACACGGTTTACAGACGGCGGAGTATTCGGATTTGGAGCAGAACTCGGCATAAGCACACAAAAATTTCATATCCGCGGACCTATGGGGCTTTCTGCATTAACAACAACAAAGTATCTCATCGACGGAGAAGGACATATTCGGTAATCAACATGGAAACAAAAGAAACTGACACAACAGGCTTATCTATTCAGGACATTATTGGACAAGCCAGAAAGATTGTAATAAAAATCGGGTCAAACACCCTCGCAA
>Ga0209201_1003823_pt1 | contig 12739 bp, 10 predicted proteins | sample AD_UKC055_MetaG_FD_184411 | JGI IMG/M metagenome (GOLD analysis project Ga0209201, IMG submission 184411) | Active sludge microbial communities of municipal wastewater-treating anaerobic digesters from USA - AD_UKC055_MetaG (SPAdes) (version 2) | ecosystem: Engineered > Bioreactor > Anaerobic >... | reverse complement strand
AAAAAGGCTGTCAAGGGGAAAAAGACAAAAAGTCTGAAAAATTCAAGGGTATACCGGACAGACGCATTGACTAATTCACGGGTTCGTGCTACGTTTTCCGCGATCGGGCCGGGCGCTTGCGGAACGAGCCAGCGTCGCGGAGCCTCCTTGACGGGTCTACGGCAGCGCCGGAAACCACCTCGCGTTCCCCGGGGCATGCGTGATTCGAATCAAATATAACCACGATCAGCCATCGGTCAAGCGTTGAAAAGGAAAGAGCTCGTAAAAATCTTCCTGCGATCGCTCCTGATACAGGCCTCATGGAATGTCCCGCGGTTGCAGGGCCTGGGATTTGCTTATGCGACGGCGCCGCTGGCTGGAAACGAAGTCACCGGAAGGCCCGCGGTGCAGGCCCTGCTGGCCAGGCACCTGCAGCGGTTCAGCACCCATCCCTACATGGCCGCTCCGATTATCGGGGTCGTCACCCGGCTAGAACTCGAGAACAGGTCTTCGGAAACGGCGGAGCTGAAAAATGCCCTCATGGGCCCCTATGCGGCGCTGGGGGATACCTTCTTCTGGGGCGCGCTGAAGCCCTTCTCGGCGGCGGCGGCCCTGTATCTGGCCGTCCAGGGGAGCCTCCTGGCCCCGGTCCTGTTCGCGCTGCTTTACAGCCCTGCTCATCTCTGGGTGCGTGTCCGGGGGTTCCTGGAAGGCCTGCGGGGCGGCAGAGACGGCATCGATTTCGTCGGCCGCCTCGAACTGCCAGAGAAAACGAAATGGTGCCGGTGGGGAACGGCGGTCGTCCTTGGGGGAGTTGCAGCCCTGGTCTCGTCGGGGGGGCCGATGTCCGCCCCCATTGAGTCGGGTTTTGCCGGGCATGCGGCCGGCCTGCTCGTCGTGCTGGCCTGCTTCCTGGCCGTGAAAAGAGGGCTTTCCGTTTTTGCGGTTCTTTACGGGGCGGTGGCGCTCTGCGCCGTTGCCGTGTGGGTGCAATGATTGTTCGAAAGACCCTCACGATCAAGAACGAACTGGGCCTTCACGCACGGTCGGCGGCCATGATCGTCCGAGCCGTCGAGGGAAGCCGGTCGGAAGTGTTTCTCGAGAGGGACGGGGTCCGGGTTGACGCCCGGAGCCTCCTGGACATCCTGACCCTGGCCTGCCCGAAGGACAGCCGGATCGTGGTGAGGGCCGACGGGGAGGATGCCCGGGAAGTAGTCGAGAGCATCGAGAGACTCGTCGAGAGCGGGTTTGGAGAGGCTGCATGACCGCCGCCGAACCCAAGAGAACCCTCATCGTGCAGGGGGTGGGCGTCTCCCCCGGCATAGCCATCGGCACGGCCCATCTCGTCCGGCCCGTCGACGCCCCCATCTCGCGCTACCAGCTCGAGGACCGCCGCCTCGTCGCCGAGGAGATCCGGCGGTTCCGCAAGGCCCTCAAGGACTCCGAGAACGAACTCCTCGAGATCAAACGCAAGTTCAAGGACCAGGAGGGGCTCGAGACCCTCTACATCCTCGACGTGCACATCATGATTCTGCGCGACAAGATGCTCATTCGGCAGACGACCCAGAACATCGAGGAGAAGGGGATCAATGCCGAGTGGGCCCTCCGCATGACCCTCGACAAGTACCGCGATGTCTTCAGCAAGGTCGACGACGAGTACCTGCGCGAACGCGTCAGCGACGTGGAGTACGCGGGGCAGCGGATCCTGCGCAACCTGGCCGGGGTCCACCACGAGACCATCTCGGGGATCGGCGACCATGCCATCGTCATCGCGCGCGACCTCTCGCCCGCGGACACGATGCAGATGAAGGTGGAGAAGATCCAGGGGTTCGCCACCGACATGGGCGGCAAGACCTCGCACACGGCCATCGTGGCCCGGGCCTACGAGATCCCGGCGGTCGTCGGTCTCGAGAAGATCACGACAGAGGCCAGGACAGGGGATCTCGTCATCATCGACGGCACGGCAGGTGCCGTGATCGTGAACCCCGACCCGGAGATCATCCGCCGCTACGAGGAGAAAAAGCGGCACTACGAGACGGTCGAGGACAGCCTTCTCAAGAACGCCCGCAGGCCCGCCGTCACGCTGGACAGGCACCGGCTGCAGATCGGGGCCAACATCGAGTTCACCGAGGAGGTCGCCTCGGCCGTGCACCACGGCGCCGACGGCATCGGCCTGTACCGGACGGAGTTCATCTACATCAATCGCGACAGGCTCCCCACCGAGGAGGAGCACTTCTGCGCCTACAGGAAGGTTGTCGAATCCAGGGGGATCCGGTGGGCCACGATCCGCACCTTCGATCTCGGCGGCGACAAGTTTATCTCCGACCCGAGGCTGGCCGCCGAGATGAACCCCGTCATGGGCCTTCGGGCCATCCGCTTCTGCCTGCGCGAGGTGGACCTCTTCAAGGTGCAGCTGCGGGCCATCCTCCGGGCCAGCGCCTACGGCCGGACGAAGGTCCTCTTTCCCATGATCTCGGGGATGGAGGAGCTGCTGGAGACCAAGCGGATCTTCAACGAGGTCAAGAAGGATCTCAAGCGCGACGGGATCCCCTATGGCAAGGACGTCAAGATCGGGATCATGATGGAAGTCCCGTCGGCGGCCCTCATCGCGGAGGATCTCGCCCGCGAGGTGGACTTCTTCAGCATCGGCACCAACGACCTGATCCAGTACACGCTGGCCATCGACCGGGTGAACGAGCGGGTCAGCTACCTGTACGAGCCGCTGCACCCGGCCGTCCTGAAGCTGATCCGGCACATGGTGGAGGCGGGCCGCAAGGCCGGCATCGAGGTGGCCATGTGCGGGGAGATGGCCGGGGAGCCGGTCTACACCATGGTCCTGCTCGGCCTGGGGCTTGACGAGCTGAGCATGAATGCCCTGGTGATCCCCCGCGTCAAGAAGATCGTACGCTCCGTCACGTTGAAGGAGTGCAAAAAACTCGTCGATCGGATCATGTCGTTCAACACGGCCTCCGAGATCGAGTTCTTCGTCAGGGATCACATGCGGCGCAAGTTCAAGGAAGATTTCGAAATCGCCGATTGACACCGGAGGGGTCATGGACCCGGGCACCCACAGCGTGGCTGCCGGCGCCTCGGAGCCGTCCGGCGGCGCCGGGGAAAAGGTCGACATTTACTTTCGCCGGCTCCTCTCGCGGTATCTCTCCAGGGTCGGGCTGACCCCCGAGGATGAAAACAGGGTTGCCGAGCTTGCCCGCAGGGGTGTCGTCGTCTACGCCCTCAAATACCCGAGCCGTCTCAACTGCCTCATCCTGCACGAGCTGGGCCGGCGGATGAACATCCTCCAGCCCCTCTATTGCCACGGGATGAGCTCACCGCTCTGGGGGCGCGCCGCGAGGGCAGTCCGCTCCCTGCTGAAGGGCCGGCCTGCCGAGCCGGGCTCGACGGGCATCCTCGACCGCCTGACCCGCGTTCGCCGCAGTTCCGTGATCTACCTCCGGGGCTCGGAGAGCGACGGCCCGTCCGACCCCCTCGTCCAGCTCCTGAGCGCCCAGAAGGCCCTCGACGTCCCCGTCACCATCGTCCCCATGGCCGTCATCTACGGCCCGCGGCGGGAGAAGAAGGAACGGCCCCTGGTGGATATCTTCTTCGGCGACCAGGAGCACCCGGGCTCGCTCCGAAGGCTCATCGCCTTCATCCGGTACAAGAACCGAACCTCCGCGATTGCCGCCGAACCGATCGATCTTTCCCGCATCCTCGCGGAGACGGCCGGCGGCTCACCGCAGGATCTCGCGGGCGGTCTGAGAGCCGAGCTGATCGGCAGGATCGATCGCGAGAAGCGCACGGCCCTGGGGCCGAGGGTCAAGGCCCGCGACGAGATCATCCGGATCGCCATGGGCGACCCGTCGCTGACGCGCTTCCTGGAGGGACACGCCGCCGCCGCGAAAAGGGATCTGCCGTCGGTGCAGAAGCAGGCGAGGCGTTACCTCGAGGAGATCGCGGCGGACTACAGCGATTTCTACGTCGAGCTCTGGGACAAGGCCCTCACCTGGCTCTGGAACAACATCTACGACGGCGTGGTCTTCGACCGGGAGGGGCTCGGCCGCATCCGGGATCTCTCGCGGCGCGTGCCCTGCGTGATCATCCCCTGCCACCGCAGCCACATCGACTACCTGCTGCTGTCCTACGTCTTCTACAAGCACAACATTCCCCTGCCCTTCATTGCGGCGGGGACGAACCTGATGTTCTGGCCTCTCGGGCACATCTTCCGCAAGGCCGGCGCCTTCTTCATCCGCCGTACCTTCGGCGGAAACGTCGTCTACCGCCAGGTCATGGAGACCTACATCCGGACGATGCTCCGCGAGGGCTATCCGATCGAGTTCTTCATCGAGGGAGGGCGCAGCCGGACGGGCAAGATGGTCATGCCGAGGTACGGGATGCTCTCCATGGTCATCCAGGCCTGCACGGAGCTGCACCGGGACGTGGCCCTGGTCCCTGTCTTCATCGGGTACGACCGCGTGCTGGAGGAGAAGTCCTACATCCAGGAACTCGGCGGAGCAGAGAAGGAGAAGGAGAAGGCCAGCTCCGTCATCAGGAGCCGCAAGCTCCTCGACAAGCGCTACGGGCGCGTCTACCTCAACATCGGCGAGGCGATATACATCTGCTCATCCCTCGAGGCCCAGGGCCGCCACCCGGAGGAGATGGAAACGGACGAGCGCCGCAGCTTCTACCGCAAGATCAGCTACGAGGTGGTCAGCGAGATCAGCCGCGTATCCGTGGTAACCCCCTTCGCACTCGTGGCGGCGGCCCTGCTGTGCCATTACAAGCGGGGCCTGACCCGCAACGACCTGCTGGAGATCATCTACGAGCTGTTCCACTACCTGGCGGCCCGGGGCGTGTCCATCGCGTCCACCTTCGCGAATCCCGAGCGCGCCATCCAGGACGCCCTGGAGCAGTTCAAGGCTGCGGGCTACATCTCCGAGATGGGCGCCGAAGACGGCGAGGAGGACGAGTTTGCCGAAGTCGTCTACTCGCTGGACGAGGAGAAGCGTTTGAACCTGGAATATTACAAGAACAACATCCTGCACTTTTTCGTTCCGCTCTCCTTCGTGGCGGCCTCCATCCTTTCGGTGAGCGAGGACGCGATCCCGCTCATGCGCCTCATGGAGGACTACAAGTTCTTCAAGCGTCTCTTCCGGCACGAGTTCATCTTCGACCACCGCAAGGGAGACGCCGAGGAGGTCCACGAGGCCCTGGCCTACCTGCTGGACCGGGGCATGGTGGCAGGCCTCGAGAAGGACGGCGAGGCCTGGATCGAGGTGAAGGGCAGGGGACGCACCAACCTGAGGCCCTACGCGGGACTGATCCAGAACTACATCGAGTCCTACTGGGTCGTCACCCGGGGGTCCTCCTATCTGAAGAATGACATGCGCACCGACAGGGAGTTCCTCAAGCTGGTGCAGAAGCTGGGATCCAGGATGTACCGCAAGGGGGAGATCCTCCGGAGCGAGGCCCAGAGCGTGTCGAACTACCGCAACGCGATGAAGGCCCTCATCGACGAGGAGATCCTGAAGGCCGCGGAACGGAAAGAGAAGAAGGAAACGAGGACCTTCTATGCCCTCACGGAAAACAAGAGCCTCATCGAGGGGCTGAGGCAGAGGATCTTCCGGTTCCTGTAAGAGGGCGCCAGGCAGAAGAAACGGAAACAGGGCGCCCCGGTTCAGCGCAGCTGAATCGGGCCATCCGTTTCGCCCCGAGACCGTTGCCTGGCGACTTATGCCCGCTTGATGCTGTACAGCGCCCTGCGGCCCGGGTAGGCCGCCGCCGTGGCGAGTTCCTCCTCGATGCGCAGCAGGCGGTTGTATTTCGCCAGGCGCTCGCTGCGGGAGGTGGAGCCGCTCTTGATCTGGCCGCAGTTCATGGCCACGGCCACGTCGGCCATGGCCGTGTCCTCCGTCTCGCCCGAGCGGTGGGAGACGACGGTCGTGTAGCCCGCCGTCCTGGCCGCCTCGATCGTCTCGAGGGTCTCCGACAGCGTGCCGATCTGGTTGAGCTTGATCAGGATCGAGTTGGCGATGCCCTGCTGGATGCCCTTCTCGAGGATCTTCTTGTTCGTCACGAAAATGTCGTCGCCCACGATCTGGATCTTCCCGCCCAGCTCCTCCGTCATGAGCTTCCAGCCGTCCCAGTCGCCCTCGGCGAGGCCGTCCTCGATGGAGAGGATGGGGTACTTCCGGATCAGGCCGGCATAGAACTGCACCATCTCCTCGGAACTCTTCTCCGGCTTCTTCTCGGCCGCCAGGATGTACTTGCCCTTCCGGTAGAAGGAGCTGGCCGCGGGGTCCAGGGCGATGCAGACGTTGCCGCCGGGCTCGTAGCCGGCCTTCCTGATCGCCTCGACGATGAGGACGAGGGCCTCCTCGTTGGACTTCAGGTCGGGCGCGAAGCCCCCCTCGTCGCCCACGGCGGTGTTGTAGCCCTTGGCCTTGAGGACCGCCCGCAGGTTGTGGAAGACCTCGGCGCACATCCGGATCCCCTCCCGGAAACTCTTGGCGCCCACGGGCATGATCATGAACTCCTGGATGTCCACGTTGTTGGGGGCGTGCATGCCGCCGTTGAGGATGTTGACGTGCGGCACGGGGATGTCCTTCGCCGCGACCCCGCCGATGTAGCGGTACAGAGGCATGTTCAACCGCTCCGCGGCGGCCTTCGCGCAGGCCAGCGACACGGCTAGGATGGCGTTGGCCCCGAGGGTGCGCTTGTTTTCCGTCCCGTCGAGCTCGATCATCGCCCGGTCGATCCGGCGCTGCTGGAAGACGTCCATCCCGACCAGCTCGGGCCCGATCTTCTGGATGACGTTCTGCACCGCCTTCTGGACGCCCTTGCCCATGTAGCGGGCCTTGTTTCCGTCCCGGAGTTCCACGGCCTCGCGCTCCCCCGTGGAGGCCCCCGAGGGAACGGCCGCCCGGCCGACGAAACCCGAAATCAGCATCACCTCCGCCTCGACGGTGGGGTTTCCCCTCGAGTCGAGGATCTCACGCGCATGTACCCGGATGATCTCGCTCATATCTCCTCCCGAAACGGTTTTTTCCTGATGGGCTCCCTCTCCCCCCGGAGGCTTTGTCGCAATATTGAAAAACGCCGAAATCATGTCATTCCCGCGGAAGCGGGAATCCAGAACGCATTGAAAAGACTGGATTCCGCATCGCGCTGCGCTTGTGCGGAATGACAACATCGGAATTGCGACACAGTCTCACGCGGGAAAGGGCCAGGGTGAGGGGGATGAATCTCCCTTCCTTTCCAGCCGCCCCCTGATTAGCGCAAATAAGGGCATTTTGCAAGCCGAAGTGCGCCCGATAGGGGTTTGCTTCCCGGGGCCGATGTGGTATAGAGTTGCGGGAACGCGGACGCAGGGCAGGGAACGATCCGGTGAACGACAGGCAACCGAACGGGGAGAAGCGCACCCGGCTCCACAATCACCTCAACAAGTGGTTCGAGACCGTCTCCGAGGAGTACGGCATGATCGAGCCGGGGGACCGGATACTCGCCGGGGTTTCGGGGGGCACGGACAGCATGGTCCTGCTCGACCTGCTGCGGACGCCGAAATACGTCATCCCCGGCGACTACACCGTCACGGCCGTCCACGTTGACCACGGCTTCGAGGGCAGCGGCGAGGACGCCGACCGGCTGGAGGCCTATCTCCGACAGACCGGCTGCGACTATGTCATCGACCGCACCGACATCGGGCCCGTTGCCCACAGCGAGGTGAACCGCAAGAACCCCTGCTTCCTGTGCTCGCGGCTGAGGCGCCGGCGCATCTTCGAGATCGCCGCCGAGCGGGGCTGCAACAAGATCGCCCTGGCCCACCACCGCGACGACATGATCGAGACGCTGCTGATCAACATGCTCTACGGCCGGGAGATCAGCACCATGATGCCCAAGCAGCGGATCTTCGGCGGGACGCTCCACATCATCCGGCCGCTGGCCTACATCCGGGAGGAACTGGTCAAGAAGTTCGCCCGCGAGAGGGGGTTCCCCGTGATCGCCAACCGCTGCCCCACGAGCCGCAGCTCCCGCCGGCGCTACGTGAAGGGGCTGCTCGACGCGCTGGAAAGGGACAACCGGCTCGTGCGCGACAACCTCTTTCTGGCCATGAAGAACGTCAAGAAGGATTACATGCCCCGGGGCGGAAACGATGGCTAAGAAGCAGACCGGCGAGAAGCCCATCTGCCAGAACAAGACGGCGAGGCTCAACTTCGAGATCGAGGACACCCTCGAGGCGGGCATCGCCCTGGTGGGCACCGAGGTCAAGGCCCTTCGGGAAGGGAAAGGGAACCTGACGGACAGCTTCGCCCGGGTGAAGAACGGCGAGGTGTTCCTCTACGAGATGAACATCAGCCCCTACAGCTTCGGCAATATCATGAACCATGACCCCCTGCGGGTGCGCAAGCTGCTGCTGCACAAGCGCGAGATCCGGAAGCTCTACGGCAAGACCCAGGAGAAGGGCCAGACGGTCATCCCGCTGAAGGCCTACTTCAAGAACGGCAGGGTGAAGATCCTGCTCGGCGTGGGCCGCGGCAAGAAGACCCACGACCGGCGGCAGGACCTGAAGAAGCGGACGGACAAGCGGGAGATGGAGCGGGCCATCCGGGGCCGGAACCGATGAGGCGCCCGCCTGTGCCAAAGGCAGTCACGGGCAGCCGGAGGCCTTCGCCCCCGGCGTTTTTTTGAGGCGATGGGATGAAGACGGTTCGAATCGGCTGCGGGGCGGGGTATTCGGGGGACCGGATCGAGCCCGCCGTCGAGATGGCGGAGAAGGGCGGCATCCGGTACCTCGTATTCGAGTGCCTGGCCGAGCGGACCATCGCCATCGCCCAGCAGGCGAGGCGAAGGGACCCCGCGGCGGGCTTCGACGCCCTGCTGGCCGCCCGGATGGAGGCCTGCCTGCCCGCGTGCCGGAAAAACGGGGTGAAGATCGTCACCAGCATGGGGGCTGCAAACCCGCCGGCCGGGGCCCGGACGATCCGCGACGTCGCGAGGCGGCTGGGCATCGGGGGCCTGAAGATCGCCGCCGTGACGGGCGACGACGTCCTGGAGGCGATCCGGGCGCACGATCCCGTCCTGCTCGAGACGGGCGAGCGGGTCTCGCGGCTGGGGGACCGCCTGGTTGCGGCCAATGCCTACCTGGGCGCCGGGCCCATCGTCGAGGCCCTGGAAAGCGGCGCCGACGCGGTCATCACGGGCCGCGTGGCCGACCCCTCGCTCTTCCTTGCGCCCGCGATCTACGAGTTCGGCTGGGACATGAACAACTGGGACCTCCTGGGGCAGGGCACCGTCATGGGCCACCTGCTCGAGTGCGCCGGGCAGGTGACGGGGGGGTACTTCGCCGACCCCGGCCTCAAGGACGTGCCCGACCCGGCCCGCCTCGGCTTCCCCATCGCCGAGGTCCGGGAGGACGGCACCTTCGTCGTCACCAAGGTCCCCGGCTCGGGCGGGACGGTGACGCCGGCCACGTGCAAGGAGCAGCTGCTCTACGAGATCCACGACCCGTCCGCCTACATCACCCCCGACGTCGTGGCGGACTTCACGGGGGTCCGGGTGACCGGGGTCGGCAAGGACCGCGTCCAGGTCACGGGCGGGAGGGGAAGGCCCCGGACGGACAGCCTCAAGGTCTCCATCGGCTATGCGGACGGCTTCATCGGCGAGGGGCAGATCAGCTACGGAGGGCCCGGGGCCGTGGCCCGCGGGAAGCTGGCCCTGGAGATCGTCCGGGAGAGGCTGAAGCGCACCGGGGTGCAGTACGACGAGATCCGCTGCGACCTCATCGGTGTCAATGCCCTGCACGGCGACAGGATCTCCGCCGGGCGCGAGCCCTACGAGGTGCGGCTGCGGGTCGCGGCCCGGACGAGGACCATGGCCGAGGCCGCCCGCATCGGCAACGAGGTCGAGACCCTCTACACCAACGGCCCCGCGGGGGGCGCCGGGGCCTGGAAGTCGGCCAGGGAGGTGGTGGCGATCGCCTCGGCCCTGATCCCCCGTGCGCTCGTGAGCCCGGCCGTCCATTGCGAGGTGACCTGAATGAAGCTCAGGGCGATCGCCCACTCCCGCGCGGGGGACAAGGGCGACACGGCAAACATCTCCGTCATCGCCTATGACCCGGCCGACTACCCTCTGCTGGAAAGGCACGTGACGGCCGAGCGCGTCAAGGAGCTCTTTTCCGGGATTGTCGAGGGGGACGTCATCCGGTACGCGCTCCCCAACCTCGGCGCGCTCAATTTCGTCCTGCACCGGGCCCTCGGCGGCGGCGTGACGCGGACGCTGGCCCTCGACATCCACGGCAAGTCCCTCAGCTCGGCCATCCTCGAGATGGAAATCCCCGACCGGTAGACCCGCCCCGGATCCTTCCTTGACTTCCCGGCGCAGGCAGGCTAGATTGAAGTAGAAATTGTTCCCGGACGATTGAACAAGTGGGGGCGCCACGGTTTCGACGGGGATAATTGAGGTTGACAGTGGCACGCGGAGGTTTCTACCGGGCTCCTTAAACAGGTAGAAAACAAGTAAACGCCAACGACTACGTTTACGCAAAGGCTGCTTAAGTAGCCTCGTCCTGCCGGGTTCTCCTGACGGCCCGAACAGGGCGCAAAATCAGCCAGGATAGCCGATTCCGATCTCCTGTGGCGGATGAGGCGAAACCACACACAGGATAGCCGACGAGGGATCCCGTCCCCGGGAGGCCTCCAAGGCGAACCTTAAATCGGGGACTAAGCGTGTAGAAGCTGCAGCTGAAGATTTCCGGACGCGGGTTCGACTCCCGCCGCCTCCACCAAGACATAATCCAATACAATACAAAGAAGTACAAAACCCGTTAGAAATAGCGGGTTTTTTCTTGATTTCCGTCTAATAACATGCTATACGATTCATGAAAATCCGGGATTTATGGGTACCTAAAATGAAGCAAAGAGTACCCATAATGTAATGCGGGTACCCAAAAGTGGAGATATTACCATGCCGAAACGAATCATCCCTTTGACGGATATGAAGGTCCAAAAAGCCAGACCGCAAGACAAACCAATTGCGCTATTTGACGGAGGCGGTCTATATCTTCTGATAACGCCTTCCGGTGGTAAGTTGTGGCGGTTTAAATATCGTTTCGACAAAAAAGAGAAGAAGCTTGCTCTCGGATCGTACCCGGAAATCAGTCTGCAAGACGCACGTCGCAAACGGGAAGATGCCCGGAGGCTACTTGCAAACAACATTGATCCTGATTCCATTCGTAAGGCACAGAAGCAGGCAAAAACAGAAGAAACCGAAACCTTCGAGGTCATTGGCCGGGAATGGCATACGAAATTCACGCCGACGTGGACGCCTGGGCATGCCGTCACGATTATGAGCCGGTTGGAGCGTGATCTATTTCCATGGATCGGTAAACGCCCGATCAATCAAATCAAGGCGCCTGAACTGCTCGCCGTCCTTCGCAGGGTGGAAAGCCGGGGCGCTCTCGAATCGGCACACCGGATCAGGACGATTGCCGGGCAGGTTTTCCGATATGCCGTTGCCACGGGAAGGGCAGAGCGCGACCCTGCGGCCGATCTTAAAGGAGCCTTGCCGCAGCCGCGAGAAAGGCACCATGCTGCGCTTACGGAGCCCAAAGAAGTTGCCCCCCTTTTAAGGGCCTTGGACGGCTATCAGGGGCATTTTGTTGTGAAGTGCGCCTTGAGGCTTGCGCCGATGTTCTTCACTCGCCCCGGAGAACTGCGCAATGCGGAATGGTCGGAGATTGATCTTGACGAAGCCGTTTGGAACATACCGGCGCACAAGATGAAGATGAAACAGGCACACATCGTACCGCTTTGCCGCCAGGCGGTGGAGATATTGACGGAACTGAAGGAAGTGACCGGGCCAAGCCGTTACGTTTTCCCGTCCGGGCGCTCCTTCGCGCGGCCAATGAGCAACAATGCCGTTAACGCAGCGCTTCGCCGCATGGGGTACGATAGGGAAACCATGACCGGCCACGGCTTTCGGGCAATGGCGCGGACCATTCTCGATGAAGTCCTGCATGTCCGGCCTGATTACATCGAGCATCAGCTTGCCCATGCCGTGCGTGACCCGAACGGGCGGGCTTACAATCGGACGGCCCACCTTGAAGAACGCCGGAAAATGATGCAGATATGGGCGGATTATCTTGACGGATTAAAGGCAAACGGCGTGTTGGTTCCGTTCAAGACAATCAAAGGATAATGCACTGGGATACTCGCCGGAATCCCGTATTCGGGGGATTTGATCCTCGACGGGAGCACTCCTACCCACTAGACCCTGAACGCACGATCAGGGACAACGAGGGATAAGATGGGATAACGAAAGAAAGTGAAGATTCGAGTAGTTATCCCGTTTTTCTCATTCAGAGGGAACCAGGGAAATGCAAGGGAAACAGGGGATATTTTTTGTAAAGTAATGACCAAGGTAATTGGGTAATGAAAGCTGGGCATCACTCCTGAGGACTTTTTTATGCCTCATTGGAGAGGAATCGATTTTCAACTACCCTTCTTGTGGCTTCTTACATTCACGGCTTTCAATTCCAGAAGCGGATGGCGCCGGATGCGGTTCTGCAGGGCCTCGTCACCGGTCAGCAGCTCGGGGGCTATCTCGCCCATGTCCAAAATCCGATCGAGAAATTCCTGGTCCGGTGCGGTGAACGGCAGCAAGCTGGCAAGAAGATTACGGCAGTCCTCGACAAGCCCCTTCCCAAACTGATCCTTCCGGATATATTCGCTCCCTGCGGACCTTAGCGTGGGGATGAGTTTTTGTT
>Ga0209201_1003817_pt1 | contig 12751 bp, 6 predicted proteins | sample AD_UKC055_MetaG_FD_184411 | JGI IMG/M metagenome (GOLD analysis project Ga0209201, IMG submission 184411) | Active sludge microbial communities of municipal wastewater-treating anaerobic digesters from USA - AD_UKC055_MetaG (SPAdes) (version 2) | ecosystem: Engineered > Bioreactor > Anaerobic >... | reverse complement strand
TTCATACGATATTCCTTACGTTCCGGGGGTGCCTTTCAGCGATTGAGCTTGGAGCACAAGCTTTTCTGGCATTATGGGGGAGGCTGCAACCAGGCTCCGGCCGTCTTTGCCATGCCGGACATTTCATATATACAAAATACTCAAAAAAACGCAAAAGTCAAAAAATCATTTGCACGGGATTCCAATAACACAAAATCGGCAAAGTTAAAAGTTGTCTTTGCGGGGAAGAACGGACTCGATTTTTTCCATCAGCGCGAAAAGCGTTTTTTTGTCCAGAGCCGAGACGGCAACCGCATCCAGCCTGCGGCAGAGATGTTTCAGCAACTCCTTGTCGGCAACACGGTCGGATTTGTTCATCACTCTGATCGTCGGCCTGTCGTGGATCTCCAGATCCGTGAGAATTTTTTCCACCGCCGCAATCTGATCCTCGAACTGATTGTTGCTGGCGTCAATAACATGCAGCAGAATATCCGCGTCGAACAGTTCGTCAAGCGTTGCGCGGAAGGCGGTGAATAATTCTTCCGGAAGATCGCGGATAAATCCCACCGTGTCGGTGATGATGGCTTCCGTGTCCTGGGGAAAGCGCAGACGCGCGCTTTTCGTGTCGAGTGTCGCAAACAGTTTGTCTTCCGCCAGAACGGCGCTCTGCGTCAGCGTGTTGAGCAACGTGGACTTGCCTGCGTTGGTATAACCGACGATGGAAATAATCGGCAATCCTGTTTTTTCCCGGCGACCATAGCGCTGACGCCGTGATTTTGTGATGGTCTTTAAATCTTTTTCCAGACGATGAATCCGCTCGCGGACGCGGCGACGGTCGATTTCCAGTTTGGTTTCCCCGGGACCGGTGCCGCCGATGCCGCCGGCCAGCCGCGACAGCGACGTGTCGGCATGCGTCAGCCGGGGAAGCCGGTATTTAAGCTGCGCCAGTTCTACCTGAATTTTTCCTTCCCGGCTGTGGGCGCGTCGGGCGAAAATATCCAGAATGAGTTGCGTACGGTCGATGATTTTCAGACCGGTAAAGTCGCTGATTGAACGCGCCTGCGCGGGCGTCAGGTCATGATCGAAGATGAGCATGTTGGCGCCGATCTGGGAAGCGCGCAGATCGATCGCGGACAGCTTGCCCCGTCCCACCATGAATTTGGGATCGGGCTGCGGACGGTACTGAATCATGGAATCGAAAACCTCCACACCGCAGGTGCGCGCCAGTTGAGCAAGCTCCTCCAGCGATGCTGCGGCGCCCGCCAGCGGATTTTTTTCGACCCGCAGCAGAATGGCTTTATCCGTCGCGTCGATTTTGCGCGATTGCTGCTTTCTGGCGAATTCATCCTCCAGCGCCTGAATGAAAGAAATAAAATTGATTTTGATCTGGTGCGGTTCTTCCGGTTTCATGAACAGCCAGTAGTCTCCCGCCGGATTTTCCGGAACCAGGTGCGCCCAGTGCAACAGGCCCGGTGATCCGTCTTCCCGGACGTCCAGCGCGCCGATGAGGTCCAGGCGCAGATGGGACAAGTCCGTCATATCTTCATCGGATAGATTTTCACCGTTTAAATGTGTGTGAATGAGGCGCAGTCCCTTAAAACGCACTGAAGAAGAACGGAATCCGTCCAGCGATGGAATGAATATGCTTTTGTAATCGCCGAGAATAACTTTGCTGATTTCGCCCTTGCGGCTGATCAGCAGGCCGATTTGCCGGTTGATTTCACGGGACAGCGAAGAGACCTGCCGGGCAAGATCATTCGTAATGATGTTTTCCGGCGGGATACCTTTATATCCGAGGCGCTCCAGTTGTTTGATGTGCGCCGCTTTTAATCCTGTCGTATTTCCGGAAATTTTGTTGATGGCAGTGGTCCTGTTAAAAATATTTTCACATCACATTCTTCGCGGCCAGTGGAGGATGTGATGCGTTGAAATTGCTTTACCACATTTTGCAGGATTTAGTCAAAAGATGTGAAGGGCAGTTGATGATTGATGGTTGATGGTGAATAGTGAATAGTGAATAGTGAATAGTGAATAGAAAAAACGGTTCTGGATTCAAAATTCAAGCTGCATCCCACCGAATAGGGGCTTGTTACCGGCGAGGGTCATTTCCTAATGTCGCTGCACTCCTAGGATAGTTCGGCTTACTAGATTCGGTGGCAGGCGTTTATAAAATGAAGTTCACAATCCCACTCCGCTTCGCACCAAGCGGGTCTCATTTCCTACGTCGTCGAAGATGCCCTTTAGGGTACTTCGCTCCTAGGATAATTCCACTAGCGCTTCAAGCGAGTGTCACTTCCCACGTCCCTGCGGGACTGGGATAGTTCGCTCTAAGATTATAGTCAAGGCTCATTACCCCACGTCGCTGCGCTCCTGGGGTAATTCGTCCAGCCAGATATTACTGCGATGTTGTTGATTCTTAAATTCAGGAATCCCGCTAAAGCGGGATAGTTCAACCATCAAGTTCTAGTGCGCTTCGCTTCTAGAACTTGGGTTTCACTAAAAACCCCGGGAGGAAACTTCCTCCCGGGGTTGGTTTTAACTATTCATCCGGCATTTGCCGGATTTTACATGGCTCTTAAAAGGCAAGAGTCAACTTGTTGATGATGATAAAATCGTCGTTGAGGTCAAGAGCATCATTGCCTGCCTGGAAGTAATCGCCGGTGAAGAAATAACCGCCGCCCAGCATGTAGGACAGGTTGTTGGTGATTTTATAGGTACCGGTGACATCAACTTCCCAACCGTAGTCGCGATCGAAATCGCCAAACCCGACATTCGGTTTTTCATGCGCTGCCGCGTAAGAAACCGATGTGGCCAAACGCAGTTTGGGAACCGGTTTCACACCGAATCTTAACTGGCCGAAGTAGGCATTTCGCATTTCACCCGTCGGACCGATTTTGTAATTTGGTCCTGCAAGTGCTGCGGGGACCCACGTTGTAAGGTTTGGTGCAATCCAGCTGACCTGAGTGGTGTTGTTGAAGAGAATCAGACAGGGATCCCAGTCACGACCGCCGGAAAGCTGGCTGTTAATTTCATCGGTCATACCCATATCATCAGGATCCTGGCCCTGGACGAAAGCAAAAGATCCGCCGAAGTCAAATACTCCTAATTTAACATCGCCATCCAGAAATGCGGAAAAAGAGTTGATGTCTACGTCATCCACGCCGGGCATTTCGAACTCTCTTTTACCAAGAGCATAGTTGATTTCGCCCTGGAGAGAAACAGGTCCGAACTTGGTTTTGAAATAAGGCTGAATTGTGAACACGTCTTGTTCAAAAACGGCCCCATACTGACGGACATCGTCGTAGGTGAACAGAACGCCTGCTTCACCGGATGCATTGTTGCCCTTAAATTGAAAAATCGGGCCGACGCGGTAAGAATTCTGATCCCTGTCGGTTTCTACTGCGCCGGGATACTGCACCGAGTAATCATTTTCGTCTTCCTTTGCAAATCCGGCAAACAACACAACGGGTCCGATCGGCAGAAAATATTTGATCTGAGGAGCGGTCGGTCCGGTGGTTCTGTTGGCCCAGATGGTGCCCCACATATAGTCCGGCTGATAACCGATCTGGAATTTGCCGATGGGAGAAACATAATCAATGTAGACGACGTCAAAGTCCAGATTGCGGGCATCATTGGTGATGCCGGGAGCAGCTGGTCTGCCAAATGCATCATTCCCCGTGTTGTCTGGTTCCCAGACTCTTTCCATAATGTCCATGCGGGTTACGAGTCTGAGGCAGGGCGATACAACAAAGTCGGTTCCCAGGCGCAGTCTCTGATAGAAAAAGGCTGTGCTGCGGGAATACGTTAATGCGGGATCCTGTAAATTAACATGATTCATATACAGGCCGGCGGCATAATATTCGCCGCTGAATTTAACGTCAGCTGCGGAAGCTGACACACTGAAGGCCATGAGTAGCCCCAGTGACAACAAAACTAACCAAAGTTTCTTCATGTTTTCCTCCTTAAATAAAGAGTCATTAATTACCGCTTTTCAGAAAACGGGCATTTTCTTCAAGCGACTTCCACACACTGAATAAATTACGGGAAAAACTCCCGTGAATTACAGTCAAAAATACGTCTGTATTAAAATAGCACTGAATAATTCATTTTGTCAAGAATGTTTTTACGTTCGAAAATGTTTTCAAATAAACCCAAAGACGAATCATAAAAATTTGATCATTTGAAAATGGAGACAGGTGTTTTTGTGTGCGGATAAAATTAATCTCTCGCTTTGCGCTTACAGTGTCCACCTGATTGAGGTCGTACGATACATAGTAAAGAAGAAACGGTTTTGTTTGAATTCCATCGCATCGAATCAAGGGGGTTGAAGTTTCTGTATGAAGGTATGGGCCGTTTTTCGGAAGTTTGAATATTTGCCAAAAACCCAACGGAAAAAGTCTGGATAATAGCATAATATTATTATGATAATTTTTAATTTGTGTTTTTGATTTTTGATTGTCAAAAGGCATCTGTAGGCCAGTCCGGCTTTTTAAAAGGGAAATTCATAAATTGCAGGACGTGATTTTTAAATATTTCTTGACATCAAATAAATCTTAGGATAGGAAAAATCCGAGGCATCTCTGACTTTCAGTCAAGTTGTGACCTTTGTTCAAAAACACCGTTAGTATCAAACAGTTAGAATGTTTGTTTGGCCGGTATCAAGGCGTAATAAAAACGTTTGAAATCATAAAAATTTTTAGGGAGGAATAAATTATCATGGCTGATGCAAAAGTTCAATTAAAGGAGATATATCCGATTCCGGAAAAGGCGAAAAAGAAAGCCTGGATTAGCGGAAGAGATGCTTACGACAAGTTGTGGAAAAAATCGGTCGAAAAACCGGAAGAGTTCTGGGCGGAAATCGCCGAGCAGCAGGTGACCTGGTTCAAAAAATGGGACAAAGTGATGGATTACAACTTTGACATTAAAAAAGGCCCCATCTATGTGAAGTTTTTTGAAGGCGGCAAACTCAATGTTTCTTACAACTGCCTGGACAGGCACCTTGAAAAACGCGGCAATCAGGTTGCGATTCAGTGGGAAGGCAACGAACCCGGCGAAGAGAGAGCCATTACCTACAAACAGCTCCATGAAGAAGTTTGCAAATTTGCCAACGTTTTGAAGTCCAAGGGCGTTCAGAAGGGCGACCGTGTATGTCTGTACATGCCGATGGTTCCCGAACTGGGCATCGCCGCTCTGGCCTGCTCGCGCATCGGCGCCGTTCATTGTATCGTTTTCGGCGGATTCAGCGCTGACGCGCTCAGAGACAGAATTGTCAATGGTGCAGCCAAAGTTCTGGTTGTCTGCGACGGCACCTTCCGCGGCAGCAAGGCTGTTCCCCAGAAAGCGACTGCTGATGAAGCATTGAAATCCTGCCCGTCCATTACATCCGTGATCGTGGTCAACAGAGTCGGCGACAAGATCAAGTGCGACATGACGGCCGGCCGCGATACCTGGTATCATGAAGAAGTTGCTAAAGCTGACGCCAAGTGTGAACCGGAATGGATGGATGCCGAAGATCCGCTGTTCATCCTTTATACCTCCGGTTCCACCGGACAACCCAAGGGCGTTATGCACACCACGGGCGGCTACCTGGTATACGGTTCCTACACCCACAAGATTATTTTTGATTATCATGACGGCGATATGTACTGGTGCACCGCCGACCTGGGCTGGGTCACTGGTCACACTTACATTCTGTACGGTCCTCTCTGCAACGGCGCCACATCCATTATGTTTGAAGGCGTTCCCAACTATCCGACCTACAGCCGTTTCTGGCAGGTCGTTGAAAAGTACAAGGTCAACATTTTCTACACCGCTCCGACCGCGATCCGCGCGATTGCCAAGGAAGGTGATGAGTTCGTGAAGAAATGTGACATCTCCTCTCTGCAGACATTGGGAACCGTCGGCGAACCGATCAACCCCGAAGCCTGGAACTGGTATTTCAATCTGATCGGCCGCGGCGAATGCCCCATCGTGGACACCTGGTGGCAGACAGAGACCGGCGGGATTCTGATTACTCCGCTTCCCGGCGCGATTGACATCAAACCCGGTATGGCCACACTGCCCTTCTTCGGCGTACAGCCCGTGCTGGTCGATGACGAAGGCAAAGAATTCAAAGATACCGAAGCCAGCGGCGCGCTGTGCATCAAAGTTCCCTGGCCCGGCATCATGCGGGGCGTTTACGGCGATCCCAAGCGCTTCCAGGAAACGTATTTCGAACAGTTCCCCGGCTACTATGTGACCGGTGACGGTTGCCGCCGTGACAAAGACGGCTACTATCAGATTACCGGCCGCATCGACGACGTTATCAACGTGTCCGGTCACCGCATGGGCACCGCCGAAGTGGAAAGCGCACTGGTCGCTCACAAAGCTGTTGCTGAAGCTGCCGTTGTCGGCATGCCGCACGACATCAAAGGCCAGGGCATTTACGCTTACGTTACCCTGAAAACCGGCGTGGAAAAATCCGACGCGCTGAAGAAAGAACTCATCGCTCATGTCCGCACGGTTATCGGACCCATCGCGACCCCCGACAAGATTCAGTGGGCTGATGGTCTTCCCAAGACCCGTTCAGGCAAGATCATGAGAAGAATTTTGAAGAAAGTTGCCGCCAATGATCTGGGCAACCTCGGCGACACCAGCACGCTGGCGGATCCGTCCGTGGTTGACGATATTGTCAAAAACAGACTGTAAAACATTAAGTCCGGTTCCCCGGAAATGGGAACCGGACTTTTTAATGAAATAAAGAGAAAAATAAAATTGTGCGTTTTCCTTTAAAGGAAAAATGCGCAGAAGAAGGAGGTTGGACAAAGTGAATATTATCGCATGCGTAAAACAAGTACCGGATACCGAAGCCCAGATCAAAGTCAAAGCTGACGGATCAGGGATAGATGATTCCCAGATTAAATGGGTCATGAATCCTTACGATGAATTCGGTGTCGAAGAAGCTCTGAAACTGAAAGAGAAAAACGGCGGGGACGTAACCATCGTTTCCGTGGGACCGGCAAGAGCCATGGAAACCATCAGAACCGCTCTGGCCATGGGCGCTGATAAAGGCATTCATATCAGTGATCCCGCTCTGGACAACGCAGATGCTTTTGTAACAGCATCTGCTCTGGCTGCCGCCATCAAAGGCCTGCCCCATGACATTATTTTCTGCGGACAGCGCGCCATTGATGATGACTCCGGTCAGGTCGGCGCCATGCTGGCCGAGCTTCTGGGCATTCCCCAGTTGACCCTGGTCACCAAACTGGATTACGCCGGATCTTCCGTGAAAGTAATTCGTCCCATTGAAGGTGCACAGCTCTCCATTGAAACCAGTTTGCCCTGTGTCGTCACGGCGCAGAAAGGTCTCAATGAACCCCGCTACGCGTCACTTCCCGGCATTATGAAAGCCAAGAAGAAACCCGTGGATGTTAAAAACGCGGCCGCTTTGGGTATTGCTACCGATGTTAAGGCCAACGTAGCCAAAATGGTTCCGCCCCCCGCGCGAGCAGCCGGCAAAATCATTTGTGGTGATGACGCGGCTCAGAAGGCGGCGGAATTGGCCCGGTGTCTCAGGGAAGAAGCTAAAGTTATTTAATTTAAAAGCGGAGGAATTGAAAAATGGCAAAAGGAATATATGTAATTGCAGAACAGAGAGACGGCGCCCTGCGTAAAGTAAGCTTTGAGCTTGTTTCCGCGGCCAGAAAACTGGCTGATCAGACAAGCGATGAAGTTTGCGCCATTCTGCTTGGTTCTGGTGTAGAGAGTATGGCTGCCGAATTGGGTAAATTCGGTGCAGATAAAGTTTTTGTCGGCGACAATGCGGCTCTGGAGCCCTATATTACCGAAGCACACGCTCAGGTTGTTGCCAAAATATTAAAAGATAATGATGCAGCGATCGCATTGTTTGGCGCTTCCGTTCAGGGCAAGGATCTTTCCGCCCGCGTAGCTGCCAAGCTGGCCGGCGGTCTGGCGACAGACTGCACCGACGTCAAGATTGACGGCGGGAAACTCATCGCCGTTCGTCCGATGTACGCCGGTAAATGCTTCGGCGAAGTGGCCTTCAATACCACTCCGGCGATGGCATCGCTTCGTCCCAATGTTTTCCCGGCGGTGGAAAACGCCAAAGCCGGCGCTGTCACCAAGGTTGACGTTGCTGTTGACGCTCAGAAGAGCAAGATTCTGGAAGTGCAGAAAGACACCAGCGGCAAGGTTGACTTGACTGAAGCCAACATTATTGTTTCCGGCGGTCGTGGTATGAAAGGTCCGGATGAATACAAGATTCTGGAAGAACTGGCTGACGTGCTCAAAGGCACCGTCGGTGCTTCCCGTGCGGCGGTGGATGCCGGATGGCGTCCCCAGAAAGATCAGGTCGGACAGACCGGTAAGGTTGTCTCTCCGAATCTGTACATCGCCTGCGGTATTTCCGGTGCGATTCAGCATCTGGCGGGCATGAGCTCATCGAAATGCATCGCGGCTATTAATAAGGATGCGGAAGCTCCCATTTTTGCAAAGGCCGATTTCGGCGTTGTGGATGACTTGTTCAAAGTTGTTCCCGAACTGACCGCCGTCTGCAAGAAAATGCTGGCTTAAGATATTCACAAAGCTTCCGGTAAGGAGAACCCTTGCCGGAAGCTTACAATAAAACAGCCGCAAAGAATTTTTATTAAATTATCAATTCAGGTCTTCGGACTTGAAAGAAAAATTAAGTTAAAAATACATAAAAAACCTCAATTATTTCGGAGGATCAATGGAACATCATGGTATTAGCCCTATCGGAATAGGGAATGAAGGTCGTCAGGTTTTCTGGAACGCTCATAGTTTTGAGCCGTTCCTTTTTCTTTTTACTGCCATTGCCATGGCGATATTCGCCTACGGTGTTTACAAACGCTGGAAGCTCTGGAAAGCGATGGGTAAGGATGAAATCCGTGTGGACGAGCTTCCTGCACGAATAAAGTCTCTCATTATGAACGGATTTTTCCAGGTCAAAACATGGAAAGATATATACCCGGGAATTATGCATGGCTGTATCTTTTTTGGTTTCTTTGTTTTGATTTTCGGAGCCGCTTTTGATGCCGGAGAATTTCACATCACGGAGCCGTTGTTCAGCTGGGCGTTTTTGCGCGGCAGTTTTTATCTCGGGTTCTCCTTCCTGATGGATCTGTTCGGTCTGCTGGTGCTGATCGGAGTATTGATGGCCGCCTATCGCCGGTACATTCAAAAACCGGATCGCCTCACCTATAAAGGCACTCCGGATACCACGCCTGAAGATGGCATCGTTCTTTTACTGATCGGCGGCATCATCGTGACCGGATTCATTATTGAAGCCTTGCGTATTCACGCTACTTTGGATCCGCTTACCGGTTATGCGACGTGGGAAGGGTGGTCATTTGTCGGCTGGACCCTGGCCAATGTGATTTCCGGCTTGGATATTGAAGCAGCCAAAACCTGGCATTCCATCAGTTGGTGGACGCACACATTTATTGCACTCGGTTTTATTGCTTACATTCCATACTCCCGTTTGATGCATATCATTACCACACCGGCCAACCATTTCTTCGCGACGCTGAAGCCGACCGGATATGTGGAACCGATTCGTGATATTGAGAATCAGGAATCCTTCGGTGTGTCCAAGCTGGATGAATTCACCTGGAAGCAGATTTTTGATTCCGACGCCTGCACGAAGTGCGGACGCTGCCAGGATGGTTGCCCGGCCTATCTGACCGGCAAACATTTGTCGCCCAAGAAACTGGTTCAGGATATCAAGACATTCTGGCTGGAACAGGCGCCTCTGGCGGCCACCAAAGCCGTGGTTCCCGTTGCGGAAGGTGCTGAAGCGGCAGCTCCCGCTGAAGCGGCCGAAGGCGAAACCCCGGAAAAAGCTCTGATCGGCGATGTGGTCGATCTGAATGCCGTATGGGATTGCACCAACTGTATGTATTGTATGGAAAACTGCTCATCCTCGATTGAGCATATCCAGAAGATTATTGACATGCGTCGTTACAAAGTTCTGACCGAAGCCGATTTCGCTCCCGAACTGCAGTTGACTTACAGAAACATGGAAAACAACTCCAACCCGTGGGGTATCGGTGGGCATCTGCGCGGTGACTGGGCGAAAGAACTGGGTATCAAGACGCTGGCGGAAGATCCCAATGTTGAATATCTCTTCTATGTCGGCTGTTCCGGCTCTTTTGATGATCGCGGCAAGAAGATTTCTGTGGCGTTCGCCAAAATCCTGCAGGCGGCCGGTGTCAGCTTCGGTATTCTGGGAACGGAAGAAAGCTGCTGCGGTGATTCCGCAATGCGCGGCGGTAACGATTACCTGTTCCAGATGCAGGCTCAGGCCAATATTGAAGTCATGAACGGCTATGGCGTGAAGAAGATCATCGCCATTTGTCCGCACGGTTACAACTGCATCAAGAAAGATTATCCCAATTTCGGCGGCAACTACGAAGTGTATCATCACACGGAGATTATTGCCGATCTGATTGCGAAGGGTAAGATTAAATTCACACAGCCGTTGAACGGAACCTTCACCTATCATGATTCCTGTTTCCTCGGCCGTTACAACAAGGTTTACGCTCAACCGCGCAGCATTCTGAATGCTATACCGGGAACGAAGCTTGTCGAAATGGAACGCAACCTGTCCAAGAGCTTCTGCTGCGGCGCCGGCGGAGCGAGAATGTGGATGGAAGAACATGGCGACCGCATCAACAACGCGAGGACCGATCAGGCGATTGCGGTCAACGCAAACACGGTGGCTGTCGGTTGTCCGTTCTGCTTAACCATGATTTCGGACGGTATCAAAGACAGACAGAAAATCGATTCCATGATTGCATTGGATATTGCTGAAATTGTTGCCCAGGCAATGGGTATCGAAGAAGTGAAGGTCAATTTTGACACCTGCTCTGTGTAAGTAAACATTCATCGATGTTTTGTAAAAGCCCGGCTTGATGTCCAGCCGGGCTTTTTTTATAAGGATGTTTGCAACGTCCTGTCATTTTGCCGCTTTGTTTTTGAAATTCAAACGCGGCTCCTTTTTCCCGGCGCTCCGGGCTCCACTTTGCCTGTTCTTGCGGGCCGGATTTAAAAATATATTTGAATTTATACTTCAGAAGAGTATAATGCGCCATTCCAAAAAATTTTATTAAGGGGAGGGGAGTATTATGGCAGAAAACATCTCTTACGCGAGCAAGCCCTGGCTGAAATCCTACGAAAAGGGCGTTCCTGAAATCATCAATTATGAAGAACTGACGATGCCCGACTATCTCGAAAGATCCGCAAAAGACTTTCCCAATGATACGGCCATGGTATTTGTCGGTTATAAAATGACATACCGTCAATTCAAAGATCAGGTAGATCGTTTTGCCACCTGTCTGACGGATTTCGGCATTAAAAAAGGAGATGCCGTGGCGATTCTTCTTCCCAACAGCATCCCCTGTGTAGTGGCCTACTACGCTATTTTAAAGATCGGTGCGATTGTTGTTCTGAATAATCCGCTCTATTCCGATCCCGAACTGGAACATCAGTTTACAGACTCCGATTCCAAGGTTCTGATTACGCTCGATGCCCTCGGGAACCGCATGATTGATTTGCGGCCGAAAACAAAAATCAAACAGATTGTTTATATGGGCATCGGGGACTTCCTGAATCCGATTAAGCGATTTCTTGGTAAAAAATTGAAAAAATTCCCCTTCGCCGATGTCAAAGCGGCTCCGGACGTGTATCGCTGGATGGATTGCATTAAAAAATATCAGCCGAATCCGCCGAAAGTGAAACTGACCTTCGACGATATCGCCATGTACCAATATACCGGCGGTACGACCGGTGTGTCCAAAGGCGTTATCCTGACGCATGGGAATTTAAGCAAACAGGTGCAGCAGATTAACGCCTGGTTCCCGACATTCGGCCGCGGTGGAGAAACCATGCTGGGCGCATTGCCGTATTTCCATGTGTTCGGAATGTCCTGCTCCATGAATCTGTCGGTCGCCCTGGGCTGGAATCAGCTCCTGATTCCCCGGCCGCAGCCGCAGCCGCTTCTGGAGGCCATTCGGGAATACAAACCCACATTTACACCGTTGGTACCGACCATGTTTATCGGCATGCTCAACCATCCCGATCTGAAGAAAACGGACATGAGCTGTATCAAAGGAGCTTTCTCCGGCAGCGCGCCCCTGCCCGTGGAAGTAATTCAGGAATTCCAGAAACAGACCGGGTCTTATATTTCCGAAGGGTTCGGCATGACGGAAACCTGTCCGGTAACGCACATGAACCCGTTTATTGGAAAACAGAAGATCGGCAGCATCGGACTTCCTGCCTCTGATACTCTTGCCCGGATCGTCGATCTGGATGACGGTGTTACGGATATGCCGATTGGAAAACCCGGAGAGCTGATCATCAAGGGGCCGCAGGTTATGAAGGGGTACAAGGGAATGCCTGAGGAAACGGCCACCGTTTTGAAGGACGGTTGGATGTACACCGGAGACATTGCCACGATGGACGAGGATGGATATTTTTATATTGTCGACCGCAAGAAGGATATGATTATTTCCGGCGGGTACAATGTTTACCCGCGGGATATCGATGAAGTCTATTACGGAAATCCGAAAGTTCAGGAGGCCTGCTCCATCGGCATCCCCGACGCGAAGCGCGGAGAGAATGTGAAACTCTTCATCGTTCTGAAAGAAGGCCAGACCGCCACGGCGGAAGAAATGATCGAATACGGCAAGGCTCATCTGGCGACCTACAAACTGCCGACGGAAGTGGAATTTCGCAAAGAACTTCCCAAGAGCAC
>Ga0209201_1003816_pt1 | contig 12755 bp, 12 predicted proteins | sample AD_UKC055_MetaG_FD_184411 | JGI IMG/M metagenome (GOLD analysis project Ga0209201, IMG submission 184411) | Active sludge microbial communities of municipal wastewater-treating anaerobic digesters from USA - AD_UKC055_MetaG (SPAdes) (version 2) | ecosystem: Engineered > Bioreactor > Anaerobic >... | reverse complement strand
GACCAGACGGCACTCTGTGCGAGTTGAGTTCCGAAACTATCCGGAAGTGGCTATACCGGTTTCGGGCAGGTGGTCTTAATGGCTTGAAAGACAGAAAGGCTGGCTCCAAGGGGCCTGAAATCGGGGAGCAGCTTGAACATGCGTTTCTGAAACTTCGCCAGGAAAAGCCGCGCTGGACGATCCAGCTGATCTTGAAAACTTTGCAGGAGCAACAGCTCTGGAACGGTCGTCAGCCCAGCCAGCAGACTATTTATCGCTGGTGCAAGTTCAGAGGACTTCTACGAAATGGTAATGAAAACATCAAAGATGTCAGGGCTTTCGAATTCAGGAACTTTGGGGAGCTGTGGGTCAGTGATTTCATGCATGGCCCGCGAGTGTTGCATGAAGGCCGCAAGCGGAAAACATACCTGCTTGCGATTCTGGATGATGCATCTCGGTATGTTGTTGCCGCGAATTTTCATCTGGCCGAGTCTGTAGAAACCCTTATGATAAACCTGCGCACAGCCATACAGCGCTTTGGTCTGCCAATGAGGTTTTATACAGATAATGGGGCAAGTTATCGCAGCCAGATTCTCAGGCAGGTTGGGCAGCGATTTAACATTGCCATGCCGCATACGCCGCCCTACACCCCTCAGGGCCGGGGCAAGATCGAAAGATTCTTTCGCACTGTCAGAGAACAGCTGTTGGCTAAGACAGACGAAAGAACTCTGCCCGGCCTGAACCGGAAATTACATGAATGGCTTGCGGCTTATCACAATGCACCGCATGCCGGCATAGAAATGCAAAGTCCGTTCATCAAAAGGGCAAATATCGGGAATTCCTGCCGGGACCTGCCGCCTGCGGTTAATATCGACTCGATGTTTATGCAGCAAAGAAACTGCCGGGTCTATAGAGATGGAACTGTGAGGCTTCAGAACATGATATTCGAAACCCCGGAGGCCGTAAAAGGCGGTAGAACAGAAATCCACTACTACCCATGGGATCTGAATCAGGTCTTTTATTCAGAGCAGCGACTCCCGGCAAAGCTTATCGACAAACAGCTCAATGCCAGGCGCTTTGACAAGCCAGGCAGATAAGAAAGGAAAAGTATGACAAAGACGGTAACGGTGAGCGTAAATGAATTTTTTGGCTGGAAAAATCACCCTTTTTCAGATCTGACCGACCAGAACGATGAAATAATGGTCAAGCACGACCAGGAGGTCTTAAGGCGAGCTGTTGAGCTGCTCAAAATAGGAAAGAGTTTCGCGATTACCGGTGGTTCGGGTCTTGGTAAGACAACGTTAGCCAGAGCAATTATAAAATCTCTTGATCCCAGAAATTACCAACTCTTATGGGTTCCATACACAGGCGCAAACCGAGGCGGCATCTTGCGGATGCTGGCCGAAAAGACTGGCATAGAGTTGACCAGAAAAGGCCTGCCACCATTGGCAAAGCTACAGAAACACATTGCCGTCGAACAAAAAGATCGTGGTGCACCATTTCCGATTATCGTTGTCGATGATGCACAGCACCTGGAAAATGAATCGCTTATGGATCTGTGTGCGATGCTCATCAGTCCCGAAGAAAACAGAACTATAATGGCGATTATTCTGGTCGGCGACGAAATGCTGGACAGAACGTTGAGGTTAACCAGCCAGAAGGCGGTATCGTCGAGGCTGGCCTGTGTGTTTAAAATGAAATCTCTGGCTCAAGATGATGCAAAGGCCATGCTCAATTTCCGCATGGAAAAAGCAAAAGCACCAGGAAACCTGTTCGACCGCGAGGCCATGGAACTCATAACTGCCAACTGCGGCGGAAACAGACGAGAACTGATGAAACTGGCATTTAACCTATGTATGGAGGCGCATCTGAGAAATGAGAAAGTCATTACATCAGAAATGATCCTGTCGACTGAATATATGCAAGCAAACGGGTGAAGCGGAGATATCGGGTGGGAACCCGGTATCAAGGAATAACCCGGGCGGTATACGGTTCGGAGGCCTGCTGCAAAACAGCGGGCCTCACTGCTTTTTCAAATACTGATTTAAACCGCACTCTGTATCTGGTAAAATTCTCTGAGAAAATACCGGGACGTTTCGTTGAGAATCAACACTTATTGCAGGCCTGGAAAAGCTGTTCCCTGAAAACCGTTTTGCATTTATCCGGTCTGGTGAGCCTGAGCCGATCAGTGGTTTTCCGATAAAAACGCCAGGCAGACATTATGGCTGGCTGTCTATTGCCGGTCATTCAGCGTTGACCAATGAGCAACAGAAGCATCTTGCAGATGCGGCCCAAATGTACGCGCTTATCGTCGAACACAACGAGACCGGGTCGCCGCCAGGCAAAGAGAAGGTGACAGAATCGCTTCTGAATAACGAAGAGTTGCGTCGGGAAAACGAGCGCCTTCGAAATGAGCTGATCAAGTATCGGCAGGTTGATGATGAATTGCGGGAAAGCCAGGAGATTTTCACCACTTTCATGGAGCACAACCCTGCTTATGTATTTTTCAAAGATGAGAAGCTGCGGGCCATCAGATTAAGCAGAAACTACGAGCAGATGCTGGGCCGACCTCTTTCCGAACTCCTGTATAAGACAAGTGATGAGTTGTTTCCTGAAGAGCTTGCCAAACCAATGATTGCTGCTGACCGCCGGATTCTCGATGAAGGCCGGCCGGTTACGATTGAAGAAGAGTTAAATGGCCGCTTTTATTCGACTGTGAAATTTCCTATCAAAATTGCTGGCAGCTCTAACCATCTGGCCGGTTTTACCATTGATATTACCAGGCTTAAGCTTGCAGAAAAGGCATTGCGCGAGAGTGAAGCCATGCTTGCCCGCTCACAGCAGATCGCACACGTTGGTAGCTGGGTTCTTGATCTGACCACCAATCAGCTGATCTGGTCTGAAGAAACTTATCGAATTTTCGGCATAAATTCGCCCGAATTTGCGCTGTCCTTCGCCACCTTTTTAGAGATTGTACACCCTGACGACCGCACCGCCCTCGAAACCATGTATTTATCTTCCTTTCGAGAAGACCAGACTGGTTATGAAATTGAGCACCGGATTATTCGCCAGGATACCGGTGAAGTTCGCCATGTCCAGGAAAAGTGTTTTCATGAGCGCAATAAAGACGGAGAAATCGTTCGTTCGGTAGGCATAGTACAGGATATAACCAAGCGCAAGCTTGCAGAAGAAGAGTTGCGCAGGGCAATAGCTATTGCTGAAGAAAATGAGACCCGTTTTAAGGCCCTTCATAATGCTTCTTTTGGCGGCATTGTCATTCACGACAAGGGGATGATTCTTGACTGCAACCATGGCTTGTCTGAAATTACCGGTTACTCAGTAAATGAATTGATAGGCATGGATGGTCTGTTGCTGATCGCTGAAAAGTCCAGAGACATGGTTAGAGCACATATCAGGGAAGGGTATGAAAAACCTTACGAAGGAATTGGGCTGCGCAAGAACGGTGAAGAGTTTCCAATGCGCCTTGAAGCCCGTGAAATACCCTACCGGGGGCGGCGGGTAAGAAGCGTTGAATTCAGGGATATAACCGAGCAGAAAAAGGCCGAATCTGTTCTGGCCGCAGAGAAAGAGCGTCTTGCTGTTACCCTGCGCAGCATTGGTGACGGTGTTATTACCACTGATACTCAGGGAAATGTCATAATGATAAACAGGGTCGGAGATTTTAGCCCCCCTCTCATTTCCTAAAACCCTCACGTCTCAGGAAACAGGCTAGCGAGTCTTTTCAGCCCATTCGCGTCCCAGTGGGCCGTTTCAGCTTTTCTGCCATGCGCCCAAAACCAGCATATTTACCCACCAGTGACTCATAAAATACACCAACCAGCCCTACAGCACGCCCACGGGCTCATTTTTCCAAAACGGCTATAAAAATGCTGTTTTGGCGACTTTTTCCGCCAACGGGCTGTAGGTAACTTGCCCGACAACCACTAACCGCCCCTCTGGGCTCACCACAGGGGAAACCGTTTTAAATATCTCTTCCGTAAATCCTTTCCCCGCTGCACCGCCCGTCGAATCTTTAAAATACCGACTGACGCGGAAAAGTAAAAGCCTCCACCCCGTCCGGCTAAGTCGCCGGCCGGGTCCCCGCCTTGACTTTCCCGCGCCAGCCTGGTTGTCTGGGGGCATCGACGGGCGGCTCCGCAGGGGAAAAGAAGTTCAACGGGAAAGGATTTTGCCGTAACGGCAAACTTCTGACAATCCGTTTCTAGCGCGAAATGTCACAACTGAAAATGACAATAAATGACATTCGATTGAAATCTCAATTCCTGGTGAACAGCTCTTCCGGCAAAGAAAATCGTTTTGCCAGAATGCCTGCATGACGCTTATTTATGCGCCGTTTTCCGGAAACAATCTCGGAAACTACGCCCTGACTGCCAATTTCAGAAAGATCAGTTTGTTTAAGCCCATGTTCAACCATCAGATTCCGCAACAGCTCAACGCCGGAAATAGTGGGAATCTGATGATGAATTCGATCATAGTCTTCGACTATTACTTCAAAAAGCTCAAGCAAACTCGCCAGAGGATGCTTTTTATCATCGTTTACGAGATCAGCAAGATACTCCATGGCACGAACAACCAGATTATATTGCTTCCTTGTGTGAATACGAGACAACGGAATCTCTTTAGTCAACCTTAACCAGGCCGACTGAAAATCGTTTCCGAATGAAACTGGCTTTGCAACGCTACTCATTTTTCCAGGCTCCTTTGTCGTATTCCGCATGACTTAGAACAAAACGAACATAGACCTTGCCGCGATTGAAGTGAATGCCGCAGATAACTCGATAGTTGTTACCGGCAACATTGAAAACATAACGGTCTTGTCCGGATTTCAAACGAACTCTATCTACAGAGGGAAACATTGTTCGCAAATCATTAAAGTCTTTATAGTTGCGCGATTCAAGACAGTCAAACCATGTTCGCATAGGCCCAAGACTTTCTGGGTGCCGGTCAACGAAGTCTCGAACTTTTGCCCAACTGATAATGTGCATTTGCGTTCCCTCTGCTTTAATAATATCTCAAAATTGAGATATTATCAAGCAAATATTTAGTTTCTATGATTCTGCCAGTCGCTTGTCAGTTACACAAAACGGTTTATAGAGACATGTAATTCGAATTGCGGAAAGTTTGTCACAAAACTTCAAATTTCATGTCTTTTTCGGCTCATTCATGCCTTTTACAGCCGTTTCTCGGGAAACGTTTGGCTGGCTTTGTTGTCATTTATTGTCATTGAAGCGCCAAAAGTAAAATTAGTCTTCTGTCTCGACCGCTGACAGAAAGACTTCTGGTGGAACCTTGAACCGACGCGCCAGGGCTCCAATATGCCGCAGATTCAACTCTCGTTTGCCGGCTAAAATCTCTGACACCACGCCTTGACTTCCTAATTCCGAAAGATCCTGTTGTCGCAAGCCGTGTTGATCCATAAGAAAGCGCAACATATCAAGGCCTGTCACATCGTCCATCGGTTGCTGCGCATCATCATATTCGCGCAGTCGCATTTCCAGAATGTCCATCAGACCACACAGCGGATGTTTCTTCTTCCGGCCAATTTCAGTCATGACTTCTTCCATAAATGCTGTTGCCCGATCGTAATCTTCATCTGACCTGATTCTATCTACAGCCACAATTTTTACGACATCTAACCACTTGTTTAGAAGATTCTGCCGCTGCGGAATCCGATTTTTTGTTGCATTAACGCTGGTGCTCGTTTCCTTCATGGCTTCACCTCACTTCTTTTGGCGTTTTGGTTTCCATGTACCGCGGTCGTATTCTTCGTGAGTCATTACCGCCACAACGAAAACCTTCTGCCATCTATATTCGACCTTTGTAACCAAACGAAACTTGTTTCCACCGATGTTAAACACGCACAACCCACGCACATCATCTGTTGCCGGAAATACCGCCTTGATTTCCATCAGATTGTGAAATGTCATGCGGCTCACAATTTTAAACCATGCATCCAAAGGCCCTTTTGCGGTTATATGTGTCTGAGCGAATTCATTGAGTTTTCTGCGCGTTATAACATGCATCTTAATTTAAGTATATCTCAATTTGAGATATTTTTCAAGTGGCTCTTTGGCTTTAATACGGCAGTAACAGATAAAACAAGTCACCTAGGGAGTGGCGCGTAGCATAGTCGGGTTAAACAGCTCAAGCCAGAACCTTTTCAATAAGCTTATCTGTGGCGCTTTTTTCTCCGGTGGTTGCCATACTTTTACGGGCAAGGGTTTATTAACTGGTAATGGCAATAGTCTGGCGGATAAGGTGGCTATTTGCTTTGATTGTTCACTCAACAGCTGATTTTGTCTTTCAACAGTCGAGGCTAGCAGCAAAACAGCTTTTTCTAACTCGGTTATCCTGGCAGCGCTTTTGTCGTTTTGGTTACTTTGGCCGCAGATTTCCTCAGGTGGATTTACCGGCAAAGCCTGGGTAGCTTTTATTTCAATAGCGGCAACGGCGGGAGATGCGCCAGAGGTTACAGCCTTTTGCATTGAAATTAGAAGATCAACAGCACCAGCAGGCAAATAGAACTTGCCTTCTGTTTTTGTCATTTCAATATCAAGCAGTTCAAGCCAGTATCTTACTTTTTGTTTCGTTATACGGGCCTTGCTCGCGGCTTCCAGAATCGTTACCATGATATACAGCCTTTCAGACAGTGTGAATAAATTATTCTACGCGAATTATTCAATATTCGCTGACCACGTTATCGGCACATATTCAACATCTGATTACCCGATCGAGATTTTACTGAATATTTTTTATACGCCAGCGAATAAATTTTTATACAGTCGCATGGTCGCGATTTGGGAGCATAATTACCAGACACGAACAAAAGCTGACTGGAAGCTATTTATACGGTGTTTAAACAATTACAAAGCCGTTCTCAAAAACCATCGTTTTTAAGAACGGCTTCTGAACGTTGCATCTAAAACGAAAAAACAAATGTCAGCGATTCTCAAAAATCATTCTTGATTCTACATTCTCGATTCGTTATCTTCACAATGAATTTTGAGAGCCAGAGGTGTTTATGCGAATCGGTTATGCCAGAATTTCAACTGACGATCAAGATCTTTCTCTACAAATGACAGCCTTAGAACAAGCACTGTGTGAAAAAATATTCACTGATAAGATTAGCGGCAGTCTGGCTGATAGACCTGGCCTTAAGTCAGTTTTTTCACATCTTCGCGCCGGGGATACTTTGATTGTATGGAAGCTGGATCGATTAGGCCGTGGAGTGAAAGGGTTGATAGAGCTGATAACAAATCTGGAAAGCCAGAATATTCACTTTCAAAGTTTGACTGAACAGATTGACACATCAACTCCGGCCGGTCGCTTCTTTTTTCATGTTATGGCCAGTCTTGCACAAATGGAACGGGAACTGATTATAGAACGAACACAGGCCGGCTTGGCAGCAGCTCGCAAAAAAGGAAGAATTGGCGGTAGAAAACGTTCCATGACAGATAGCAAAATTGAAACAGCCAAAAAACTTTTTGCCGCTGGGGCGCTTCCAAAAGATATTGCGAAAGATCTTGGGGTTTCTATACCCACTCTTTATCGATGGTTGCCAGCATCAACCAGGACCTAAACAGAGCAAATTTCGTTTTGGTGCTAGAACACCCCCCTGAATAATCACCGTCTAAAAACTGATTTTAGACTACTTGGCGCGCTCTGTACGAAACCCAAAGTGATTTTTGAACCTTTTCCCCTTTCTGTTAGGAAATTTTCTCTTCTCAGGCCGTATTTTGAAAAAGTGTTCTCAAAACACGGGAGTTTTACGTTCTTGATCTTTGACTGTTCTCAAACATCAATACTAAAACTGTTCTTAAACCACGATACTGAAAAACGAAGCTTTTTGCCTTGTAACTGTAAAACTCTGGTTTGATAAGGGTTTTCAGAAAACAGTGTTCTCAAACTACAATAGCAGCAGCTTGCTTCTGCTGGCAGCTGTGTATTGTAAAAAATCTCTGGTGATCATCATTTGATATCTAAACTGTTTTCAAATATCGGTAGTTTACAAAAAAACAGACAAACGAACCTTGAACCAGATCAGCCAGGTTGGTTTACAAATTTTCTAAGTCCTCTAGTCGTAAGTTTATCTAAAGTACTATCTAAAATATATCCAACTAAAAAACCATGCCTGTAACTAACATCTGATCATTGCTTCCAAGTTTGGCACTGTTCTCAAAACACGGGAAAAGTGTTCTCAAAACACGGGAAAAGTGTTCTCAAAACACGGGAAAAGTGTTCTCAAAACACGGGAGTTGTAATGTGGTCTTCCCGTAAAAATCTAATTGAGGTTTTTCTTTCTATAATGGTTTGGTATGTGTTATTGTTTTACGGGTTTGTTTTCGTTGTTTGTTAAAAACGAGAGGGGGGGGGCCAATGGAACGAGATAATGTTAAGCAGAATATAAATTTTCTGGAATATCCTCTTTGGTTTCAAGACGAAATAGCTGCGGCAAATGCAGAAGAAGGCATGATTTGGAAAGATCGCGAAGGCTTTATTTATAGAGCTGGTTATAAGCCACCGGTTAAAACAGATGCAATTTTCTTGTTGTATTTGTTGATGCAAAGCCAGCGAAATGGTTATAAACAGGAGTTGACCTTAACACGTTATCAAATCCTCAATGATTGCGACTTAGGCGACAGCATTAGGTCATATAGTCGGCTTGAAGATAGTCTGAAACGTTGGAAAATGGTTGGTATTGAGTTTATCGGCTCTTTTTATGACGGTGAAACTTATAGTGCTATAAACTTTGGTATAATCGATTCTTGGTCTATCAACGAAAAAACAAAAGAGCTCAAAGTCTTATTCTCACCAGCATTTATACAAATGATGCTTGGCAAAGGCTTTTTCAAATATATCAACTTTGCTGAATTCAAGAAACTACGCTCGCCACTTGCAACCAGATTGTATGAAATCCTTTGCAAATCATTCCATGGTCGAGATACCTGGGAAATCAGTGCCGTCAAAATGGCTGAAAAGATTCCCATGAAAGAACGCTATCCCGCTCACATCGTTCCCAAGATCAAAACCGCTATAAATCGTATTAACAAATGTTCTGACACAAAATTTCTGCTTGAAACCCGCAAAATAAACCGTGGTCAAACCGTTCTATGCTTCAAAAAAGCAGTTTCTGCCAGAGCATTACTGCCATTTGACCAGCCAGAGAATAAGTCTTTCACAATTCCAGATAAGCCAGAAATCACTGTTTTAATCAATCTTCTTCCCGAGCCGCGCCGTTCACAAAAAACCATTCTTGAGCCTGTAATAGCCTTTTATGAAATGCGTGGCGCTGATTATGTGGCCCGGAACATCCGCTATACCACCAAAAACGCGAAAAGCAATTACCGGCCATATCTTTTGAAAGCTTTGCAGAATGATTATGGCCTTGCAATGCAGGAAGACGAAGAATCCGCCCGGCAAGTTGTTGCTCAGGAAGCCATTAAGATGCAGGCAATTGCTCAAAGTGAAGCCGTCGAACAAAAACGCCGCAAAGAGCAGGAAGAAAACAAGAAACGAGCCCAGGCATATATTGAAAGCCTTTCTGAAGAATCCAGGGCTGATCTTCAGGCAGAAGCCATTACCAGTATGTCTGACAATATAAAAGAAATTGTTCTGAAAAAAGGTCTTGGCAGCAAAATTATGTTGAATATGGCCATGGAAAACATTGCTTTGCAAAAGCTTGCAGAAATCAATGCTAGTAAGCCTGTTCAACCAACTTTGGAAATGGCTGCATAATTTTGACTGTTATCAAACTACGATAGTTTTTTGTTATCTGGGGTCACGACACCAACAAAACCATGGAAAAAGTCGTTATCGAGAAATTTTTTAAAAATACTTAAGCGTTTTGGTGTGAACTGGTTTGTGTTAAAATTTAACAAGGATTTTAATTTTCTTGCACACTGTGAGGGGCACCCATGAAAAATAAATTTTTTATTGCATTTATGTTTTTATTGCTTTCTTTTTGTGCATTTGCAGATGAAATGCTTTTTGATAAAGAAAAAGTTATTCTTGAAGGTCTTGGCAAGAAGAGCTTGAAAACACGCCTAAAATATATAGAGCTGGCGAAGCACTCTGATAGTAAAGCTGTTTTTGAGAAGCTTAGAGAAATGTACAGAGTTAATAATATCATCAAGGATGATGTCTTTTATGCAATGAAATGGATGAATGCCTACAATAAAGGTGTTTTTTCAGAAGCGTTTGCGGCTTCTATGAAAGAAGAATTTGAACGCTTAAAAAATCTAAATTGGGCCAATAGACCACAAATTTTTTATTTGCAAGTCTGCCTATCTATAATTCAGGATCAACTTTATCCTGGTTTCGATGGTTTTGTTGAAGAAATTAGCAAAGATATTGACAAAACACTTGAAAATTCAAGTCATGAACGGATAGATCCTGTTAAATTGAAAGCCGAAATACTTGGGGAGTGCATATTTTATTTTGCCAAGCGTAATAGATCAGGCTATATGCAAAAGCTCGCAGAAGTTTTTATGAAAAATGAGATCAGCGAACAAGCGAGTATAATAGAGCTATTTACTGAAAAAAAAGATCCAACTATTTTTGGGCCTCTATCTAACTTTCTTTCAAATGACGAAAACATCGATACGCATGAAACACTATTTGAACTATATGAAAGCTACGCAAAAACAATTGGTAAAGATATTCCCCAAAATATCCAAAAATCTATAAACAAACTAAAATTAGAAAGGCAGAAGAATGCCAAAGAGCTTTTAAAGGATTATTGATTTATGAAAAAATTCTTCTGCTTTTTGATTTGTTTTCTGCTTCAAATTTTGCCAATAATGCTATTGGCAGAAAATAACACAGCCTATTTGCATCTAAGTAAAGAGGAATTAAATCTGAAAAATGATTTGATTAATGCTCTTAAAAGGGACGACAAGGGCAAGTATGAAGAGTATCTTAGCCAATTTCCCGCCTTGATAGATGCTTTGACTTTATGCAAAAATGGTCTTTCGAAGAAATTAGCTTGGGATTCTCAAAATTCCAGATATGTATTGGTGGAAAAAAAGCAGGTTTCTCAATATGGCATTGGGCAGCTTGTTTTTAATTGCCTAAAAAGAACAAAAACCGTTGTTTTATTCACAAAAGGCTTTGGTTCCAAAAGCACAACTGGTGGCGGCGAAATAAATGGTGCTTGTCTTGAGGGTGAATGGGCAAACATCGGCAATGGCAAAGAAAAATACAAAGTGCGCAATTATAATGTAATTTTTGTTTCTGATGATTTAAAATCATCTCCTGCCGCTATATCATTAATTTTGGCTCACGAAGTCGGTCACATATTGGCTGATGAATATCGGGCAAATTGTCCATTACCATATGGCTACACAAAAGAAACTCTTAAAAAGCCTCCATTTTGCTATTTTCCAAATTTTGAAAATGATGATGACGATATGTGGTGTTATCCATTTGAAGGTATGATGGCAGAAGACTTGGGGCTTACAACACTAAAAGAAAAACATTTATACACAGGTGCATCAATAAAAATAGCTCCAGATGCTATGAGATGGTATACCAATGTCATCGGCAGTAAAAAAATAAAATTTCCTCGGTTCTATGATAGGCTTAGAATTAACACATGCATACAACGCAAGTTAGAATACCTTGATCCATCCAAAAAACATTATTGTGGTATGCGCTGCAAATATTTTGATCGATATGAATATTGTGATCGACCTGTAAAGATTCCACCTTGTCATCAGTGGCAAGAACACTTGGATGGCTGGCTCAAAGAATAATAGTTCATAACATTTGCTGAAACACAAAATTTGAGGTTAATGTGTCCCGGCCCAGGAGCCTCTGCCGTTGTCCGCATTTTTTTAAATTGGATGGCTGGTTGCCTCCGCCCACCGCCCGCAAGCTCCGGCGAAGAGGCTGAAAACCGCGGGGTAACCGCGGCGCAAAAACCGCGCCAGTCGGGCCCCTCCCCGGCCCTCCCAACTGTCACGCTTTTTGCTACCGCCGCTTGCCGCCTAATAGGCCTATTAGGCGGACATTACCCCGCCAGCCTCTTCGCCTCCGGCACTCCCTCGCATCCCGAGCCGTAAACGGTCGGGCGCTCACTCGGCTTCCGCATAACAAAGTTTATGCGGAAACTTGCGGGCTTGTCTGCAATTTGCGCAACTCTCTGCCCTAACGATGCCAACTCCGATCAAGGCGGCACCAGATTCTGAAATTATCCGGCCACCCCTTCCGATCGAGTCCGACACCCAGACAACAGCTGTTTTGCCTCCCGCCGGTTTGCGCTAAACAAGCCCGATTGCTCCCATTTGAGGCAATTACTCCCTCGGATGGCACACGGCCCGCGTCCTGTCGAGGTGCCAGGGTTCCGGCAGCTTCGCCGCCTCCACACCTGCCCACCTCCCGGAAAGCCCTTCGGGCTTCCGCAGGTCGCCGCAATGCCCATCTGCCCCGGCCAGGTCTCTACTGTTTGTCATTTATTGTCATTCTTCCGACTTCTTGCGCATCATTGCCACAGTCGCCGCGTCATCTGGACATTGCGGCCGTGTGCCAAACGGTCTTAAACAACTGGCCGGCAATCAGCAGCAGGCGCAATCCCTCCCGAAGCCCAGGAGGGCAAGTGTCGGAAATGCCACGGATGGCAAATTTCCGACCACCGGCCCCCAGGGGCCTCCTAAGAGAAAACCCTCTATTGAAAGATGTATTTACCTTTCAATAGAGGGTTTTAAGCAAAGCCAAGTTATTTAGAGAAACACTTTATACCCGATGTTAAAGAGTTC
>Ga0209201_1003814_pt1 | contig 12760 bp, 8 predicted proteins | sample AD_UKC055_MetaG_FD_184411 | JGI IMG/M metagenome (GOLD analysis project Ga0209201, IMG submission 184411) | Active sludge microbial communities of municipal wastewater-treating anaerobic digesters from USA - AD_UKC055_MetaG (SPAdes) (version 2) | ecosystem: Engineered > Bioreactor > Anaerobic >... | reverse complement strand
GTCCGAGGTGATGTTGTTCAGTGTATAGTTCAAATCAATGTCGTCAAAGGAGCTGAAATCCTTTCTGATGGCCCGGTCCAGATTGGTCATGTCTCCGGCAAATTCATCGCTGACCAGCGCCATGAAAGCTTTGGGATCATGGCCTTCGTAAGCGGCAATCATTTTATCCAGCGCTTCCTTGATAAAGCTCATGACATTGCGGTCGGAAAGCACCACCTGGCGCGAGGTTGCCGCAACATCGTTGGTTTTTCCCGTTGTGTCGGATACTTCAATAAAAATGGCGTATGTCTTGCCCATTTCCGGTTTGAAGCTGAACTCAAAAACGCCGCTTTCGGAAAGGTTGGCGTCCTTCCAGGTTTCTTTTCCGTCCAGGCTGACCCGGACGCTGCCGATTTTTCCTTTTCCCGCAACGGCTTTGCCGTTGATGGTGACTTTGCCTTCCGGCAGCATCTCTTTGAACAGCGTTATTTTTGAACCTGTTTCATCAAAGGACGCCTTGTTGATAAAAAGGTAACTGATCTCTACATTTTCTTGCGATTGGCCGAAAATCCACCATTTTGCCTCGACGCTTGCCAAAGAAAACAGAACAAGCGCAAGAGAAAGGATCATTATTAGACTTTTTCTTCGGTATTTCATGATTTTCCTCCTTTGGAAAACTAAATCTCAAGAATTAAACCGGCGGTCAGGCTGGTTTCTCGAAAGTTGTTGTCGGCGTTTGTGTAACTGAAATCATTGTATTTGGCCCTGAAAAACAGCATGCCCTGATTGAGCTTTTTGAGAAACGGCGGCCGGTAGTTCAGGTTGAAAGAAGCAAACGTCTTATCCGTATCCTGACCGACGCTTTTGTCTAAACGATTCTGGCCGGCCTTGATGTTGGAGGTAATCTTCCAGTCCGGAATATCCAGACCGAATCCGGCGGAATACTCATAAATCTGATCGGTGCTGACCACCAGTTCGTTACGTTGCGTCCACCCGCCCAGATACACGGCAGGCTTCAACACCACGATCCCCAGCGTATGACGGCTGCTTAAAGAGGTGTTGTAGGTAAACTCATTATTTCGCTCTACCGTCGTCATTTTATTGTCATAAAGCGTGTATCCCAGATTCGTGTCGCTGTCCAGAACACCAAAAAACTGGTCCTGATAGTTCAAGGTTACGATATGATTATAGTTTTCCGTATGGTTATTGGAGGTAACATCCAGTTTGTAGGCCAAATCGGTTGTGCCGTAAGCTCTTCCCAGCAATCTTTTGAATGTAAAACCCAATTCCGGTTTATAATAATCCGTCCGGCCCGTAGTTTTCTGTCCGTCCAGATTGTCCCGAAACCAGAGAAATCCGAGATTGGCTGTAATGTTTTTTGTGTATTTATAACGCCATTTTGCCTTGGCCTTTTCTCTGTCCGACGTCGCTGAACCGACCAGCGTGGTAAAATTCGGTGCAATTCGTTCGTATTCCAGCGTAACCCTGCTGGGATCCGCATCGCCGACAGCGGTTAATTTATAGGCGGTACCATGACGAGTGGTCTCGCTGCCGTCATTTCCCGTCCATTCTCTCTGATCGGAAAGAGAGGCTTCTCCTGCAACGGTCAAACCAGGAATCGGCTTATATTCCATGTCAAGAGTATAGGCGCGGTTCAGATACAGGGAATCCGTCGGATTGACACGATCATTATCCTGGGATTGAACATAACTTAAACCCGCCCAGAAATTCGGTCCCAGATTTTCCTTGATGCGCGCGCCCATCACCTGCCGGGCAATGGCTTTCACCGGGCCGTTGTAAATGGCAAAAGCGTTGTCCCATCGGGAATAGGCATAACCATATACCAAACTCACTTCCGGAATATAGGTATTTTCCTTGACAAATTTGTAAGATGCCCCTTTGACGGCCGAACTGAGCGCATACTGGGAAAAAGTCTCAAAAGTGTCGCCGAGGTTCAGTGTGTGCACCTTATTGGAAATTCTCCCCTGGAGGTTGGTGAGAGAAGCGGTTTGCAGGTCGTTGTTCGAATCATCCGTCAGCTTAAGACCAAAATTGAAGGTGTAATCAAAGCCTTTATAATTTCCAAGATCATTGATATTCAGCATATTCAGGTAACTGAATCCCTCCCGCAATGATGACTGGCTGCTGCCTGGTCCGGAAACATCATTGTAAGTGTAGCTGAATTCATTGGACGCATGAAACTCATTTTCCGCTTTCACAGAGGAGGGATTCCCCATAAAAACGAAACACAGGAGAATGGCCATCAGCCACCGGATGTTAATGGAAGAATAGCATCTTCCGTTTGTCAAAAAGATTCTCATGTTTTTTAAAAGCTCCTTTCTAAATGCGTATAGTTTCCAAGGTCCACTAACCGGCCTTGGATGTTCTCTGATACTCTATCACTTCACTACGATATTTCTGTCATGCCCTGCAAGCGATTTTCTTATCTTTAACCCTTTTTGCTTTATTGAATATACAAAAATTTCCCTCCCAGGGTTTTTGTGATCTTCGCTCTCCCGGAATCATCAATAGTCACTTCTTCCTGAATGCTTGATTTTTCTTCACGCTTTAAATTCCGCTTTAAAATTCTGCTGGTAATGACTGCATCGTAATTGACTCTGTATTTGGATTCTCCAATTTTGCTAATCTGCATGTTCTGGATTTTAAACTGGATTTGATCAAAGATGCGAAAAGTCCGCCACAAATGACGCTGAAGATCCGACAGAGTACCACCATCATAGGATTCCCACTGATCGCTCAGACAATAGATGACACCGGAGGCATTTTTCGATTCATAAGCTTCCTTAAACCGGTCATAAAGGTTTCGAACCGTGGAAGACCGGTTCTCTCCTGCCAACATGCCTTCCGAAAGACGTGGCGATAAAGAGGCCATGGGCCCCGGTTTTTCCTGTGACCGACCCGACGGATCCTGATCGACCACATCCCGGTTTTGTCCGGACAAGGGCTGCTTTGCATTCTGACGATCACCCGGTTGACCAGTGGGTTTCCTGCCGCCAAGAGATTTCCTGCGATCATCGGCCGGCATCTGTCCTTCTGTATCCGCATTTTCTTTTCTCTCTTCCTTTTGAGTCATGCCGGCTACAGGCGATCCGGCGCTAGGTCCGGCCGTTTGGCCTTTTACAGGCGCTCCGGTTCCCGTGGACTGCCCTCCTTTACCCGGCAGTCCGGCCGTTCCAACCCCTGCGCTACCCGATACAGTTTTGCATTCTCCGTTTGAATAATTCCCCCCCTTGGCCAGACATTCGTTTTGCAGCTTCAGCTCTTCTTCCGCCTTGGCCCGATCAATTTCCCACTGTTTGGCCTCTTGGGCGACTTGCTCGCCATAACGCTTCAGGTGAGCTTCAATGGCTCCGGCGAGATCGGCACAGGCAATCCTGATTGCCTGATTTGGATGGGAGGCAGCCAGATCCTTGATATTATCGAGTTTAACCGATACGGTTTGATCGCTGGCATTCTCTTTCAATTCAAGATTAGTCGCCAATGCCGTGCCGTTGTTCAGGGCGGCGCGAAGCTTTTCCTGAAAGGTGCGGTTTTTTAGCCCCTCCTTGTAGGTATTGCTGCCATACGAGCTTGCAGGAATCGCCTGCACGTCAGACGCCATTTTCGCAATTCTCGAGGCATAAACGACAACATTTCCATCCACGATAGCGTAATCAGGTATGTCAAGGTAGTAATTTCTTATCTCCGCGGCCTTCTTTTCCAGCATGGCTTTAAGCCCCGTATCCCCGTTGGGATCCCACCTGGCCACTCCCGTCCGTTCCATTTCTTTCAGCAAGGCATCGGCGGCGGCATTTGCTTTCGCTTTATCGAAGGGGTTCCGATCCTCGGAAGATTTCGCCAGAAATGTGCGTATTTCCGGATTGTTTTCAGTGGCCACATACAAATGGATCATCACGGCATTGACCGGTTCGGCAAACTTATATAGAGGGGTTGAATAAACCTGAACCGCCTCGTTCCAGTAGCGCACCCTTTTCAAAAGGTTGTTCAGATAGAGCAGATCGACCCCAATACTGTCCAGGTTTTTCCGGTTGTCCGCAATCAGCTTATCGTTCAACTCCGTCTCTGTTTCCAGCATCAGCTTCTCTACATCCTTCATGGCGGCGACTCTTTTTTCAACGTCCGTCAACGCTTGCGCCTGTGGATCAGACTGTAAATGGAGGGCATAGATTCTCTCTTTGACCTCAGCAATTTCCTGACGATAAATTTCCCGGTCGGCAAGGTGCTTTTTGAGACGGCTGATGTACTCCATTGCCTGGCTTTGCCTCCCGCTGATGCCATCATAATTGTTTCGCTCATTGGATATTTTTCTTTCCATGCCTTCGAGATAATAGACGACCGCATCGCCTCTTTCGCCCCATTTCGGCAGTTTCAGTTTGGGCAATCCCAGGTATCCATCGGCTTTCTCATTGCTCAAGCTGTTCAGAAGCTGTTTCACACCGGCCGGCGTTTTCTCATAATTTACCGGAGGAGGATATGCAGGGTAATCAGGATATGAAACCGGAATACTTTGTTCAAGTCTTGCCAGCTTGTCCAGGGCTTCCTTCTTCAATTTTTCCGTGTCGGCATATTTCGCCCGCTCTTCCTTGACCAGCCTGCCTGTTGCCTTGACCAGGGCTTTGTATTGAAGCTGAACGTTGCCCGCATAAAGCTCCCTCTTGGCATCGTAATTCTTTTTTTCTGCCTCCAGATCCTCATGCGGCTTTCCGGCTGTTTGCTCCCAGCGCTTCAAAGCCTCTGATGCACTATTGATACATCTTTCAAAAGATTTGCCGGCGTCGGCTCCACAAGGATTCGCGCCGCTTGCCCAATGGCAGTATTGATTACAAGCATCCTTCTGCGCCTCCAGGGTTTTTCGCTGGTCCTCCAATGTCCGGAAAATTGTTTCTCGCCGTGAGTTATAGGCAGGATGCTGATCGCCTGCCGGATTCGCCTTGTAGTATTTTTCGCCGAATGTCTTATATTTTTTTTCTGTTTCCTCCGCAATGATGACGGCTTCCTTTTCCATATCCTGACTAGACTTTGCCGAATGCAGCCTCATCGCAACTTCATCAATGCTAATGAAATCCGGCGAAATTTCCATGAGGGAAAGTGAGGTCTTGTATTGGGATGCCGATGTTTGCGCGGTAAAATCTTCCTGAATGGTTCTGGGGATGTCCTTGATCACTTTTGAAACATCGTTCCAGGATTTCTTGAGGGCTGCTTTTGTGGCCTGTTTCTTCTTACCGATATCTCCCCCGTCGGGAAGCACTCTTACATAAACTCTGACATAATACCCGATTTTGTCCCGAATATCGTAGAGACTATCCCAGTCTTGATTTTTTTTCGCTTGGACAATCATCTGCGGAACCTGCTTTGCGTAAGCATCAATTTCAGGAAGTTTTTTTTCAGCCTCCTCAGCGCCGATAACAAACCTCTGAAACTCGGGCGTTATTTTCTTGGACGCCTTCTCGATCTTCTTTAATGTTTGCAGCAGGATCACTTCGTTCTCGACTGCCCTGGCATAATTGTTCAGCTGGCGCAGAAGACCGGCGATCCAGGTTTCTATCTGCTGCCTGTCCTTGAACAGTTCCGCCTGCTCTGCCACGTGCGCGCTTTTCCAGCCGTCAAAAGCGGCAATACTAAGCCAATCCCACGCGGACGGTTCCGGAAAAGTTTCTTCAAGTTCTTGCGTAACATACAGATTCAGATTTTTCCTCCAACTTGCATCCTGGAGAACCTTGCGAAAGAAATACTCCACCGACTCTCTGGTGACTGGAATCGGATCACTCTTGTCACCAAGCTTTCTGCCTGTTCTTGGCTTCAAAACCGGATCGTTTTCAATCGTTCCATAAAACGATTCAAGGTCGCGGGCAATTTTGGTGGATTCCACCTGAGCATAGGACTCTCTTGTAATGGAATAAGCCGTCAATGCTAACTGAAAGACCCCTGTAGAGAGACCGACATATTCCAGAAGGCCCTGGCCGGAAGGCCATCCGGCGATTTCGGACAGGACGGCCAGCATGGCTTCCTCTCCGGCGCCGGATATATCGCCTTTGGCAAAAGCCTTAGTCGTCACGCTGCTATATGTGGCAGCAAACCCGGCGGCTTTGTTAAACACATCGATAGAGGCTCCATACCTCTGGCCGTCTTTTACCTTGTCAAGAAAAATACCGTAGCCGGTAGTAAAAAGAGAAGCATCCGCATTCCACATGGCGTCATAAACATCATCTTCTGAAGCGGCTTTGCAAAGCCCGGGTATAGCCAGCAGGCAGAAGATGAGAATCAATATGCAAATATATTGGGATCTTTTTTTAATGAAATAGCGGAAATAGAGGCATAACGATTCATTTTTCATCGGCAGCATCCTTTCTTCAAGAAAAACCTATAGGCCACACAGAAGAAAGATCATGGATATCTGGAAAACCACGAGGAATCCTATGAGATTACCGGAACAACTCTTCAGTTTCATCGGGCTTTGTCTCGTCCTTTTCGCCGGGCATGGCGGTGTCCAGGAAGCATTCATCAATAATTCCAGGACCTTCCGTTTGAACGCGCAGGCCGGTTTTCGCATTGACCTTAATAAATACAATACCTTCCGGCACAGGAAAGGATTCCACCGGCTTGTCCTTTAAGACTTTTTCCATAAAATAGAGCCAAACCGGCGCAGCCGCGCGGCCACCCACTTCCTGTCGGCCCATATTTTTTTCCTGATCAAACCCGATCCATACGCCGGTGATCAGAGATGGTGTAAAACCCACAAACCAGGCATCTCTCGTGTCGTTGGTGGTTCCCGTTTTACCGGCAACCGGTCGGCCGATGCTTTTCACTCTTCGGCCTGTGCCGCTTTCCACAACATCCTGCATCACGTAAGTGGTCATAAAGGCAATGCGGGGATCAATCACCTGCTCTGCTTCCACTCTGGTTTCCTCAAAAACATTGCCTGTGCGATCCACAATTTTCCGGATAAAGAAAGGTTGCACCTTTTTTCCGCCGTTACCCAAAACGCCATAGGCACGAACCAGTTCCTGCAGAGTAACGCCGGATGATCCAAGCGCAACAGACAAATTCCGTGAAAGCGGCGATTCAATGCCCATATTGATGATATAGGATATGGCGTAATCAATGCCAATGTCCTGCAGAATCTTGACCGTGACAACATTGCGGGATTGAACCAGAGCGGTGCGAATCGTAATCGGCCCCAAAAATTTCCCATCGAAATTTTTCGGTCTCCAAAAACCGTCTTCCTGCGAAGGATCTTCCAAAGCAAGAGGCGAGTCAACCACCTGCGTGGAAGGATTCATGCCCTTATCAAAAGCCGCTGTGTAAATCAGAGGCTTGAAGGCCGAACCTGGCTGACGGCGTGACTGAATGGCCCGATTGAATTCACTTTTGTTGAAATCGCGCCCGCCAACCAGCGCACGAATCGCGCCCGTTTTGATGTCCATGCAGTAGAGCGCTCCCTGGATCAAACCTTTTTTGTATTTATCGCGTTCTTCCATTTCCGAAAGCCCCTTGAGCAGGGCCTCCCGGGCGGCCTTCTGCGCCGAAAGATTGATCGTTGTGTAAATAGCAAGACCTTCCCGGTAGAGCACATCCGAACCGTACTTTTCCTGCACATAACGGCGGACATGCTCGACAAAATAAGCAGCTACCTTGTCTTTGGGTTTGACCGGCCTCAGTTTGACGGGCGCTTCAATCGCCTGGGTCATTTGCTCGGCGGAAATGAAACCTTCTTCTTTCATGCGCGTTAAAACATAAATTTGCCTTTGTTTGGCCCGATCGAGGTATTGAAACGGTGAGTATGTGGTTGGCGCTTTCGGCAAACCGGCCAGCATTGCCGCTTCCGGCAGGGTTAGCTCCTTGGCGCTTTTTCCGAAATAGCCAAGCGACGCAGCTTCTATACCGTAGGCGCCGTGCCCCAGGTAGATCTGGTTCAAATACAAATTCAGAATTTCATCTTTTGTCAGGTACCGGTCAATGCGGTAAGAAAGAATGGCCTCCTTGAATTTGCGGATGTATTTCCTTTCCGGTGTCAAATACATCAGTTTGGCCACCTGTTGTGTAATCGTGCTGCCGCCCTGCACGATTTTGCCTGCTTCGACATTTTTAAAAAAAGCGCGGAAAATGCTTCGGAAATCCACCCCCTGATGCTGATAGAAACGGGAATCCTCCGCCGCAACAAAAGCATATTGGGCAATCTTCGGAACATCGGAGATATTCACCAGTTTTCGATCTTCCAAAAAGAATTCGTCTATCAGCTCATCATTTTCGTCATAGACGCGGGACGCAATGCTGGGCCGGTAATCTTTAAGAGCATCAATGCCCGGCAGGTCACGGGTCAGCTCATTGAACGCATAGGTTGCAGCACCTGCCGCCAGCGCAATGAGCACCACAAAAAATGCTAATATTTTCAAAATTCTGGAACGTCTTGTGCCCTTGCTGACTTTTTGAATCTTTTTTTTGCGTCCAAACATCATGCGGCCCCTATGCTTCCGTTTTTTCTTCTTTTTTCCCGGCAGCGAACCTTGCCACAAATATGCTCACTTCATACAGGAACAACAAAGGTATGGCCATCAAGACCTGACTGAAAGCGTCTGGTGAAGGCGTGAGAATCGCTGCGGCAATAAACATCAGCAAGATGGCATATTTCCGATTTTGAGAAAGAGTTTTATCCGTTACAATGCCCAGTTTCGCCAGAAAAAAAATTAAAACCGGCAGTTGAAACGACAAGCCGAATCCCAGCAAAAACTTAACAAAAAGGGACAGATATTCGTTAAAGGAAATCATGGCCTGCAAGTATTGATTGTTGAAGCTGACAAAAAACTCAAACGCCGGGGGCAGGACGACAAAATAGCCGAAGACCACACCACCCAGAAAAAGTAAAGTGGAGGAAAGAACAAAGGGCACCACGTACTTTTTTTCCTGCGGAAGCAGCGCGGGCGAAATGAATCGCCATATTTGGTAAAAAATAAAAGGACTGGTCAAAACCAGGGAAGAAAACAAAGAGACCTTCATATAGGTGAAGAAAGCCTGGGTCAGCCCGGTATATATCAAATAGCTGTTTTTGGGCAAAGCCTGAGTCAGAGGCTTTGTAATAATCATAAAAAGGGTGTCTTTAAAATAATAACAGACAAAAAACCCGATCCCCAGTGCAATCAGCGCATTGCTCAACCGTTTGCGCAGTTCCACCAAATGTTCAGTTAAAGACATTTTTAAATCTTCGTTGGTTTCCATATTTTGCCATGTCGTTTGATTAGAAAGTTATTGATATATTTATGGATTTAATTTTTTAAGCATCTTTTCCAGATGACTCATTCCGGGTGGGATCAGAATCGGTCTTTTTCATCAGCAAAGAGTCCTTCAACCCGTCATCCTTTGCCGGCTTATGATCATCTTCCTTGAGGGCATCTTTCAGATCATCCGTAACGCCTTCGGTTGCTTTTTTGAATTCACTAAATCCTTTGCCAAGGGTTTTCGCCAGATCAGGCAGTTTTTTTGGCCCGACAATTAAAAGCGCGATAATCGCGATAATAATCAGTTCCTGCATTCCAATTCCGAACATGGGTTCAAAACTCCCTTCCTGTATTCATTTATTCCTATATATTGATTGCCGCATTTGTCAATGGATTTCATCTTGACGGCCATATCGCTATTCTATAGACAACCTTTATGACTCTGGATGAACAAATCAACGAATTGACAAATTCCGTATCGCCCGACCTGCTGGATTTGGCCCGTCCGGGCATCGTGCTGGTAGTCGCGGGCGTCATCATCGCCGGTTCGCTAACCGGTAAGCCGGCTTTCTATGCGGTCGGTCTGTTTCTAGCCCTGCTGGCTTTGGCCATCCGGCAGGTTACGCCGCATATCCGCAATGCGATCAGAGGCTTACGGGAGGGAATCAGGCAAAGCGGCTCCGTCGATATCACCATCAGGCAATGGCAGGATGCAGAAAACAACAGCCACGAAGACTATTCCGGGCGAATTATGCTGGACCGCCAGCCTCTGTGGCAAATGGATTTTGCAACACCCCAACACTGGCAACCTGAAAAAGGACAATATCCGGCACAACTCGTTTTTATCCGGGGCGTGGAATGGCCAGTCCTCATTTTGACCGAAAACGGACTTCTGTATCCGGCCTCAAGACCAAAACATCCGCAAACACATTCGCAATAATCTATTTTCAGAATCCCTGATCGAAGCCGATATATATCATAGCCCAGTCTTTTTCCTTTTGATATTTTCATTGCGTACCCTTAATCTACAGAATTCCACATCTTGTATCCAAAATCTCTTGTCCAAAATCTCCTTGACACACCAATCCACGTTTCCTATATTGCCCTCAAAAGAAAGCAAGTTTTACTCTATAATTCAGAAGATCATCATGAGTCCATACGCATCAAAAAAGAATCAGGGCGCTTTACACAAGGGATTGCCTGGGCAGCTTATTGGTTTTAGCCGACGGGATTTTCTGAAAGGTTCAGCCGGAGCTGTGTTCGGATTGTGCCTCGGCTCTTTGATCGGCGGATGCGGAAGCAGCAGCAATTCCAATCCCACGTTTCCGGTGCTGGTTTTTACGGATGTGCATTTCAATCCATTCTATGACCCGACGCTCTTTCCATATCTTAAAGCCGCGGACCCGGAACAGTGGACCACCATTTTTCAGGGTTCCGGCATCACCGCACCGTCGGTATGGGGAGAAGACGCAAACTACCCGCTTCTTGCGCTTGCCCTCGCGGGTATAAAACGGAATGTAAGGGCATCCCGGATGGTCATCTTTACAGGCGACATCCTTGGCCATTACTTTTCAACAAAGTTCTATGCCCTGAATGGTTCGAACGACCAAATTGCTATGCAGGCTTTTACCGACAAGACCATTGCTTTTTTCACCAAGCAGGTCCGCGCGGCTGTGGGAACCGTTCCCATTATGTTCGTTCTGGGCAATGCAGATTCCTATTCTCTCATTCTTCCTCCGGATGCAAACTTCTTTGGCAGTACGGCGGGATTTTATTACAGCCAATTTCTGCAAAGCGCCGCCGACCAGTCAACATTTCTGGCAACCTTCAACAGCGGGGGGTATTATTCCGCTGAACCGGAGGAAATGAACCTCGTTGTGATCGGTCTCAACACCTATGAATTTTCGCAGCCTTTCGGCATACTGTTCTCAACCGAAATCGATACCCAGCTTGCCTGGCTTGATGCAACCCTCGCTTCCGCGCAAGCTCGGGGAAAGAAGGTGTGGCTGCTGATGCATGTGCCGCCCGGAGCGCTCTATCCGAACTGCGTCATGACCAACGGCCAGCTCACGACCACCAAGATGATGTGGTATGCTCAACACCAGACGAAATTCCTGAACATTCTTGCGAAATATCCGGGTCTTATCACCTTTACACTGGGTGCTCATACGCACATGGACGAATACCGCATCATGCTTCCCGGAATCACCATGGAAATCACCCCCGGCATCACTCCATACTTCAACAACAACCCCGCTTTCAAGATATTCACCTTCTCCGAATCTACACTGATGGCCACCGATTATACCATTCTGAACTATGATCTCGCGTCGGCCCCGCCAATTTTCTCGGATTATTACACTTTTTCAACGGTTTATTTCATGCAGGGTTTTTTGAATATGAACCGGATGGAACTCTGCCCCCTGCTTCGCACGGATAGTTGGGTGCAGACAAAGTACAGAGAGCGCTATTATTCGGGACACGCCACCTCTAACACTTTTAACCCGATCCCGGACGAGAATTGGCCTATCTACTGGGCCGGCATCGGTAATATGGATGAGTCTAGTTTTGTTACAGCGGTCAATACATATTAATACTTTTCCAGCCTGGCGGTTAAAATTCAGCATATCCGTCCCGGACATCAGTAAATCAGTTATCCGTGGGCGTGAACTTGCTGAACGGGATGGCTTTTGAAATCATAAATCCAAAACATTGTATTTTCTCAATAATAAAACGGTAATAAAGAATAAAAATATTTTAGGGACAGTTCTGTGGATTGTTTTTTTCATCCTGCCGCCCACTTTAGCTTTTTCTGTTGTGAAAATCTTCGCCCTGCATTTCATCTTGTAATTTCTTCCCTATTTTCTTCTTTCATGTAATCCTTCGTCTATTGTCTTTGCGCCTTTGTCGAGCTTGCGCAGCTGTTGACCAGGAGACAACTATCTCTTTATTCCTTCTCGTCTCCGCCCAATCAGCTGAGCTGAGCGATGGCACGAGCCCACATGGAAGGCCAGCGGCCATCCATGCGGGCAATGGGACATGCGCTCCAGCGCTTTGATGCCCGGCTATTTTCTTACTTCAACCAAATTTCCATTAACAAATTTGTGGAGAATGCTGGATACGTAAGTCTGATAGGGTAAGCCTTCATTGACTGCCTTTTTTTGCAGCTCAAGAAGATCTCTTTCAGAAATCCGTATATTTAACCTCTTATCCTTGCGTAACGTATTACGTGCATAGGCCATTAATTCTTTTTTTCTTTTATTAAGGTTTGTTGCTGGCACCCACTCATCTTTCTCAAAACTATCAAGTATTTCTTTTTCTTCTTTCGATAATTTCGTCTTCATGATTTTACTCCTAGATATCTTTGTGTTGCCTTTCTACTTGGTATGATGGTTTTCAGAAATAGTTCTTCATCATTCTCGACATAAGGAATGAGATAAGCGTAATTGTCAATATTGATAACCATAATTCGCTGTCCAGGATAATCTTTCTGATTGGGATGCAGGCAGTCATCTAATATGTCACCCCTTTCAATGAAAAATACCACA
>Ga0209201_1003813_pt1 | contig 12762 bp, 7 predicted proteins | sample AD_UKC055_MetaG_FD_184411 | JGI IMG/M metagenome (GOLD analysis project Ga0209201, IMG submission 184411) | Active sludge microbial communities of municipal wastewater-treating anaerobic digesters from USA - AD_UKC055_MetaG (SPAdes) (version 2) | ecosystem: Engineered > Bioreactor > Anaerobic >... | reverse complement strand
CCGTTACAGTACCGCTGCCTGAGGCTCTCGAAGGCAGCGACAAAGAAACCCTCGAAGACACCGTCACCCCATCTAAAAATGAATGCAAATGAGTGAGTGGAAGGAAACGACTTTGGCTGATTTATGTTCTGATATTTCTTATGGTTATACAGAAAGTGCAAAACAAGAAAAAATTGGTCCCAAATTTTTAAGGATTACAGATATTGCATCTGAGCGACTTGAATGGTCAAACGTTCCATATTGTTCAATTAGTGAATCAGATTTTGAAAAATATAAATTATTACCAGGTGATATCGTCATCGCTAGAACTGGTGCAACCACAGGCGTTAATTATACAATTAAAGAATCAGACCCAAAAGAGGTAGTTTTTGCCTCATATCTGATTAGATATAAAATTAATCCAAAAATAGCAAGCCCATATTTTATTGGACAATTATTAAGGTCTTCATACTGGTCAGATTATGTTGATGCGATTGTTGGTGGTTCTGCACAACCTGGTGCAAATGCTAAACAATTAGGCCTTTTTGAATTTTTATTACCTCCAATTGATATCCAAAAAACCATAGCCTCCATCCTTTCCTGTCTCGATGATAAAATAGACCTGCTTCACCGTCAAAACGCTACACTCGAAAAAATAGCCGAAACACTTTTCAGGCAGTGGTTTATTGAGGAAGCAAAAGAGAGAGAAAAAACTAAAATTGGATTGGTACTAGAAACAGTTTTAGGTGGAACACCGTCAACTAAAAAACCCGAATATTGGGATGGTACAATTCCATGGATTAACTCAGGCGAAGTAAATAATTTCAGGATTCTTAAACCGACAAAATTTATAACAGAATTAGGTTTAGCTGAATCAAATACAAAACTCTTACCCATAGGTACGACTGTTTTGGCAATTACAGGAGCAACTTTAGGTCAGATAAGTTTGCTCGAAATTAGCACTTGTGCTAATCAATCCGTAGTGGGAATTATCCCTAATGAAACCTATCCGAAAGAGTATGTTTTTCTCTGGATTAAATACATGATAGATGAAATAATTTTGAATGAAACAGGTGGTGCTCAACCTCACATTAATAAAAATGATGTCAACGAAACAGAAATCCTTGTTCCGTGCAATGATGATTTAGAATTTATTGAAAGCAAAATTAAACCTCTTTTCAAGAAAATTTCAATTAATTCATTCCAAATAAATACTCTAATTGAATTACGAGACTCACTGTTGCCAAAGTTAATGAGTGGGGAGATAACCGTAAATCAGGGCTGAATCATGGAAGAAAAAATAGCGGTTTTAAAGTATCCTGAGGTCCTTGAAAGGATTAAAAACCAGACAAACCATCTGCTAATAGGAAATGGTTTTAACTATGGACTTGGAATAAACACAAGCTATAAATCGATATTCAATAAAATGATTGAAAATGATCGAGGTGTTTATAAAGAAGCTGCGCCCATAGTGGAAAATTGTAATTATGACTTAGAACTATTTATTGGAGAGTTAGAAAAAGACATTAACTATGATAATGTTTTTCTGAAGAAATACATCAGAAATAAGATTAAGTTTGATTTCATGAAAGCAGCGCATGAAATAGTAAAAAATGGAATAAAAAATATTTATGCGGAAAAAAATGAGGGCGTTTATTTATTGCTTCAAAATTTTACCAATTTTTTCTCGTTAAACTACGATTCTTGTCTTTATTTACTTCTTTTGAAATATAAGCCGATTGACAATGAACTAAATAATGAACTAAATAATGCAATAGTGTTAAGTCCTTCAATTAAATTTATAGAGGAAGACATGAATGCACGACAAAATAATATTTATACTGAGATCAAAGAAGCAAGGCGGACCGGCAAACTTAAAATTACGATTGATAATGAAAAAGATACTTTAGAAAAACCATTAAGTCAGTTAACAAAAACACATTTCTTAACAGAAGTAAAGGCATATTCCAAGGCGAATAATAAGGGGTGGAAAAAAAAGGATATTGATAAAGTTGTAAAAATAATATTTGAAGAAGAAAAAAAGGGAAACAGTCGTTTGAATAAAGTTGATGATGGTAGCAGATACAAACAAACAAACCTCTTTGGCAATGAGAAGGGGTTGGTTTTTGATTCTAAATGTGAAACACAAAATGTATTTTTTCTTCATGGCGCTTTCCACATCTATAAAGATGGGCGTATTATAAAAAAAATAACGCAAGAATCTGATAAAGCATTATATGAAAAGTTAGAAGAAATTCTCAATAATGAGGAGCAAGATATTGTTTGTGTTTTTCAACAAGATATTAAAATCAATGCAATAAATCAAAATGAATACCTATTAAACTGTTATAATAAATTAGGTAGTTTGACCGGTAATATGGTTATTATAGGCAGTTCATTGGCGGATAACGACAATCATATCTTTGAACAAATAAATAATTCAGGTATTGAGACTGTATTCATTTCCTCCTTGCTTCGTGAAATTGAGGAGAATTATAAATTAGCAAAATTAAGATTCCATTCTAAAAAAATATATTTATTCGATGCGGAAACTATTTCCTATGAGGTATCCTGATGAATAAAACATAAAAAAATCAATGAAACGCATTACCGAAAATAGCATTGAAGAATTTGCTATCGAGTTATTGGAAAAACTTGGTTACGAATCGGTTTATGGTCCAGATATTGCCCCTGACGGCGAGACACCCGAACGGGAAAGCTACGAACAGGTTTTGTTGATCGATCGGTTGCGTAAAGCCCTAAATTAGAGCCAATGCAAAGAAAAAAGACGCGCAGACAATTTTTAGACAACGACATATTCTGACGTATGACAGAAGAAATTTTGAATTTTAAAAAGGGGAAGCCGAAAACCTGAAAGAGTAGGCGTAAAATATTAAACAAGAATAATTATGGCAATTTCAGATGTTCAATTAAAAAACAAATACTATCAGGTATTTGACAGTAGTGGGAAAAAAATCAAAGAGATTCATGAAACAAACGTTGGTGAATTATGTGGCTTTTCTTCATATTTCATGGTTTTTAAGAAAAACAAGTATTACGCGACCTATGATGAGAACTTTAAAAAAATTAAAGAAATCCATGAAACCAACGTTGGTGAGTTTAGAGTTGCTTCTGGTTCAACAGTAACATTTTGTAAAAATAAGTATACTGCTACTTACGATAAGTTTTTCAAAAAGATTAGTGAAAGATATACAGGTTGAACTTTTAAACACACTATCACAAAGCTTTAACGTCAGCAATAGATTTGTGATCATATTGTTCTTAAAATTTTTAAATAAAAACATATGGAAGCATCAACAACAATTAATAAAATGTTAGCAGGGAACAGAATTTTTGTTCCTACTTATCAAAGAGCATATTCTTGGGACACAGAATTTGATAAAAGCAAAACGCCTAAACAGGTTAATGTTTTTTTATCAGACTTGGAGGACTACAACAAGAGTTCAACAAAATCATTTTACTACTTCGGACACTTTCTGTTTGAAGAAAAGCCCGACAAAAAATTTGGTGTAATAGACGGACAGCAAAGACTTACAACAATTGTAATTTTTCTTTCTGCTCTATTCAAACGACTAAGTTCGATTAGAAAACTCACAGAAACCGAACAGGAAATTTTTGAAGATATTATTAAACGAAATTCAACCTATCGTTTTGAAACAGTTGATTATGACAAACAACTTTTCAAAGATTATGTAATTGACCAAACCAAAAAAGACAAGAACGGACTTGAAACAGCATCAGCAAAAAGAATTGTGAATGCATTTGACTTCTTTGTTTCGCAATTAGAAAACAAGGACGAGCCTTATTTACTTAAAATGTTGAACACAGTGCAAAACGCAACTTGCACAACACATCCGGTAAAAGACGAATCGGAAGCTATTCAGATGTTTATTTTCCAAAACAACAGAGGTAAGAAACCTTCAAACTTGGAAATCATAAAAGCACAATTCATGTTTAACGTTCATCTTTATGGTGGTGAAGAAAAAGACAGTTTGATTGAAGAAATAAAAAATCGCTTTGAAAAAATCTACAAATCAATTTCATCAATAGAATACTATATCAACGAAGATGATGTTTTGGTTTACACTTTGAGAGTTCATTTCAATTCACTTTGGGAAACAAATGCAATTGAAAAAATAAACAAACTGCTTTCAGACGGAAATCCAATTCCATTTATAAAGTCATTCACACATTCTTTAGCAATCAGTTTTGAGCATTTAACAACATTCTTCGGCAAAGACGAAAGAGAGCAATTAGAAGTTCATTCACTAATAACATTAGGTGGAATTGGAATCGCAATTCCTTTTGTAATCAAGGCTTACAAATTCGATTTGCCGACAGATACGATAAATCAACTTTGCAGTAAACTCGAATCAATTGTTTTACGACATCGCTTAATTGGAACAAGAGCAGAATTAACATCAAGAATTAATGATGTATATCAAAAATTTACAACAGAACAACCTGACATTAAACCGATAGTTGACAGAATTGAATGGATGAAAAATGTTTCAAATGATTCTTGGTGGTGGTCATATTGGAATAGAAGTGAGTTTGAAAAATCAATTCAAGGCGGAATGCACCATTCAATAGCAAAATTCTTGCTTTGGAAGTATGAAAATTATCTTGAAAATCAAGGAAAAAATGGATATTCATTGACTCGTTTTGACAAAATTGTTAGCCCTGAATTAGAACACATTGCACCACAAACACCGACAGACGGAGAACCAATTGCAGCAGGTTATTGTGAATATGATGAAGAGTTTAGAAACCAATATATTGACTGTTTAGGAAATTATTTACTTCTATCTAAATCACACAATTGTTCGGTTGGAAACAAACCATTTAGCGAGAAAAGAAATTCGTATAACCATCTTGAACAACAAAGAGAAATTCAAAAAATGACAGCGGAATCGGAAATTTGGGACAAAGAAAAAATCAGTCTGCGTAAAGACAAAATTGTGAAATTTATACTTGAAAACTTCTAAGAAAATAATGCACATGGCTCTAACAAAGGCTATATGCAATAAGGTTTTCAGTGATAATTCAAGCATTCTGCCCCGCTCAAACTTCGGTGCGTGTGGACAGGAAAGTAGCCCGCAATCCCTTACTGCATATAGCCTCAACCGTTGTGTGCAACCCTAAAAGACGACACGACCGACAGAAAATGAACAGAAAAATGAGAGACAAAATGCCAACGCTTCAGCAAAATCAAAAGAGCTGCATTCCCACACACAAAGCCAACGCAATGCAGCACATTTGCTTTTGCCCAACCCGCTCAACGGACATTGTAATAATTAAAATGAGATAAGAAAGAATGTTATATACAAGAAACGCTTTTTATTTTCGTAAATTCTACAAAGAAAAAGTTGCAAGAGAGAACAGTCATATAGACTTAAAATTTGTTGGTTCTCTTCACCCTGACAAAAAACGAAATGAAACAGGATTTTCGAAACTCATATATGGGAACAGAGAAGATTTAGGTAAACTTTTAAGTACAATTGCATTAAACGTAGCGGCAGACGACCAAGCCATTTATGAACTTATTCAAAACGCTGACGATTGTAAATCTTCATTTTTCAGTGTGAATTACAATGAAAAATATTTACTCTGTATTAACAACGGTAATTATTTTTCAGACCTTGATATGTCAGCAATTATCAATGTGGCAGGTAACTATAAAGATGGAGAAGATATTGGCACATTTGGTATTGGTTTCAAAATATTACACAGATTAGTTGGTGCTGATGACGGGCGAGAAGCAATAATAAATGATTATGCTGGTCCAATAATTTTTAGTTGGAACAATTACTTTCAGTTAAAAAAATTTATTGAAGGAGAACCAATCTTTGTTTCTGGTATTGGAAAAGCAAAAGAAAATTATGACTATGAAAGGGACAAGGAAAATCCGTGGCTTGTTAAACTATTATATACCTGTTTCCCTTCAAATTTTAAGGAACTAATCAGATTAGGTGATTATGATACAAGGGCTGTAAAGTTTGATGAAACGGAATTAGCAGAAATGCGAGAGTTTTTAAGTGGCTCTTTGCAAAATGTAAATTTAGCTAAGGACAACTATCTCAAGAATGGTTCAATTTTCTTTTTGAGATTAGGTGAAGGGAAAAGCAAATTCTTAGATGAGGGTATCGATAAAATCAAAAGCGGTCTGTCATACTCTTTCAAATTTTTAAATAGCTTGAACAAAATATATATTAATGGTGACGAAATTAAGGCGCAATCAGTTTTAGATTATTCACATTCGTTTCCTATTAATAGTCAAGAATTCATAGACATAAACCCTAAAAATAAAAATCGGGACATAAAATTCACATTCGCATTTTATCGTGATTATAAAAAGGCTGTTGATTTACAAAACGAATTAGCACCAAATCTTTACACGTTCTTTTCAATGGATGAAGAAAAGAATGGTTTTAGTTTTTTATTGCATTGCAACGCCTTTGATATGAATAATGACAGGCGTAAGCTTCAAGCTAATTCGCAAATCAACGAAAAACTTTTACCAATAATCGCAAAGAGCATAATTGCATACGCCAACATACAAAAAGAAAATAACCGTAATCTTTTCTTGTCTTTGTACGGTAATTTTTTGCTATCCAAAAGCCCGAAAAACAAACCCCATATTGAAAATAACTTTTTTAAATTTATTCATCAATATATACTTGAAAATATTCCTACTAAAAATGGGGTTTCGGACAAACCAGAAAATGTAAAAATCAATAAACTTAAATTAAACGTTGATTTATCCGAATTTGGACTAAATGATATTCAATGGTTTAAGTGGAATAATGAGGCAGACATATTGTTGATTGAAGAAGCAAAAAAGGCTGAAAAATTAGGTATTGAAGAATGGGACATCAGAGATATTGTTGAAAACGCAAATCTTGAAAATATAAATAACTGGATTTCAACTTGTGATGAGAAAACATACAGAGCGTTTTTAAAAGAACTTGAAGAAAGCTATTTACGCAAAGAAACCAAAGAGAGGATTTGTCAAATCAAACTTTTTAAATTCTCAAATGGTGAGTTTTATTCAATCAACGATGTAATAAAAAAGGTTCGTTCACCGCAAAGCACACAATATAGAACTATTTATAATTTTAACTATAACATTTCAAATACCTTTTTTAAAATGACCAAAACAGAAGGCATAATTGATGAACTTGACAAAATCGGAATTATCCTTTCTGAAATATGCACATCTGAATATCCCAATATTTTTTCTTCCATTGAAAGAATGCCCGATGAAAAACAGATTTACACTTTTATTGCAGATAAATGTAAAACAAACACATTATCAGCAAAAGAAAAGAAAAAACTATTTCTCAATTTTATTAACGAAGCAACCAAATTTGATAACGTTGCAGAAAGCACATTAAAAGACTTACATTTGTTTTGTAATAGCATTTCAGAGATAAAACCACTAAATGAACTTATTGGCAATATTCAATCACCAAGTTGGTTAAATGCATACAAGATAAGACAAGACGAACACTTTCCAGAACTTAATCCGTATTTGATTTCAGACTCGGAAGAAATATTCAAAAATATTTACCTACCCAATCAAAAGGAGATAATTGCTGAATTAACCACTGCAGAAGAAATTAAATCGCTTATTAAACTTTATCAAGAAAATCAAAAAAACTTTTTCAAGGAATTTATTATTAGAAAGGAGGGTAACGGTTTTGTAATTGATGAAAAAACTAACAAAACTTATCAAGTTCAGTCAGCCGACAAGGAAACAAGGAAGTTTTTAGATGATAATTGTTCTGACAACTTATTTGTTCTTCCGTATGAATTTTTAGAATATAAAGATGAAGATGGCATAATAAAAGCCGATGATTTGCATAGTTTAATTTTGGAATTTGTTGATGCAAATGAACACAAAGAAACCCTTGTGGATATTGTAAAATATAAAGCAAAATACAAGTTTTTACAAGAACTTTCAGAGTTTAGATTTATTTCAGATACACAATACACCAAAGAGGACTATGAGTATAAAATTTTAGATTTAGCTTGTAGTGAACTGAAAGAAAACGATTATCAAAAATTCAAAGACAAAGTTGTCATCGAAACCAAAAATCAAGATTTAAAACTTACTGAAATTCCACCTTTCACAGAAAAGATAAAAATTGATGATTACGAAATAAGCCTTGCTAAAATTCTTCCTGCCAATTATAAAAACAGCGACCATTTAAGCAGTTTAATAAATCAATTTATTGGGCTTGGGTTGAACAAAGAACGAATTAGAAATTTGTTTGGCATAAGTGAAGAACCTGAACCAAGCGTCATTTTTCAAATGTTTTCTAAACAGGTTGAAACGTTGGAAAATGCTGAACAGTTAGCGTTTTTGTTTCTTTACGGTTTGCATATTGAAACAATAGACTTCAATCAGTTTAAAGCCCTAAATGTAGATGAAGAAGAAATAGAATTGGGAACAGATAAATATTTAACGGAATTTGACTTTTTAAAGCATACTGAAATTCTTCATCAAAAATACAGAGGCATTACCAAGATTTTTAAAGACTTTCCATTAGCAGTGCAAGACAACGACAATTTATTACTCATTAAAGAACCATACTTTGAAGACAATAAATTCATTTGTCCATACATTGAAGATGATTTATCAGATGAGCAGAAGATAAGTTTTGTGGAGTTTTTATTTAATCAATGGAATAAGAAAAGTATAAAGATTGCAATCAAAAATATTGATTGGAGTAAAATTGATGACGTAGAAACCGTAAACATTTTAGGATTTAATCCAAGAACATCAGTTTATCCAAGTAAATACGCTTGTGAAAGTGAGGTATTGCCTGATTATCTAATAAAATGGATTGGCAAAGAAGAAATCAAAATTGATTTCCTTTCCGATTTAGGTGTCTGGACAGAAAACTCTATTGTTGTTAAATTACGAAAATATTTAAGTGATGAAATCAAAGAATTTCACAATAACAGTTTGGCCCAAGAAACACGTTTTAACATGGATGAAGTAAATCTATTCAATTCGTTTGTATGGTTAAAAGAAAAAGAAATTACACTCAAAACAGCGGAACAATTTGAAACATTCAAAAAAGCAGTTGATATTATCAATGAAAACAGAACCAATATTGGAGATTTAGAAATTTTAGAGGAATTTGATTTTGAAAAGTTGGAAGAAAACGCAACAGAATGGGAAGAATCGTACTATGAAAATTGGAAAGTGGACTCTGATGTTGCTATATATCTATATGAAGGCGAATTACCTAAAACAATTTCACTTGATAAAATTGAAGATTTTGTGTTTTATTATTTTTATAAAGGAAACATTGCAAATGATGATGAAAATAACATCTACATTAATCGTAATGCTGATGTAAAAAAAGAATTACGAAAATTAGAATTAGAAAATGAAGATTTTAATTTTGACGGACTGTGGCAAAACAAATTGGACGTATTAGAAAAAGAAAATAATAAATTAAGAAAAGCAAACGGAGCTACGTTAGGCTCTGAATTTAGCACAGATATTTCTAAGAACGACCAAAAAGAAGCAAACCGAGAAGCAAAAGAAATTGTTAAGGAAAAATTAGAAAGAGAAGGTTTTAAATTTACAAAAGGGATAGGCACATTCTCAACAATAGACGGTGTATATAAAGATAATGTTGAATTTCCGCTTGTAGTAAAAAGTTACAAATACCAAGACGAACCTTTAAAAATTGGAGCAAACGAATGGATACAACTTATGAAACCAAACTCTATGTTTTGGCTGCATTTTGGAAACGGAAAATTAGGTTGCTTAAAATTGTATGAGTTATTAAGAAATCAAGATAAACTCACACTAAGTTTCAGTACAGAAAACCTTGATGTAGAGGACAGATTACAAAAATTTGCCGAATTACTTCACTATTTCGGTAATGTTCATTTTGATTTTAATAGTATAAAACCAAGTGATTACAGCGTAGCCAAAAATTTAAGTGATTATCGTTTTGACGAAAGAAGAAACGAAGAAGATTTAAGCGGTGATGACGAAAGCATATTGTAAAAATGAAATATACAAGGCAAGAACATAGTAATTTTCTTGAAGAAGAACTTCAAGCACAAACGAAAGCATTTAATCAAAAATTAAATACTTCTGCTAAGTTTTTGCTTCAAGAAAGAGAAGAGCTTTTTGTTGCTCAATTTCTAGCTTTCAAAGACGGAGAAATGATACTAAAATTTTCTACTAAGCGAGGTTTGCCTCGCAAAGGCGAATATTTGTATTGTTTTACTGTTCCAAAGGATTTAAGAGATTATAGAAATTGGGGAGAAAAAACTTATGGAGATTTAGTAAAAGAAAAAGCAAATTTTACTGAAACAGTGTGTGTGTGGCAAGCACCATCAAAAGATAAGGACGGAAATCTTGAAAAAGATTTTTATATCGCAGGTTTTCGAGGTGTAGAATTAGAGTTCTCAGTAAATATTTCAGAAGCAGAAAAGATGATTTTGCTTTTGGGTCCCAATAGACCGCCATTTGAATACATTGCCAATCTTCAAAAAATAGTTCAGAACAACTATTCAGAAAACGTAAGTTCAATTTTAGACCAAGATTTTCTAAAAACAAATTGGCAACCTTCATTCCTAGATAACAAAAACAACATTCCGATTTTCATATTAAGTCAATTATCCTTAACAGACCAAGTTATTTTAATTGGACCGCCTGGAACAGGCAAAACATATCAAATTGCTGAAATTTGTAAACGTTTATGTGAGCAAGGCAAATCGGTTTTAGTAACCTCGCTTACAAACAGAGCGTTAATTGAAGTTGTTGAAAAACCAGCTCTATCAAATTTATTAGAAAACGGTATGATTTTTAAAACTAAAATCTCAACTGATGAGAAAAATGAATTTCCAAAATTACAACCGACAAAAGAAATAAATCCACAACCAAGTAATTTAGTTTTATCAACCTTCTATATTGCAAGTAGTGAAGCCGCTAAATTAAATGACAAACCACCTTTTGATTATGTAATAGTTGATGAAGCAAGTCAGGCATTGCTTGCTATGTTTGGTGCAGCAAAACTTTTAGGAAAGAAGAATATTTGGATTGGCGACACAAAACAGTTACCGCCTGTTGTTGCTATCAATGATGATAAGGTAAGTAAAAAGAATTATGATTTTTTAGTGGATGGCTTAAAAGCTCTTTCGGATACTTCATCAGTTCCTATTTTTCAATTGACTGAAACATACCGTTTGCCCCAAAGAGGTTCTGATTACACAGGAATATTTTATAACAATAGCCTTAAATCAAAAGCTAAGACAGAAATACGATTGTCTTTTCCTGAAATTCCTGATAACATAAATGTGTTTTTTAACCCGCTAGGCGGTCCTACTCTCATAAAAACGGATTTAGAGGTTGGGAACAAAAAACCATCTAATGCCATAGAAATAGCTAGAATGTTGGTGGCTCATTTGTTGTCGGTCAAAGAAAATTTACATATATCTGTTTTAAGTAATTACATTGACACGGTAAAAGCCCTGCAAAAAAGCATCTACGGCTCTATTGAAAATCCGAGAAATTTACTTATTGAAACTGTTGCACGTATACAAGGGCTAACTACTGACATAACATTTTTTGTAATTCCAAATTCAGGCTACAATCATTCATTGGAAAAGCGTCTGTTTAATGTTGCGACAAGCCGTTCAAAACGTCATACAATCATTATTGCAGATAAAGATATTATCAGTTCTTACCCCCATTTAGACGAGGACGTGAAAATGTATCTTCAAAAACTAAATGATGAATATTCATTTTATTACACCACTGATAAAAAACTAATTGAAAGCAAAACCACAAGAAAAAATGAACCACAGGTTGAAGAAAAGTTAGAAAGCCAAACAGGATTAAAGGTTCTTGGCAAAATAGACCTTTCCAAATTTGAAAAGCCTAAGAAAGAAATCGTTAAAGGGAAGGAAAATATTTACATTATTGACACCAACGTATTTGTTGACCAACCCGACATAATTTCAAAAATAGACAAACAGTATCAAGTTGTTTTATCAGCAAAAGTTATTGATGAATTAGACAAATTGAAAGTTACATTGCCGACAGAACAACAAAAACAAAATGTTCAAAAAGCAATTAAACAAATCAATGACAGCTTCGACAAACGCAATATAAAAATGGACACAGCCGACCTGTCTTTGTTACCAAGCGACTTTGACAAAAAATCGCCAGACAATTTTATTCTGTCAGTTGCCCTAAAATACAAAGACGAAAATCCAATTATGCTGACGTCTGACAATGGCTTACAGCTTAAATCAAAAGGTTTCGGTATAATGACAATTAAACTTAAAGACTTTTTAAAACAAATGAAATATTAGCCAGCGCATTTGGTGGCACATTTTCAAAACCGCACAAGCCCAAGCAAAAGCCAAGTTTTGCAAAAGAGCCACCAAGCCAACGCACGACAAAAATAGACACTAAATGACTGATAGACAAAATAAAATGAAAGAAGGGCAGCACACAACATCGTATATAAAACATTTGGCAGTCAGTGGGTTATCGTACGTTACAGCTCGTATCAAAAGTACTTGTAACTTGACAGGAAAGTGCTTCGAAATGCCAAACGTTTCATATACGTAACCGTTATGTGCAACACTGAGAGAATGAAAAGAATTCTGATTATATTACTGATTTTGTTTTCTGCGACTTTTTCATTTTCGCAAAGTGACTCTTTAGAATTTGATAAAAAGGCAAAAGACCGATTTGTCATTTGGTTAATTCCGTCA
>Ga0209201_1003808_pt1 | contig 12777 bp, 7 predicted proteins | sample AD_UKC055_MetaG_FD_184411 | JGI IMG/M metagenome (GOLD analysis project Ga0209201, IMG submission 184411) | Active sludge microbial communities of municipal wastewater-treating anaerobic digesters from USA - AD_UKC055_MetaG (SPAdes) (version 2) | ecosystem: Engineered > Bioreactor > Anaerobic >... | reverse complement strand
TTTTTCGATGACGCCCCGTAATCGCGACCCTTGCACCCGCGGCGCAAAGGGCTCGCGCAATATGGTTGCCGATGCCCCGGCTTGCACCCGTAACCACGGCCATCTTTCCATCAAGCGGTTTGTGGGTCATGGTCATGGCGCGGCTGCTCCCGTCGCGCCGCCGCCCGCCTTCAATGCTGCCACGAAATCGTCGACGTCGTAGACGAATCCGAACGCGAGGGCCACGCGCCACAGCGCCAGTTCCTTGCACCACTGGTCGCGCGCCGAGGCTTTGTTCTCGACCGCCGTCGTAGCCTGCCGGAACGCCGAACATGTGACGCCGTACTGGTAACTCATCTCGGCCATGCCGCCCGGCGACAGCAACAGGCACCAGTTGATGGCAAACCCGGCGTAGATCAGGTGCGTGATGCTGTGTGCCCGGCACAGCCCGTAAAGTTGCGGGCCGTTCTCTGCCACACCCTCGTTGCCCTGCGGATGCGCCTGCGGCCCGAAATCGATGCGGGCGAATCCCCGCTCGATATCCGGCACGTTGTGGGGCCGGGGATACCCGTGCTCCTGCTTGTAGTCGAGCATGGTTTTCAGAGCCGGGTCGGGGGAAATCTTCTCGACCTCGGATACAATCCTCGGCGCCAATTCAACGGCGCGCTCGTAGCCCGGCAGGTCCTTGTAGTAGTTGCCCCCTGCGACAACGTGAAACAGCGGCATGGGCGATTTGCGCACCGCCTCGAGCAGCGGCGGGAAGACCTTTTCCATGATGGCGTTCGCCCGGGGGATGTAGGGCACCACTCTCCACCAGCCCGGGAATTGGTCGTAGGCCGTGCCCGCGTCCCACGCGTGCATCACCACGACGGCCGTGTGCTCGAGCGACAGGTCCAGGTTTGCTTTTTGCCACCCGCCAAACCCTTCCTCGGGCACATCGAGGGCAAAATCCGCGTCGCCATGCTGATAGAACCATGTGGGAACCGTAATCGTCTTTGCCATGCCGGAACCTCCCAGGGAAAACATCGTTCCTCGAACCGCGTCAATCATGAAGCATTGAGCCGCCCGGCCGCAAACAACCCCACAGAGGGCGCGAAATGCCGGGAATCGCATAAAGGCCTGCGGGACTCATGGGTCGCATGAGTCCCACACGCGCCATTGCGGAAAGAACCGCCGCAGCGCATCACCTGAGCGCCGCCGCGATGGCTTTCAACTGGGCGAAGTGCGGGGCATAGACGGCGCCGCTGCCGTCGATGGCTACCTCGATGCTGACCGCGCCGCCCTGGGCGTTGACGGTACGGATGTAGTCGATCATCGCCTGGTCGGGATGCTGGGGCCCGTCGGCTTTGGCCCACCTCGTGCCGAGATGGGCGAGAATGTGCCAGACCATGCCCTCGGGTGCGGGGAACTGTCTGGGGAGCGCGGTGAACACGTTCTGCTCCCCCGCGGTGTAATCCTGTTCCTTGGTGAGACGGGAGAACGCTTTTTGGAGGTCGGTGCCGGGGTTGAACGCAAGGACGGAATCCGGGTTGCCCGCGCGACATGCCGCGGCCCACGTAGACCAGTTATACGGCTTCTCAAGGTCGTCCCAGCCCGCGGTGTTGTACGAACCATCGAACCACCAGCCGTGAACGTTCTTGCCGTAACGGAGCGACCATTCGCGGATGACCTCCGACCACCGCTTCGTGAACTCCTGCGGCGCGGGTTGTTGCTCGTGCACGTCGCCGAGGCGCGCCATGGCGTTCGCGTCGGCCTGGGGTGCGCGGGACGGCAGATACAGCATGAGCCGGATATTGTGTTTGCCGAGGGCATTGATGAGATCCATGGGCAGGTCGCGTTTCGAACAGCGATCGCCGGGTTCGTAGCCGCAATAGGCGCTGTAGGCGGCGTTGGGCGAGCAGTAATAGCCGCTGTTCTGCCCGAGCGTGAGGATGACGTAGCCCGCCCCGGCTTCCTTCATCTGCCGGGCGAACGCTTCCGCGTTGAACGCATCGACTTGGCTGCTCCAATCGTTGCCGCCGCCAAGGAAATGGATGAAGACCCCGTATTTCGCTTGCGGGAACCACGCGCCGCGGGCTTCGGCCGCTCCCGCAACGCCGCACCACACCGCCAGACCCGCCACAAGCATTGCCGTCACGCGCATGAACCTGCCCTCCTGGTTGAACCGCCCCATTATCGGCATCGCGGCATGCCGCGTCCAGCGCGAACACGGACAAGCACTGACCAGAGGTTCCCGGCAAGGGGGTCCGATTTGAATGCCAGGAACCGCCACGGGAAATGACGATTGGGTTTGACGGGCGAAGGCGCCGGTTCCACAACGAAAACGGCCCTGTATGACCATGACCGGCGGGATGAGATCGCCCCTTTTTCGGCGCGCTGCCCCGGTCAGGTCAAATAGATGTAGCGCAGGATGAGAAGGACGGCGACGATGTACATCACGGGGTGGACGTCTTTGAACCGTCCGGTGGCGGCCTTGATGGCAGTGAATGAGATGCACCCGATGGCGATGCCTTCGTGAATGGCGTAGGTCAAGGCCATCATCGAGACGGTCAGGAACGCGGGGAGGCTTTCGGTGATGTCGTCCCAGGCGACTTTGCGGAGGGAGCCCATCATCAGGAAGCCTACGACGATAAGCGCGGGAGCGACCGCGGGATACATCGCAACATGAGGGCCTGCCGGGTCCACGCCGTAGAACGCGGGGCCGATGTCCTGCCCCACGACATGCACGACGGGCGCGAGCAGGATGGCAAACACGAAGCAGATGCCCGTAACGATCGCCGCGAGGCCGGTGCGGGCGCCCGCGGCCACGCCGGTGGCGCTTTCGACGTAGGAGGTGACGGTGCTGGTGCCGAAGAGCGCCCCGATGCAGGTGGCGGTGGCGTCGCTGATGAAAGCACGCCCCGCGCGGGGGAGGTTGCCGTCGTCGCCGATATAGCCTGCCTGTTTCCCGACGCCGACCAGGGTGCCGATGGTGTCGAAGAAGTCCATGAAGAACAACAGGGCAATGGCGGTGAGCGCCTGGCCCCAGTTGCTGAATAACGGGCGGAAATCGAGGTTGAAAAACGTTTCGGTGGACCACGTGATGGCGGTCTCGGGCCAGGCGAGAACGCCAGTGAGGAGTCCCAGAGCCGTTGTGGTCAGGATCCCGACGAGGATGCCGACACGCACGCCAAGGGCCATCAGCGCGGCAGTCAGGAGTACGCCGCAAACAGTCATGAAGGGCACGGCCGACGCAAACCCGCCCAACGAGACCATGGTGGCGGGGCTGGGCTTGATGATGCCGCCCCATTGCATGCCGATAAAGGCTATGAACAGGCCGATACCGGGCCCGATGGCGTTCTTGAGACATTCGGGAAGGACGCGCATCAGCCGCTCGCGCGCGCTGAACAGCGAGAGCAGCAAGAAGAGCACGCCGGCGATGAACACGATGGCCAGGCCCGCCTGCCACGAGAATCCCATGGTCAGAACCACGGTAAACGAAAAGAAGAAATTCTCGCCCATGCCGGGGGCGAGCGCGAAGGGGTACCGGGCGAGCAATCCCATGAGCACGCACGAGGCCGCCGAGGACAGGCATGTCGCGAGCAGCACCGAGCCGCCCGGCATGCCGGCAACCTGGAGCACCGCCGGCTGCACGAACACGATGTAGCTCATCGTGGCGAAGGTAGTCAGCCCCCCGAGGATCTCGCGTTGAACGGTTGAACCCGATTCGCGCAAGCCGAAGAAGCGATCGATAGCGCTCATGGTTTCCCCCAGATGCCGTGCATCGCGCCGATGTTACGCGCCGTGCAAGGCTTTCACATGCTCGACAACCGATTCTCCCAATGCATCCAGATTGTAGCCCCCCTCGAGGACCGACACAACGGCCGGAACGTTCAGTGAAAGCAGTTGACGCGTGATCTCGCCGAACGTGGCGGATTCCAGGCGCTGCGAGGCGAGCGGATCGAGCCGGTGCGCGTCGAACCCGGCCGACATGAGCAGCACCTCGGGCTCGAACCGCCGCAATTCCGGCAGGACCTGCTTCTCGAGCGCTTCGAGCCAGGCGCCGGGTCCCGTACCGGGCGGCATGGGGATGTTGAGGTTGGTGTTTGCCGCGCCGCGTTCGGAGGCATCGCCCGTACCGGGATACAGCGGGTGCTGATGCAAACTGGCGTAATAAACCGAGGGGTCGTCGTAGAACGTGTGTTGGGTGCCGTTGCCGTGGTGGACGTCCCAGTCCACGATGGCGATACGCAGGACCTTCTTCTCGATTTGGAGCCAGCGCGCAGCGATGGCCACGTTGTTGAACAGGCAGAACCCCATGGCGCGGTCGCGCTCGGCGTGATGGCCCGGCGGACGCACCGCGCAGAAAGCGTTGTCGACGCGTTTCGCGAGCACGGCCCCGCACGCCGCAATGCATCCGCCCGCGGCAAGGAGCGCCGCCTCCCATGATCCGGCGGCCATCGACGTGTCCGGGTCGGGGTAGGGCAGTTCTTCGCGGCACGTGCGCTCGATGGCGTCAATGTGCGCCGCGGAATGGACCCGCAGCAAGTCTTCGCGGGAAGCCGGCCGGCATGGGAGCTTGGTCAACGCGACGCCCGCGCGCGCCAAGGCCGCATCGATGGCCTCCAGCCGCTCGGGCCGCTCGGGATGGTGCGGTCCGGCGACGTGTTTCAGACACTCCTCGCGATATATGTAACCGGTCTTTGCCATGACACTAGACCCGCTCAGCGCTCATAAGTCTTCCGCAGACGGTCGTAGATTCCGCCGAATGCGCCGTTACTGAGTATGAGAACCACGTCGCCCGAGGCTACAGACGCCTCGAGACCTGCGACAATCTCGCCCACGTCATCTGTAAACGCCGCGGGGACGCCCTCCTGTTCCAGGGCGCGGACGATGGCCGCCCGGTCGAGCCGCTGGGACTCGGGGATGGTCTCGGCGCGGTGAATAGGACCCAGCCAGACCGCATCGGCTTCGCGAAACGCCGAGTTCATCTCGGGCTGGAACCGGTTGGTCACGGCGGTGTTGGAGCGCGGCTCGAACAGGACGTGCAGCTTGCGTCGGGGCCAGCGCTGGCGCGCCGCTGCGATGGTTTCGCGAATCGCGGTGGGATGATGGGCAAAATCGTCCACGAACGTGATGCCCCGCGCCTCGAGAAACACTTCCATGCGCCGTTTGACCCCTCGGAATCCGGGCATGGCGTGCGCGATGTCGGCGGCGCTCATGCCCAGGGCCGCGCAGGCGGCGATAGCGGCCAGGGCGTTGCGCAGGTTGTGGCGTCCGGCCATCGGCACCGTCACGTCGCCCCATAACACGCCGCTGCGATGGACCCGCAGCCCAACGCAGCCGCCGGGCATGCCGGAGAACGGCGCAAGCTCGCCGCGCCAATCGGCCGCCGCGTCGAACCCGTACGACTCGACCGGGCAATGGGCATGTTCACGAAGCGCCAGAGCGTTGGGATCGTCCGCGCACACGATCAATCGGCCTTCGTGCGGGATCTGACGCAACATCAGGCGAAACGCGCGGATGATAGAGTCCAGATCGGGGTAAATGTCAGCGTGATCGAACTCGAGAGACGTGACCACCGCGATCTCGGGCAAATAATGGAAGAACTTCGCCCGCTTATCGAAGAACGCCGTATCGTATTCATCGCCTTCGATGACAAACGGCGCCTCTTCCATGCCCAGCCGCGCCGAATGTGGGAAATTGAGCGGCTGCCCGCCGATGAGGAACCCCGGTTCGGCGCCGGACGCATCGAGCAGATACGCGGCCAACGCGGTGGTGGTGGTTTTGCCGTGGGTGCCCGCAATTACGACCGGCCGGCGCGTCCGCAACACCGCATCCTTCAACCATTCGGGGAGGCTGAGGTAGTGGAGTTTGCGCGTAAGGGCCGCCTCGACCTCGGGGTTGCCCCGGCTGAGCGCGTTGCCCAGGATAACGCAGTCCGGGCGCCAGTCAAGGTTCGCGGCGGCATAGCCGTTGGCCACGGGCACACCCAGCGCCTCGACCATATGCGATGTCGGCGGGTAAAGCGGATTATCGCTGCCGCGGACTTCCCACCCCGCCTCGATGGCCAGGCGCGCGCCCGCCACCATGGCCGTGCCGCCAATGCCCGAGAAATGGATTGAAGGTCTTGATGCGCCGCCGGGATTCAAACGAAACATGACCTGCTGCTGCTCCTTGGTTGATGCCGGGCTGAGTGGTATTCAACCATATCGGCGGCCCCGAGGCAATCGCGCGGGGAAGAGAGACGCCCGCAGCCGGAAAGGACATGAGCGACAAAAACGACGCAAAGGACACGCCCGAGCGCAAGCGGGAATAGCGCATGACACAACGGCCTCCGGAGCGCCAACGGCGGAGGCACAGGGCCTCGGGAGCGCCGAAGGCGGCAGACGGCAGAAGAATGCCGAGCTGGCGCTCGGCGCTCCCAGGGGCGCCATGTCCTTGCCGTGGTCGGATAACCCCGCCAACGGGCAACGGCAGGCGTCCTTCCGAGCGCCAACGGCTGCGGCACTGAGCCTCCGGAGCGCCGAAGGCGCGTAACATACCAGCCTGGCCTGAAGGGCCAGGTAATGGGATTCAAAACAAAAAGAGGGCTGAAGGCCCGAAACATGGGACCTCCGGAGCGCCAACGGCTGCGGCACAGGGCCTCCGGAGCGCCAACGGCTGCGGCACAGGGCCTCCGGAGCGCCGAAGGCGGCAGACGGCAGAAGAATGCCGAGCTGGCGCTCGGCGCTCCCAGGGGCGCCATGTCCTTGCCGTGGTCGGATAACCCCGCCAACGGGCAACGGCAGGCGACCCCCGGAGCGCCGTTGGCGCTGTATCGGACTGTTGTGCCCCAGGCGGGGATGTCCCAAGTGCGGGCCGGGATATCTGCCGCGGCCACATCGTCCACGAACTTCCGACCGGCGGGGGCGCCGGTCCCACACGGGCGGGCCGGGATATCTGCCGCGGCCACATCGTCCACGAACTTCCGACCGGCGGGGGCGCCGGTCCCACACGGGCGGGCGGGAAGCCCTTACCACAACGTCGTGTTTCTGCATCGGGCCTTCACTTCTTCTGCCCCTGTAACTCCCGCCCTGGGACAATCCATCGTCGCACTTTCGAGCCCCGCAGGGGCGACAGGCCGTAGCCCAGGGCCAGCCACGCGGTACGCGTGGCGCAGCCCTGGGATCCCGCCCACCCCACCATCCAGCCCCGGAGGGGCGGAAGAGGCCCCTTTCGTGCACCCGTCTGCCGCCTCCATCCGGCAGATTGCGGCCGGTTCTCCGGGCCTGGGCGAACCCTCGGGACCGGATGGGGTCTCATCAGGTGTAGCCTCCCGGGGGGCGGACGCAAACCCCCGGGAGCAACTTTTGAACGCTGAATGACATCAAACGTTGTATGGTATGGGGCGCAGAAGCATCCAACGCCACGCTGCGGGATATGCGGCCCCAAAGCCATTACCGAACCGGAGGATTTGGACCATGCGGAAACATGCCGGCTTCTCGTGCACCCCTCTCGTATTCCTGTTCGTTGTGATTGTCTCCCTGCTTGCCCTGACCCCTCAGGCACGCGCGGCGAATGCGCCCTGCCTCGTCCGTGAATCGCTCCAGGTGATGCGGGTTCCCTCCGGATTTGAGGTACGGGCGAAGGCCGTCAACCCCGGCTCAGCCCGGACGGGGGCCAGCCTCGAGGTCCAGATTACGGACCTCGAGGGAGGTCCGGTCGCCCGGATATCCAACCAGGTGGCCCTCGACCCCGGAGCCAGCCAGGTAGCCGTCACCCTGCCGAGCACGCTCGATGAGAGCAGGATCCCGTTGTACATGATTCAGTATGTCTTTGACGGCCCCAGCGGCCGGGAAACAGGGGCCAAACAGCTCGTGGACGCGATGGCGCAGCTCGAGACGCGCGTCGTCGCCTACAGCAACCTGCTCTCCGGCAGCGCGGCCACCGTGCGCGTTGTCGCCCTCAACCATGCGAACCAGGAGCCCGTCGCCAACGCCTCCGTGGCCATATTCCTCACCGCCGGGGACAAGGAACAGCTCCTCCATGCCGGGAAAACCACTGAAGACGGCACGCTCGAGGCCGTGTTCACCGTGCCGGACAACGTGGAAGGCACGGGCCAGCTGCGCATCACCGTGGCGTCTGAAGGGCTCGGCCAAGACGAGGTCACCCAGCCGGTCACCGTCAAGCGCGTCTCGAAAATCCTCCTTACGACCGACAAACCCCTGTACCAGCCCGGACAGACCATCCAGATGCGCGCGCTGAGCCTCGCCGCGGCCGACTTGCATCCCGAAGCCGAAAAAGAGGCCGTGTTCGAGGTCATGGACTCCAAGGGCAACAAGGTCTTCAAGAAAAAGCTCGCTACGGACGCATTCGGCATCGCCGCCGCCGATTTCGAGCTCGCGACCGAGGTCAATGTCGGCGAATACATCGTGCGGGCCATCCTGGGCAACACCGAGTCCGAGAAACAGGTCCGGGTCGAGCGGTACGTGCTGCCCAAGTACAAGATCGGCCTGTCGGCCGACAAAGACTTCTATTTGCCGGGCGAGACGCTCAAGGGCGAGGTCCAGGCCGATTACTTCTTCGGCAAACCGGTTTCAGCGGGAAAAGTGACCATCAGCGCGTCGAAATTCGAGGTTGAATTCGAGGAGTTCGCCACGGCTGACGGCACCCTCGATGATAAGGGCCACTGGTCGTTCGAAATCCCCCTGCCGGAGTTCTTTGCGGGCACGCCGCTCGAACAGGGCCAGGCGTCGGTCCGTCTCGAGGCGGTCGTGGTGGATACGGCTGACCACCGCGAAGAGAAAGTGATTATGAAGCCCGTAGCCGCCGCACCGTTGATGGTGTATGTCGTGCCCGAGAGCGGCAAACTGGTCCCGAACCTCGAGAACCGCATTCATGTGCTCGTGGCCTACCCGGACGGCAGCCCGGCGCAGGGGGCCACGGTGGTCACCGGCCTCGATGAGAACAAACCCTACACTACTGACGACCTGGGCATCGTGACCATCGCTTATACCCCGTCGCACGAAGGCGACTGGGGCTTGACCGTCAAAGCGCGCGACAAACAAGGGCGCAGCGTCGAGAAACAGGTCACGCTCGAAGGCAAGACCGGCGCGGAACAGATCATCCTCCGCACCGACAAGACCCTCTACAACGTGGGCGAGACCATCCGCGCGGAAGTCTATGCCACCAAGCCCTCAGGCACGGTCTATTTCGACATGGTGCGCGAAGGGCAGACGGTGATGACGCAGACCGCCGATTTGGCCGCGGGAAAGGCCTCGCTCGAGTTTGACATCGACCCCTCCCTGTTCGGGTCGGCCGTCCTCCAGGCTTACGTGTTCACGCCCGGCACGGACATCATCCGCGACACGCGCCTGTTGTACGTCAACCCCGCCGACGCGCTGAACATGAACATCGCCCTCGACAAACAGACCTACCGTCCCGGCGAACAGGCCCAGTTGCGGTTTGCCGTCACCGACGCGTCGGGCAAACCCACGCCCGCCGCCTTGGGCATCGCGATCGTCGACGAGAGCGTGTTTGCCCTGCAGGAGATTCATCCCGGGCTCGAGAAAGTCTATTTCACCCTCGAAAAAGAGATCATGCAGCCGCGCTATGAGATCCACGGCTACGAAATGAGCGACATCGTGGCCGGCACGGTGCCCGAGGGTCCCGTCCCGGTGCCGAAACCTGCCGAATGGACCGCGGCCCAGCAGCGCGCGGCCGAGGTCCTGCTGGCGTCGTCGCCCGAGCCCCCGATGCCGCCCGTCAAGGTCAACACCTTCATGGGCAAACGCGAAGCGGCCGACCAGGCCCTCGACGCCCGGATGCAGCGCGACCTCGAGCGGGTGCACCGCGCCATTTCCGAGTATCTGCGCGAATACCACTGGGACGTGCCCGACAACCTCGTCCAGATCATGCTCCGGAGCCACCGGCTGCGCGACAACGAGGTCCGCGACCCCTGGGGCAACACCTACCGATTCGAATTCGCCGACAAGTCCCACCGCGGGCTGCGGTTCACCATGTTCTCGAACGGGCCCGACGGGCTCCCGAATACCCAGGACGACCTCCGGCGCGAATCCTGGGCGGGTGAGGTCCAGGAGGATGTGGCGGATTTTGGGGGTATTGCAGGCGGCCTTGTTCGCGGGCGCATGAAAGTGATGGCAGGCGCACAGATGGAAGTGATAGCGGACCTCGCGGCGCCTCCGCCCATGGCGGCTCCCGCCGAAGCCGCCAAGCCAGCGGCGACGACGATGCCGACGAGCGGCTCTGCGGCCGGTGAACCCCCTGCGCCGCGGTTGCGCGAGTATTTCCCTGAAACCCTGCTCTTCGAGCCCGCCCTCATCACCGACGCGCAAGGCGTGGCGGTGCTGGGCGTAGACCTCGCCGACAGCATCACCACGTGGCGCATGACGGCCATGGCGTCGTCGAAGACCGGCGCGCTCGGCAGCAAGGACAGCGGCATCCTGGTGTTCCAGGATTTCTTTGTCGACCTTGACCTGCCCGTCTCGCTGACGCAGCACGACAAGGTATCGATCCCCGTGGTGCTCTATAACTATCTCGAACAAGCCCAGGACGTGCGGCTCAAGTTCGAGGTGGAACCCTGGTTCAAGCTCGAAGGCGAGGCAGAACGCACTATCTCGCTCCAGCCCGGCCAGGTCACGTCGATGTACTTCCCCATCGAAGTCGTCGAGCTGGGCAAGCACCGCCTGACCGTCTGGGCCTACGGTTCCCAGATGAGCGATGCCATCCGCCGCGACATCGAAGTGCGGCCCGACGGCGAAGAACAGAACGTGACCTTCAGCGACCGGCTCTCGGCCAAGGTCGAGCACACTATCGAGATCCCGGGCAACGCCGTCGAGGGCGCGAGCAAGATCCTCGTGCGCATCTATCCCGGCGTGTACAGCCAGATCGTCGACGGGCTGGACAGCATGCTCCAGATGCCGTTTGGCTGCTTCGAACAGACCAGCTCGGTCACGTATCCCAACATTCTCGTCGTGCAGTACATGAAAGCCACGGAGCAGATCAACCCCGAGACCCAGATGAAGGCCGAGGGGTTCATCAACGCCGGCTACCAGCGCCTCCTGTCCTATGAGGTTCAGGGCGGCGGCTTCTCGTGGTTCGGCGACGCCCCGGCCAATAAGGTCCTTACCGCGTGGGGCTTGAAAGAGTTCTGCGACATGGCCGAGGTCCACGAGGTGGATCCGGCGGTTATCGAGCGCACCCGCGCATGGCTCCTCTCGAAACAGGAAGCGGACGGCTCGTGGAAACCCGACGAGCAGTACCTCCACGCGGAATCGTGGGCCGGCATCCAGAACAGCGGGCTGCTTGTGACCGCATACATCGCCGAGGCGGTTCTAGGCACCGGCGGCAAAGGCGCCGAGGCCGACAAGGCCATTTCCTACATCCGCGACAACTGGGAGAGCTGCAAGGAGCCGTATACCCTCGCCCTCGTGGCCAACGCATTGGTGGCGTGGAATCCGAAAGACGCCTGGACCCTCCGCGTGCTCGAGAAACTCCACGACATGCGCGTCGAGGAGAAGGACACCGCCCATTGGAAGGGTGGTTCCGGCACGGTCACCTTCACCGAGGGCGACGCGGCCGACATCGAGACCACCGCCCTCGCGACGATCGCCTTCCTGAACGCGAACCGGTACCCTGAGACCACCACCAAGGCGCTCACCTACATCATCCAGAAGAAAAGCGCCCAAGGCCATTGGGGTTCCACCCAGGCGACCATCCTGGCGCTCAAGGCCCTCATGCTGTCGCTGGGCAGCCGCACCGAGACCGTCAACGCGAAGGTCACGGTCGCGCTGAACGGCGAACAGGTATCGGAATTGGCGGTGACTCCGGAAGACTGCGACGTCATGCGGCTGGTCGACCTGGGCGAGAAGACCAAGGCCGGCAGCAATACCGTGACGCTCACTATCGATGGCGAAGGCTCGATGCTGTACCAGGTGGTGGGGCGGTTCTACACGCCGTGGGTTGCCGCTCAGCCCGAGCAGGCGCCCATGAGCATCGAGGTGGCCTACGACAAGACCCGGCTCGCCGTGAACGACATGGTCACGGCCCGCGTGAAAGTCACCAACAACCGTCCGAATGCCGCGCAGATGATTATCGTTGACCTCGGCATTCCGCCCGGGTTCGAAGTGCAGGCCGCCGACCTCGAAAAACTCGTCGAAAACAAGACCATCCAGAAATACGAGATGACCGGCCGCCAGATCATCGTCTATTTCGAGCGCATCGACGGCAACGGCGTGATCGAATTCCAGTACGCGCTGCGCGCCAAATTCCCCCTGCGCGCACAGACGCCCAGTTCGCGCGTGTACGACTACTACAACCCCGAGAACGAGGGCACGGCTTCTCCTCAGGCCATCCTCGTCGAATAACCCTCTCCCGAGAAAAGCCCCGGGACGGACAGCGCGCCGTCCCGGGGCGATGTTCGGCGTGACCCCATCCGGCGCGGCTTTCACATCGTGTGGGACCGGCGCCCTCGCTCCTGCCCGTGTGGGACCGCCGCCCTCGCCGGTCAAGATGCTGCGAGCGACCCGCCTGCAACGTAGCCTGAGCATCCAGCGCATAATCTCTTCAACTGCCCTCACATGCAGATTCCACCGCCCCTTGCGGGGCTGAGGGAAGGGTTGGCCAAGGTCCCAGGGCTGCGCCACGCGTTCCGCGTGGCTGGCCCTGGGCTGCGTCCTGCCGCCCCTTACGGGGCTGGGGGAAGGGTTGGCCAAGGTCCCAGGGCTGCGTCCTAACGCCCCTGCGGGGCTGAGGAGGCGGTCGTGGGCTACGTCCCACCGCCCCTGCGGGGCTGGGGGAAGGGTTGGCCAAGGTCCC
>Ga0209201_1003805_pt1 | contig 12788 bp, 10 predicted proteins | sample AD_UKC055_MetaG_FD_184411 | JGI IMG/M metagenome (GOLD analysis project Ga0209201, IMG submission 184411) | Active sludge microbial communities of municipal wastewater-treating anaerobic digesters from USA - AD_UKC055_MetaG (SPAdes) (version 2) | ecosystem: Engineered > Bioreactor > Anaerobic >... | reverse complement strand
GTTGTATCCATTTCAATATTAAATCTTGCTTCAACTAAAGCATTAATACATGCATCAGTTGCATTTTTATATGCTGATGGGCTTCTTGATTCTACTGTACAACCGGGAGAATCAACAATAACAGGATGACCATCATCTATAACAGTAATATCAGAAAAATCAGTTAATAGATTCCATGTAGCATGAACTTTTGTTAAAGATGTTTGAGCTTTACCTAAAATAGTTGCTGTACCAACACCAGTAATTGCATTAACACTTGTTGTTTGTATTGATACTTTATTTGAATCATCACTACTCCAAACATATACTGGAGTTGATGTTGGCTTTAATACAGCACAAATATCAGAGCTAGAAGATGGGTTAGCAGTTAAATTAGTTGTCTCATTAATATTTAATGTTGCTTCTGTTGGTAAGACATTAAGTAAATTAATATCACATACTCCATTGTTATCAGTTCTTGTTTTAAAGTTCCATGTATATTCACTTTGCATATTCTTCCCAGTACCAAGTGCTTTAACTCCTGTTTTGATAACAGCCTTATACCACATTCCTGGTGTTAAATTAGATGTTGGTGTAAATACAATTCTTTTTGATCCATTATTACTTACAACTCCTATTACTTTTGTATTACAATTTATACCTTGCCCTTCACAACTATATAGTTCCATATTATTAGCAAATGTTGTTGTATCCATTTCAATATTAAATCTTGCTTCAACTAAAGCATTAATACATGCATCAGTTGCATTTTTATATGCTGATGGGCTTCTTGATTCTACTGTACAACCGGGAGAATCAACAATAACAGGATATATATCATCACCAGAAGAAATACTTAAAACATTAAAATATACTTTGTTACTTTCCTTTGAATTAGCATAAACACTAACATAACCATCAACAGCAGTTTGGGGAACATTAACTTTTATTAATTTATCCGCCCAAGAAGTCGTACTAGCTTTTGGTATATCAACGTTTGAAAATATGACCTTATCACTACCTCCACCAGTACCAAATCTTATACCAACTAAATTAACAGGATCACCTCTTGCAGCTTGATCTGGTTCAACCCCACAAAGCCCTGGCCCAGGCTCTCCTTCTGTAACAGTATATATTAAATAATTACTATAATAATAGCCTCCACCTTCTTTAGGCACACCAACAATTACAACATATGGACCAATAGGAACATTTGGAGTTTCTCTAATTATCTCATTATTCTTCCATGTATCAATAGAAGAACATGCTGTAGGGCTTAATGCTTCTGTAACAGTACCAGTAAAACTTACAAAATATACTTTACCTTCATTATTACCAAAATTTAAACCAGATATCCTTATAAACTCTCCTTTTGGCCCATGGTCAGGATCCAATTTTGATATATATGGACTCAAAACAGTAAAATCATTATCAGCTTGAGCATATACATCAGAAGTTAATTCTACTTTCAATGGGCCAGTAACAGATCCAAATGGAACCTTAGCTTGTATTAATGTATCTCCCCAAGATACATAGCAAGTTTTTTCATCATTGACACTATATATATCAACATCAACATTTTCTGTACAATTATCATTAGCTTTAAAACCAGCTATTGAAACATCACCAAGTATCCCAAAATACTGACCACTAATATCGAATCTATCATTATAATAACCAGCATTAGGATTAACGTTTGTTATAATAGGCTCACATTTTTCAGTTTCTCCTGTTTTAAAATACAAAATATATTTATCAACACTAGCCCCATCTGAAAAACCATTTGCATTACCATCTAATGGCTTACCGCAATTATTTGCTATACCATCATTAGGATTAAGTGTTGGATTATGATCAGAAGATTTTAGTATAATTCTATAGAAAGAATTAGCATCAAGCATTCTATTAAAGTTTAATGTAAATCCTGAGAATATAGAATCAGGAGATATAGAACTAATCTCTAAACCAGATTGCAAAGCGCATGTTAAATTACTAAAATTAGGTCCAGTACATTTTTCAACTGAAATATTGTTTGTATTAAATGTTGTTGGATCCATTTCTGCTAAATTAGAAGGATCAGCACCTTCCTGAAATTGAAATTGGACAAAAGTATTTCTACAAGCTCCAGTAGCATTTTGTGAAGGATATGTAGCTTTAACTCTAGGGTAAAAATCTTCTAATTCTGATGTTCTAAACCATATGCTCTTAGATCTTTCAAGTAAATCTCCAGCTAAACTCTTTACTCCATCAGCACCACTATTAATTGTAACCCTATAAATTTTATCTTTTAAGAAATCATTATTATTATGATAAAAAGTAAATGTATCGTTACTTACATAATATTCATCTTTTTCCGGATTGAAGAACTTATTTTCATCTTCATCTCTAATATATACACTAGAATCATTAACAGAATCAGCATACAAATCTTTATTAAATAAAGCTGAAACCCTAGCACATGTCTTAACATTTTGCATTTCATTTCTAGGGTATGTAGATACAACATTAAATCCAGACCCAAAGCCACCAATCGTACCACTATCTTCGCCTGTATTATATTCATAACTTGTAGGGCTTCCAAATATACCAGTTAATTTTCCTACAAGAAAACTTGTTATAGCATAAGATGACACAACTATAAGCATACCTATCAGAGCATTCTTCATCATCTCTTTAGCTTTATTTATTTTCTCAGGCTCACCCTTAGATGTCATCCATAAAACACCTGCATAAACAACTATACAAGTAGCAAATATTCCGAAAAGGGATAATATAACTTTTATAATACTCCCAATAATTGCATATACACTTTTTGTAGATAATCCAGCGTTTATTCTTGCAGCTTCTAGCATCTGCCTACCAAACGTATCTTGAATTTGACCATCAGCAGCAAATACAAATTTTATACCAAAACTAAAAAATAAAAATAAAAAAAACACTAAAACTATTAGATATTTTTTCTCTTTTAACTTTTTCGAAGATAGCATTTCTCTAAAAATAAAAATTAGCTACTAAATATATTTTATCATAAAAATTGACAATTTAAAAAAGTTAATAAGTATCAAGCTTCTCAATAATTTCTTTCTGTTTATTTTCCATTTTTATATATTCCTCATCACTTTTTTCATCTTCATATCCTAATAAATGTAAAATGCCATGTATAAACATCAATGTCATTTCATATTTTATGCTATTACCATTTTCTTTTGCTTGCTTACATATAATATCATAACAGAAAATAATTTCTCCCAAGCCTAATTCATCTCCCCATAAAAAACTTAAAACATCTGTTGGCTTATTTATCCCTCTATAATTTCTATTCATTTGCTTTATATATTTCTCATCAACGATTCCAACAGAAACATATTTATCATATAAATTTAAAACATCTAAAACATTATTAAATATTTTTGTATAGCCTTTTATATTAATCTTATGTGTTGTTGTATTATTGATTTCAACCATTACTTTAACTCTAAACTCCTTATTAGCATTGCAAAAGTAGCGCTATAATTATATTCAGAAGAATTATTTATATATTTAATTCTCATAACATTATTATTAAAATTAATATAAACACTCTTACCTATACTATCTATATATGCTTCATTTGGTATATTTAATTTTAATAAATTTATATCATTAGTTCCTAAATCTTGTTTTATAAAATCTAGAAAATTAATACCATTATTATTTAGTAAACTAATCTCGAAATACTCATCAGAAGTATCGCTTGGCAAAACATCTATTATTTTTTTCTCAGGATCTTCAGAAACTGTAAAACCATTTGGGTAATAAAATTTTATATTATTGTTGTTACTAAATATCTTTATATTATCATTATCTAATATTTTATCAGGTGTATAGCCAATTGGATTATATAAATTAGAAACCTCTTCACCATCAGGATATAGATCCCCATCAGTGTCCCTATTATCTATTTTTGTCCCATAATATGGCTCTTCTTTATCAGTTAAATAATCATTGTCTTGATCAGAACCCATATTAAATCTATCTTTTGCAAAGAAAAATTTAAAAAAATCTTCACTATTAGTCTGTTTAACTTCTTGTGATACAACTTCATTATTGTTATTATTATTCTCAGAAATAGTCATCCCATAATCTGCCTCATAACCATAATTAGTAGAAATAGGTAATGTATTACTTACAATAACTTGATTATTATCTGTTTTTTCATTTATAAAATATCCTAAATCTTTAAATAATTTATTTATTGTAAATACTAAAAGAATTAAACATAAAACCATACTACAAATAACAAAAACTCTTTTCGTTTTAGTTTGTTTTGGACCTAACCTTTGCTCCAAATCTTGTATAAAACTTAAGTCCAATTTTTTATGAGCACCCTTTAATTGTAAATTATTATTTCTTAAAGCTTCTTCAGCTTCTTTCTTTTTTATTCTTTCTTCTTCCTTTGCTTCTCTTTCAATCTTTTTTTGTTCCTGCCTAGTCATAATTTCTTGTTCTTTCATCTCTTTTAAAGCTTCTTTTCTTTGTTCTTCTATATTCTTATTAAATTCTTTTAGCTCTTCTTTACTTAATTTTGAATAATCAGTTTCTTGTTTTAGCTTATTAATTCTTTCTAATTCTATCTTAATTCTATTTTTACTAGCCTTCTCATCATCTTTTTTTTCTTCAATAGACTTCTTTCTTAGCTCTAAAATCCTCTTTTTTTCTTCTTGCTCTTGCTTAAGCTTTCTTTCTTGCAACTCTTTTATTGCTCTCTTTTGCTCTTCAAGTTTTTTCTTTTCTGCTTCTTTCTTTTGTCTTTCCTGCTCTTTCGTTTCTTTCATTCTCTTTTGTTCTTCTTCTCTCTCCTTCTGCATCTTCTCTCTTTCTGCTATTCTTTTCATTTTTTCTTCTTGTTTTCTCTTCTTTTTATCAACTTGTTCCTTCTCAGCCATCATTTGTTGCTCTTTCCTTACTCTAGATTGTTGATACTTAAAACTAAAAAATTCATCTGGCATAACTGTAAATTTACCAGAATTATCTTCTTTTTTATCATCTTTATCATCATTATTTTCTTCATCCATAATTTAAAATTAAAAAACAAAAACTGCTTTTGTAGCTTCACTAATAAATCCTAATATAACTACTATAATAAACACTATAAAAAGTGTTATCAAACCAAAAAACACAGAAAATAATAATATATATCTTTTATTATTTTTTCTCCTAAACTCTCTATTAATTTTATCAATATCAATATTTTCAATATTGCTTCTTGAATTTCTTTTATCAACACTTAAAACATTATTATCTTTATCACTTTCAATATCTTTAAAAATATCTTCGACAGCATTTGTATGCTTAAAATCTTGATTATATTTTAGTGAAAGATCTTTCATAAAAAGTTATTTTTTTATTGTATTTATATCATCTAATCTTCCAATTTTCTTTAAATATTCTCTTTTTGCCCTAAGTTCTGCTCTTTTAGCAGCCCTTCTTTTAGCCTTTAAGTCACTTAATGGCTTTTGATAAAATCTCTCTTCTTTTGTTCTTTGTAATATCCTACTTTGCTGTATTCTTTTATTAAATCTTCTTAAAAGACTATCAAAAGACTCATTTTCTTTTCTTTTTGCCTCTATCATTTTTCACCTTCCTTTCAATTTTAGTTAATAATTATATCTAAATTATATCATCAGTAAGCTAAATAAGTCAATTTATCTTATTAATTAATCTCTTCTTTAATTCACTAACAATATTATTATAGTTTATAACCTCTTGTATATTAGTCTCAATATCTCTTATTATGATAGTATTATCAACAACTTCCTGCTGACCTAAAATCAATATAAACTTAGCTCCCATATTTTTAGCTTGGCTTATTTGCCTTGTGATACTTCTATCTAAAATATTGCAAAAACAACTTATCCCAGATTCTCTTAAATTTAAAAATGTTTGTAAACTTTTTCTTCTTGCTGTTTCACTAATCTGAGCCAAATAAACATCTGATTTATAAAACTCAACAGTTTTATTTAGATCTCTTAATCTTTTTATTATATTATTCATATTAAAAGATGCTCCAGTTACTTGCTTTTTAAATCCTAAATTATTTGCATAATTATCTAAATGCCCACCTTTACCAATAAAATATGAATTATTATTCTTTAATATCTCAAACTCAAAATAAAATCCATTGTAAACCTCATTCTCATCAAGAAGCATTGGATCTAAAACATATGACACTTCAAGTTCATCAAGATATTCTATAATTTTCATAGAATATTCATTACAATCTTCACATAAATTTTCAATTATAAGAGGAGCCTGTGATAAAACTTTTCTACAACTTTTATTTGTACATCTAAAAACTTTCAAAGGATTCTTAGATAGATTTTTAACACAATCATTACACAAAACACTTTTTTTGGTTTTTAAAAAACTTGCAAGCTGAGCCTTGTATTTTTTATAGCATTCATCACACCCCATAATATTAACTTTTACATTAACATCAAACCCTAATTCTTTTAATAAAAAATATGATATTTTTATTATTTCTGCATCAGCAGCATAATTATTCTGTCCAGTAGCATAAAATCCAAAACGATATGGATAATCATCTGTCTTTGCTTTTTCTCCGCTACTAACACTATAAAATTTATCTATACAAAAAAATTTATAATTTATATCTTCTGCTAAATTTTTACTTAAATCATTAAGTTTTTCTATTACAGATATATTTGGTTCTGGCCTTAATATAAACTTCTCTTTTTTATTATCAAATATAATATAATCCTTATTAATGTTTGGAAAACTATCAGATACTTTCTTTATATCATTCATTTTTAAAAAATCATCTAATTTTAGCTCAATATATCCATAAGATAAGCACCAATCTCTAATTCTTTTTGAAATATTATTAATATAAGAAAAGTCAGTAGATATAAACAAATTATTTATTGAATTTTCTGATGCCATATTTTTTATATTTATTGATTATTGGTTATATTTTTTATAATCCCGAACTTACTAAAAGGAAAACCTCTTAATAATACCTTCCCAACAATACTCTCTCTTTTTATTGATCCAAAATATCTAGAATCAAAACTTACTGCTCTATTATCCCCCATAATAAAATAGCTATCATCTGGGACAACTTCAGTAACATCTCCCAATGTTTCAAGACCAGTTGGTAAATATGACTCATCTAATATAAATCCATCTGGATGATCTTGATTTTTTATAGTAACTTTTCCATCTTTTACAATAACAGTTTCTCCGGGTAATCCTATTATTCTTTTTATTAAATATTCGTTATAACCTTGAGTTTTTAGCTTAAATACAATAATATCTCCCCTTTTTGGTTGTTCAAATCTATATGAAATTTCATCAATTATAAGATAATCCTTCTCATAAAAATTAGGCTCCATTGAGCTTCCCCTAACATAAAAAGGCTGTATTAAGAAATGCCTAACTAAAAAAACAATAACAAGCGCTGTTATTGTAGTTTTTAAAAAATCTTTAAAATCATCTTTTTTTTGCGAATTTTCCATAAATTTTATACTTTATCCATTAAATAATATATATATTTTATCATATTTTATAGTTTAAAACAATACTTGATATTTATATAATTTAACTGATATAATATTGTTATTGATTTAATAAAAAATAAATAAAGCAGATAATGAATAAAAAATTATTATTGATTCCTATCGTTCTATTAGCAACAACTGGTGTAACTTTAGCTTTTGGTTTATCAAAAGAAAAAAAAATAACAATTGATGAAATATATTCTCCAAAATTAACAACAGTAGAAAATAAACAGCCAGTAAAAAATAAACAAATAACAAATATATTAATAGCAGGAATAGGTGGCGAGAATCATGATGGTGGTATGCTGACTGATACTATTATATTTACCAGCATAGATATGCAAAATAATAAAATAGCAACATTAAACATACCAAGGGATTTATATATAGATTTAGGTGATAAATATGGATATAACAAAATTAACAGTGCAAATGCTTTTGGAGAGCAAGAAAAACCAGGATCAGGTATGTTATTTCTACAAAATGAAGTAGAAAAAATATTAAATCAAGATATTGATTATTATATTAGAATAGATTTTGATGGATTTAAAGACATAATAGATACATTAGGCGGTATAACAATAAATGTAGAAAGATCATTTGTTGATAATCAATATCCAACAGAAAACTTTGGATATAAAACAATATATTTTCAAGCCGGTCCTCAAGTAATGAACGGTGAAAGAGCCTTAGAATATACAAGATCAAGGCATGGCACTAATGGAGAAGGATCAGATTTTGCAAGATCTAAAAGGCAGCAGCAAGTTATAGAAGCAGTTAAAGATAAGATATTAAGTGAAATTAATACATATAATCCAACAAAAATAATATCAATATTTGATGCCCTAAAAAGACATATATCAACAAATCTATCATATAAAGATATATATAATTTATATAAAATAGCAGATAATTTTGATAATATAAAAGTAATAAATAGAACATTATCTGATACAAATGGCTATGTTTATACAACAACAACTATAGATGGAGTGTCTATTGTAAAGCCTGTTGGTAATAATTTTAATTTAATACAAGACTTAGCTATCCATATATTTGATGAAGCATACGATCCAATTAAACAACAATTAGATAATTTACCAAAGATAGTTATATTAAACGGCACTAATATTACAGGACTAGCAAGTAAAATTACAGAAGATATAAAAAATACACAGGAATTTAATATATATTATGTTGGTAATTATGATATAAGGAATGTTGAAGACACTATTCTTTTTGATGCATCAGGCAATACACCTCTATCTTCATTAAATCTTCTAAATCAAAAATTCAATGCTAAAATATTATCAAGAAGATTAAATATATTTAATTCTTATGATAATATTGAGCTACAAACAGATTCTAATCTCCAAAAACTAGATCAACTACAACAATTATATAGTCAAGCAGATTTAGTCCTAATATTAGGATCAAATATTACAGAAAATAAAGCATCAATATAACAAAATGAAAAAAGCACAAATAGCTATAATAGGTAGAACCAATGTTGGTAAGTCTACTCTTTTTAATAAACTAATAGAAAAAAGATTATCAATTGTTACTGATATACCAAATACAACAAGAGATAGAATATATGGAAAAGTATTATGGAGAGGAACAACCTTAGAAATTGTTGATACTGGCGGTATGGATAGTAATAATGAAGAAAAAGAGATATTATTTCAAGCAGAAAAAGCTATAAAAGAATCAGAATTAATATTATTTGTTGTTGATGGGAAAGATGGTCTTATGCCATTTGATTTTGAAATAGCAAAAATATTAAGAAAAGAAAATAAAAAAGTAATTTTAGTTATAAACAAAACTGAAAAAATAAAAGATGAATATACAAGTGAATTCAGCTCTTTAGGATTTAAAGACTCTATATGCATATCAGCTTTAACAGGTAAAAACGTTGGAGACATGTTAGATCTTGCTATGAGCAAAATAACAATAAATAAAAAGCTTGATGAAGAAAAGCCAGAAATAAAAATAGCAATAATTGGTAAACCAAATGTTGGTAAGTCTTCTCTACTAAATGCAATATTAAATGAAGAAAAATCAATAGTAAGCCCCAAACCTCACACAACAAGAGAATCAATAGATGCTATATTTAAGTATAAAGATAAAAACTTTTTAATAATAGATACAGCAGGCATTAGAAAAAAAAGTAAAGTATCATCATATATAGAAAAAGCAAGTATACATCAAAGCTTTAAAAATATAGATGAAAGCGATATAGTATTTTTTATGATAGATGTTTTAGATGAAATAGGCTCACAAGATAAAAAATTACTAACATATATAGCAGAAAAAAAGAAGGGTTTAATTATTTTAGTTAATAAATGGGATCTTATAGAAAATAAAAGTCAGCAAGCCATAAATGAATATAAAAAATATTTAAAAAATAGCATAAAATCTGTATCATGGGCACCTGTTATGTTTATATCAGCAAAAGATAAAATAAGGGTATATAAAACATTAGATATGGCTACTAAAGTATTTGAAAATCAAAATAGAGTTATAGATAATAATACTTTGTCAGAAACCATAAGTTTAATAATGAATAAGCAGAAACCTCATTTAAATAGAAAACATAAAATATTAAAGATAAGAAACCCAATACAAATATCTACAAATCCACCAACATTTAGTTTAGAGATACCAAAAAAAGAAATTCTACAAGATAGTTATAGAAATTTTATAGAAAACGAATTGAGAAAATTATTTGATTTTACTGGGACTCCAATAATAATCACAACAAGGAATAAAGAAAATTAACTATTTCATCTTTTTTAGAATAGATCTTATCCATTTCTTCTTTAGAAAAATTTTCTAAAACAAATGCATCTGTTGGCATAAAATTTAATCTTTCATTTGCTATACCAAATTTTAGCCTTTTTATTTTATTTGTCCCAATTGCTGATATTATTGACTTTATACCATTATGCCCACCAGCACTTGACTCATCTCTTATCCTAATTTTAGCAAATTCTAAATCTTTATCATCTTGCAGAATAATAATATCTTTTATATCTATTTTATAAAAATTCATTATTAAACTTAAAGCATCCCCTGATTTATTCATAAATGTTTTAGGTTTAGCTAATATAACTTTTTCTCCAGCTATGTTTCCAATAGCTATCTCTGATTTCAATTTTTTATCATATTTGAATTCAGAAAAATTATCTTTATATTCAGATAAAAACATATCTAGGATTATAAATCCTATGTTGTGACGGTTATATTTATATTCTTCTCCTGGATTTCCAAGCCCTATTATTAATTTCATATTATTCAGCCTTTCTCCTGCCAATAGCAGCAAAAGGAGTTTTTAATGCTATTCTTAAATCTGTTAAAAAGGACCAATTATCAACATAATATAAATCCAATCTTAATTCTTCTTCATAGCTTAAATCGCTTCTGCCAGAAACCTGTGCAAGCCCTGTGATGCCAGGCTTTACATCCAATACTCTTAAATGTTCTTTTTTATAATTTGCAACTTCCCTTTCTTGATGTGGTCTTGGCCCAACTATACTCATATTTCCTATCAAAGCATTAAAAAATTGTGGCAGTTCATCTAAACTAGTCTTTCTAATAAAATGTCCAACCCTAGTAACCCTAGGATCATCTTTAATTTTATAAATAGCGCCAGCTCTTGTATTTTTTTCTTCTATTAATTTCTTTTCTAGCTCTAAAGCTTGCTTTTGTTGTTCAGCATCGCCAACCCCAGTGCTCATATTATAATACATAGATCTAAACTTTAGAGTATTAAATAATTTACCATTTTGCCCTACTCTTTGATTTTTATAAATTATTGGGCCTTTTGAGTCTATTTTTATTAATATTGCTATTATAAGCATCAATGGAGAAAATAAAATTATAAAAAATATTGAAACACAAATATCAAAAAGTCTTTTTATTATTCTTCCCCACCCATCTAACTTAGTTTTTTTTATTTCTATTATTGGTATTCCAGCTAAGGTATCAGTTTTTATATTAGCAAAATTAGAATCAAAAATATCAGCAACATATTTAAATGCTATATGATTTTCTCCACAGAATTTTATAAACTTGTTTATATCATCATAGTTTTTTATATCAGTATTTATAACCTCATCAACAATGCCTTTATATTTTGTATTATAAATATTCTCAAATTCTTCAAAACTACTTGCTGTATCTAAAATTTTATAACCCATCCTATAATCATTACTTATTGTTTCTTTTATAACATCAAAGTTTCTGCCAGATCCAATTAGAATAATATTAGAAACACCTATTCCCTTCTTATAAAAATAATGCCTTATATATCTTAAAATTATTCTTTCAATAATTAAATAAATAATTGTAAATCCATATCCAGCAAGAATTATAAATCTAGAGCTAAAATACTCTCTTTCAAAAAAAATAAAAACTACAATGAACATTGCAGCAAATGAAATAGTATCAAATAATTTTATAGATTGCTCAAAAAAACTAGTTTCTTTATCTTTTACTCTATAAATCCCAGATATAGCTAATATTGCAACAATTAATATTGCTATATAAACCATTGTCTTAACAAAATCAGCAAAACTTATACTATAAATAGCTGGCCTAATATCTGTTACTGCTTCAAAAAAACGAACCTTATAACCAGTTATACCAGCAAGAATAATTAATATAAAATCTAATGGAACATGTAAACCAGTAAACAATAAATCAAGTTTTTGTCTTGTCATATTTTTATATAATATAAGCTATTTTATCAATAAGCCGAATTTTGTATTATATGATCATTTATCTAGGATTATTATTACTAATAATCTCTATCGAGCCACCGCTATATATTTCTATATAGCCCTACAATAAATGCAGGTTGCTCTTTCATCAGGTAAAGCTTGCCTCTTCCCCTATGTCACCATAGGAACGTGCTAACTAATTGGTTAGCAATTTCACTCGCACTGCAAAAGCAGAGATGTATTTTCTGTTGTGCTTGTTGTCGCTATATTTTTGCAAATATAGTGCGTTGGTGTTACCAACTACCCTTTCATTTTAGATTTTCATCTAAAAAGGATGTTCGGACTTTCCTCAGGTTTTTTAACAAAACCCGCGATCATTTATATAAAATAGCAATGTATATTATAACATATTTTTTAATAAAAGCAACACTATTTCAATATTCTCATTGCTGCCTTATACCCTCTATTTATTAATTCCTTGATATTCTTCTGCCTAAAATCAAATGTTGACATAAAGCTCCCTAAT
>Ga0209201_1003792_pt1 | contig 12836 bp, 13 predicted proteins | sample AD_UKC055_MetaG_FD_184411 | JGI IMG/M metagenome (GOLD analysis project Ga0209201, IMG submission 184411) | Active sludge microbial communities of municipal wastewater-treating anaerobic digesters from USA - AD_UKC055_MetaG (SPAdes) (version 2) | ecosystem: Engineered > Bioreactor > Anaerobic >... | reverse complement strand
ACGCCAGCCGGCCGCACCGAAATCGTCCTGGAGCCCGTGGCCTTTTTACGCCGCCTCGCCACACTGCTGCCCGCCCCTTACCAGAATCTGGTCCGCTACCACGGGGTCTTCGCAAATCGCTCCAGGTACCGCAAGGCCCTGCCACACCCGCCAGCCAGGCCCAAGAACGCCCGGGGGGACGACAAGACCCCCGGGGATCGCCAGCTCCCAAATGTCCCGGTCACCCCAAAACCCGGGGAGTTTCGAAAACGAACCCACCTGTCATGGGCCCGCCTGTTGCGTCGTGCCCTGCATGTCGACGCCCTTTCCTGTCCCAGGTGCGCCACACCCATGGTCGTACTCGCCTTTCTGACCGACCCTGCTGTCGTCACCCGCATTCTTGACCACCTGCATCTGCCCTCGACCGTCCCCACAATCGCCCCGGCCCGGAATACCGACGACCTGTGGGCACTCGACGACCACGGCGTCCGGGAGCCAACGTCCGGATACGGGGTTGTTGGGAGACTGGTACTGCGTCGCCGTCGCCCGGGCAACAAGGCTTCCCGTCCTGGCCCAGGACCCGCCCGGGACCCGCCGGCCGTCAACATTTCCTGACGTTCTTAAGCTCAAGTCGGCCAACGGGCCCAGTTGCAGACCCGCTTCGGGAACCTTCCACCGATCCGTCCCGACCATGCCAGCAGCTCGCGTCGCATCCCATGCGTTCGTGCCGATTCCCGACTTGACACCCGCTGGAACCCCGGCCATACTCGTCCCATGGAGGCGTTTTGTGGATGAAAGTTCCTACACGCTGCGTTAGGCGGTCATTTTTGAATTCATAGGGGAAGTACTTTGTCCTTTACAATTACAGATTGTTCGTGCCGTCTTTTCTTGTTCATTCTGTTATCCGTGCATTCTGTTGTTGGATGCAGCGATACATATGATTACGGTAACGTGCCGGATGCAGATGGCTCATCCTGCGACGATGACTGCGAATCTATGAATTGCTTTGACCACGATGTCTGGTGCTATGACAGCTGTGGCAAGCGTGACCATAGGTATCAGTCATGTACGTATGGATGTTCCGGCGGAAGCTGTTTGCCAAAGCCAAATGAACCCGATGATCTTTGTGAAACGACATGCATTTCATATGAATGTGGCTATCATTCAGGATGCGCTTGTGGTCAATGTCCTTCTGGAAAAAGCTGCTCAAGTGATGGCAGATGTTTGGATAACTGTCAGGATGAATGCGAAAAGGGGGAGCGGGGCTGTGTGAACTACACAACGTTTTGGTCTTGCAAAGTGGTTGACGGATGCTTTCAACAGGTCGAGACCTATTGCAAAAGTGGAGAGCGGTGTCGGTCGCTAGGTTATTGTGGCGAGGATTGTGCGGAGGGCGGTGAAGGCTGTAATTATGATCAAGATTGCTGTAGATATGACAAGTCAATGGTTGTTTATGGAACTGGCGCTTGTGTTGGGGGAGAATTTTGTAAGGACGATCGTTATAAATGTGTGACTCCGTCTAAGGCCTGCGACAAAAATGGAGATTGTTGCGGCTATTTCAACGAAGACGGTCCAATGGCATATTGTGCCACTATAGAAAATTACGCTGCCAGATGTTGGAGGACCTGTGTCGATAATGATGATTGCTATACTGGTGAGTGCTGCCTCAAATTGAACAGCGGAAAAAAAGTTTGTGTTTACAAAAGCCTCGGCGTTTGTAACTGAAATGTCCAAAATTCGTGGATTCTGCTGGGATGGCCTTGTACCCCAAAAATGGACATATCAGTTATGCTTGAGCCTGCTCCAAAAAATGGACATCCGAGATAAGGGGGAGAGAATGGCAAGGTCCCCCGAGGGAGTGGAAGGATGTCAAGAAGAGCACGAAGGGTATTTACCAAGGAAGAGAAGTCGGACGCAGTTGGGCTTGTTTGTCGAAGCGGTCTGAGTATTTCGCAGATCGCCCGGGACCTGGACATTGGTGCGTATTCCGAGGCAAACTGAACACTAATCCGGAGTTCCGCAGTGATTTGATCGTTATCTCCCCGTAATACTTCAGTTATACGCCAAATGCAGTGTTGGGTTTCTGACTACAAATCGAGCAGTTCGAATGCTTTTTGTTGTATGGGAGTAGGTTGGGAGTATTGGTCGTAAGTGGCGTCGGTGTGTTAGAGTCCAAACGCGTGGTGTACGAAGGATCGTTACATACAGCCTGACATAGAAGCAGATGGCTTGGCAGGGATCGTAGAAGCCAGAAGGTCCCCCGAGGGTGCCTGCCGGGAGTTAGGTATTGAAGTGACCATCGTGTAATCCTCAAGTGGGTACGACCAAGCAACCACAAGGAGAAAACACGATGGTCGAAGCAAGCATGGACGTTTTGGGGATTCTTCGCAAGCAGATCGAGGACACGGAGCCGGACATTTTGAGGACGCTGATGCAGTCGACGCTGGAAATACTGATGGCGGCTGAGGCAGACGCCATGTGCGGAGCGTCGTACCGGGAGCGGAGCGAAGAGCGTCAGAATCATCGAAACGGCTACCGGCCGCGGCCTTTTGACACGCGCCTTGGAAGCATGACGCTGGGCGTGCCAAAACTGAGGCACGGCAACTACTACCCCGACTGGCTTCTGCAGCCGCGTCGGCGGGTCGAGAAGGCCCTGGTTGCTGTGGTCGCCGAGGCGTATGTGAACGGAGTATCGACGCGGCGGATGGAGAAGCTGGTGGAAGCGCTGGGCATCAAATCGCTGTCGAAGTCTCAGGTGTCCGAGATGGCCCGGGAACTGGACCAGGTGGTGGCAGATTTCCGCAGCCGGCCGTTGCCTGGCGGCTATACATACATGTGGGTGGACGCTTTGGCTGTGCGATGCCGCGAAGGCGGCCGGGTGGTCAGTGTATGCGTGATGATAGCCACCGGCGTCAGCAACGACGGGCATCGCCAGATACTTGGCCTGGACGTGTCGACCAGTGAGGACGAGGCGTCCTGGACGGACTTTCTGCGTGGTTTGAAGGACCGCGGACTGTCTGGCGTGAAGCTGGTGATATCGGACGCCCACAAGGGATTGAAGGCCGCCATCGCGTCCGAAATACCTGGCGCGTCGTGGCAGCGGTGCCGCACGCACTTTGCCCGCAATATGCTGTGCAAGGTCCCTAAGAAAGCCCAGGACTTTGTAGCGGCGGCCCTGCGCACGGTTTTTGACCAGCCTGGCAAGAAAGAGGTCCACGAGGCCCTGCATCACCTGGTCGGCCAGCTCGACCGCTTCCCCGATGCGGCGGCTTTGCTGGAGAATGCCACTGATGACATCCTGGCGTTTGCGGACTTCCCCAGAGGCCACTGGAAGCAGATCTGGTCCAACAATCCGCAGGAGCGCCTGAACAAGGAAATCCGGCGCAGGACCGACGTGGTGGGTATTTTCCCCAACCGCGAGTCCATCATCCGGCTGATCGGCGCCGTCCTGTGCGAGCAGAATGACGAGTGGATGGTGTCCAGGTGCTACATGACCCAGGAAACCCTGACAATCGCCGCCCAAGTGGACCAGATGAAACAGGAATCGCTGACAACGGGGTTTACGTCGCTGCCGGGCGCAGCGGCTTAACAGGAACGGAGGATGTCACACGATGCAAAATCCTTCGTACACCACCTTGACGGACGTGGCCAGGCAATGCGATGCACGTTTTTAATTGACGTCGGGCAGGAGCAGGCTCAACGTTGTTTGGTGCTTGCTTATGAGGCTGTTACTATCACCAGGGTGGATCAATTATTCGTGGCCGCTCTGGATCAATTATTCGTGGCCGGAATCACGGCCAGACGGACGACCAAGACGAGTAGAGCCTGCGGGCCGGAGGCGCAAGGGTGTCGGCTGTCGCCGACACCAATCACGCAATACCGACCACGATGTCCAGATTTTTACGTTTTACTGCGAGCGGCAACACCTTGCAGGATCACACGGTCAGTTCGTTTGTGCGCACGTGAAGGGGATGGTATTTATGAGGAATTTGTCTTCTTCGTCCGGGCAATTCTGACAATAAAATTGATAGAATGGGTTGTCCGAATAAGCCGGATTACGACAACACCGTCTATAATCATTGGCGAGGAAACTACAGCATTCATGGGTTAACGGGCAGACTAGTTGATCGCTATCCGTACCTCTTCCACAAGAGGAATAGATACCTGGATAACACGATACAGGTACCGAGGGTTTGGGCCAACCAGGCGCGCCCCCGGAACTATTAGCAATCTCATATCCAGCAGGACAGTAGCAGCCATTCTCTTCGATAGCGCACGTTGCCGAATTTGGCATGCAATAAGAGCCACAACACTTTGCAGTAGAACTACAGCAAGACGTTCCACAAGCTTTTAAGCATTGACATTTACCCTTGACACAAGATTTGTTGATCCCACAGTCAACTTTTTCGTCAGTCAATCCGTTGCAGTCGTTATCCTTGCCATCGCAAATTTCGGTTGCACCGGGATGAATACTGGGATTGCTGTCATCACAGTCCACATGTCCAAAACAATCTCCATAGCCATCATTGTCGTTGTCTTTTCTATCATAGGTCTTGCCATCGCAATCCCAATCCTGACCATCACAACGTTCCTCCTCGGAACTAATTTTTCCCACACAATCGATCTGCACACCGCAGTTCTCTGCAAGTTGCACACATTCATACGTGCCCCCGGAAAGTTGACATCGTCCATATGGTCCGCCGAAACAGATGTCGCCTCGTTGAATCTTGTAGAAATCGGTAAGGTCTCGACAACGCAGGTACAGTGAATTCTCGTCAGTGACTCCGTCGCAGTCGTTGTCCAGATTGTCATTGCAGGATTCATCTTTGCCGGAGCCCGTCCCGCAATCGGTTGAAACGATTTTACACTCGGTCTGCGTGAACCCAGACGGATATTCGCATTTCCATGCCCCATTGACGCATACGTTCTTTGCCTTTTCCCCTGAACAGATACCTTTCGAAGGACATCTACCGATTATCGGCTGTTGAAGCGGATTGATTCCTTCATCTGTGCTGCCATCACAGTCGTTATCGCGGTTGTCGCAAATCTCTGGCCTGGGATTGATTCCTCCGATACACTCAGTATCCCAGTTTCCGTTGCGGCAGAATTTTCGTCCAGATACACATTCCCCGATATCCAGGCCACAGGTACGCACAAGGTCCTCGTCAGTTTGTCCGTCGCAGTCGTTGTCGCGGCCGTCGCAGGTCTCCTCGATTCCGCTGACACTTCCCTGGCATTCGCCCCATCTGCCGTTAATGCAAGTCTGTTTACCCTTCCGGCAAGAGCCTTCGTCCTTTCCACAGCTTCTGGTTAGATTTTCGTCAATCTTCCCATCACAATCATCGTCCAAGCCATTACAGGTCTCTGTTCGCGCTTGACAGGATGCAACAAAATGGTTCAGTTCATTTTCAAGAGAACAGCGCATGTAATCCATTTGACTGTTTGAAAAGTCACCCGGCCAGCAATGATAATAGGACATTATATTCGAGCAATCAGGTCTTTCCCCGGTTGTGCAACTTCCAGTTCCACCACATTTGCCTTCACAATCGCAGGTGCCGTTTAGATTCGTGTTATCAAGGCATTCCGCAATTCCGAATACTCCCTTCGGACCGTGATCCGGTGGGGTGTCACACACTCTGTCGCCGGTTATTTCGCATTCTGCCGAGGTCTCAAACCCGTATTCACATTCGAATGTGTGTGAGAGTCCGAACTTGTGGCCCAACTCATGGGCGATGGTATTGCGTCTGGCGCTGGTTAGCACAACGGGTGAATTTGGGCCGCCGTAACCCCCAATGAAGAATGAGAGTTTGGATGACACAATATCCCTGACAAAAACCAAGGGAATAGCGCCATCAGCCGAATTTTCAAGAATGAAATTGTTAAACGAACTGCTCGAATCATAATCGACAGTACAGTTCGGCCATGTGAATGATGTGACAGAAGATTCAATCAGGTTGATTGCGGCGAGGCGGAAGACCGCTTGGACCTCTGTCATCGCCAGCCTGATGTCATTAATTGAAATCACTGGATTCGAACTAATCTCGCAGATGTGGATTTCGTAATTGACTTGAACCTCACTTCTGTTATGCCAATCAGCCCGTCTTTTTGGATCGTTGCAAACCCATTCGTTCATAAACGGGCTGATTCCGTTCATCTCGGATTCGTGATTGGGGGCTTCGAAACGAGCGACTTGACCGTTCACCAGAACCTGACAATCGCTTGAGCAGCGGGAACCATCGCCATCAGGACCTTCGTCGCATTCCTCTTCGCCCTCTATAATTCCATCACCGCAAGTGGTCTTTCCTGGAATGCATGATGTAACGATGAAGGTGCAATCTTGACCGCATGGTGCTTCTCCGCTGACAAATCTTGGGGATATGGATGCGCACGATGTTGAAGGGTTAAGAGATGGTTCGCAGGCCTCACCTGGTTCAAGTATCCCATTGCCGCATTCACTGGAATGCCGAATGCAATCCCCGAAATCCCAGCGGCAGTCGGGTGTACAGGTTGCGACGCCTGATGCGAACCATGAGCTGACATCACGGCAGTCGGTGGATACGGTGGCGGTTGGATCGCAAAATTCGTCGCCTTCCAGCGATCCGTTGCCGCATGTTGGGGGAATGAAGGTCTCTTTTGTATCGTTTGATATCGAATCGGCGAAAACAAGGTCTCCCAGCGGATAATCAATTGAACAACCGGAAAACAGAACGGCCAGGGATGCGTTAAGAATTAAGACCTTGAAGAGCGAACAGTAGTTTGACTGCCTCATCCCGACACTCCAATTACAGGTGAGCCAAAAGCTAGACGATGTTCGTTTCATATCTAGAAACGCCGCAAGAGTCAATAGGATTGTCCTCTGAGTCATCCCCTCATAGTTTCGGGCGGGCACCTTGATACGTGACAGGCGGCGGTAAACCCTTCCGCGGCAACCCCCTTCACCCCTTCCCGTGCGAGTGCGGGGCGTTCACGTCGTTCGTTTGGGTGTCGGCTCGGTCGGCTGCTACACATCGCGGTGGTTTTGTGGCCGTGTCGCGCCGATTCGCCGGCCGCATGTCATTAATCCGGAATCCTGTTCACTCCCTCGCATCGCATCAAATAAACTCAGGCCGCTCCAGGCTTCCCCGCCGCCAGCATTTGTTGATTTGCGTACGCCCCACAATTCCCGGACCGACAATCAAATAACCTGTTGAAAACATTGAGAAATATGATGCTTTTTGCTGGATAAATAGATGCCGACATCGGATAATTCTTGTTGTCTAATCAAGGAGTTACCCGATGTCGGCAAAAAGGATCGTACTCGTAGTCGGACGCATTTTTCAAGGCCTTCATGCAAAGAATCAACAGACTTTGGCTGTACTCATGGCAGCCCTGCTCGTGACCGGCAGGGCAGGTGTTGCCGCGCTTGGCCGCGGCATCCAGTCCAGGACAGCTTTCAAGCACTCTATCAAGCGCGTCGACCGCTTCCTGGGAAACGATAACGTCGTCGTCTGCGATTGGTGCAAGGCTCTGTTTGCCGCAGTCGTCGGCCCGCGTAAGTCCGTAAAGATCGCTATCGACTGGACAAAGATCGGGCCCTGGCCCGTACTCGTCGCATCCGTCGTCATCAGGCGGCGCGGCGTTCCAATTTACTGGGCCACCTGCGACTTCAGGAAGCTCCAGCGCAGTCAGAATGCCTTTGAAAACAGTTTCCGGTTGAGATGGCGCGAGTTTCATTGACTGAGGAGGTCATTACTTATGTCCGATCTCGCAGACATTGAATCCAGGGTTGCCGAGCAATTGAGTCCGGCTGAACGCGCATGGATCGTGCCGCTCCTTGGTACGCTCCATTCGCTGGGCGGCGAGGGCAAGCCGAAGGACGTTGAACAGGCAGTCAAGGATGCTTACCAGAATTTGCCTACCACGGGGTCTTCGCAAATCGCTCCAGGTGCCGCAAGGCCCTGCCACACCCGCCAGCCAGGCCCAAGAACGCCCAGGGGGACGACAAGACCCCCGGGGATCGCCAGCTCCCAAATGTCCCGGTCACCCCAAAACCCGGGGAGTTTCGAAAACGCACCCACCCGTCATGGGCAGCCCTGTTGCGTCGCGCCCTGCATGTCGACGCCCTTTCCTGTCCCAGGTGCGCCACACCCATGGTCGTACTGGCCTTTCTGACCGACCCTGCTGTCGTCACCCGCATTCTCGACCACCTGCATCTGCCCTCGACCGTCCCCACAATCGCACCGGCCAGGGATCCAGACGACCTTTGGGCACTCGACGACCACGGAGTCCGGGAGCCAACGTCCGGATACGTGACGGTCGGGAGGCTGGCACTGCGTCGCCGTCGCCCGGGCAACAAGGCTTCCCGTCCTGGCCCAGGACCCGCCCGGGACCCGCCGGCCGTCAACATTTCCTGACGTTCTCCAGCGCAAGTCGGCCAACGGCCCCCCAAAGCCCCGCTTCGGGAACCTTCCACCGATCCGTCCCGACCATGCCAGCAGCTCGCGTCGCATCCCACGCGTTCGCCGCGTTCGTTCCGATTCCCGACTTTGACAGCCGTTGGAACCCCGACTATGCTCACCTCATGGAGGCGTTTTGTGGATGAAAGTTCCTACACACGGAAATATCAGGTGCCCGCCGGGTTTGCATGCGGTGGGTTCCAGCCCTGGTTGCCTGCGTTGCGCGCCGGGAATACAATCCGTCTCGACCTGTCTGTCCTGGTGACCTGATGACCAGAAAATCCACGCAACCGAAACCCGATCCGGCCGGCGCCGTCGTCAGCGGCGCGGACGAACCGTTGAAACTGCGCCTGGGCTGCTGTTCCGGAATTCGGTTCATGGAAGGGGCCTGCGAAATGATCGGCGCGTGTGACTCCGGGTCGGACTGCAGAACCAGGAACGTCTGCTGCAAGGGGCGCCGCATAAGGTTCCGGGACCCAGATCCGTGTCTCTGATCTCGGGCGGCCCGGCCCTTTTTCAGACCCCATCATCATGCGTCGGCCGGAAGCAGCAGGACCTTGATTCCGGCAGCGGTCGGGTTCAGAATCCGAATTGGCAGCTAAGGTAGGTATCATGGCCGACATTGACCATATCCGTGTCGTGGCGTTGGTTCCGGTTCTGGTGGTTCCCGTGCTTTTCCTTTCGTCATGCGACCTGTTTTCCGATGGCGAAGAGGATTCCTCGCCGGATCCGTTCGAGTGGGGTTCCGCCATGGCCGTGGCCGGCAGCAAAATCTTCATCAGCGACGGGCTGGCCTCGCCTGACGGTGCGATTCTCCTTATGGATCTCGACGCGGCCGGATTCCAGACGGTCGTGGACGGCCTGGATAATCCGACGTGTCTGATCACCGACGGCGAGTATGTGTACTGGGTAGAGGACAACCCGGACGGGGCCGGTGCGCTTCGAAAGGCGGTGGCCGAGGGCGGCCACGGGACGGCGATCGATATGGCGGTCGGGCTGGATTCGCCATATACGCTTGTCCTTAACTCGCAGTACGTGTTTTTCACCGACAAGTTGGACGCCGACCATACGGCAATAAATCGTATCCCGCGCGCTGGCGGGGACGTCGTAACCCTCACGACGCTACCGGCCGACTACGTTAACCTGGTCGCGGACGAGCAGTGGGTGTACTTCACCGCGCCTTACGACAATCCGAATGGCTACATCGCCCGCGTCCCGGTGGAAGGGGGCGCGACCGAAACGGTCGTGGGCGGCCTGGGAACCCCGGTATCACTCGCGCTGCGTGCCGGAAAGCTGTGCTGGGTTGAAATCATGGGCGGCGAGGTGGCCTGCATCCCGGATGCTGACAACGACCGCACGCCGTATTACTTGACAACCGGTGAAAGCATCAATTTCGGGCTTTGCCAGGGCATGTTGCTGCTTCACGAAGACGGAACCTACTGGATTACGTCGGTGTCCGGGACGCAGGACGGCGTCCGCGTGGCCAGCCGGGGCAACGAACCGGTAACGCTGGTGAAGTCGGACGCATTCGGCACGATTACCGGCATGGGGTTCGTGGACGAAACGTTGTATTTCATCGAAACCGACGGGCTGTACCGAGTGACCAGCGGCGAGTGACTATGTTCAGGGTTCCGCAGCAGGAATCCGTGGAGTCGTGCTGAAGTGAAAAACACATCGAAAACTCATTGCGTGGTTGGTCTTTCCGCGATCCTGTGCGTCGGCGTCGTGTCATGGCCGGCGGCGTCCCTTGCCGAATGTTCCGAGTATTACAGCGGCTGCGTGAACGGCGGAGGCATCGCGTCGTGCGCGTCGGTGGGAAGCGGTTCTGTTTCATGCTGGTACGTGGTCAACGGCAACACATACAACTGCGGTTCGGGCTGCGACTGCACCGCGGCGTCCAAAGCGGCGGTCGCCGACTGTCTCGGGGGCGGCGGCGGCGGTGACACGTGCGACTTCCCTTGCGGATCCGACTGCTGCGACTCGGCCGATCAGTGCTGCAACGGGGAATGTCTCGGCAGCGGCCAGACCTGCTGCGGTGATGGCGCTTGCGACCAGGGCGATATCTGTATGGACGGAAAATGTTATCCGGAAGGCACGCAGGACTGCGCGGACGGCACATTCTGCACCGATTCCACCTGCTGCAACGGTTCCTGCATTGAGATGGGCAAGGTCTGCTGCGGTGCCGGTTCATGCGACGCGGGCCAGAAGTGCGTCGATGAAACATGCGTCGACGACGACGCGGTTGAATGCGGCGACGGCACGGTTTGTCCGCCTGGCACCGCCTGCGCCGACGGAAAATGCTGCCCTGAAGGTTTCGCAAATTTTGATCCGGAATCCGGTTTCTGCTGCGGACTTGGCGGACCTGGACACGGTCTCTGTGAATGCGCGACCGGATGCAACGGTTGGTGCTGCCCCGGCGGGACCGTATGCTGCACTGGCGGTTGGTGCGCGCCTTCTGCCGAAGGCTGTCCGCAGTGTTCCGGCGACACGCCGAAGATGTGCACGGACCATTCGTGCGTGCCGGCGGGGGCGACATGCTGCGGCGGAGGGTCCTACTGCCTCAACTCCCTGACGTGCATGGAATGTGACATGGGAAGCGGGATGTGCTGCGGAAGCAAGTCCAATCCGGCGGGTTACAGCCCAGTGGTGGTAGACGAAAGTGGCGTTTCGGGGGTGTCTTCGGTTGATCCGTCGGGCAACGCCACGTCAGGTACGACGCCGTCGGAATCGGACATAGCGCCCGCAAGCGGCACCGACCCGGTCGACGTTGGAGGTTCCGGTGGCTGCATGGCCGGTTCAAACTCGTCCGGCCTGGTCGCGACGGTCCTTCTTGCCTGCATGGCCTGTCTTGTGTTCGCGCGTCGCCGCCGCTTCGGTCAGAAGTAGTACCAGATGCTTCGATAATCCTCGGGATCCTCGCCGACAACGGTGAGGCGCTTCAGGTAATCAATAATCGGGACGTCGTCGCCCACCCATGTACGCGTCGGGGAAATCCTCTTTTCCCAGGGATGGAATTCGTACACCTTGGCCCCGTCCCGGCCGAATCGAAATCAGGTCACGGTGCTGCGGGGAATCGCGCTGTACCGCGTGACCAGCGGGAACTGACCACTGCGCCGGGCTTCGTGTTGTTCAATCGGGAATGTCCGGTGTTCATGAACTGAACGGACTTCCGGCGGCGCGGCCGCGTTTGCCGTGGCGCAGGAAGCCAAGAAGGGCCATCCCGGGCAGCGTGGCGCCGAAGGCCAGCAGGTACAGGTTCAGGTAACCGAAGTTTTCCACGAAGATGCCGCCGAAGCCGCCGAACAGCGTGCCGCCGACCGACGCGACCGCGCTGGCGATGGCGTAGTGCGCCGCCTTGAATTCTGCGCTGCACGTGCGCATGATGAAAACCACCAGGACCGCGTTGCCCAGCCCCGCCGCGAATTGTTCGTACGCGTGGACGCCCGCGATGACGGCGATGCCGGTCGGCGTGCCCGGGGCGGGCAGGGCCCACGCCAGCCAGATGTACGCCCAACTGGGAACTGCCGACCATCTTCCAGCTTCGCACGCTGATCGAACGCTGCGACTCGACCGACGTGAACGGCCCATGCCAGCCGGGCTCGCCCGACGTCAACTGCATCGACTCGGAATGCACCGGTAACTGCCAGGGATGTGCCCAGGGCGACGGTCCCGATACGGCCAGCGGCGGCTGCTACTGGCCCCAGGATCTGGACGGAACCTGTGGCGCCCACTGGTCTTCGACCGCGCTTGGCGACGTCGGGGGCGCTGCCTGGTACGTCAACTTCATCACGGCCCAGGTCGGGGACTCGGCCTTCGAATCGACCATGACCGTCAGGTGCGTCCGTCCGATACCGTTCATGGAGGATGTCAACGACGTAATCAACGACGTGGCCGACGCGGGCGAGGATGTGCCGGACGACCCGGACGTACCCGGCCAGGACGCCGTTACAGTTTGACAGGCCCGATGAAACGTCAGCCGCCGGGAGGCGATATCCCGGTGGATGGATTCCACCCCAGCCAAATCCCCCGGGATCATGGGCAATGCAACGGCCCTGTGCCCGCCACTGGCCTTCGAGCGCACGCCTGGTGCTGCGAGCCGTCCACTTCCGGCGAAGTACCGTCGCCGCCGCCCCGAGGCTACTGCGCTTCACAGGGTGGTACGAGACCACGTTCAGGACCTTCTCGCCGAGGCCCGCCGCCGTTACGACTCGGGCGCAGGGTATCCGCCGTTCGTGGAGCACGAGTTCTCGCGCTACCTTGCCTGCGGGATGCTCCAGCACGGATTCGCCCGTCTACGGTGTCCCTCGTGCGGGACCGAGCGACTGGTGGCCTTCTCCTGCAAGGGTCGCCTATGCCCGTCTTGCTGGGCCCACCGGGCTGCAGACACCGCTGCGGACCTCGTGGACCGAGTCCTGCCCGAGG
>Ga0209201_1003784_pt1 | contig 12867 bp, 10 predicted proteins | sample AD_UKC055_MetaG_FD_184411 | JGI IMG/M metagenome (GOLD analysis project Ga0209201, IMG submission 184411) | Active sludge microbial communities of municipal wastewater-treating anaerobic digesters from USA - AD_UKC055_MetaG (SPAdes) (version 2) | ecosystem: Engineered > Bioreactor > Anaerobic >... | reverse complement strand
AATTTAACCGTTGAAGATTATGAAGGGATAGTGTAGAAGCACCCGCACGGGCGATTAGCTCAGATGGATAGAGCGCTGGCCTCCGAAGCCATAGGCCGAGAGTTCGAGTCTCTCATCGCCCACCAAGTCCTTATCCAACATCATCGTAAGAAGTCCAAAAACCCGCCGGATAAGCGGGTTTTTTGTTGTTTGAAAATCAATTCGGAAGCTATAGACTTCCGTGCTGCTTTCGAGTTGTTTTCCCATGTAGTTTTAGTCATACCTCTGGCAAAAGCCGATATCCAGTAATTGCATTAAGTTTTGGACTACAGTGTTCGCCTGGAAACATTGGAGTTTCTCATGCTGACGGCGGCCGGGCGGATGCGATGAAGAAGAGACAAGAAGGACCTCTAGAGGTAGAATCATCTAAGAGTTCAAGTGTTTGTCATCATCCCCCTCCGCCTCAATTGATTTCAAGGGATCATTTCGATTGTATGAATCCGGACCTGACTGATGATACAGTAATTTTGCTTTGTTGCCCTCGTTAATTATGGTATTAATTAAGCATTGTAATGAGAACCTTAACGACATTTTAAAAGACGACCTTGTCTTCCAGCAGAGGTATTTTTGCTATGCCGACATCTTATTTCACCAAGAACAGGTTTCTCGCAACAATCTTTTGCGCTTTTGTCATCTTGACGGCTGCAGGATGGTTTTTTACCGGTTCCCTTGTAGAAATGGCAACACGCACCGTGAAGGAAGATGTTCATGATGCAAACCTCATCATATCTCTCAACCTCATCAATGAATTAAAGAAAATTCAAAATGCAGCGGTGGCGGTTGCCGGATCCCCCCTGACTCTTCCCGTGTTGCAGAAAAATATCCCTGACAATCTTGAAAAAGCAAACAATATATTGGACCGATATCACAAATCGCTGGATGCCGCTGCCTGCTATCTCATCAATCAGGAAGGATTAACGCTGGCATCTTCCAACCGGAACGCAAAGGACAGTTTTGTAGGGCAGAATTATACCTTCAGGCCTTATTTCCAGCAGGCGATGAAAGGCAACGTGTCCCAGCATTTCGCTTTCGGGACCGTATCGAAGAAACGTGGAATATTCGCCAGCGCTCCCGTCAAGGATAAAGAAGGCAATATCGTCGGGGTTGTGGTCATCAAAAAGGAAGTTGAGGATATTGAGGCAAGTCTCAAGCAATATATCTGGTTCCTTGTGGACCAAAACGGCATCATCTTCATGTCTTCACAGCCGGACGCCCGTCTGAAAAGTCTCTGGCCGCTGGATAATCAGTTGCAGCAAAAAATAATTTCTTCCAAACAATACGGACCGGGACCCTTCCCACCCCTCATGCAAAGACAATTCAAGCGCGGGGAGAACGTAAGTTTTAAAGGGGCAAATTACCTGGCGGAGCAGATGGCCACCCCCTATGAAGGCGTGTCGGTAGTCCTTCTCTGGTCCGCGGAGCAGATAAGCAATTACCGGTTATTCGGCATTATTCTTACCCTGTTGACCATACTGTTGACGTTAAGCTTCCTTACAGCGATTTACGTATTCCGCCGATCAAATATCCGAATGAAACAACTTCTGCAAGAGAGTCAGTCTCAGGCAGCGGCGCTTGCCGAATCGGAAAGTGAACTGCGGGGTCGCACGGACGAGTTGGAATCCCGGAAGAAAATGTTGGAGCAAAGCAGGGAAGACTTGAAAAAAACGGAAGAAAGAACCAGCCTGATCCTCGCTTCGATGAAGGAAGGCATCTGGGGCTTGGATAAGGAGGGCAATACAACTTTTGTCAACAGGGCAGCATTGGACATGCTGGGCTATACGGAAGAGGAAGTCATCGGTAAATCGATGCATACACTTGTGCATTATTCCTACCCGGACGGATCAACTTATCCGAAGGAAGAATGCCCTATGTATAAAACATTTATGGACGGCACCGCCCGAACCATTAACGATGAAGTCCTCTGGCGCAAGGACGGTTCCTTTTTCCCGATCGAATACACCACTACTCCTATATATAAAAATGAGACGCTCGTAGGCTCGGTGATCACCTTCCACGACGTTACCGAGCGCAAACGGGCGGAAGATCTGATTCGCGTCATGGCGCAGCGGTACCACATGATTTTATCAAGTCAATACAGCGGCATTCTGGTGGTTACGGAAGAAGGTAAAATCGAGTTTGCGAATCGTATCTTTTGTGAACAATTCGGCCTGGCGGAAACGCCGGCAGATTTGATCGGATTGACCGACGATGAAATGCTTAAAAAAATCCAAAATGCTTACGTCAATCCAACTAAGGCGGTTTCGAGAATACGAGAGATTGTATCTCAAGGACAAACGGTTTTAGGAGAAGAAATCCCGATGAGTAACGGACGTATATTCTTAAGGGATTATCAGCCGATTCTGATTGACGGTAAAAAAGGCGGCAGAATGTGGCAGCACCGGGATATTACCGAAAGCAAAAAGATAGAAAGAGAGATTCTGGAGGCAAAAAACAGAACCGACGCCATCCTTGGGGCATCAACCAATGGAATTATTACGATCAATGAAAAAGGCATTATTGAAATATTCAACCCAGCCGCAGAAAGAATATTCGGTTATCCATGGGATGAAGTATCGGGGAGGAATGTATCTTTATTAATGCCGGATGAACACGCGGAGAAGCATAATACCTATTTAGAAAACTATCTCAAAACCGGAATTAAAAAAGTTATCGGGAAACGCCTGGAAGTTACAGCGAAAAGGAAAAACGGCGAACTTTTCCCCGCCGAAATCGGGATCAGCGAAGTATTTCTGAAAGACACCAAACTCTTTACCGCCATCGTCAATGATATTACCGAAAGAAGAAGAGCGGAAAAAGAATTGAAAGAACGAATGGAAGAGCTGGAGCAGTTCAACAGGATCACCATGAACCGCGAACTGAGGATGATCGAGCTAAAAGAGGAGATAAATACGCTGCTGAAACAAATGGGCAGAGAAGAGAAATACGAGATCGCTGAAGAATAAGGGATCCGTTCGAATTTAAAATTCAAGGGAGAGAAAGGAGAATACATCAAAATGGGCGACGAAAAAAAATTTATGCTTCATGAACAGGTGCTGGAACAGATCCCAACACCGGTGATGGCCGTGGACAAGGATCTGAAAATCATTTTTATGAACAAGGCGGGTCTCAACTTCTTGGGCAAGTCGTGGGAGGAGATCCGGGGACAAGCCTGCGCCAACCAGTTTAAATCGATCCATTGCGACACCCCCAATTGCTGCATGCAAAAGGCCATTGCCGACGGCAAGCCTCATTCGAACCGCAACGAGATCGAAGTGGCGGGGCGCCGAGTCCCCATTGAATATTTTGCGGCTCCACTGACCGATAAGGAAGGCAACATCATCGGCGGGCTTGAATACGTAATCGACATCAGCGAGCGGGTTCACTACGAGGTGCAGCTGCGCGAACAGGCAAGCACCATCAGGGAGATCTCCACCCCGGCCATCCAGCTGTGGGAGGGCGTTGTTGTCCTGCCGGTAGTCGGCGTGATCGATTCCGTTCGCGCCCAGCACATGATGGATATCATGCTCACCAAGATCGCGGAGACCGCCTGCAAGGTGATTATCCTCGATATCCAGGGAGTGCCGGCGGTTGATACCGCGGTTGCAAACCACCTGATCAAGGTTGTCAAAGCCACACGGCTCATGGGTAGCCAGACAATCATCTCCGGAATCTCTCCCGCCGTGGCGCAGACGATAGTAAATCTCGGGATTGATATGGGCGCGCAGACGACTTCAACTCTCCGAAACGCCCTGAACACGGCCTTCGATATAATCAATTGCGAAGTTCGACAGGTCAAAGCGGTCAAGAGGGAAACATGACGCAGGAAATTACAAGCGGCAAACAGGCAGCCCTCAGCGTTATCCACAAATGCCTCGTGGCTACGATCCAGGGAGATCTCTACGATGATCTGCTGCTGAGGACGAGGAATGCCATCCTGAACCAGATCCATGCCTCCTCCATCCATGGAGTCATCTTCGACATGAGTTCTGTGGGTATGCTCGATTCCTTCATGTTCAATCACCTCGCGGAGACCGCACGGATGACTATGCTGCTCGGGGCGAAATCCGTATTTGTCGCCTTTCAGTCGGGCACAGTCTCTGCCCTCATTGACGTGGATGTCGATTTGACTGATATCACCAGTTTCCGGACGATGGAGGAAGGGATCAGTTACCTGCTGACAAATTTCGGACCGAAAGACCCTGGGACTGACCGGGAGGAAAGTGATTCTGCAATTTTAGACAATGAGGTCGGATAGACATGCCCCAGCTCCCTGACCATGAGACCCTGCGGATCACGATTTCCGAGTCCTGGGACAATCAGCATGCTCTTCTGAAAGCAAGGGACTTTGCAGGCCGGGCTGGTTTTACTGTCGCCGAGAGCACAATTATCGCCACGGCGGTGTCGGAGCTGTCCACCAATATTTTAAGATACGCCGGAAAAGGCGAACTTGTTTTGAGGGTAGTCAGGGACAGGGGGCAGACCGGCATTGATGTGCTTGCCGTGGACGAGGGCGCTGGAATTGAGGACATCGAAAAGGCATTGCAGGACAATTACACAACGACTCCGGGAAGCCTGGGGCTGGGGCTGCCAAGCGTAAGGCGGATGATGGATGACTTCGAAATCGAATCAGGGCCCGGTAAAGGCACACGCGTCAAGGTTCGAAAATGGAGGAATAGTGGCAAAAGTTGAGAGCCATTTTGTTTTCCGTTCCCTTCTGGGTTCCGCAGACGAGTGCGGTGATACCGGCGTCATCAAGAGCGGCGACCGTCAATGTCTTTTGGGCTTGGTGGACGCCCTTGGCCATGGCCGCAAGGCTCACGATACCGCCATGCTGGCACGGGACTACATTGAACGGAATTTTCGGGAAAATCTTGTTCCACTCATGGAGGGCATGCATGAGGCCTTGAAAGGGTCGGCTGGAGCGGTGGCCTCATTGTGCCGTCTGGATATAGATACGGGCAGGCTTGTCCACACAGGCATTGGGAACATCACGGTGAAAGTGCTGGGCGCACGACCTCTCACAATGGTTTCCCGCGACGGCATCATTGGTTTCCAGATCCCATCTCCCCGTAAACAGGAGACGACATTGATCCCTGGTGACGTCCTGATTATGCATTCGGACGGAATCAGGGAAAATATCAGCCAGTTGGAAATGATGAGCCTGCTTAACGGGACGGCCAAAGAAATTGCTGCGCGTCTGCTGGAAAAATTCGGAAAAAAGGATGATGACGCATCCTGCATAATCCTGAGGGTATTGAAATGATAGAACTGGGACACCTCTCGTTGCTCAATTCAGACATGGTTATTGAAGCGCGCAAGAAAGTGCGCCTGCTGGTTGAAAACTTAGGTTTTCCAGAAATCCAAGCCACGCGCCTCGAAACCGTCTTCTCCGAAATTGGCCGCTTTGGCAGCCGCAACGGGGAAACTGTGGAAGTAATGATTGGCATCATGACTGAAAACACCCCTGCGCTGGCTATGGATTTTCTGGCAAAGGAAGATCTGTCCTCCGTCCCCGGCATACACATGTTTTTCGACGAGATAAAGACCAAAAAACTGGAAAACAGAAATGTGCTTCTTGCCACACTCAGGATTCTGCCTAAAGGTCTCCCTTCGTCCGGAGCGATGGAACAGCAAAAAGAAATCCTGGCACGTCAGTCCCGTAATGAACTCATGATGATGCTGAAGGCCAAGAACGATGAGTTGGAAGCACGCGCCCTTGAAATGAGCAAGTTAAGCGGCGCTGTCACATACAGCCCTGTGTCTGTTGTCATCACTGACCAAAGCGGCCGGATCGAGTACGTCAACCCCAAGTTCGCCGAGATAACAGGGTATAGTGCCGCCGAGGCATTGGGAAAAACACCGCGTATTCTTAATTCAGGCACCCATGGACCTGAATTCTACCGGGAATTGTGGAACACTATCCTCTCCGGGCAGCAATGGCATGGCGAGTTCTGCAATCTCCGTAAGGATGGCACGGTGTTCTGGGAATCAACAAACATTTCCCCTATTCGAAATGCCTCCGGTGAGATCACACATTTTGTTGCCGTCAAGGAGGATGTTACAGAAACGAAAAAAATGTCACAGGAGCTCTCGAAACAGCTCCATGAATTGAAAGAAGCGCGACGTGCCATGCTGAACATCATGAAGGATCTTGAGATAGCCAAGCAACAGGCAGAGGAGGCTTCAGAGGCCAAGGCATCTTTCCTGGCCAACATGAGCCACGAGATCCGCACGCCCATGAATGCCATCATCGGATTTTCCAATCTGGCGATAAAGACGGACCTGGACCGCAAGCAGCGCGACTATCTCAGTAAGATTCAGCAGTCGGGGAAACATCTGCTCGGTATCATCAACGACATCCTGGATTTCTCGAAGATTGAAGCGGGCAAGCTGTCTGTGGAACAGACGGAGTTTGAGCTGGGAAAGGTCCTGGAGAATGTCTCCAACCTCATTTCCGAAAAGACCAGTGCCAAAGGATTGGAACTGGTGTTCAGTGTTGAGAAAGGAATATCCAATCATCTCGTGGGCGACCCGCTAAGGCTGGGACAAATCCTGGTCAATTATGCCAACAACGCCGTCAAATTTACGGAACAGGGCGAGATCGTCGTTTCCGTCAAGGTGCTTGAAGAAACAGACCAGGACGGCCTTTTTCATTTTGCCGTCCGGGACACGGGCATCGGCTTGACCCAGGAACAGATCGGCAAGCTGTTTCAGTCCTTCCAGCAGGCGGACATGTCCACTTCCAGGAAGTATGGCGGAACCGGACTGGGCCTGGCCATCTCCAAGAAACTCGCCAACCTTATGGGGGGCGACGTGGGCGTGGAAAGCGAATACGGGAAAGGCAGCTCTTTCTGGTTTACAGCGCGCCTGGGCAAAGGGGTTGCCAAGGCGAAAAAATACTTACCTGAGCCAGACTTGCGGGGAAGAAGAATTCTGGTGGTGGACGACAACGAGATGAGCCGCACGGTTTTGTCGGAAATGCTTGAGGGTATGACTTTTGTCGTGAAGGACGTCTCCTCAGGGCGGACGGCCTTGGAGGAGATTTCCGTATCCGCTGAGAAGGGTGAACCTTACGATATTGTGCTGCTGGACTGGCAAATGCCGGGGCTGGATGGTATCGAAACGGCGAGAGCTATCCGGAAGCTTCCTATTACTCCACAACCGCACATGATTATGGTAACGGCTTATGGGCGCGAGGAGATATTGAAGGAAGCAGCCCAGGCAGGACTGGAAGATGTGCTCATAAAGCCGGTGAGTTCTTCGACGATGTTCGACACCTTGGTCCAGGTACTGGGCGGAAGACGTGGAGAAGAGCGAGCAGAGGAGCAATCGGTAACCACAGGAATAGAAAACCTTGTCGCCATCAAGGGATCCTCCATCCTTCTCGTGGAAGATAACGAGTTCAACCAGCAGATTGCCAGCGAACTTCTCACCGATGCCGGTTTCAAGGTTGATGTGGCGGAAAATGGCCAAAAATGCATTGAGATGCTGGACAAACATGGTTACGACATCGTCTTGATGGATATGCAGATGCCCGTAATGGACGGCGTTACGGCCACCCGTGAAATCCGTAAAAACGAAAGTTTCAGGGATCTGCCCATCATCGCCATGACGGCCAACGTCATGGAGGCGGATATTGACAAATGCCGGGAAGCGGGTATGTGGGACCACGTCGGCAAGCCGATTGATCCTGACGAGTTGTTCAACAAGTTATTGAAGTGGGTAAAGCCGCGAGGAGCGGTTGAGGTCCAGGAAACTGTCTTTGTCCCCTTAAAGGAAGCGGCAAGGGAAAAGACAAGGGTATCTGGGCAGGACGACCTGCCCGATATTCCAGGACTTGATACCAGTCTTGGTTTGAAGAGGGTAGTGGGCAAGAAGGACTTCTATTTGACCATGTTGAGGAAGTACATCGATAACCAGAGTGAAGCACCGGCGCAGATTCGTCAGAGCCTGGAGGCCGGGGACTACGCGACAGCGGAGCGTCTGGCCCATACGGCAAAGGGAGTGAGCGGGAATATCGGCGCTACAAGATTGCAGGAACTGGCGGCCGCAGTGGAGAAAGCAATCAAGGACGGTGAAAGCCCGGACGTGATTGAAGGCCTGTTGGGACCCTTTGCCGATGCCCATGCCTTGTTGGTCACGGGGTTGCAGGAAGCTTTGCCGGCTTCAAAGTCCACAGAGAAAACGGACGGGGGCACAGCTTCAGTGGACCGGGAACAGGGCGTTGCCGCCTGTAAATCGCTGGCTGCATTATTGATAAACGACGATAGCGAAGCGCTGGATTTGTTCGAGGAGCGAAAAGACCTTCTGAGAGGCATCCTGGGAGCAAATGAATTCAGATTCATAGAGAAGGCTTTAAAGGATTATGATTTTGAAAAAGCTCTGATGCTCCTCAGGAGCCAGGCGGAAAAAAGTAATATCGAACTGTAAATAATAAAATAATGAGAGGATCAGCGCCATGAACGATGCGAACAATGAACAGCAGCAGACCATCCTTGTTGTTGATGACACTCCGGACAACCTGACGATGATTTCTTCATTGCTCAGGGATTTCTATCGTGTAAAGGTTGCCGTAAACGGGAAAAAAGCCCTGCAGATCGCCTTTTCCGATGAGCCGCCAGATCTTATTCTCCTCGACATCATGATGCCGGAGATGGATGGCTACGAGACCTGCCGTCAGTTAAAAAATGATTCAGAAACCAGAGACATCCCCGTTATTTTTCTTACCGCCAAAACCGAAATTGAGGATGAAGTGAAGGGTTTTGAGCTTGGGGCTGCGGATTACATCACCAAACCGGTCAGCCCGCCCATTCTCCTTGCCCGGGTCCGCACCCATCTGAGATTGAAAAGGATCACCGACTACTTGAAAGGCCAAATGGACCAGGCAGGCCTTTGGTAACCATGAAGAATTGGATGGAACAGGCAGATGAATAACGAAAATTAATAAAAGAGGAACATGCAATGACTGATGCGGGAACATTTATTGAAAAGCCGACAGTATTGGTTGTGGACGACACGCCGGACAACCTGAGTTTGATGAGCGGATTGCTAAAGGATAAGTATAAAGTCAAGATCGCCAACAATGGTGAGCGAGCCCTAAAGGTTGTCATGACCGGTACCCTCCCTGACATCATTCTCCTGGATATTATGATGCCGGTCATGGACGGATATGAGACCTGCCGGCAACTGAAAGCAAATCCGGAAACCAAAGATGTCCCCGTCATTTTTCTTACGGCCAAAGCGGAAGTCGAGGACGAGATAAAGGGTTTTGAACTGGGCGCCGTGGATTATATTACCAAACCGATCAGCCCGCCCATTGTTCTGGCCCGGGTGCATACCCACCTGCAGTTGAAAAGAATTCGTGATTATCTGAAGGATAAGAATGAATTCCTGGAAAATGAGGTGCAAAAGCGCACCCGGGAGGTGGTCGCCGTCCAGGAAGTTACCATTCTGGCCATGGCATCGCTTGCGGAAACCCGGGACAACGACACGGGGAATCACATCCGCCGCACGCAGTTCTACATCCGCGCCCTGGCGGAAAAGCTTCGCAATCACGAACGTTTCCGTCATCTTCTCAATGATGACAAAACGATTGACTTGTTGTTCAAATCGGCGCCGCTCCATGATATCGGCAAGGTAGGCATACCCGATGCCATTCTTCTCAAACCCGGACGCTTTACTCCCGAGGAATTTGAAATCATGAAGTCCCACACCACGCTCGGGCGGGATGCGATTCTGGCGGCAGAACGGCGTTTGGGTCTGGAATTGCCGTTTCTCACTTATGCCAAGGAGATTGCTTATACCCATCAGGAGAAGTGGGATGGAACCGGCTACCCGGAGGGGCTGTCGGGTGATGACATTCCCATATCAGGCCGCCTGATGGCGGTGGCAGACGTGTATGACGCTTTGATCTGCCGGCGCATCTACAAAGAGGGCATGTCCCATGAAAAGGCGGTTGGCATTATCTTGGAGAGCAAGGGCTCGCACTTCGATCCCGATGTAGTGGACGCTTTCATGGAAATTGCCGGGGAATTCAAAGAGATCGCCAAACGCTTTGAAGATACGGATCATGATCTCGAGAAACACGCAAAACAATAGTGTGTCGTCTGTTCTTTGCAAAAGATGAATCCTGAAAATAGCCTGCCTTCGTTCTCATCCAGGTCTTTGTCTTTCAGGATGGAATATAAACGCTGAATGGTGCTGATATAGACATGATTGCCGGGCTGCTAATTCAAAAAGTGTGAAAGATTGTTGACACTACCACCGCTCATATTTCCTTTTGTACTTTTCATACTGCCGCTCGAGAACCTCTCTGTCGCGAGCCGTCCCGTGCGCGGGAAGATAAACGGAACAGCCCGTCTTCAGCAGCTTCTCCCAGCTTGCCACCATGAGTTTCTCGTCCGCCGCGAACGGAGGAATCACCGAACCCCGGAAAACGCCGAACAGGGCATCGCCGACGATCGCAATTTCATTTTCAAGGATGACGCTGAGGGACCCGGGCGAATGGCCCGGCGTGGCAAGAAGATATCCCTGAAACCCCAACGCGCTCAAATCATACCGGTCCGCGACCGTCAGATCACCGTCAACAGGCCGGTACCGGAAGAATCGTGAAAGATACAGGTGCGACAAGCGGTCGGAGATCCATCCGGTCAGCGGCAGCGTTCCGTGAATCACGGGATTTTCTCCCTTGCGCACGTAGTCCGCTTCCTTTCGGTGGACAATGATTTTCGTGTTGTAGCGCTCTTTGATCGCCGCCGCGTTTTCCGCGTGGTCGTAATGGGTGTGCGTCAGGACCAGCCCGGCCAGCGAGCCGCCGCTTGCGCCCTGCTCATCCAGTTCCCGGCACAGATTCTTCCAACTGCCTTTTCTGCCGGTGTCCACCAGCAGATGCCGGCCGCGGCATGAAACGAGAAAGCAGTTGTACATACCGTGGGAAAGCCTGGAGATGACCTGCCCGCCTTTTGTCGTCCATTGTTTCATCCCTTCCCCCTCCGGCTGAAGTTCGCTTGTGCCGCCGACGTCTGTTCCCGGCCTTTTGAAACGTGGCGCCCCAGAATTTTCCCCGTCAGCCTGCGCCCGCGGGAACCGCCTGCGTTCCGCCTCGCCTGACGTATCTACCACAAATAGAAGCTGTTTTCAGGTATTTTTCAGCCCGGCGCAGGCTCACGTCCGGTGCCGGCGGGCGAATTGCCTTGACAATAGAACGTGCGTTCTATATAGAAAATCCCGGGGGAAATCGAAAGAAATCCCGACCCTGGTGAATGGTAAAAGAAGCGACAAGTGATGAGAGAGAAAAAGTATCGAAGGGCGCGTCATGACATCTGCACTACCAGCGGGGCTAAAGCCCCGCACTACATTGTCGCCGCACCCATCATCTATTGCCCATCGCCTATTACCGATAACCCATGACCTATTACCCATGACCTGTTTTTTATGTCCGATTTAATTTTTTCTCTTTCTTCCTGGCCGCGGGCCATTGTCCACATTGACGGAGACGCTTTCTTTACGTCCTGTGAGGAAGCGGTTCACCCGGAGCTCCGGGGAAAACCGCTGATTACCGGCGGAGAGCGCGGGATCATCGCCTGCGCGAGCTATGCGGCCAAAAGGTTCGGCGTCAAGCGCGGTGTGCCGCTTTCCGATGCGCGCCGGATGTGTCCGGACTTAATCATCCTGCCGTCGGATTACGAAACCTACAGCCTCTTTTCCCGGCGGATGTTTGCCGTCATGCGCCGCTTCACGCCCGACGTGGAGGAATATTCCATCGACGAGGCGTTTTCCGACATCACCGGCATGCGCCGGGCGCTGAAGGCGTCCTATGAAGACATCGCCCTGCGGATGAAAACGGAAATCGAGCGGGACCTGGGCATTACCGTGTCGGCGGGTCTGAGCATCACCAAAGTGCTTGCCAAGGCGGCGTCCAAGTATCAGAAGCCCGCGGGCATGACGGTCATTCCCGGGCGGGACATCGCCCGCTATCTGCACGATCTGCCGGTGGGCAGCATCTGGGGGATCGGCCCGGCCACGACGAACTATCTGGCAAAGCTCGGCATCCGCACGGCGCTGGTCTTTGCGCAGCTTCCTGAAGCAACCGTGCGGAAGAAGCTCACCAAACCGGGCGTGGAAATCTGGCAGGAGCTGCGCGGCCAGTCGGTGTATCCGGTGATATCCGACGAAAAAAGCTCGTACGCCTCCATCAGCAAAACCAAAACTTTCTCGCCGCCGAGTGCCGACACCGACTATCTTTTCGCGCAGCTCGCGCGCAATCTGGAGTCGGCATGTCTCAAGGCCCGGCGCTACGATCTCGCGCCGAAAAAAATTGTGGTGTTTCTGAAAAGCCAGCGCTTCGAAACGACCGGGAGCGAAGCGGCTCTGTCGCGCCCCTGCGCCTGCCCGCTGGAGGTCTCCGGCGTCGTCCGGGAACTTTTTAACGCCTGCCGGCGGCCGTGCGAACTGTACCGGGCGACGGGCGTAATTCTTGCGGATCTCGTTGCCGATGAGCGCATTCAGTATTCGCTATTCGACAATCCGGTGCAGGCGGAAAAAATCCGGGACGTCTATGCCGCGGCCGACGGGCTGGCGGAGAAATTCGGCAAACACGCGGTGCACCTGGGCGCATCACACCTGATGGAAAAGATGGGCGACGGGAGGAGGGAGACGCCCGCTGCCCGAAAGCAGGCGAAGCCGGCGGAAGAAACAAAAAACCGTCGTTAACGGAAACGGAGACGGGCGTCAAAAATGGGGCGGACGGTCTGTTCGCCCAGCGACGCCAGCTCATTGGCGCAGAATCCCAGAGGATTGGCCTTGCGAAATTCCCGGACGGAGTAGTTC
>Ga0209201_1003782_pt1 | contig 12872 bp, 10 predicted proteins | sample AD_UKC055_MetaG_FD_184411 | JGI IMG/M metagenome (GOLD analysis project Ga0209201, IMG submission 184411) | Active sludge microbial communities of municipal wastewater-treating anaerobic digesters from USA - AD_UKC055_MetaG (SPAdes) (version 2) | ecosystem: Engineered > Bioreactor > Anaerobic >... | reverse complement strand
GTAAGAATAAACTTGCCACCCTTTTCGTTTTTGCTGAATGATAACCCAATACTAAGGCTTTCGGTATAGTTTAAGGTTATTTTTGGCAGCTCAGCATTGCCTTCAGAAGTCGAGACGATTTTCGCATCGCCAGCAGCATTAGTCTTGAATTTTACATCTTTTATGGCCGAGCCTATATCATAGAGCGCGTTAGTTGGATTTATTTCGATCTTTAATGATGCATCTCCAGAAATCTCTTTCAAATTGCTCAAATCCTCAGCAATCGCGGCATTGTCAGTTGTTTTAGCATTCGCTTTTAGAGTAGCTTCTCCCTTGGTAAAGGTCAGATAAGTACCTATCGCTTCTCCACTGACATTTATCGTCTCATCGAGCTCTTTTGTATTGGGGAAGGCCTCGAGAGCAGCTTGAATATCACTGATTTGTGGTATAAGGGTTTCTTCTAGATCCTTAGCGACAGAAAAAGCTTTTTTGACAATTCCCTTAGCTGTTGTTGTACTTTTCCCTCTATTTATCGCTTTTGAGCCATTGCCAAAGGAGTCAAAGAATTCCTTAAGGTCTACTACCAAAGGATCACTATCCATATCTTCGGCACTAGCAAAGACATCGATGATTTCCTCCTCAGTGGTAGGTACTGTGGTTGCACCGCTAGCCTTTAAGCTGCTCGCTTTTTCCTCTGGCACATTATTGGACGGAGCATTGGGACATCCGACAAGAAAAATGGCTAGCAATACTGCAAAAACGACCAGAATCTTTTTCATTTTTTCCTCCTATCATATTCTTCTAAGATAATAAACTATATTTAATTCTAGCGCAAAAAAATCATAAGTCAAGAACAATTTTCTGGGCTAGCTTCGATCAGAAAAAAGAGCTTATAAAGAGCCTATACAGACTTAACTTTCTCCTGTTGGCAGCTGCTTAAGGAGGATAAGCTCTTCATTGATACGCTTTTCCAGGTAGTATAGCTCAGGATCGGAGAGTCCAAGACCAAAAGTAATATTGCCACCCTTTGCCTTGATTGCGAGTTCCTTGAGATATCGCTTATTGATCCTCACAGAGCTTTTATGCACCTTTGCTTCCTGAATATCAGAGAGAAGGCATTGCTGTGCTGAATTTGATAAAAATCCAGAGCTCTTTCGAAGCAAGCCATCCGATGTCAAAAAGAGCTCGGTCTCGGTTGTCGAAGGCCCTATGAAAGACTTTATCATCGAAAAACCTGCAATCCAAAAAGGTATGCTGAAGAGAGAAAAGAAAAAAGACGCATGCATGCGCAAGGTCATAGTGGTCCAGAAAAAAACAAAACCTATCCATGCAACAGGAAAGGCCGTTGCTCCTCGCATGCTGGTATTACTTCTTTTTGGTATTTTTATATAGAGCCCGGGTTCGAGATCCTGAATCTTAAGTTGGCTATTCGAAGGCAATTCCGAAGGGTAGGCTCTTTGTTCGCTTTTATCTTCGAGATTGTGCAGAATTTCTCCTAAAATGGAATCGCGAGAATAAGTTCCTCCCCAAAAAGCTCCCGAACTATTTTGGCTGTTTTCAATGTATTCCGATTTCTTTTCTGAACCTAAATCCCGGCGAATTTCCGAGGGGATGTCCGCTTTCTCTCTCAATATTCCCGAGGCCTTGACTGCAGAGAGAGTTCTGCGGTCTGGATCCGGGTCGAGCCAGTTGTCCAATACATAAGAGAGCCTCGGCGACATATACAGAAGTCCGGAAAGATCTATTTTTAAGTTTCGCATCGGCAATTCAGAAGGATTTCGCCCTGTAAGCATGAAAACCGTTGTAGCAGCAGCACCATATAGGTCAGAACGGTGCGTTGCTCGGCCCGATACCTGCTCCATTGGGATATAACCAGCAGTACCAACCAGTGTTGCGCCAGGATATAGAACTGTGCGAATAGCATCTTGGACTCCTGAAAAATCGACGAGTACTATATGTCCATCAGGCCTGATTATAAGATTTCTAGGATTGATGTCCCGATGGACGATAGGCGGGCGCAGGCTCCCCAAGTATGCCAGTATTTCTGCAAGCTCAGCGAGCAATTCTTCGATTTGCTCTTCGGTGAATTTCTTGCCAGATGAGATAAATGCTTCGATTGTATCACCTTGGATGTATTCCATTACAAGCACGAACAGGAATTTTCCTTCTATCACTGTCTCGAAGCTCTCTATGTATTTGGGGATTCTCGGATGATTGAGGGTGCGGAGGATATCGGCTTCGCGTTTGAACTGATCTAGAGGCTTCCAGGAACTGGTCTCGGCGATATCAAAGATTTTGAGCACATAAGCTAACGCAGAAAGGGCATTAAGCGAGCCAGATTCACAAGCATCGGTGTTGCTCTCTAACTCTGACTCGGATTGAACTTCAAGCTTTGTCCTAGGCGCAGTTGGCCTAGCAAGCCATGTGGATGCCGTTACACCTTTGCCAAGTCTTCGCTCGAGTACATAAGTGCCTACAGTGTCTCCAGATTTCACTCTTCTTCCTTATGGCTTTTCACATCGATGGGCGAAATAGCTTGTTTTTTGAGGTTGTAAAGGGTTACATGCTTCCGAGGATTCGCCATTACTTGCTTCTCCAAAAGAAAGATAATTCAAATAATGATTTTCGTCATCTATCCCAAGGTCGGATTTAGCCATAAAAAGGACTTGAGTTTTTTCGATTTCGGCTGTATCATATATTCGTTACTGATTTATCGATAATTCTATATTCAGATTTCCTAATATTATCTAAGAGGAGCTGCAGGATGGTCGCAGGAGACATCGAGTTTTCAGATGAGTTGAGTACATTCATCGACGAGTGGAGCAAAAAGGAAGGCGGACTTGTAATGATGCTGCATCGCATCCAGAATGAATACGGTTTTATTCCGCGAGCCGCGGCAGAGAAGCTTTCTTTAATATCTGGTATTCCACTTGCCAGGATATATGGCGTTATTACGTTTTACCATTTCTTCAAAACAGAAAAACCAGGCAAACACCGCATTGCAGTGTGCATGGGAACGGCTTGTTACCTAAAAGGTGGTCAGGAACTACTCGAGGAAACTCGATCTATCTTGTCTGTCGAGCCAGGAGAAGTAACGGACGATGGTATTTTTAGCGTAGATGAAGTGCGCTGCCTTGGTTGTTGTGGCCTCTCTCCAGTTATCATGATAGATGACGAAGTATATGGCAAGCTAACAAAGGAACAGCTACCGAGCATTATTGCAAAATACCGAGAGCGCTGAGTGCAATGCACTTTGCGATCGGAGATTTTGTGCTCGATCTTATCCAAAACTCAGTAGAAGCCGGCTCAAGTCGCATCGAAGTCGACATCGATGAAGCGATGAATGGAGTCTACGTGTGCATTTTTGATAATGGCTGCGGCATGAGCCCTGACGAAATCGACAAAGCATTCGATCCGCTAAAGAACAGCGCTGTAAAGCATCCTGGGAGAAAAGCGGGATTTGGTCTTCCATTTATTAAGCAGGCGGTGGAACAAGCTGATGGTTCCTTCAAAATAAGCTCGGAAAAAGGCAAAGGCACTAAGGTATGCTTCTCTTTTCCGAAATCCAGCATAGATAGCCCACCGCTTGGCAATGTACCTGAGCTCTTCTTGAATGCTTTGAATATGGCAGGTGCGAGTGAATTGATACTGAGAAGGAAAAGGAGCTCAGATGGGCTCTCGTATGAAGTAAAAAAAAGCGAGCTTGTCGAGGCGGTGGGCGATTTAACGTCAGCCTCCTCACTGTCGCTCGTAAAGCAATATCTTGCATCTCAGGAGGAATAGAGAATATGGCGAAAATGACCCTCGATCAGCTTCGTGCTCTGCGCGCACAGAAGCAAGAGGAGCTCGAAACACGGAGTGTGGAAGGCAAGGATATCCAGGTGATAGTGGGTATGGGGACCTGTGGTATCGCAGCGGGTGCAAAGCAGACTTTCGACGCTATCGTTGCGGCCCTTGAAAAATACAAGCTGGCGAATAAGGTAGTGGTCAGGCAGACTGGCTGCATGGGCTTATGCTATGTAGAACCCACGGTCGAAGTGATTATGCCCAATATGCCCCCTGTAATCTATGGCAAGATGACGAGCGATGTGGCAGAGGAACTCGTGGTCAAGCACCTAGTCGAACACAGCCTGCTCGATAATCATATATTCGACAAGCCAGCCATCGACATTGTGAAGCGCTGAGACGGGAGGATGGTATGGCATATAAGAACTTCATTTTAGTGTGCGGTGGAACGGGCTGTGAGTCTTCTCATAGCGATGAGATTTATAGAAATCTCATCAAGGAAGCCGAAGCCCTGGGTGTGAGCCATGATGTGCAGGTTGTCAAGACAGGATGTTTTGGGTTCTGCGAAAAAGGTCCAATCGTAAAGGTGCTTCCCAGCGAATCCTTCTATGTTCAGGTCAAACCGGAAGATGCCCATGACATCATTGCAGAACAGGTGATAAAAGGCCGTGAGGTAACTCGTCTTCTCTATCGAAAAGACAAGAAAACCGAGACTACCAAGCTCGAAGAGATTGAATTCTACCAGAAGCAATTCAGAATAGTTCTTAGAAACTGCGGCGTTATAAATCCAGAAAATATCGATGAATATATTGCACGAGATGGTTATAAGGCACTCGAGAGAGTCCTTTTCGAAATGACACCCGAAGAGGTCATAGCCGAACTTAAAGCATCCGGGCTTCGCGGAAGAGGTGGAGCAGGCTTCCCCACTGGCATGAAATGGGAGGCTGCTCGCAAGGCTCCCGGAGATATCAAATATATCGTATGCAATGCAGACGAAGGAGACCCTGGTGCCTATATGGATCGCTCCACAATAGAAGGGGATCCTCACTCTATCCTTGAGGCTATGGTTATTGCGGGGGAAGCCGTGGGAGCGAACTTCGGATACATCTACATTCGGGCAGAATACCCGCTTGCCATTCAGCGACTTAAGATCGCTATAGCTCAAGCCAAGGAATATGGGCTTCTAGGGAAAGATATTCTGGGCTCCGGTTTCGATTTCGATATAGAAATCCGCCTTGGAGCTGGCGCTTTTGTCTGCGGCGAGGAAACTGCGCTTCTTCAGTCCATCGAAGGAAAGCGCGGAATGCCCAGGCCTAAGCCTCCGTTCCCTGCTATGAAAGGACTTTGGGGCAAACCGACGGTTATCAACAATGTCGAGACTCTGGCTAACGTGCCAGTCGTTCTTACGCGCGGTGCAGAGTGGTTCTCCTCCATAGGAACCGACAAGTCCAAAGGCACAAAGGTATTTGCTTTGACAGGCAAGATCAGTAACTCTGGGCTCATTGAAGTACCAATGGGAACAACCTTGCGCGAGATTATCTTCGACATAGGTGGAGGCATAAGGAACGGTAAGAAGTTTAAGGGCGTTCAGACAGGAGGACCCTCCGGTGGTATCATCGTCGAAAAAGACCTCGATAGGCCAATCTCTTACGAAACCCTTACGGCTCTTGGTTCGATGATGGGCTCGGGCGGTATGATTGTTATGGATGAAGACGACTGCGTAGTCGATGTATCCAAATTCTATATGACCTTTTGCGTCGACGAATCCTGCGGAAAATGCGCTCCTTGTCGCATAGGAACGAAACAGATGCAGGTCCTTTTAGACAAGATATCCAAGGGGCAAGGAGAAGAAGCCGACTTGGCCAAGCTGGAGCAGATAGGCAAAGCTATGACAAAGGCATCGCTCTGCTTGCTAGGAGGTTCGGCGGCTAATCCGACACTTTCGACGATAAGACATTTCCGAGATGAATATCTTGAGCATATCCGCGATAAAAAATGCCGCGCAGGCAAATGCAAAGACCTCGTGATTTACGAAATCAACCCCGAAAAGTGCATTGGCTGTGGTCTCTGCGCGCGCCGCTGTCCGGTCCAGTGCATTTCCGGTGAGAAAAAGAAAGCCCATGTCATCGATAGTTCGAAGTGCATCAAGTGCGGCGAGTGTTTCACCGTCTGCAAGTTCGGTGCGGTCATCAAGCGCTAAAGGCAGGGAGATAAGACTATGGTAAACTTAAAAATCAATGGAATACCGGTTCAGGTTGCAGAGGGTTCGACTATTCTGGAAGCTGCAAAAAAGGCACATGTAAAGATTCCGACGCTTTGTTATAACCCAGATCTTTCTCCTTGGGCCGCTTGCGGCATATGTGTGGTAAAGGTCGAAGGATCTAACAAAATGTTGCGATCCTGCTGCACGCCCGTTTCCGAAGGCATGAGCATAATCACCAATGATCCAGAGCTTGTGCAGACGCGCAGAACCGTGATAGAGCTCATTCTCTCTACACATCCCGACGATTGTCTCGCATGCCCGCGCAATCAGGCTTGCGAATTACAGACTCTCGCTCAGGAATTCGGCATAAGAGAACAGCCCTTTAAAAAATTGGTGCGCGATCTTCCCCTGGATACATCCACTGGCAGCCTCATTCTCAATCCTTCTAAATGTGTGCGTTGCGGTCGATGTGTAGAAGTATGTCAGGAAATGCAAGGCGTCTGGGCTGTAGAGTTCTTAGGACGCGGAGAGTCTATCCGCATAGCTCCAGCGGCAGATGTCAAGCTAGGCGAAAGCCCTTGTATCAAGTGTGGTCAATGTTCGGCACATTGCCCGGTCGGCGCAATCTATGAAAACGATCAGACAAGTCTCATTTGGGACGCCCTTATGAAGGAAGGGCCGGATGCAAAGACCTGTGTTGTGCAAATTGCTCCAGCGGTTCGCGTTGCTCTTGGAGAAGCCTTCGGCTTGCCGCCAGGGACAGAACTGACTGGCAAGATCTATACAGCGCTTCGTCGCCTTGGTTTCGATGCGGTCTTCGATACAAACTTTTCGGCCGACCTCACCATAATGGAGGAAGGCACCGAATTTGTTCATAGACTGACCGCGGCGCTTAAAGGTGGCGAGGATGGAATTTTGCAGGCGACAATCGATAGAAGCTTGCCGCTCATCACTTCCTGTTGTCCAGCTTGGGTAGATTACATGGAGAAATACTATCCCGATATGATTCCAAATTTCTCTACGGCCAAGAGTCCGCAGCAGATGATGGGCGCAATGATAAAAACCTATTGGGCAGCCAAGGCAAATGTAGATCCAGCCAAGATTTACTCTGTCTCCATAATGCCTTGTACCGCCAAGAAATTCGAGAATAGCCGCGATGAGCATATGTTCTCCTCAGGATATCAGGATGTCGATGTCTCTATAACCACAAGAGAGTTGGCGCGCATGATAAAGCAGGCGGGTATCGATTTCCTAGAACTGCCTGATTCAGAGCCAGATAGCCCATTGGGCCCCTATTCTGGTGCAGGAGCCATCTTCGGAGCTACCGGCGGAGTCATGGAAGCTGCGCTTAGAACGGCTCATTTCCTTGTTACGGGAAAGGAGCTCGAGGAAGTCGAGTTTACCGCGGTGCGCGGCCTATCTGGTATAAAGGAAGCCACTGTTCACATCGACAACATCGAGCTGCGTGTGGCTGCAGCGCATCAGATGGGCAATATCGCCACGGTTTTGGAACAGGTCCGCAAGGCTAGGGCAGAAGGCCGCGAGACCCCATGGCACTTCATAGAAGTTATGGCTTGCAGAGGTGGCTGTATCGGCGGCGGCGGTCAGCCCTATGGAGCCAATGATGAAGTGAGAAAGCTTCGCATGCGGGGTATCTACGATCACGATGAAGAATGTGAGTACAGATGCTCTCATAATAACCCATTCATAAAGCAGGTGTATGAAGAGTTTCTGGAGAAACCTGGAAGCCACAAAGCCCATGAGCTTCTGCACACCAAATACAAGGAAAGGCCCCTCTATTTGAAATGAGAGGTGAATTAGAATAAGAATGAAAGGGGCGCTGCTAAGATTTGGATGGCAAGCGCCCCTTTTTGTTGAATGCGTTTTTAGATCCATGGGGCTCTCATCAATATTTCGAGCCGTGAGCCAGGTGCAATGCCAAAGTGTGATTCACCGCGAATTTCTAGACCATCTGCAGCAATAAGGTCGCCGCGTCCAAGTCCGAAAAAACCTAGGTTTTCAGCCATAGGGTCGTATCTAAGCGCCGAAATCGTCGCCCTCAAACCTCCATTTGTGCACAGGATATAGCGAACCCTTCCAGCCTTGTTGAGCATGGGCTCGGATACTATGCGACCGCTAAGTCCGCTAGAGCCAAAAGGAACTATCTTGTTGTCTTGCAGAGCTTCTTTGTCTTTCTCTTGTTTTTTGTGCTTTTTCAAGGCTACCCATGAAGCTTTGAGAGAATCGCGATCAAGCCCTGCGCAATCTGCAAGCTCTCGCACTAAAGGAGGAAGATTCCATTTCCATTCTGAGAAACAAGGCTTTTTCTCTTTACCCAGCATGGGGCAGGGTAAGGAATGGGGACAGGGGCCAACACATGCGAGAGATATGCCATCCAAATCTGCTGCAAGCAAACTATCGCGCAACTCAAGGAGCGGGATGCTTGTGTAGTGAGCAGAAGGCTCTACTATTACTATGATTCCCTCTGGCTGCAAATTGGGCAAAAATTTCAGTACAAGATCACGTCGCTTCAAAATTCCATTTGGCGAATCGGGCCACAACTCATTTATGCTGTTGGTTGCGATAATCAGATCATAGGATTCGCCATTTGGAGCGCAGAAGTCTTCGATCTCAGCACAATGTTCTATTATCTCCAGGTTAAGCCCTTTAACTCTTCCTTTGGTGGCTATGGCAGAGGCTGCTGCCAGCGCATGCTTGCTTTTGTCCACAAGACTAGCTCGCTTGGCTCCGAACGTCTGCGCTGCGAAAGAAGCGGGCCCAGGTCCACTGCCCAAATCCAACACAGAATGAATATTGGGAAGCATGGCTCTCGTTCTCAGCTCATGGAGTAATGCTGATACTTCGTAGAAGGAGACAGGCCAGTAGTATAGCAAATAGGACTGCAAAATTCTTTGTTGATCCATATATGAGGCTGCTATGAGTTTTCGATCTCCCGTAAGCCCACGCTGAAGGTAGCTGAGATTTTTGGAGATAATGGAGGTATCTATATTTTTGCAGAGTTCAAGACCAATCGATGAACTTGTTTCATACCAATTATTAAGCTGTGCGGAGAAAGCCAAATTTGATACTTCATTGGATGGTCTTTTCATATATACAGCATCATTACTATACTATATAATTCTATAGTATAGTGAAACTCGATGCTTCTATCCTAAAGGATTTTTTCCTAGACTCTTCACTTTCTGATTTCTTTAAGGAAATAGATATCTTCTACATAGACTTTATCTCGCACACCGCACAATCCTGTACCACTCTCCGATCTCTTGGATATGAAGACCCAGACTTGCTTAAGGTTATGGAAAACTTTCCTGTCCATGAGTCCGACAGAGAGAGGGCGAATCTACAACTACAGCGTATCTGGTCAGGTCAGATAGAGACTTTCATAGATGCTTTCAGGCTGGCTTCGAAAGATGGCTCGAGCTATCGATGGCTTCGTTTTACTCTCAAGGTTCTGTTGCGGAATTCAGAAAAAAGACCAAAAATCGTAGTGGGCCATGTCGTAGATCTCGACGATCTCATCACTTCCCAGGAAGAAATACGAGAGCGCCTTGTCGAGATCGATACCATGCGAGAGCTTTTCACCGCCATAAACAAGAGCCTCGATTTCAGCGAAACTTTTTCGAGAACCATTGACCAACTACGCCGTATCATACCCTTCGACAGAGCCTGCGCGGAATCTCTCGAAGATGGAAGATTGGTAGTTGTTGCGGGCTATGGCTACAATGACAGCGATCTCAGTGGCCTTGTTTTTCCGGCTCATGGGGTTGAAAATCCGGCCGTGCGCGCAATTGAAGAGCGTAGGATCGTTATTTGCAATGATGTTCAGCACTCATTTCCAGGCTTCATCAACGCTACAGAGGAATTCACTGCCATGTCTTGGCTAGGTATTCCGCTTATATACGAAAAGAAAGTGATTGGATTACTCACCTTAGATAACAAAGAATTGAATGCCTATAGCGATCAGCATGTCAGGATTGCAAGCGAGCTATCGGAATATATCGCCATTGCTCTAGAGCACGCGCGCAGGCATCAGCTAGTGACAAGGCAAGCCATGACCGACAAGCTTACAGGGCTCGCAAACCGCTATGGTCTTGAGACTCATGGCCTAGAAGTTTTTCAGAAGGCAATAGAACAGGAGCACTCCATAGGTGTGCTTATCATCGACATCGATCACTTTAAGCAAATAAACGACACATACGGACACGCTTATGGCGATGTTGTTCTTCAGACAATAGCTCTTACTATTCGTGGTCAGATTCGTACACGAGACTATGCAATTCGATATGGTGGAGAAGAATTCGTTGTGCTTCTTCCTGAGTTGGGCACGCGAGAAGCCTTGATTGTCGCGGAGAGGCTTCGCAACAAAATTGCTCAAATCAAAATGGAAGATAATAAAAAAATGCCCACAGTGAGTATAGGAATATATGCTGCTATCCCTGGCACCCTCGATATACTGCATGAGTTTATTAGAAAAGCCGATATGGCTCTATATGCAGCAAAAGAGGCGGGCAGAAACCGCTCTCGAGTCTGGTCGATCAGCCCTGAATTCTACGGAGAAAAATAGGCACAATCTACTCGTGTTTTTTTCGCTCTTCCGCCTTTCGAGAAATACGGTTCCAGATCGAGCTCATACCCATCGCTTTTTTTGCCATGGAAAGCGTAATTCTTGCCTCTTCGCGCATATGAAGAGTGCCATCATATATGATTTCTTCGACTAGACCTTTTTGTGATTCGTAGTAAGCTCGTCTTTCGCGTATGGGATCTAAAAAATCATTGAGGACTTTGGCTAGTCTCTCTTTTACTTCGACATCGCCTACTTTGCCAGCTCTGTATCGTGCTTTGAGCTCTTCGACTTCAGCCGTATCTTGATTGAAAGCATCGTGATAGATAAAGACTGGATTTCTTTCCACGGTGCCGGGAATATCGGCTCGTATGCGCTTTGGGTCGGTATACATTGACATGACACGTCTATACACGGTTTTTGCGTCATCGGAAAGGAAGATAGCGTTGTTCAAACTCTTAGACATCTTGGTATTTCCATCTGTTCCCACAAGGGAACCATATTCCGAGACCATAACTTCCGGAACAGGAAAGGTCTCACCATAGAGATAGTTGAAGCGTCTTGCGATTTCCCTTGTAACTTCGACATGGGCTTCGTTGTCTTTGCCCACTGGAACGAGATGTGCGCGAGGAAGCAGAATGTCGGCTGCCTGCAGCACGGGATATCCCAAAAGGCCAAAGGGCATCTCTTCGATATGCGCATTTTGTGCCATTTCTTTGAGACTTGGCACGCGAGAAAGCCTCGGTACAGTTATCAGATTTCCGAAAAAAAGCGAGAGTTCGGTTACTTCTGGAACCGCGGACTGTAGATAGATCACCGATTTATTTGGATCTATGCCAACCGAGAGATAATCTAGGACCGCTGAGTGTATATTTTCGGGAAGTCGCTCTATGTTTTCTTTTTCTGGCCTAGTGGTGAGCGTATGGAGATCTGCGATTATGAAGAAGCACTCGTATTCGTCCTGAAGGCGCACGCGATTCGCCAGCGAGCCGACATAATGACCGAGATGCAATTTCCCCGTAGGTCTATCGCCCGTAAGAATGCGCTTTTTTTGCATTATAGTTCTCCGATTCTCTTTAACTGAATGATGAAGTGTTGAAACAGTGTAGCGAAACAGAAAAAAAAGGGCAATGAGCAAAGAGCTTGGAAAGAGGTGCGTTGTAATTTGGACAAGGGTTGTAATTCCTGGTCCTGCTCAGTTCATTAAAAATGCGCTAGAATGCAGGCATGTGGCTGATAATTGTAGTTTATGCTGGCTTGGTATGCATCCTGACAGCGCTGTCCTATGCACTTATGTTTAAGCCAAAATGCAAGAGCCTTGAATTTACGAAGCAAGTCTCGCTCGAGCGAGGGGAGTTCGATGAGAGTTTTTTAAATCTCGATTGGCAGGAATGGTCATTCGCATCGCCTCATGGCTATACTCTGAAAGGCCAGTATCTACGAGGAAAAAAGGATGCACCAGCAGCGCTATTCGTCCATGGCATAACCTGGTCGCGCTATGGCATGGCAAAATATATGCGACCGTTCATAGAGCGCGGCTGGAATGTGGCGGCTTTCGATCTTGCAGGGCATGGAGCCAGCATAGCACCAAGGCGCTTCTACCCATCCTATGGCTTTTATGAAAAATACGATGTGAAGGCTGGAGTTGAATCGCTGCATTCGCTCTTTTCAAATGCTCCGCTCTATGGTCTTTTTGGTGAATCACTCGGAGCGGCCTCAGCGCTGCAATATGCTCCTCTTGCAATAGCCACATCCTCGAGAGAAATCGATTTTATTATAGCCGACTGTTCTTTTTCTTCGGCATGGGAGGAGCTCCTCGAACAGTATAGAGAAATCCATATGCCAAACTTTATAGCCTGGCCGGCTGCACATATTACAAGGTTTTTTGTGCGCCTTTTTCGAGGCTTCGACCTAAAAGATGCAAGCCCCTCTAAGGCAGTATTGTTGACCGATATACCAATTCTCTTTGCGCACGGCATGGAGGACAGCTATGTGCCAACCACAATGAGCGTACGCATGGCCAGCGCTCGGATGTCGAACAATATCGGATTGACGGAGCTAGTGCTTATTCCTGGCGCTAGGCATGCGGTGGGAATTTTGACAGACCAGATGCGTTGGTTATCTGCTGTCGATGCTTTCATCGATCGGGTCTTTTTGAAAAAGAAAGCAACATTCAATAGCGCAGAATGCAATATGCCTAAGAAAGAAGAGAGTAGATAGCGATTTAGCTACGAGGAGAGCAGCAATGGAACTCAAAGAAGGAATTTTTGCGGAAAAAGAAATCATCGTGGAAGAAAAGTATGTCGCTTCGCATCTGGGCTC
>Ga0209201_1003777_pt1 | contig 12885 bp, 16 predicted proteins | sample AD_UKC055_MetaG_FD_184411 | JGI IMG/M metagenome (GOLD analysis project Ga0209201, IMG submission 184411) | Active sludge microbial communities of municipal wastewater-treating anaerobic digesters from USA - AD_UKC055_MetaG (SPAdes) (version 2) | ecosystem: Engineered > Bioreactor > Anaerobic >... | reverse complement strand
GAATAAAAAATCCTATTTTAACTCTTACAGTAAAATAATAGAAGAATGGTATTGTTTTGACAAAAAGAATATTTTTCTCAAAGCTATTTATCTATATGTGCAAAGAGGAACATTATACCATGATATACTTAATACAGGAAAAGAGTTCGGTAAACCCGACAAGGATGGAGGCGACTTTTTAATACGTTGGAGAGTGAATATTCCAACTATCTCTGAAAATCGTTGTTGGAAAAACAATCAATTGTTTGAGAGTTGGCAAAGGTTTTCTGAATCTCAAGAGAGTATTGAGGATATTTGCATGGTAACTGGTATAAAAAAACCTATTGCTATTAATCATCCAAAGCGTATCCGAAATAGTGGCGATGGAGCAAAACTAATTTCTTCCAATGATAGAACAGGTTTTACCTTTCTTGGAAGATTCCTTCTAAATGATTTTAATAACGAAAAAATATCAAATCAGGCAGCATCTATTAGTGTCGAAATCTCACAAAAAGCACACAGTACTTTGCGTTGGCTTATTGATAGACAAAGCTTTCGTAACGGCGATCAGGTCATCGTATCCTGGTCTGTAACGGGAGAAGAAAAACCTAATGAATTTTCAGATACAAATGCGCTGTTTGGGGATAGTGACGAAGAAAAAATCGCTGAACTGAATACCTACACGCTTCATGATGCAGGCCAGACTTTTGCTAACAAACTCTCAAAAAAAATTGCCGGTTACAGAGGATCACTAGATGATTCAAAAAAAATTGTAATAATGGGCTTAGACTCAGTTGGGCCTGGGAGGATTTCGATTACCTTTTATCGCGAGCTGACGGGATCAGAATTCCTTGACAGAGTAGAAAAATGGCACTCTGATATGGCTTGGCATTTTTTGGAATTTGTAAAAGATCCAAGTAATAAAAAGAAACCTTTCTCTGGGCATTTGGTTTACGCTCCTTCTCCACGACTTATTGCAGAGGTTTGTTTTGGGAAAAGACTTGATGATAAACTAAAAAAGACTACTATTGAAAGGCTTTTACCATGTATTATTGATGGGAGAAAAATACCTGAAGACCTAGTCAATGTGGCTGTAAAAAGAGCTTCAAACAAAATTGGAATTGAACACTGGGAATGGGAACGCACCCTAAGTGTTGCCTGTGCGCTTTATAGTTGTCAATTGATCAGAAAAGATAATAAAACAGAAAAAATTATGTCACTTGAAAAAGAAAGATTAGACCGAGATTATTTATATGGTAGGCTTTTAGCTATTGCCGAACATCTCGAAGAAATTGCACTCAATGTTGCAAAAGAATCTCGTGAAACTACTGCATCTCGTTTAATGCAACGTTTTTCAGATTTCCCATTTTCGACATGGAGAACCATTGAATCTTCACTCGTGCCATATAAGGCAAGATTAAATGTAAACCGTCCAGGTTTTCTCATAAATATGAAAAAATTACTTGATGAAGTACATTCTATGTTTTTGCCTGGTGATTTTGAAAATGATAGTCGGCTATCTGGTTCTTATTTACTTGGATATCACTGTCAGAGGCTTGCATTTAAATCTAAAAATCCTGATGAAGTAGAAAACAATAATTAACTCTTAAAATAATTATAATATGGCAACTTTAGAAAATAAAATCGATTTTGCAGTTATTCTGCGCGTTACAAAAGCTAACCCTAATGGTGATCCATTAAACGGTAACCGTCCTCGGATAGATTACGACGGATATGGTGAAATGAGCGACGTTTGCATAAAACGAAAAATTAGAGATCGTCTCATGGAAGCAAAAGATGATTATGGGGAATATAAGTATTCAATTTTTGTACAAAGCGATGAACGTAAGGTTGATGGCGCAAAAAGCTTAAAAGATAGAGCTGACAAAGTATTAAAAGATAACCTTTCAATTGAAACAGCCTGTAAACAATGGTTTGATGTAAGAGCTTTTGGCCAGGTATTTGCCTTCAAGTCAACAAATGTAGGCGGAGGTGACACAGGCATTTCAATACCGGTACGAGGTCCGGTTACTATCCATTCTGCGTTTAGTGTAGATCCTATACGACCTGAAAGTATTCAAATAACAAAGAGCGTTAACAGCGAAACAATAGCCGATGGAAAAAAAAGTTCTGATACAATGGGGATGAAACATCGCGTAGATAAATCAGTGTATGTGTTTTATGGCAGTATAAACCCACAATTGGCTGAGAGAACAGGATTTTCGAATGAAGACGCAGATGCTATTAAATCAATTCTACCTAAGCTTTTTGAAAACGATGAATCTGCAGCACGTCCTGCAGGAAGCATGCAAGTACTAAATGTTTTTTGGTGGGACCATGGCTGCAAGGCCGGTAAATACTCTTCCGCCAAAGTGCACGGAAGCTTAAGAGTAAATGGAGATGGTTCTTTCGAAATAGGCATTTTAGATGGACTGGATTACGAACTTATTGATGGTTTTTAGTGCTGGTGTAGCATAATACATATGTAATCTTTTTTATAAACGATCATTAATCAAGAATGGGATAAACAAAAGTTTGTTATATAACGAAGATGATTTAATACAATTATCAGGTATACAGCATTTTGCTTTTTGTCCAAGACAATTTGCATTAGCATATATTGAATTACAGTGGAAAGAAAATTTATTTACGATAGAAGGTAAAATTCTTCACGAAAAAGTTGATGATCCTCTTTTAAAGGACTCGAGAGAATCAATAATAATTTGGAGATCAGTAGACCTAATATCTTACCGTTTGGGCTTGATAGGTCGCTCCGATGTAATTGAATTTAAAAGGAGTGATACAGGGATTTGTCTCCCTGATAAGGAAGGGAAGTGGCTACCTTACCCTGTTGAATATAAGCGAGGCAAACCCAAACCTGATGAACGCGATGAAGTACAGTTATGTGCACAAGCCATTTGTATGGAAGAGATGTATAGAACAAGTTTAGAAGAAGGATGCGTGTTTTATGGCGAAACCCGGCGACGTACAGTGGTTAGTTTTACCAAAGAACTTAGGAAACAGGTAACAGATTATGCAGAAGAAATGCATCGTTTATTCCAAGATGCAATAACACCATTACCAATTTATAAACCCCTTTGTAAATCATGCTCACTTTTTGATATATGTTTGCCTCAAAATACAAATGGTAAATGTTCTGTTAACAGTTACCTTAAACGTGTATTTGGTTGAGAAAATTATTAAATACTTTGTTTGTGACAACTCCTGAAGCTTATTTGAGTCGGGATGGTGAAAATGTAGTTGTAAGGCTTGATAATCAAGAACGTTTTAGGATTCCTATTCACAATATTGAGGGTATTGTTTGCATGGGATTTATGGGGACAAGTCCAGCTTTAATGTCTTTATGTGCTGAGCGAAAAGTAGCTTTGAGCTTCGTTTCGGGAGGCGGATATTTTTTAGGAAGGGTTACAGGACCTGTCTCAGGCAATGTTCTCCTTAGAAGAAAGCAATATAGAGTAGCTGACAATCCTGAGATCTGCCTAAAAATGTCGCAATTATTCGTTGCCGGAAAGATATCAAATTCAAAGACTGTATTGCAACGGGCAATTCGAGATCATGCTCAAAATGTTAATATCCCCGCATTAGAAAAAGCAATTTTCAAGTTGAACTTTAGCCAGAAACAAGCTCTGAGTGCAATGAATCAGAATGAATTACGTGGATTTGAAGGAGAATCTGCTTCGATTTATTTCTTGGTTTTTAATGACCTCATTCTACATCAGAAAGAAGATTTTTTTATGCAAGGAAGAAATCGACGACCCCCATTAGATAATGTTAACGCGTTACTATCATTCGTTTATACTTTGTTGATGCACGAAGTTAGGGCGGCACTTGAAAGTGTTGGACTAGATCCTTGTGTGGGCTTCTTTCATGTAGATAGACCCGGAAGACAAAGCCTGGCATTAGACATGATGGAAGAATTCAGACCATTCTTAGCAGATCGTTTAGTCTTATCATTAATTAATCGAAAACAAATTTGTAAGAATGGCTTTATTAAACAACCTACTGGCGGAATTATTATGGAAGATACTACACGAAAAGAAGTTATTACTGCTTGGCAAAAGAGAAAACAAGAAGAGATTATGCATCCTTATCTTGGAGTAAGAGTTCCTATAGGGCTTTTACCTTATTGTCAAGCCTTGCTGATGGCAAGGTATCTTAGAGACGATCTAGATAATTACCCTGTTTTTATTTATAAATAAGCTATGATGGTATTGATTACATATGATGTAGAAACTGTTACACCTTCAGGGAAAAAAAGATTAAGACATGTAGCTAAACAATGTGTAAATTTTGGACAACGTGTTCAAAATTCTGTATTTGAATGCTTAGTTGATCCCGCACAATTTACGGAATTAAAACATCGGTTGGAAAGTATTATTGATAAGGAAAAAGATAGTATAAGATATTATTTTCTTGGGAGCAACTGGAGAAATAAAGTTGAACATATTGGTTCGAAAGAAAGTTATGACCCAGAGGGACCATTAACCGTATAATATTAATACAACTTGCGCGAAGCAGAAGCTATGGTAAACTTATAAGGACTATCGCGATCCCTGAAAATAAGCACATTAAAAACAAATGTATCATTGTTATTTAATATATTTATTAATTTTTGTACTTTCGCGATATTGTAACTCAAAGATGCTTAAATTCAACAATTTACATTTGTGCAGTCGCACCCCATGCGGGTGCGTGGATTGAAACAAGAAAAGGCGGGTACAACCTTATCGTTACGGAAGTCGCACCCCATGCGGGTGCGTGGATTGAAACACGTAAAAATGATTACCCTCGCAAACCATGTCATGTCGCACCCCATGCGGGTGCGTGGATTGAAACTTTAATGTTGTAAAAAGAAAGGGGGCTGTGCGACGTCGCACCCCATGCGGGTGCGTGGATTGAAACAAGCAGGTATAAAGCAAAGACGAGAGCCGTTGTGTCGCACCCCATGCGGGTGCGTGGATTGAAACATTATGCTCGTGTAGGTTGTACCTGCCTCGTTGGGTCGCACCCCATGCGGGTGCGTGGATTGAAACATCAAAGACCACTATATCTGCCTCTTGTGCCGCCGGTCGCACCCCATGCGGGTGCGTGGATTGAAACTCCGTATAATCCACATAATACACACTTCCATCGGAGTCGCACCCCATGCGGGTGCGTGGATTGAAACGTTCTCCCATCTACGACTGATTCCTATTACAGGAGTCGCACCCCATGCGGGTGCGTGGATTGAAACGCCAAAGCGGTGGTTACATCCGTATCCGTAATCCTGTCGCACCCCATGCGGGTGCGTGGATTGAAACGGGATTGGTGTTCGGGGAGCCGTTCCACATCCCCGTCGCACCCCATGCGGGTGCGTGGATTGAAACATGCGCTACTATTCTCCCTGTTCAAGGGTACTGTGTCGCACCCCATGCGGGTGCGTGGATTGAAACATTGTCAGATATAAATCATACACAGACCCCTGAGTCGCACCCCATGCGGGTGCGTGGATTGAAACATCATTGACAACGGATAGTCATCGGACAGGCGCAGTCGCACCCCATGCGGGTGCGTGGATTGAAACGTACCGCTTATGGGGTGCGTTATGAATTTGTGTTGTCGCACCCCATGCGGGTGCGTGGATTGAAACACCTCCAGCTTCAACTCCTTGACACTCCGCCCCCGTCGCACCCCATGCGGGTGCGTGGATTGAAACGCTGATAATTCACGTTGTAACAGAAAAACTCGCGTCGCACCCCATGCGGGTGCGTGGATTGAAACGCCTCCACCCAATCGCCAATGTTAATCGTATAGGGTCGCACCCCATGCGGGTGCGTGGATTGAAACAAAAGCAAGCATTTCAAATGCGGGTGGTGGAACGTCGCACCCCATGCGGGTGCGTGGATTGAAACATCGTCTGCTCCTATTCCGTTAAAGGCTTCCGCTGTCGCACCCCATGCGGGTGCGTGGATTGAAACGTTATATTGATTGCAGAGTACCTGCTGCGCGGTGTCGCACCCCATGCGGGTGCGTGGATTGAAACGCGCTCATACAATGATTATGCAAACCGCATAGACGTCGCACCCCATGCGGGTGCGTGGATTGAAACGCCTTGCTTGTGGTGTTTTTGGGTCGGGTTCCTGTCGCACCCCATGCGGGTGCGTGGATTGAAACAAGGCATACGCATCAAAACGCGCGAGCGATAGTGTCGCACCCCATGCGGGTGCGTGGATTGAAACGAACAACAAAACCATCGACAATATGATTGCCAGGGTCGCACCCCATGCGGGTGCGTGGATTGAAACTTTTGTGAATAAATCATACTCCAATCCCACCTGGTCGCACCCCATGCGGGTGCGTGGATTGAAACATGATAATGCAGTTGACGCCGAGCCGGTAGCGTTGTCGCACCCCATGCGGGTGCGTGGATTGAAACGTTCGTCTTGTTCGTTCTCTGCCAAGGAACCCGAGTCGCACCCCATGCGGGTGCGTGGATTGAAACAGCATATAACACAGGATTGTCGGTTGCGTTAAACGTCGCACCCCATGCGGGTGCGTGGATTGAAACGTGTAGGAAAGTCCACGGGAGGGCGTGGCGGGATGTCGCACCCCATGCGGGTGCGTGGATTGAAACTTACTCAATTCGTTGTTAAAGGCGGAACAGACAAGTCGCACCCCATGCGGGTGCGTGGATTGAAACCTCCCGTTGTCGTTTCCCTGTCAGCCCACGTGGTCGCACCCCATGCGGGTGCGTGGATTGAAACCTTGCCAAAGAGTTTGCGCCAGTTGAATTTTATGTCGCACCCCATGCGGGTGCGTGGATTGAAACACATACCCCTGTAACATGAAATCGGGGATGATGGGTCGCACCCCATGCGGGTGCGTGGATTGAAACATGATGATTCTGACTGTCCGGCAAGTGGCGACACGTCGCACCCCATGCGGGTGCGTGGATTGAAACGCAATTCTTCCCGTTATGCCTCCCCTCCTCCTCCGTCGCACCCCATGCGGGTGCGTGGATTGAAACATAACCCTGGCATAAGTTGGCCCCTCCCGAAAGGTCGCACCCCATGCGGGTGCGTGGATTGAAACACCTTATATCCCTGTGCGTATTTTGCGTCTTCGGTCGCACCCCATGCGGGTGCGTGGATTGAAACGTATAGGAAAGTCCCCGGGAGGGCGGGGCGGGATGTCGCACCCCATGCGGGTGCGTGGATTGAAACTTGGCGGAAATCATAAGTATCCTTACGGCAAGAAGTCGCACCCCATGCGGGTGCGTGGATTGAAACAATAACTAAAAAGCTATGATAACAGTAAAAGACGTCGCACCCCATGCGGGTGCGTGGATTGAAACACTTGTTAAATTATTATATCTCCGTCCGTCCTCGTCGCACCCCATGCGGGTGCGTGGATTGAAACATCGCTGATTGAATCGCTTCTTGCGCCTCTTGTGTCGCACCCCATGCGGGTGCGTGGATTGAAACAAGTACTGGATTGAAAACCGGGAATCCACAAAGATGTCGCACCCCATGCGGGTGCGTGGATTGAAACCCCGCACCCTGACGCATTGGTGACTTGTCTGACGTCGCACCCCATGCGGGTGCGTGGATTGAAACATTGTCAGATATAAATCATACACAGACCCCTGAGTCGCACCCCATGCGGGTGCGTGGATTGAAACACATTGACCTTGTAAACAAAAGTAACCCAACGGAGTCGCACCCCATGCGGGTGCGTGGATTGAAACAGTGCGGTAAGGCAAATCGCCGGGGTTGGATTCCGTCGCACCCCATGCGGGTGCGTGGATTGAAACCCGCACATTCACATATCACTCAATCTGACTTCCGGTCGCACCCCATGCGGGTGCGTGGATTGAAACGTTTCACCGTTTAAAACTACCACGATTTCGTTTGGTCGCACCCCATGCGGGTGCGTGGATTGAAACACGCCTATCCAGTTTTGGTTTACGATTTTTAAGAGTCGCACCCCATGCGGGTGCGTGGATTGAAACGCTCACCCCGCCCTGTACGACCTCAATTTTTGCGTCGCACCCCATGCGGGTGCGTGGATTGAAACATCCCCGTGTCAATCACCGCAGAAACCACCGAAGTCGCACCCCATGCGGGTGCGTGGATTGAAACACGGCTCGGGAGGTAATAATGTGTTGACGGGGGCGTCGCACCCCATGCGGGTGCGTGGATTGAAACTTGACCTTGCTTTTTCGATAGCTTTTTGTGTCTCGTCGCACCCCATGCGGGTGCGTGGATTGAAACATATCGACCTTGTAAACAAAAGTAACCCAACGGAGTCGCACCCCATGCGGGTGCGTGGATTGAAACATACCCCTGTTACCTGTTGTTTCTTCCAGTAAGGTCGCACCCCATGCGGGTGCGTGGATTGAAACATAACCTTGTCGGTAACGGATTCCAACGCATTATGTCGCACCCCATGCGGGTGCGTGGATTGAAACGTGTCTATTGTGCCTACAAAGGCAAGCATAAGTTGTCGCACCCCATGCGGGTGCGTGGATTGAAACTTAGCTATTGTTACTCATTTGTTGGGAGCTTTCGTCGCACCCCATGCGGGTGCGTGGATTGAAACGTACATATCGCTTTTAGCGTATTGTCTCTCCAAATGTCGCACCCCATGCGGGTGCGTGGATTGAAACATCCGGTAGTAAGAATCGGTCGGGGAAGGAAGAAGTCGCACCCCATGCGGGTGCGTGGATTGAAACGTGTCTTCCAGGCGGTGAATGGTTGTGGCTATCTGGTCGCACCCCATGCGGGTGCGTGGATTGAAACGCCGGAAGTATCGCGGAAGTTACCGCCCGGAAAGTGTCGCACCCCATGCGGGTGCGTGGATTGAAACTCGGCGGTCGCAAACGAAACATATAATTGTATAAGTCGCACCCCATGCGGGTGCGTGGATTGAAACATAACCCTGTCGGTAACGTATTCCAACGCATTATGTCGCACCCCATGCGGGTGCGTGGATTGAAACGCCGGAAGTATCGCGGAAGTTACCGCCCGGAAAGGTCGCACCCCATGCGGGTGCGTGGATTGAAACGTTGCGGGCATTGCGTTGATTTCACCGATACCTTGTCGCACCCCATGCGGGTGCGTGGATTGAAACGCCCACTTTCATCTTGTACACTTCCCCGGCCTTCGTCGCACCCCATGCGGGTGCGTGGATTGAAACACAAAGGACGTAGCCAACCGCGTGAGAAACCTACCGTCGCACCCCATGCGGGTGCGTGGATTGAAACAATTTTTGAGCATGGCCAGAGGTGTTACATCATTGTCGCACCCCATGCGGGTGCGTGGATTGAAACGACACGCTCCATGTCAGATGCTGACACCGCGTAAGTCGCACCCCATGCGGGTGCGTGGATTGAAACACGCCACCGGCCGGACAGGCAGGACCATCGTTAGTCGCACCCCATGCGGGTGCGTGGATTGAAACGCACCCTTACTTTGTCGCAAACAATCGCCTGTTGTCGCACCCCATGCGGGTGCGTGGATTGAAACGCACCCTTACTTTGTCGCAAACAATCGCCTGTTGTCGCACCCCATGCGGGTGCGTGGATTGAAACAGATTGCTCCCTGCTAAAAAACTCTCGGTTACAGTCGCACCCCATGCGGGTGCGTGGATTGAAACGCCTTACAGATAGGGAAATACTACCAAAACCCAGTCGCACCCCATACGGGTGCGTGGATTGAAACTCAGAAACACCTTGCCAAAACACTCCTGTAAGAGTCGCACCCCATGCGGGTGCGTGGATTGAAACGTTGTTTTATTAATTAGTCAGACCGGCCTTAGCCGGTCGCACCCCATGCGGGTGCGTGGATTGAAACTCCGCTACTTTTTGGATAGTGAAAAGGAGTTGAAGTCGCACCCCATGCGGGTGCGTGGATTGAAACCCGTAATCATCATGTTCGGAAGATCGCGAAAATGTGTCGCACCCCATGCGGGTGCGTGGATTGAAACAGGGTCAAATTATCGTGTAATGGCAGATCAAGATGTCGCACCCCATGCGGGTGCGTGGATTGAAACGTGGAGTTTGTGTATAAACGCAACGACTTGGTTGTCGCACCCCATGCGGGTGCGTGGATTGAAACAAAGTTGGTACAGTTAGTGAATCAATCGCGACAGGTCGCACCCCATGCGGGTGCGTGGATTGAAACTTTATGAATAAATCATACTCCAATCCCACCTGTGTCGCACCCCATGCGGGTGCGTGGATTGAAACACTTCTGATACTCGTAAGTTTTCATCATATGGAAGTCGCACCCCATGCGGGTGCGTGGATTGAAACGTTCGTCCACCTCTTTACATTTCTCTGCTATTTCGTCGCACCCCATGCGGGTGCGTGGATTGAAACTTTTCATGTCTGTGTAAACGATATCCTTAAGTTCGTCGCACCCCATGCGGGTGCGTGGATTGAAACGCCAAAGATCAAGTCCATACATCAGGTCGCCATAGTCGCACCCCATGCGGGTGTATAAAACGGAGCATACCCACCCAGAAAAACGGTATAAAAAGGGTTAAAAACGCCAAAAATATCCACAAAACCCGGTTAAAAAACGGTGCATATCCATTCACTTTACTAAAGATGGGGCAAAAAAACGGAGAATAACCGTTCAGTGGTATTGCCAACCAGGCCAACAGGCCGGCTGACCGTTGCAAAACGGAACATGTCCGTTCACTTTGCTTCATCAAAAGGCTGAGAGTCAGTAATAAACGGAGCATATCCGTTCACTTTTCTCAGTCAATAGTTGTTCCTTTGTGAGGTATAATCAAAAAGGCGCTCTAAAATGGCAGGAACAACTATAGCAATGAGTAAATTAAAACAGGTCCTTCGATGGAAGGAAGAGGGCTACTCCAATCGTAAGATAGCCCAATTGGTGGGTCTCAATAAAGAGACCGTAAACAATTATATTAGCAGGGCAAATGCAGATTCATTAAGTCAAAAAGAGTTACTTCAGCTCGATGATTTTGTACTTGACATCCGTCTCCGAGGGGGCAATGCCGCGTACACAGACAGATACACGATTTGAGGTGTTTAAAAAGCATCTTCCGTATTTTGTAGAACAAATGGCTGATCCACATAACCATGTTACTTTGTATCAACTGTGGATTGAATATAAAGCGAATAATCCGGATGGTTATGAGCTGACCCAGTTCAGATATCATTATCGTCAAAACACATTGGCTACCCAAAAGGTCAGTACGATACTGGCGGATCTCCACGTTCCCGGAGCTAAGATATATTTGGACTTTTCCGGAGACAAGCTATCATACGTTGATATAGCTACCGGGGAACTGATAAAAGTACAGACCTTTGTGGCGTGCCTGCCGGCTACCGATTATGCTTTTGCTATGGCGGTACCATCACAACGGGAAGAAGACTTTGTCTATGCTTTTATACAATGCCTGCACCATCTGGGGGGTGTTCCAAAAATCATTGTGCCGGACAATCTCAAAGCAGCTGTCATTAAAGCCAACCGGTATGATCCTTCTCTGAATCAACTGTTGGAGGATATGGGAAACCATTATGGGGCAGTAATTATGCCTGCCCGGCCCCGGCATCCCAAAGACAAGGCGAATGTGGAAGGCATGGTAAAAACGATTTACAATCGCGTCTATGCGCCGCTGCGTAACAGGTTATTCTATTCATTATCTGAGCTGAATGATGCCATTGCCGAGCAGGTGAAGTGGCACAATCAGAAAAGAATGCAGTTGAAGCCGTACACTCGTGAGGAACAGTTCCTCTCTGTTGAGAAGCCGGCGCTTAGGCCGCTCCCGGAGAACGATTTTGAGATACGTTTTCGTACCCGTCTGAAAGTACAATTTAACGGCTGTATTCTTCTTGGCCGGGATAAGCATTATTACTCAGTTCCCCACCAATATGCAGGCAGGCAGGTAGATGTTGATTATACGCGTTCCCTGGTAAAGATATATGCCAACAAAGAATGTATTGCCACTCATGTGCGCGATACGACTGCGGGAAAATACACGCTGATCAATGAACATCTTGCTTCTCACTGCCAGGCATGGCGTAGCCGTTCCAAAGAATACTACATCAACAAAGCGCTACCTGTTATGGAAGAAATGGCCACGCTGATGAGCTATATGTTTACTACCGGCAATCAACCTGAAGAGGTGTATTATAACAGCTGCGAGGCTTTATTACACCTCCAGAGAGGAACTGATCCGCTGCTTTTTCAAGAAGCGTGTAATGCAGCCTTATCAAGGGGTATATACAGTTATAAGTTTGTAAAGAACATCGTTGAAAATAAAGGATATGGCCTAATGAAAAAAGACAAACCCAGATCCCCTAAAACCAGTCATGATAATATCCGAGGGGCATCAGCCTTTCAATAATAACCACCCAAAAAAATAAACAAAATGAATGCAATCGAACACCAGATGAAGACTCTGAGAATGCCTTCAATGGCCCAGTGCTGGACCTCATTGATGGAAACTCGTCGTCATGCAGAACTATCATTGGAAGATGGTCTGAAATTCCTTTTGCAAGCCGAACAGGATGGCCGGCTTGCCAGTCGTCAGGCCCGCCTGGTAAAAGAAGCGCACTTCCGTTATCAGACTTCCTTGCAAGACATTTTATTTGACTCCTCCCGCGGGTTAGATAAAAGTAAAATCATGTCATTGGCCACTTGTGAATACATTAAGCAAGGGGTCCCCATCATCATTACAGGTCCCACGGGCGCCGGTAAAAGCTGGCTCGCCTCTGCTTTGGGTTATCAGGCATGCTTGTCGTACATATTCCGGAGCATACCCACCCAGTTTTAGGGCTTAGATCATAAGCTTTCAAACAGAAATTCAGGACCGATTTCCAAGTCCCCGTTCGCTCGCAAATAGAAGAAAACGCGAGCAGAATGGCCC